>ENA-OQIO01000554-OQIO01000554.1-human-gut-metagenome-genome-assembly--contig:-NODE-554-length-19786-cov-2.631670_pt1 | contig 19786 bp, 25 predicted proteins | sample MGYA00242573_ERZ504737 | MGnify/ENA primary metagenome ERZ504737 (study PRJEB26092, sample SAMD00036203) | human gut metagenome | host: Homo sapiens | study: EMG produced TPA metagenomics assembly of...
TCTTGTTGCTCTGTTCTTTCAGTATGATCGATGTCTCAATATTACAATCATATAGACTTGCAATATATTCAACTAATTCAAATCCAAATCGTAACAATCTGTCTTTATAAAAAACAACCACCTTGTCCACTTTATTTTGAGATATTCGTTTCATAAGTTCTTTTCTATCTAAATTAGGTTTTACATTCATAACTTGATTTAATTGCTCATGCGAATAATATCTATATCCATTACTGGAAGTGTGATGTGGATGAAGTTTACCCTTTTTATCCCAATTCCTTAATGTTTGAGCCGATACACCTAATATTTTTGAAAATTTATTGATAGAATAATATTTACTCATAAACAAATCCTCCATATAATATTTATAATTTATTCTACCAATAAAATCATAAAATCCAACACATATTTATAATTTTTTATAAGATTATTTTAACAGTTAAACACCTCCTAATAAAACAGAAACGCACAAAATGTTAAGTAGTCATCTGTGCGTTTCTATATCTTCTGTATTAAACTGTAATAAATCCTAATCCTTCAAGTACTGAGAACACTAAGATTGCAACAATACAGATTGGTGCAATATACTTAACCATAATAAGGAATAGTGATTTTCTCTTAAATTCCCCAGAGCTTTCAACCTCATCAACAATTACTTTTGGCTTGATGATATAGCCGACAAATAGACATGTTAAGAATGCTGCGATCGGCATTAATACACTGTTACTGATGAAATCAAAGAAATCAAGGAAGTCAAATCCTAAAATCGTAATATTGCTCCATGCTCCAAATCCTAAAGATGATGGAACTGCTAGTAACAGAGCAATGATAAACATTGTAATACATGCAGTTCCTCGTTTCATATGGAACTTATCCATCAGAACTGCTACAAGTGTCTCAAGCAGCGAAATGGAAGAGGTAAGTGCTGCAAGTAACACTAAAATAAAGAATACTGCTGCAATAACACCTGAAAAAGCCATACTGTCAAATACTTTTGGAAGCATCACAAACATCAAAGATGGACCTTTTGCAAGCATAGATGAATCTCCGTTTGAGAATGCAAACACAGCTGGTACGATCATAAGTCCTGCAAGGAAAGCAACCCCTGTATCAAAAATCTCAACCTGTGTGACTGATTTCTCAAGGTCAGCTTTCTTTGGCATATATGATCCGAATGTGATCATAATACCCATAGCAAGTGACATCGAATAAAATAGCTGTCCAAGTGCAGCTAAGATCGTTGTTGGACTAAATCCTTTTAAATTTGGTTTTAAATAATATACAACTCCAGCCATCGCCCCTGGTCTTGTGATACAGAATAAAGAGACTCCGATCAATAAGACGATCAAAACTGGCATCATGATCGTGCTGACACGTTCTACTCCACCTTTGACTCCTCCTACAACAACCACTGTTGTAGCGATCAGGAATACAAGAACACAGATCATTGGTTCTGCTGATTTGCTGATAAACCCTGTAAAGAATGTATCAGAAGCGGCATTATGAATCCCTCCCTGAATTGATAACAGTGCATATTTTGTAACCCATCCACCGATAACACAGTAGTATGGGAAGATAATAAACGGAATGATCGTTGTAAGATATCCGATAAATGTATGCTTCTTGCTAAAGTGTCCAAATGCACGGATCGCACTGGTTCCTGCCTTTCTTCCAAGGGCAACTTCTGTGATCATCAGTGAAAATCCAAATGTTAATGTAAGGATCAAATAAATTAATAAAAATGTTCCTCCGCCATACTTGGCTGCAAGATATGGAAATCTCCAGATGTTTCCAAGGCCTACGGCAGACCCAGCCGTTGCAAGAACGAATCCTAAACGGCTCGAGAATCCACTTCTTTCATTACTCATAATATTAAGTACCTTCTTTCATATATATATTCAGATACGTAAGGATATGTATCTGGCTCTGCCGGAGATCTTAGATATGAATCCTGCATGGCAGGATTCCCAGCCTGGATGCTGAATTCTATTTAGATGACGTCCACATCTTCTCCGGCAAGGACGGCATTCATATTACGTACAGAACACATCTTTCCACACATTGTACATGTATCTTCTCTCTCTGGTGTTGATTCTGCACGGTATCTTCTTGCCTTTTCAGGATCAAGAGCAAGTTCGAACTGTTTCTCCCAGTCAAGTTTCTGTCTCGCAGCCGCCATCTGGTTATCCCAATCCATAGCGCCTTTTACACCTTTGGCAATATCTGCTGCATGTGCTGCGATCTTAGAAGCCATGATTCCTTCTTTCACATCATCGACATTTGGAAGACGCAGATGTTCTGCTGGTGTTACATAACATAAGAAGCTTGCTCCAGAAGCTGCAGCGATCGCTCCACCAATTGCAGATGTGATATGGTCATATCCAGGTGCAATATCTGTTACCAGAGGTCCAAGAACATAAATGGTGCTCCATGACAGATTGTCTGCTGAATCTTCATATTTGCCTGAATCTGGTCCATTGGCATATGTCCAGGTCCTTCGATCATAACCTGTACATCCTTCTTCCATGCACGTGCTGTTAATTCTCCTAATGTTACTAATTCTTCGATCTGTGAAATGTCACTTGCATCAGCAAGGCATCCTGGACGACATGCATCGCCAAGACTTAACGTTACATCATATTCATTACAGATATCAAGAATTTCATCATAGTATTCGAAGAATGGATTCTCATTGCCTGTTGCTTCCATCCATGCAAAGATCAGAGAACCTCCACGAGACACAATGTTCATCTTACGTTTCATTGCCTTAAAACGTTCCGCTGTGTTTCGGTTGATTCCACAATGGATCGTCATAAAATCTACACCATCTTCTGCATGCATCTTAAAAACATCAATCCATTCACGAGATGTGATATCCTTTAATGCTTTATTGTAATAAACAATCGCATCGTAAATAGGTACGGTACCAAGGATCGCTGGACATTCATCGACAAGTTTCTTACGAAATACATGAGTATGTCCAAAAGAAGAAAGATCCATGATAGCTTCTGCACCCATCTCTACGGCTTTATTAACTTTCTCCATCTCAACATCTAAGTTTAAACAGTCTCTGGATGTTCCAAGGTTTACATTGATCTTTGTCTTCAAAGAATTCCCGATTCCAAATGGTTTTAAACACTTGTGGTTCTTGTTTGCAGGGATGACAATGGTTCCAGCTGCGACTTCTGCCATAAGGTCTTTCACGTCAATTCCTTCATAAGCAGCAACTGCTTCCATCTCTTTCGTTACAATTCCCTGTCTTGCTGCGTTCATCTGTGTTGTGTACTTCATGATTGAAAACCTCCAAAATATAAGATTTTGGGAGACTCTTATTCGGTTTTGTTTATTTTATCATCATTCTGTCTTGTTGAGATAAAAAAAGACAAACTTTAAAAAGCCTGTGATGCTGCTTTACAGTTCGTCTTGTATTCATAGCATCCAAATCCCTACGACGGCATTATCCGTATCAGGTCCATGGTCGAAACTCTCGTTTCCTCTCAGCTAAGGTATCACCTTTTAAGCTCCCATTTCAGTTACACCAATATTGTACCATCCTAAAAGCAGATAGCAAGAATTTTGTATCCTTGTTATCTGCCTTTTGTACTTCTTTATCTTTATATTTTTCTTTTATTTTACTGTCTGGCGATCGCTGCAACTTTGCGGTACCATGGATAGCTGTAAGACACACTGCTTCCATCTGCATGTACGATCGTGTCATTTCCAGCATACATGGCGATATGGTCGATATTTTTATATCTTCCATTCTTTCCACTTCGTTTACGGTAAAAGATTAGATCTCCCGGAAGTAATCTGTCTGATTTTCCGTTATATGTAGAAAGTTTTAATAATTTCTTCTTTTTTCCACACCATTTAGCAATATCTGCAGCTGTTGGTGCATAGCTCTTACTTCCAAAATTCACACCATATGGTTTATAAGATTTCCACACAAAAGAACTGCAGTCTACATAACCTTTCTGCATTCGTTTTGCCTGACTATATCTTGGTTTTGTCTTACAGATTGCTTGAGCTTTACTGACTCCTTTGTATACTTTGGATTTTAAGATATAAATATCAAAAGATACACTCGCATTATCAGCACTGATCGTCAAGGTTGTCCTTCCGTATTTTTTCCCTTTTGTTAATCCATTTGATGATACAGATGCATATTTTGTATTTCCAACTTTATATGTAACTGGTGTATATCCGCTGGCTCCTGATACTTTGTAAGATACTTTTTGCCCTTTTTTCAGAATACAACTGGCTCTATATTGTGGATCTGTGCACTTTACAGCTGCTTCCAGACAAATTCCATCTACATATACGTATATCTTTCTGGTTTGTTTTGCATATCCGTAAAATGTCCCATCATCCGATACATAAAAATTATGGTTGTCATCTGCTCGATAGATAATGCGTTCTTGTCCATTCGCCGAGTTGCCTTCTAATTCAACTTTCCCTTCGTTATAAAGAACCGTTGCAAGTTTGTTATTCTTTAATCTCGGATTGGAAATCTGGATATGCATTTCTTTTGTTTCAATACTTTGATATTCTGTTCCTTCATCTGTTATGATATTTAATCGGACTGTTGCATCTCCTATGGATCTTCCTGTAATCCTTGCAGTCTTCTGATCTGCTGATACCTCCATCGCAATATGATCATTTCCATTGACGATCTGCCAGTTATATTTCAGGTTATCTCCATAATCATAAGAATCGTTATATTTTAATGAAATATTTCCGCCAACAGCAACACCTACATTGATGCCAGAATCATAGAAATCAATATCATATGTTGCTGCTTCTTCCGGTGAATCGTATCCGCCCCATAAATTATACCCTGCTTTGTTTATCTTATTCGTTATCTTTCCCATGCCAGTCTTACTTGCTGCTGATACGGGCATAATCTGAATCGATAACATTCCTATAAGAGCTGAAAGCGTACATACACACAGCTTTTTCATCACTTTTTTTCACTTTATTTCTCCCCATTTATCTTGTTTCTCTTAATGTATATTCGACTATTTATAAAATTTAATTCATTACATTGACTGGTTTTCCTTCCATCCAACATTTCACATTATCAAAATCAATGATCGCACGTTTTACCAATGCTTCTTTTGTTGCAAATGCAACGTGTGGTGTCGCGATCAGATTCTTTGCATGTAAGAGTGGATGATCTTTTGATACCGGCGGTTCATTCTCAAAGACATCAACGGCTGCTCCTGCAATCTTACCGTTATTGAGTGCTTCAGCTAATGCTTCACTATCAACAACTGGACCTCTTGCCGTGTTGATCAAAACTGCATCTGGTTTCATCAATGCGATTTCATCTTTACCGATCAAACCTTTTGTTGATTCATTTAAAGGTACATGCAATGAAATGATATCACAACTATATAAAAGTTCTTCTAACCCTACAAATTGAATTCCTGGAAGATCTTTTACTGTCCTTGAATATGCGTAAACTTCACATCCAAATGCCTGGGCGATCTTCGCAACTCTGGTTCCGATTGCTCCGGTTCCGATCACACCGAATTTCTTTCCTTCCAATTCAAATCCAACCAGACCATCCTTGGTTCCTTCTTCTCGGACTACCTGATCGCAGGAAATGATATTTCGATATAGTGAGATCAAAAGTCCAAAGACAAGGTCTGAAACTGCAGCATTTGAATAGCCTGCACAGTTGCATACTGTGATTCCCTGTTCTTTGCATGCATCCATCGCAATATGATCGATCCCTGTAAACGCTACCGCCAGCATCTTAAGGTTTTTGCAACCTTTGATGACTTCAGCATTCAATGGCAGGTTTGCAACCATAATAATGTCCGCATCCTTTCCACGTTCGATCAGGCTTTCTGTGTCAGTTACTTTGGTCTGATAAGATACGATCTCGACAGAATCTAGCAATGCTTTATGTGCGATTTCCATCAATTTCTCTTCTTCCACACCTAGTGGTTCAATAATTACTAATTTCATAATTGTCGAATACTCCTTTCGTATGATTTTACTCTCCTATTCTATCATCAAATATACGATTATAAAAGCTTAGAAATATTTTATTTCATAGAGGATTCCATCGAAGTTTCTTATGATCCATATAAAGTAAAAAAACTGCCACACTAGTTTCCACCAATGTGACAGTTTCATATACTTTATAGAAAATCTACTGGAGTAAATCTCTTAATTATTTAAGAGTTACTTTAGCTCCCTGTTCTTCTAATTTAGCTTTGATGTCTTCAGCTTCTGCTTTAGATGCACCTTCTTTAATTACTTTAGGAGCTCCATCAACTAATTCTTTAGCTTCTTTTAATCCTAATCCTGTTACTTCACGAACAGCTTTGATGACTTTAACTTTAGCTCCACCAACTTCTGTTAATTCTACGTCGAATTCGTCTTTTTCTTCTGCTCCACCTTCAGCTCCAGCTGCTGCTACTACAACACCTGCTGCTGCAGATACTCCAAATTCTTCTTCACAAGCTTTTACTAAATCGTTTAATTCTAATACTGATAAACCTTTGATAACTTCAATAATTTCCTGAGTTGTCATTATAATTTCCTCCTAATATTTTAAATTTACTGATAACTGATCTTACTCAGCTGCAGCCCCTTCTCCGTCTTTTTCAGCGATCTGCTTAATAACACGAGCAAAGTTTGTAATTGGGGACTGAATGCTTCCAAGGAATTTCGCAAGTAATTCGTCTCTTGATGGGATGCTTGCGATAACCTGGATACCATCTTTGTCATAGAATGTTCCTTCTACAACACCAGATTTCATTTCTAATACTTCGATGTTCTTAGCGTGTTTTGCAAGGATTCTTGCAGGAGCTGTAGCATCTGTTTTAGAAACAGCGATTGCTGTAGGTCCTTTTAAATCATCAGCTAATGCTTCAAATTCTGTTCCCTGGATTGCAAAACGAATCATTGTATTCTTATATACTTTGTATTCTACATCAGCTTCTCTTAATTCTTTACGCATTGCTGTATCCTGTTCTACAGTGATTCCGCGGTAAGAAACTAATACTGCTGACTGAGCATCTGTAAGTAATTCTTTAATTTCGTTTACTACTGGTTGTTTTAACTCAACTTTTGCCATTGAAATGGTGCACCTCCTTGATTTATTTTGTGTACCACCGCACATATAAAAAGAAAACTCTATATCCGCACAGACATAGAGTGTTAATTAGCATATTCACTAATACTCTCCTCGGCAGGTTGTTCTACGTTGCGCCTTGCGGCACCTGCTGTCTTCGGCAGTAATACTTTACATATAATACACGACATTTATATATATGTCAAATGTTTTTTTACTTTTTTTGAAATGTTTTTATTTTTATGCAATTCCCATATGGCAACATAGGATTTTGCATAAATCTGGGGTCAGACTACATGAGACTGACCCCGCTTAAAGTTAAATATTAAGCAAATTTTGTTGTATCAATTTTCACTCCAGGTCCCATTGTAGAAGTAATTGTTACGTTTCTAAAATACTGACCTTTTGCTGCTGCAGGTTTTGCTTTTACGATTGCATCGATTAACGTCTGGAAGTTGTCCGCTAACTGTTCTTCTGTGAAAGAAGCTTTTCCAACTGGTACATGAATGATGTTGGATTTATCTATCTATATTCGATCTTACCTGCTTTGATTTCTTTAATGGCATTCGCAACGTCCATTGTTACAGTTCCGGCTTTAGGGTTAGGCATTAAACCTTTAGGTCCTAAGTCACGTCCTAAACGACCTACTACACCCATCATGTCTGGAGTAGCTACTACTACGTCGAAGTCATACCAGTTTTCTTTCTGGATCTTAGGAATTAATTCTTCTGCTCCTACGAATCTGCTCCTGCTGCTTTCGCTTCTTCAGCTTTTGCATCTTTAGCGAATACAAGAACTTAACTTCTTTACCAGTTCCGTGTGGAAGTACAACTGCTCCACGGATCTGCTGGTCTGCCTGACGTCCATCTACACCAAGACGGATATGTGCTTCGATTGTTTCGTCGAATTTAGCGTTTGCTAATTTTTTTACTAAAGCAACTGCTTCCTGTGGATCATAATTGTTTGTTCTGTCCACTAATTTTGTAAGCTCTGCGTATCTCTTACCTTTTTTCATTCTAAAATACCTCCTGTGGTAATATCGGGAGTTCACCCTCCCACTTTCGTTTCAAATTTGTGACTACTCTTCTACTGTGATTCCCATACTTCTTGCAGTACCGGCGATCATGCTCATTGCTGCTTCGATAGAAGCTGCGTTTAAGTCTTTCATCTTTGTTTCAGCGATCTGCTGAAGATCTGCTTTAGAAATAGTAGCTACTTTAGTTCTGTTAGGTTCTCCTGATCCAGACTGATTTTGCAAGCTTTCTTTAATAAAACTGCTGCTGGTGGAGTCTTTGTGATGAAGCTGAAGCTTCTATCCTGATATACAGTGATTACTACAGGGATGATCATGTCTCCCTGATCAGCTGTTCTTGCGTTAAATTCTTTTGTAAACTGTACGATGTTTACTCCGTGCTGTCCAAGTGCTGGTCCAACGGGTGGTGCTGGTGTTGCCTTTCCTGCTGGAATCTGAAGTTTGATATAACCTTCTACTTTCTTTGCCATAATCGTTAACCTCCTGATTATTGTGGTAATTACGGGATAGCCCTCCCACTTTGTTTCAAATAAGATTCTCTATTCTTATTCTTCGTTACGCTTTCTTAATATCTAAGAAATCAATTTCTACTGAAGTTGCTCTTCCGAACATCTCGACTTCAATAGTTACTGTCTGTTTGCTTTCATTGATTGCAGTAACCGCACTTGTTGTTCCTTCCCAAGCACCGGAAGTCACAACGATCATATCACCAACTTCGATATCAAGTTCAATCTTCTCTCTTGCTGGTGTTTCTTGCTGTTCTCCTCCAATCTGGATTCCTAATGGTTTCATCTCTGCAGGAGTCAGCGGTACTGGTTTTGATCCAGGTCCTACGAATCCTGTAACACCTCTTGTGTTACGAACCACATACCATGTGTCGTCGTTCATGATCATATGGATCAGAACATAACCTGGGAACATTTTTCTTGAAACTTGTTTCTTCACACCGTTTCTCATCTCTACCACGTCTTCAAGTGGTACGCGGACTTCCAAGATCTCATCCTGAAGCTTACGGTTCTCGATGGTTTTCTCAATATCCACTTTTACTTTATTCTCATAACCTGAGTAGGTGTGAACAACATACCAATTTGCCTCTGCCATAAAATCTCCTTACTTCTATCCAACCAATGCCTGAATTCCATACTGGATTCCAACATCAAGAACTGCAACAATGACTCCGATAATAATAGCACAGATCACTACAACTGCTGTTTCTTTTGCAATTCTTTCTTTCGTTGGCCAGATAATTCTGTTAAATTCAGCTTTTAACTCTTTGAACCAACTTGGTTTCTTTGCTTTGTTAGTTTTCTCCATGTTTTCACTTCCTTTTCTCTCAAAGGGAATTACCGGAAATTATTTTGTTTCTTTGTGTAATGTGTGAGTTTTACAGAATTTGCAGTATTTCTTTGTTTCCATGCGTTCAGGATGTGTTTTCTTATCCTTTGTCATGTTGTAATTACGCTGTTTACATTCTGTACATTCTAATGTTACTCTTGTGCGCACAACTTCCACCTCCATTTTGTTTGTTGTTTAATTAAAATAAGGCATAAAAAAAAGACCTTCTTCCAACGCTAAAGTCTAGCGTGTTTATCATATCATCCATATGTTGGTCCGTCAATAGATTTTTCGTTTTTTTTACAATACAATCTTGTTTCTTTACATATTAAAACGAAATAATACCGCATCAACATCTCGCTGATACGGTACTTATTTTCAAAAAGAGAGGATTAAAAATATATATGAAAAACTATGTCTTTATTATATCAGGATCCTCTCTTCATTCAATATTCTGTTTCTAAACATTTCTAAAGAAAGTATAAACAAATATGAAGGAATTATTATTTAGTGTATTTTACCTGATATCCACTTGTACCTTTGGATCCTTTTTTGATCTTAATATAGTAAGTTCCTTTTTTTGCCTTTCCATAGATACGGAAACCTTTTGATATTGTTTTATTTTTTAATCTTGCTGCTCCTGTGACTGTTACAGAAATCTTGCTTCTATTTCCAAGTCCTGTGATATCGATATATGTCATTCCAGTCTTCTTAACTTTGATCTTATACCAGTGTGTTTTACTTGTACTTTCATTAGACAAGAATACCTGCTTCTTGGATTTCTTACGCTTGATCTCTTTTGCTTTTTTCTTAGATGTTCCATAACTGTCAGATGCTTTTTGATTTGCATTGATGAAATAAAGGATCTCTCCAGATGCCGCATTTGCAACGACACGATAAGTCCCTGCAGCAAGTCCTGTTGTTACTACATAGTTATTTTTTGCTGCACCAGATAATCCGGTTGCTACAGTTTTCCATGTCTTTCCACTTAATTTCTGAACAGAATATGTAACACTAGACACATTTCCCGCTGCATTTTCTTTATAAACTGCGATCGCTGCAACTCCTCTTTTGGCTACTTTAAACTGCTGATATGTAGCTGCTCCAGTACTTGCACTTGCGATTACATTATTCCCTCCAAAAGTTCTGTTATTCTGGCTTGATATCACTGCTGCTCCAAATGCTGCAACCACTGGTGTATTTGCATTCTCACATGCTGTTTCAAGGTATAATGCATATGTTCCTGCTTTGACTGCACCAGCAGATCGCCTTTCCATTATTTGTCTGTGGAAGTGTCATAGCCGGATTTCCATCATAACACAGTTTTAAACGTCCACCATCTACTCCTGCGACCTGTGTTGCATATGGGATAACAACCGTTCCATCAATTCCTACACGAACTGTTCCTACTTCACATATTCATTTGCATCACTATATCCTTGATACAATATCATTTCCTGGCTTGCCTGCCATTTATTTGACAGCGTATCAAAATCAGACAGCGTGTAAACATTCGTTGCATTTAACTGCACTGCCGCTGCAGATGCTTTTGTCTGTTTTGCTCTTACTCTTTGTACTGCTGTGATCGCAGGAAGTTTGCTGTGAATACTTTCTGTTTTGGTTTTTGCTCCTACCAGTACAGTCCCTGTCATCATTGCAAATGACAACGCTATACATAACGTTCTCTTTAAAAATTTAACCATATTACATCTCCTATTTATATACATATGCACTGGCTACAGTTGATACGTCACTGGAATATGTTTTGTTTCCAAATTTAACTTTTGGAGCCACCTGAACATAATATGTTCCTTTTTTAAATTTTTTCTTTCCGTTTTTTGTAATCTGGAAAGAATAGCTCTTCTTTTTAGAAACCTTGACTGTTTTTACTTTTTAAATCCGGATTTTGACTTCTTTGATACAGAAACTGTATACTGTTTAATTCCCGTTCCCTTTTTCAGAACTACTTTGATCCCTTTTTCTTGTTTGTTGTCTTTCCTGAAATAGATGGCATTGCGAAGTAGCGATAATTACTCCATCTTCCATAGTATGTCTGATTGTTGCTTCTGTTTGTATAGTAGTATCTTGCACGATATTTATACGCCATATTTTTTGACACGTTCATAGACTCATAACCCATAGATGTTGATGTCTTAGATAGTACTCTTTTATTCTTTGCATTGTATACTTCCAGCTGTACTCCTGTTGCCATCTCAGGTTTATTAACCTTAAATGCTACCTTCTTAATATTAGCGTATGCTGCTGTGATCCCAAAATTATTCTTCGCTACATCGGCAGGCGTTGTGTTAACATAAACACTGTCAACTGACCAGTTATATGTTTTTCCTGTGGCAAGACTTGTAAGTCTGTATCCCAGTCTGATATATCCTGAATATCCTTTTGTTGCCTGAACTGTTACCTGCGTTGTATTTGCAGAACCCTGCCAAATGCTTCTCTGAGTTCCAATTTCCTCAAGATAATAGCCATCCACTCTATATCCATTCAAACTCTGTGGAGTCCACTGAATCGTAATGCTGTTATCATTAAATCCAGCCATCCATACCTTTCCTGCTGCCTTTGCATCCTTAGGCGATACAATGATCACTGCTGCCAGCAATAAAACACTAAATATTACTTTTTTCAAATTCTTTCCCATACTTTTTCCTCCTTTTCGTATGTGATTACTTTTTTCGTATGTGATTACTTATCTATTATCCACCTTCTCTGGATAAAGATCATGATTTGAAAGTCTGTTCCATGCAACATCTTCCCATTTTGTTCCTGGTCTTCCGTAGTTGCAGTATGGATCAATGGAGATTCCTCCTCTTGGAGTGAATTTACCCCATACTTCAATGTATTTTGGATCCATCAGCTTGATCAGATCTTTCATAATGATATTCATGCAGTCTTCGTGAAAATCTCCATGATTTCGGAAGCTGTATAAATACAATTTTAATGATTTACTTTCTACCATGCGCTCTCCTGGCACATAAGAAATGTAAATCGTTGCAAAATCCGGCTGTCCTGTGATCGGACATAGACTTGTGAATTCTGGTGCATTAAATTTGACAAAATAATCATTCTCTGGATGTTTATTCTCAAATGTTTCTAACACCTCCGGTGCATAATCATCTGGGTATTTTGTTTTCTGGTTTCCTAATAACGTAATTCCTTCTAATTCTTGGCTCTTTCTGCCACTCATTGTATTTTCCTCTCTTTCAAATTTTCATTGCCTAAAGTATATCTTAGGACTTTTGCCTGTTTGGGTGTTTTGCCCCCCCTTGGAAATTTTTTCCGACTGAAGAAGTTCTTTGTAGTCTTCCATCGACAATGGTTTCGAATACCAATATCCCTGAATCTCATCACAGCCGATCTGTCTTAATATTTCAATCTGCTCATCTGTTTCTACACCTTCACAGATTATCTGATATCCTAGATTCCGAATCATATCGATCAAATGTTTCAGGAAATAGATTCCACGGTCTGTTTCTAAGCAGCTGGTAATAAATCCTCGATCGATCTTGATCACATCAACTGGGATATCAACGATCGTATTCAGGACAGAATATCCGCTTCCAAAATCATCCATCGCTGTCTTAATCCCATGTAACTGAAAAGAGTCAAATAATTTTCTAACACTTTCATATTCAGACACAACTGCTGTCTCAGTAAGTTCAATCTCAACCATTGTTGGATCAACACTATATTTCTTCAAAATATTTATATAAGTGTTGATCGTCTGCGGATCAGATGCATGGAGACTAGATGCATTGATCGATATCGGCACCTGTTCTCTTCCTGCTTTTAGATTCTCTGCAATGAATTCTACAACTGTCTCAAAGACATAGAAGTCAAGTTCTATGATCTTTCCATTATTTTCATAAACTGGAATAAATGCATTGGGACTTAAAACGGTTCCGTTATCTCTCTCCCAGCGCACCAATGCTTCCGCACCTATGATCTCATGACTTTTTATGGAATATTGGGGCTGAAAATATACTTTGAACTGTTTTTGTTCCATCGCTTCCTTCATATCATTGACGATCTCATTTTCCAACTCACGTTGTTTCTGCATCTCATCGTCATAAAATCTTACGCTGCCTTTTTCTCCACCTTTCACTTTCTGTCTCACATAGTTTGCCGCATCGATCGCATAGGAAGTGCTCCTGCATTCTGGTGTCACATAATAGATTCCTGTTCTCAATACCACGTTGGATTTTGGGAACTTCTCCTTCTGCCGCAGCATAAATTCTTCATTGATCTTTTCTGTTTCTTCAATGATCGCTTGATATTCATCCTTCTCATGGCTAGCTGTACGAAACATTAAAAACTGATCCGATACAACTCTTGTAAAGTACAGATTATGTTTTTCTTCTGTTTTTCCAATAATGAAACTGCAAAAATCCTTTAATACCTGATCTCCTAGAGTATATCCATACTTATAATTAAAATATTTAAAATTTTCAAAATCCATATATATCATCATGTAATCACTTGTCTTATTTGCAAGAATGATACGTTCCACTTCCTCATGAAATCTTCCAAATGAGATCAAACCTGTCAGCGTATCATGCTCCATTCGTGTGATCGCTCCCTGATAGACATGATTCATCACCTGATTCTTGGCAAAATGTGCGGAGATAATCTTCGTTACTTCGGATAACTGCTTCAACATCTCGTTTGACCAGCTTCTCTTCTCCTTACACACAGCATATGTGATCGCTCCCGTATAGCGTCCTTCACAATACATTGCAACACTTACGATTGTCTTTGCCTCTCCCTGTATCAGGATCTTCGTTGCTGATTCGGAATATCGTTGCATATGATCATGCTGTAAAACAAGCACCCCATTCTCATCAAAATCATTAAATACTGTGAGAAAATCCTCTTTATCAAAATGTCTGACCGTCTCTAAAACCTTCGGAATTCCTTCTCTGTTCCATTGATAATCAGAATATATCTCTCGAGCCTTGATATCTGTCTGCACGATCGTGATACGATCAAGTTCCAGACGAACTCCGATCACTTTCAGTAATAAATGTATCGCCACTTCAAAATTGCTGGTTCTCTCGAAGATTTCAAAAGCTGTAGCAACAATATCATTCTGAAAATATCTTGCTTCCAGCATCTCTTCCTGTTTCTCTTGTTCAGCGATCATGGATGAAAAATGCTGCAGGCTGTCACAGTAAACATAACAGTTCTTTCCCCGCTCTTTTGCTTTATATAAGGCAATGTCCGCATTCTCAAACAGTTGGTCATAGGTATAACCTGATACATTCTCTGGAAGATAACAACATCCTGCACTACATGTGATCGTACAACCTGTCTTCCCGAATTGAAGATTCCTGATCTTCTGCATCAGCTCCACATTCTTCCTAACCAACTCAATGTTCAAGATATCTTTTACAAAAATAACGAATTCATCCCCACCAGCTCTCATTAAAATACTATCGTTATCTCTAAATACTTCTTTCAACAGCATCGCCAAACGGGTAGAACTTTATCTCCAAATAAATGGCCATAATTGTCATTCACCAATTTAAAACTATCCACATCTAATACGATCATTCCACACGAATCGAAAGGCTTCTTATGATTCAGATATTTGTTAATACATTTTTTCCCATACACCTGATTATAAAGCCCTGTCAAAGAGTCTTTCCTCGCTCTTTCTTTGAGCTTCTTCTCTTGTTTTCTTTGTTCTGTGATATCCCTTGTACTTCCTATCAAAGTCAGCTTTCCATCTTCATTCACGATCTTCATAAACTCGAGTACCGAATATTTAATATCCCCATCTTCCCCAAACTCACGGATCTCTATCGTTGCTTCTTTTGCTTCCTTATAAAGCTGTTTTACCTTTTCTCGGTCTTCTGGATAAATCTTGCTTTTGTCGTCTATGTAGTCCATATATCCAGCTATCGTTTTCTCGATATGGAATTTTTCATCATAGACTACAAGTGTATCTTCATCCACAAGATATTCAAATATCTTAATCCGAGAATTCTTTAAAACTATTGCCAGTTTCTCTATTTGTTTTCTATCGACTTTTGGTATTTCCATATCCAATTATTTCTCCCATTGTATTGCTATTTCCCTATTACTCAAATTATACAATGAAACGCTTGGAAACACAATCTTAATCATTCCCTTTTTTTCTTTTATTGACTTTTTGTTTCATTTATTTATAATGAATGTATAAGTGCATATTCATTCTGAAGCCAAGGATTTCCTGATGCCAAGATTGAGCTTACAAAGTACCTGTTCCCTTGGGGATCTTACGTACTTTTTTATTCGACTATCTGCATATTCATTTCCGAATATGCTTTTTATTGCATAGAAAATATCGATAAAATCTCCTATGCAATAAAAATATTACGTATTAACTAATTTAATAGAAGGAGAAAACTATGTACAGACCAGAATCCGGTATCGCAGAAGAATTTATCAATGACCAGGAGATCAAAGATACACTTGCTTATGCAGATGCCAACAAAGACAATAAGGAACTGATCCTGTCTATCATTGAAAAAGCAAAGAAATTAAAAGGTATTTCCCACAGAGAAGCTTCCGTACTTCTTGCATGTGAAGATAAAGAACTTATCCAGAAAGTTTTTGATCTTGCGATCAAGATCAAGGAAGAATTCTATGGAAATCGTATCGTTATGTTTGCTCCATTATATCTTGCAAACTATTGTGTCAACGGATGTACTTACTGTCCTTATCATTATAAGAACAAACATATTCGCAGAAAGAAATTAACTCAGGAAGAGATCAAGAAAGAAGTTATCGCTCTTCAGGATATGGGACATAAGAGACTGGCTCTTGAAACAGGAGAAGATCCTGTGAATATTCCAATTGAATATGTATTAGAGAGTATTAAAACTATTTACAGCATCAAACACAAAAACGGGGCGATCCGTCGTGTGAACGTAAACATCGCTGCTACAACAATTGAAAATTATAAGAAATTAAAAGATGTCGGTATCGGAACATATATTTTATTCCAGGAAACATACCACAAAGACAGTTACGAAGTTCTTCATCCAACAGGGCCAAAACATGATTATGCTTACCATACAGAAGCTATGGACCGTGCGATGACAGCTGGTATCGATGATGTTGGTATCGGTGTTTTATTCGGTCTTGATATGTATCGTTATGACTTTGCCGGTCTGTTAATGCATGCAGAACATCTGGAAGCAAAATTCGGTGTTGGACCTCATACGATCAGTGTTCCAAGAATCCGTCCTGCTGAGGATATTGATCCTGACGATTTCGAAAATGCAATCAATGATGATATCTTTGAGAAGATTGTTGCAATCCTCCGTATCGCAGTTCCTATACAGGGATCATCGTATCTACTCGTGAGACACAGGAATCAAGAGAACGTGTATTAAAAGTCGGAGTATCCCAGATCAGTGGTGCTTCTTCTACAAGTGTCGGTGGATACGCTGAAAAAGAAAAACCAGAAGATAACTCTGCACAGTTTGAGAAAAATGATAACCGTACCTTAGATGAGATCATCGGATGGCTGATGGATCTTGGTCATATTCCAAGTTTCTGTACAGCATGTTACCGTGAAGGACGTACTGGTGATCGTTTCATGACTCTTGTCAAATCCGGTCAGATCGCAAACTGCTGTGCACCTAATGCTTTAATGACCTTAAAAGAATACTTAGAAGATTACGCTTCTGATGAAGTCAAAGCCAAAGGTGAGGTATTGATCAAACAGGAACTTGAGAAGATTCCAAATCCTGTTGTCAAACAGAAAGCTACCGAATATATCGAAAATATTCATGAAGGAAAACGTGATTTCAGATTCTAGGAGATTTTTATGTTCAAGCACTTAAACACCCGAATTCCAAAAAGAATTGAACAAGAAAAGGACAAGGTATCTGCCGTTCTGATCCCTCTGATCAAGAAAAATGATGGATACCATATCCTATTTGAAGTCCGTTCCAATAAACTCTCACAACAGCCTGGGGAAATCTGTTTCCCGGGCGGCCGGAGAGAACGTGATGAAACATCCATGGAGGCTTCGATCCGTGAAACTTGTGAAGAATTACTGATTTCTGAATCTAATATTAAATTATATGGACCTTTAGATTACTTTTTATCTCCTGCTGGTCTGCGGATCGATCCTTATCTTGGGGAATTAGTAAATTATGATGGTCAGTATAGTAATGATGAAGTTTCTGAGATTTTCACTGTTCCATTAGCATTCTTTCAGAATACCCCGCCGAAATGTTATTATAACAAAGTAACTATGTATCCAACAGATAACTTTCCATTTGATAAAGTACCTGGTGGAAGAGAGTACCTTGGGCACGTGGGGAATATGAGGTTTTATTCTATGAATATGATGGACATATCATATGGGGACTTACGGCGAAGATCCTGTATTATAATCTGAAAATGATCCAGTAATACAGATTTGTTTTGAATCTGTATTACTGGATCAACTGGCATTTACAATAATTTCTTTAGAACTGTTTATACTTTCTTTAGAATTGTTCATACTTTATATATTGAATAAAGGAAGGATTTTGCTATACTTAAGACATAGTTTTTCATATATATTTTTAATCCTCTCTTTCAGAAAGTAACCGCTCATTTTATTGAGCGGTCTTTTATTTCATAAATATTCTCCTAACATATCTCTTACACATTTCTCTATCTGATCCATAATATCCACACATACCTCTTTTTTCATCCCTGCCGTAATTCCAACTGTTAAAATTTCCTTTCTTCCAGGATTACGTCCATTCCCGTCAACTGTCGTGGTATGTTCTCCATAATATGTGCTGCTATAAGTTAGATCATATGCTGGGCTTAGTCGCCAACTATCTTTCTCTTCATCATATAAATATGTGAAATTCTTTGAATGATCATCTCGATTATGTGCAAAAACGTTAAAACACATTCTACGAAACATATTTTCAATATCCTCCGTATTATCTCTTGTTAATATCTTTGTCAATTTCATTAAACTATGATAATCAAGACTTGGCTGCTCGAAGTCCAATTCCAAAAGAGCTGCAGCAGTTAACATATGAATTCTTTTTTTTCCTGTTTGGTCTATTCTTCCTCATCGATTGTCGTCATGATCTTCGGTCTTGCACCACCACTGGTTCCTCCAAGGCGATATAATTCATCTAGTTTATCTGAATATTCTGTATTGAGAATTTTCTGACATTGTTCTGCCAGTTCATCCAGGTTTGTATTTCCATTTGTTTGTTCCAATGTCCGCTCAGGATGATAGGTAATTGCTCCCATTCCTGACTTTCCAACAATCTCTAAGCGGTCCAAAACAGTTAATCTATCTGGATTCTGTTTATGTGCACGCAATAATCGATTCAATAATAATCTTCCCCAGTTATCTGGCAAACTGTCCGCAAATACTCCGAAAAGGCCATCAAAATAATCCTTTTGCGGAACAAACACTTGATTTTTTAAAGGTAATGAAAATGGGCTGATTGAAAAACCATCTTCTAACCATTCCTCACTATACTGGAATGCAACTTTATGCCCTGATGCCATAGCCAGTGTTCCCACAAGCTTTTCATCATACATAACTTGTAACGTTTTAGTTTCGCTCATTGATAACCTCCTGAATATTCCGATATGGCACTTGTGTAAAAATATTTCGAAGTTCATCTGCAATATCTAATGCCATTGCTATCTTAGTTAATGAAATTAATGAAATCTGTCCTGTTGTCTCAAACCTTTTGATCGAACCATAACTTACACCACTCATAGAGCTAATTTCATCTGAGAAATAGAACGCCGTTTTCTGATCTTTCGTACTCTTTGTGCAAGTTTCTGATCTAATTCTTCTGCTGTTTCCCATACTAATTGTTCCATTTATTTCTCCTCATTTTATAGATAATATTTTATCCAAAATCTCATATTTTTAATAATAATAGATAATATTTTATCTATTATTATTTATCATTTATACTTCATTTAAACAAGTTTTGTTTGAATATATTCAATTTCTTTAGAACTGTTTATACTTTCTTTAGAATTGTTCATACTTTGTATATTGAATGCTTCGAGGATTTTGGTATACTTAAGACATAGTTTTTCATATATATTTTTTAATCCTCTCTTTTCAGAAAAGTAACCGCTCATTTTATTGAGCGGTCTTTTTATTTTTCAAAAATTGGTGTATGATAGTCTCTGGTTGTTTGTATACAATCAAATTTTTTCTTTAAAGGAGTTATCACCAATGAGTACTTTTCAAAAATTCATCCAATATTATAAACCCTACAAAAAAAGTCTTCATTTTTGATCTGATCTGTGCAGCATTTATCAGTCTGGTTGAT
>ENA-OQIO01000555-OQIO01000555.1-human-gut-metagenome-genome-assembly--contig:-NODE-555-length-19763-cov-2.830312_pt1 | contig 19763 bp, 24 predicted proteins | sample MGYA00242573_ERZ504737 | MGnify/ENA primary metagenome ERZ504737 (study PRJEB26092, sample SAMD00036203) | human gut metagenome | host: Homo sapiens | study: EMG produced TPA metagenomics assembly of...
GCTCAGGATGAAATTTCATGGAGATGATTATGTATTATTTCCGGCAGGCAGGCACTGATCAGTGTGGGAGCGATCGCTGTTGCCATCTTTATTTCAAAATGGGATTATCATCTGATGATTCCATTCGCAGGAACTTTGTACCTGATATCAGTTGTACTGATGGCGATGGTGCGGTTTACTCCATTTGGAGTGGAAGCCTATGGTTCCAGACGATGGTTAAAGCTGGGTATTCAGTTTCAGCCGGCAGAGATAGCAAGATAGCGATTATTATTTATATGCCTATACTTGTTATCAAGATGGGGAAACAGGTAAAGCAATTGAGGGCAGTAATCTGGCTGCTGATCTTTGGTATGATACAGGCGGGTGCGGCTTTTGTTTTTACGGATAATCTGAGTACCGGTATGATTATCGGAGGAATCGCCGTCGTTATGATTTTTATTGCACATCCGAAAACAAAGCCTTTTGTTGTACTGGCTCTCGGTACCAGCGTGGTGGCAGGAAGTGTCATTGCTTACATGGGTATGACGATGACTACCAGTGATAACTTTCGTATCCGAAGAATCTTATCCTGGCTGCATCCGGAGGCCAATATGTCATCCGGCGGCTACCAGGTGCTGCAGGGACTGTACGCAATCGGAAGCGGCGGATTTTTCGGAAAAGGACTTGGCAACAGTGCGCAGAAGCTGGGAACGATTCCTGAGGCGCAGAATGATATGATCTTTTCGATTGTGTGTGAGGAACTGGGAGTTTTCGGTGCGGCATTATTACTGCTGATGTTTGGGTATCTGTTATACCGGCTGTTTTTTATCGCGCAGAATGCGCCGGACCTTTATGGAACGCTGGTTGTGACAGGAATCTTTGTACATATTGCATTACAGGTAATCCTGAACCTTTGCGTAGTATTGAATCTGATGCCTACAACCGGTATCACGCTTCCATTTGTCAGCTACGGAGGTACGTCGATCCTGTTTTTGATGGCAGAGATGGGAATTGCCCTGAGTGTGTCGGGAAGGATCCAGACGACGGGAGAAGACATCACGGAGGCTGAAACAGCATAAATTCTGTGCACTGCGAAGCGTGTTACTGAGAATAGAGGGAACAGTAACAGAGAAACAAAGTTTTTTGCATATTTTCCTGAATGGGTTGACAAATGATTTTATAATAGATATACTTTCGTTAAACAAAGGCGTAAAGTCGAAAATGCTTTATGAAGGAGATAAAAGATATGCTTGAAAAAATGAGAGAGATTATTGCAGAGCAGTTGAACTGTGATGGTGAGACAATTGGTCTTGACACCTCATTTAAAGATGATCTGGGAGCAGATTCACTGGATTTATTTGAACTGGTTATGGCTCTGGAAGAAGAATACGGACTGGAGATTCCGGCAGAGGAATTGTCAGATGTGGAAACCGTCGGAGACATAATTGAATACTTAAAAAACAAAGGTGTGGAGGATTAATTCCACACCTTTTACCTTGAATAGGATAAGGATCGTGCGTGTGCAAAACACACAGCAATCCGGGACATTTACATTATAAAACAGGAGCGAAATATTATGAGCACAGTAAAAACAAGATTTGCACCAAGCCCTACCGGAAGAATGCACGTAGGAAACTTAAGAACGGCATTATATGCATATCTGATCGCAAAACATGAAGGCGGAAAGTTCATGTTGCGTATCGAGATACCGACCAGGAACGTTTTATGGAAGGTGCACTTGATATCATCTACCGTACTCTGGCTAAGACGGGTCTGGTACATGATGAAGGTCCGGACAAAGATGGGGGTGTAGGCCCTTATGTACAGAGTGAAAGACAGGCACAGGGTCTGTACATGAAATATGCAAAAAAACTGATTGAGCAGGGAGACGCTTACTATTGTTTCTGTGATAAAGAACGTCTGGAAAGCCTGAAGACAGAAGTAGCAGGAAAAGAGATCACCGTGTATGACAAACACTGTCTGCACCTGTCCAAAGAAGAAATCGAGGCAAATCTGGCAGCAGGAAAACCATACGTTATCCGTATCAACATGCCAACCGAAGGAACCACAACTTTCCATGATGAGCTGTACGGAGATATTACAGTAGAAAATAACGAATTGGATGATATGATCCTGATCAAATCTGACGGATATCCGACCTACAACTTGCAAATGTTATCGATGATCATCTGATGGGAATTACTCATGTAGTAAGAGGAAACGAATATCTGTCCTCTGCACCGAAGTACAACCGCCTGTATGAAGCATTTGGATGGGAGATCCCAAAATACATCCACTGCCCGCTGATTACAAACGAAGATCATCAGAAACTGTCCAAACGCTGCGGCCATTCTTCTTATGAAGATCTGCTGGATCAGGGATTCCTGACTGAAGCGATCGTAAACTTTGTGGCACTTCTTGGATGGAGTCCGTCTTCCGACAATGAGATCTTCTCTCTGGAAGAACTGGTAAAAGAATTTGATTACCACAGAATCAGCAAATCTCCTGCAGTCTTTGACATGGTAAAACTTCGCTGGATGAATGGCGAATACATGAAGAAGATGGACGATGAAAAATTCTATGAGATGCTCTGCCGTATCTGAAAGAAGTGATCACAAGAGATCTGGACTTCCACAAGATCGCTGCTATGGTAAAAACAAGAATCGAAGTATTTCCGGATATCAAAGATCAGGTGGATTTCTTTGAAAAGGTACCGGAATATGAGACATCCATGTATGTGCATAAAAAGATGAAAACTAACGAAGAAACTTCTCTGCTGGTACTCAGGGAAGTACAGCCGTTACTGGAGGCACAGGAAGATTTCAGCAACGATGCACTGTTTGAGATGCTTTCCGCTTACGCAAAAGAGCATGGTTACAAAGTTGGTTATGTGATGTGGCCGATCCGTACCGCTCTTTCCGGAAAACAGATGACACCGGCAGGCGCCACAGAGATTCTGGAAGTACTCGGAAAAGAAGAGAGTCTTGTAAGAATCCAGGCGGCCATTGACAAACTGAACTAACTATGCAGTAGGTAGTATTCCGCGAGGTGTTTTGGCATGATTCTGCCAAAAATCCCTCACGGGTTACAAGCTGACAAAAGCAGCGGAATAATTCCCATATGGAGGGAAAGAATGGAGTTTAACAGGGAACAGCAGCAGGCAATGGAACATAAAGATGGTCCGATGCTTGTACTTGCCGGACCGGGATCCGGCAAAACGGAAGTTATTATCCGCCGTACCCGTAAACTGATTCAGAATTATCAGGTCGCTCCTTCATCTATCCTGGTGGTCACCTTTACCAAGGCGGCAGCAGGACAGATGAGGGAGCGATTTTTACACCTGTGCGGAGTGGAAAAAAGTCAGGTGACTTTTGGTACATTCCATGGAATCTTTTACGGTATTCTCCGGCAGGCGTACGGTATCACATCGGCAAATATCGCCGGTGAAGAAATAAAATATCAGATTTTACGACAGATTTTACAGAATTCTTCCCTGCAGATGGAAGACGAAAATGACCTGCTGGAATCGCTGGCAAGAGAGATCAGCACGGTAAAAAACGGTCGGATCCCGTTGAGCCACTATTATTCGGCAAGCTGTCCGGATGAGCAGTTTCGGAAAATCTATGAGACATACGAAAAACGGCTGCACGGGAAACGATTGCTGGACTTTGATGATCTGCTGGTGTACTGCTACCAATTATTTCAGAAACATCCGGATATTTTGCAGGCATGGCAGAAAAAGTTCCGGTATATCCTGATTGATGAGTTTCAGGATGTCAACCAGCTGCAATATGATATTGTCCGGCTTCTGGCACTTCCGGAGAATAATCTGTTTCTGGTAGGTGACGATGACCAGTCGATCTATCGGTTCCGTGGAGCTAGACCGGAGATCATGCTGCAGATTCCGAAGGATTTTCCACAATTGAAGCAGGTGATCCTGAAACAGAATTATCGCTGTACCGGAGAAATAGTAGAAAAATCCCAGAATGTGATCCGCTGGAATGATGCGAGATATGAAAAACAGTTGTTTACGAAAAATGATAAGGGAAAACCGCTCGAGATACGGACGTTTGAAAATGAGAGCGAGGAGACGACCTGGTTGTTAAAGCAGATTCAGAAGGATCTGGCGGAAGGGTGTCCGCACAAAGAGATTGCGATTCTATTCCGTACCAATCATAATTGCAGAATGACAGTGGAACGCTGATGGAGTACAACATTCCGTTTACCATGAGGGATGTCCTGCCGAATCTGTATGAACACTGGCTGGCAAAAAATATGGTTGCTTATATGCGTCTGGCAATGGGCGGTCGGGAGAGAAAGGATTTTCTTGCCGTCATGAACCGTCCGAACCGATATCTGTCCAGGGAAGCATTTTATGAGAAAGAAGTGCCATTTGAGATTCTGTATCAGTTTTACGAGGGAAAAGAATGGATGTGTGACCGGATCGAGAAGTTCGAGCATGATCTGAAAATGATGAAAAATATGGCACCGTTTGCAGCTATCAATTATATCCGGTATGGGATCGGCTATGACGAGTTCCTGAAAGAATATGCACAGTACAGGAAGATCAAAGTGGAAGAACTGTATGATCTTCTGCGGGAGATCCAGGAGAGCGCAAAAGGTATAAAACATTTCAGGAATGGTTTGATTCCATGGATGCGTACAAAGAAAAACTCAAAGAACAGTCGGAGAAAGTGCGCCGGCAGGAGGGAATCGTTGTATCGACTGCACAGTGCCAAGGGACTGGAATTTGAGAGGGTGTATATTCTGGATGTCAACGAGGGCTGTATGCCATATCAGAAAGCGGTTCTGGATCCGGAGATCGAAGAAGAACGAAGAATGTTCTATGTCGGCATGACGAGAGCAAAGAAAGAACTGCATCTGTATGCAGTGGAGGAGAGGTTCGGAAAGAAGATGGAACCTTCCCGTTTTCTGGTGGAACTGGAAGAAGCACCGAAGCGTGGCAACGGAGGGCAGAAAAATGGAAAATAATGCAAATAAAGCACATATTATTTGGAAGTCCCCGGATCAACAGACAGAAGTCTGGATGAAACAGGTCAGTGGAAAAACGCCGGAAGAAAAGAAAGAACAGTCCCGGTCGGGATATCGTCTGTTAGCAGAAATGATAAAAACAAGATATGCGTATGATCTGGAGAAAGAGACCGATTCGGTAATGCGAACAGAGACGGGAAAACCATATCTGCGCCTGCATCCGGAACTTTTTTTCAATATCAGCCATTCGGGAGAATGGATCGCCTGTGCGCTGGGAAATGTCCCTGTGGGGATTGATATCCAGTATCACAGAGAAATAAAACTGGAACAGACAGCCAGAAAAATCTGTACACCGGATGAGTGGAAAACTTTTATGCAGGCGGGTACGGAGAAAGGAAAAAAAGATTTTCTGTTTCAGATCTGGACAAAAAAAGAAAGCTATCTGAAGTTTACCGGGGATGGGATCTGCAGGGAGCTATGTGAGATTTCTTATGAGGGATGCAGGTTTTACCGGTTGGTGATGCCGGAAGGGTATTCGGGGATGGTATGTGTGGAGAACTGAATACCCGAGGAAGAAAGTATGCAAGATAACAAAATATTTTATCCTGGCAACGGGTTCTATTTACAGTCTGTCCACATATAGTAAATGTAAGAGGTGATGTACATGAAACGGGAGGAAGTTATCCGTCTGTTTCCGGAGGGTATCCGAAAAATCTTACAGCAGGCGTACTGGAATCCACAGGGGTTACAGGAGATTCGTCTTCGGGCAGGGAAACCGTTGATCTTATGGCAGGACGGACAGGAATATTTTGTGGCAGAACAGGGATTTTTGACGAGACATAGGGAACAGGCATGTATCGTATCACAGGAAGACATCCGAAGAACCATGGAGACGGTAGGAACATATTCCCTCTATGCTTATGAAGAGGAATTAAAACAGGGATTTTTGACGATACAGGGCGGGCATCGGGTTGGTGTGGCGGGAAAAGCAATCATGGAAGAGCAGAAGGTAAAAGGACTTTCCCAGATTTCCTGCATCAATATCCGGTTTGCACACCAGATTACCGGTTGTGCGGATATGGTGATTCCGTATGTGACGGAAGATGGAAAACTGTGCCATACACTCATTATTTCCCCACCGGGCTGTGGGAAAACAACATTGCTGCGGGATCTGGTACGACAGATTTCTGATGGCTGGGAGACCTTTCCGGGCAATACGGTAGGCGTGGTGGATGAACGGTCAGAGATTGGTGGCAGTTATCAGGGAATTCCGCAAAACGATGTGGGAATCCGTACCGATGTGATGGACTGTTGCAGCAAGGCGGAAGGATGGTCATGCTGCTTCGCTCAATGGCTCCGCAGGTGATCGCCGTGGATGAGATCGGCAATTATGAAGATATCCGTGCCATCGAGATGACACTAAACAGCGGATGCAAACTTCTGGCAACGGTTCACGGAAGTTCGATCGATGAGATCCGGAAAAAACCGCTGCTGGAACGACTGATAAAAGAACATGTTTTTGAACGCTATATCATCCTGCAAAAAGAAACGGCAGGAAAGATCGGAAAAGTCCGGGAAATCTATGATGAACGGGGAACCTGCCTGTACCAGAGGCAGAGATCGGTGTGTTAAAGGTCAGCGGTGCTCTGCTGGTATTTTTCGCCGGCTGGGGCATGGGAAACTGGAGGAGCAGACAGTATCAGCAGCGGATCAAAGACTTGCAGATATTACAGTTGATCATCAGCTGCCTGATCGGTGAAATTTCCTATGCGAGAAATACACTGCCGGAAGCATTTTCCAGGATCAGCGAGAAAGTGGCGTCCCCCTTTCGGGAATATCTGCAATCTGTTGCGAAACGGCTGAAAGAGCAGACCGGTGAAGCCTTTGTACGGATCCTGAAAGAGCAGGAGCAGACGGTGCGGGAAAAAACCAGTCTCCGGGAAGAAGACTGGGACCTGTTTTTACAGACCCTCGGGCATCTTGGATATCTGGATGCAAAGATGCAGATACAGCTTCTTGAGAGCGGAAAGACAGAACTTGCAATGCGGGAAGAAAAACTGCGGCATCAGCTGCCGGAACAGAAAAGAGTGTGGCAAAGCTCGGGATCCTGGGGGGAGCTTTCTGGTGGTGATCCTTATCTGAGACGGGAGGCGGTTGTGGAAGTCGGGATTATATTTAAAATCGGTGCAGTGGGGATTCTGGTATCCGTCCTGAGCCTTGTGTTAAAACACAGCGGGCGGGAAGATCAGGCATTTTTAACCAGTCTTGCCGGGCTTGTGCTGGTATTGTTTTGGGTACTCCCTTATATTTATGATCTTTTTGAAACCGTAAAAAAATTATTTGCCCTGTAGAATGTACTCTCGGAGTTTTTCTGCACTTACTTTTGCGGCTGATTTTCCGCCAGTTGCACCCGAATTTCATCAACGTACGCACCGCGTACGCCTCAGAAATTGGGCACAACTGACAAAAAATCATCTCACAAAATTAAGCACAGAAAGATTCCGAGAGTACATTAGGCAGGCGGGGAGGATGGCGATATGGAAATTATCCGGATCGGTGCGGCGGGTATCGCCTGTGTACTGGCTGCGATCTTTATGAAAACAGCAAAGCCGGAATACTCGGTTTATCTGACAATGGCGGCCGGACTCTTTATTCTGGCATTTGCGGTGGGAAAGTTCAGTTATCTGTATGAATCCCTGAAAAAAATACAACAATATGTACCTGTAGATACTACATATATGAATATCCTTATGAAAATGATCGGTATCACCTATATCGGTCAGTTCTCGGCAGGAATCTGTAAGGATGCGGGCTATTCTGCAGTAGCGGGACAGATTGAGATCTACGAACGCCTGGCAGTACTGGCGATCAGTATGCCGATTCTTACCGCACTGCTGGAGACGATCCATGGGTTTCTGGGATAGAAAAAAGAGTGGGAAAATACTGAAAATGGCAGTCTTCAGTCTGTTCCTGCTCTTTTTTGTACCCGGATCTGTGTGTATGCTGCAGAAAATCAGGACTTTCCACGAGAGGAAGAAGCACTGGGAGAACTGGATCTGAAAGAGGTGGAGATGGCGGTGGATCAGCTCCTGGAAGAAAAGCAGAGTATGCGAGGGATGATTCGGGACATCCTGAAAAGCGGACAGGCATTTTCCTCTGAGCAATGGAAAGCAGTGATCCAACAGGGCGTGTGGGATGCCATGGGAATCCAAAAAGAAACCTGCGTGCACATTCTGGTGCTGGTGCTTCTGTCAGCAGTGTTCTGTCATCTGTCAGGGGTTTTTCAGAACAATCAGATCGGAGATATTTCTTTTTATATGATCTATCTGTTGTTATTTTTACTGCTTCTGCATGCATTTGATGAGATGACCGGTCAGATGGAAAGACTGCTTGAGGGTGTGGCGGTATTTATGAAAGCACTGCTTCCGGCGTATTATATTGCGCTGACCGGGGCATGCGGTGTGGCAACTGCGACAGCATTTTACCAGATGATTCTGATTCTGATTTTTCTCACAGAGAAGATCCTGTTACTTTTTCTTCTTCCGGCGATCCGGATGTATCTGGTGCTGGAACTGATCAATTTCCTTACAAAAGAAGAATTCTTATCAAAAATGACCGAACTTTTAAAGAACGGAATCCTCTGGGCATTGAAATCCATGATCGGCGTGATCGTGGGAATCCAGCTGATCCAGCGTATGATCTCACCGGCGGTTGATACCTTGAAGCGATCAGTGATCGGCAGGACAGCCGGAGCGATTCCCGGAGTGGGAAACCTGTTTTCCGGTGTTACGGAAGTAGTACTCGGATCGGCAGTGCTGATTAAAAACTGTCTTGGTGCAGCGGCGATCGTGATCCTTCTACTGGCGGGTGCAGCGCCTCTTTGCCGAATGGGAATCAGCGCACTTGCCTATCAGTTTCTGGCTGCGGTGGTGCAGCCGGTGACGGACAAGCGGATGGTAGGGTGCATCCACACGATGGGAGAGAGTCTTGGGCTGCTGGTGAGGCTTCTGCTGACCATGGAGATTCTGTTTTTGCTGACCATAGCGATTCTGGCAGGTTCCCTACAATAAAAAGGGAATTACAAAAAGACGGAGGGAGGAAGAACATTGGAATGGCTTGCCCGGTGGGTGCGCAATCTGGCGTTTTATTTTATTTTCCTTTCAGTACTGATGAACGTGATTCCACAGGGAGAAGAACGAAAATATATCCGCTTTTTTATGGGACTTTTGCTGATATTGGTATTGATCCAACCGTTATTGACCGTCGGACAACTGGAACAGATACTCTCCTGGGAGACACTTTCGGAAGGAATCCGGCAGGAATATGAGGACTTTTCAATGGAGAAAAAATACCTGGAACAGGAAGGAAAGGATTATGTACAGAAAAACTGCCAGAAAGAGATGGAAAGACAGATAAAAACACTGCTGGAGCAGCTGTCTTACGAGAGCACTGAAGTAAGGGTGGACTTTTTTAACGGGGAGGAACTGGATGTGAAAGAGATCCGTTGTGTGATCCGGCGTGCGGACGGGAATCCCCCCGGAGAAGGTGAGCCTGACCAGGTAAAAAGAAAACTTGCACAAGTCTATAATCTTCCGGAAGGGAATATAAATATAAAGATACAGGAGTAGACTATGAAGGAGAGAGTGTTTGCAGCAGTCAGGGAGATGAAACGGGAGCAGTGGCTGATCTGTGGGCTGGCAGGTCTTTTACTTCTTGTGATTGCCGCTCCTGTAAAACAAAAGGAGCAAAAAAAGACACAGGAAAAGACAACAGTTTCGCAGACACAGGAGCAGACCGACGATCAGATCCGGCAGTCTTATGAAAAACAGCTGGAGAGCGTACTGTCGCAGGTAGAAGGTGTGGGTGCAGTACAGGTGGCGGTGGCGATGGAATCTACCGGGAAGAAACAGGTGGAAAAAGACAGTCCGGAGGATACCAGTACTTCCAGTGAAAAAGGAGATTCCGGGACGCAGCGGAGCAGTCAGACGGTAAACACGGGGGAAACTACAGTATACGAGGATACCGGAGACGGGGGACAGACACCCTATATATCCTCAAGTACCTATCCGGAGATCCGCGGCGTGATCGTCGTGGCACAGGGAGGCGGCAACCCGGTGATCGTACAACAGATCCAGGAGGCGGTGATAGCATTGTTTCACGTCGAAGCCCACGAAATCAAAGTGTTAAAAATGAAATGAGACCCGTCAAAATGAATAAAAAGGAGAGCAGCAGTGAAAAAAATATTTAAAAAGAATCAGATCATTATCACGGCTCTGGCAGTAATGATTGCTGCAGCAGGCTATATCAGCTATTCCGATGCACAATTAAAAGGGAAAAAAGATAAGACTGCAAAGACCGAGACCTCCAGTGAGACGGAAACTTCGGTCAATATGGATCAGGTTCTGCAGGATATGGAAAATCTGGATCTTGATGTTACGGATGAGACCGGTGCGGCGACTGCCGGCGATGGTACAGATGCCACGGCTTCCGGTGAAGAATCATCCGGCACAGAATCACAGCCCCAGGAGACACCGGGGGAGGCTGTTCTGACAGGTGCTTCTACATATATGGCCCAGGCGCGTATCGAACGGGAACAGATTCGCTCCCAGAATAAAGAATCTCTGTTATCGATCATCAACAACGAAGCCTTTCCGAGACAGAAAAAGAAAGTGCAATCGCCAGTATGGTAAATATGACTGATCTTGTGGAGAAAGAAGCTGCGGCAGAACTGCTTCTCGAAGCGAAAGGATTTCCTGATGTGGTTGTGAATCTGACCGGAGAGACAGCAGATATTGTAGTACCGGATACCAAGGTGGACGATGCCAGCAGAGCGCAGATCGAGGATATCGTAAAACGGAAAACCGGTATTGCGGCAGAAAATATTGTGATCACGCCGATGAGCAGCCAGACGGAAGACGGAACACAGGAAAATCAGTAAAAGGATCTGCTTGTAAATTAAAATAAAGGGTGCTACGATGGATAGAGAATACAAAAAACGGTGATGTATACAAATGAATGAACAACAACATCTGGAAGAAGTAATCGGACGTTTTTCTGCAAAACACCCGGGAAAACGAAGAAATATCAAAAGAGGAAGCAATCTATCTGAAACGCAGGGTCCGCCCCGCCATGGAATATCTGATCGTACAGGAAAATATCGATGGAATGAAAAAAATGGCAGACAGGGGATGGTTTGGAGAGCAGGAACTGAACGGTTTTCTGACCAGGGCGGGAGAACTGAAAAAATGGGATGCCTTCCGTGTATTGCTGGCGTGGAAGAACCATATTTCAACAAAAGAAAAATCTCCGAATACAGCGACGAAACAGGAGCTGATCACCGGCCTGATGAAACACTGCAAAAATGAGTTATGCTGGCGGTATCCGGAGCTTGGCAGGGCGCTGCTGGAGCTCCGGGTGCAGCCGGATGAGCAGGTAACCGCTATGAGGACAGACGGGGAGAGCTTGTATGTGAATCCGGAGTATCTGATTCACCGTTTTGGAGAGAATCCGGAGAACGTATATGAAGAATATCTCCGGTTGATTCGTCAGTGCATCGAGATGCCGGAAAGTTTCGGAAAAGAGACAGAGAAACAGAAAGCAATCTGTAAAAAATGGAAAGAGATCGCAAAAGAACTTGCGCTTACCTATGGCGCAGGAGGAAAACGAAGAGGCGAGAATCGTGGTGGTCAGAAAGAAGAACTTTCCGAAATTGAGAAAGGAAAATATGACTACCGACGGTTTTTACGCCGTTTTACTGTTACAAGAGAGGAGATGAAACTGGATCAGGATGCCTTTGACCCGGTTGCTTATTATTATGGGATGGAACGGTATGGAAATCTTCCCATGATAGAGCCTCTCGAAACCCGGGAGGGGAACCGGCTGGAGGAACTGGTAATTGCCATAGATACCTCCGGATCCTGTAAAAAAGAATGGTAGCCCGTTTCCTTGGAGAGACCAGAAGGATTCTGGAGGAAAAGGAAAATTTTTTCGAGAACTGGAAAGTATGCCTGATCCAGTGTGACAGTTTTATTCAGGAAAAAGTGATGATCCATTCCGCAAAAGAATGGGAAGCGTACCGGGAACAGCTGGTGATCCACGGAAGAGGAGGAACCGATTTTCGCCCGGTGTTCGAGGAAGTAGAACGGATGCGGGAGAAAAGAGAATTCAGCGACCTGAAAGCACTGATTTATTTCACCGACGGTGACGGGATCTATCCGGAGAAGAAGCCGGATTATGAGACAGCATTTGTATTTGTAAAAAAGAGTGAGAAGATGGACCGGGTACCGGGATGGGCAAAAAAACTGCTGGTGACAGAACAATAATACAGGGGAAAGAGAAAACGGATGAATATCAAAGAAGCAAAAGAAACGATACAATATACGCTGCAGGCGTATTTTCAGAAAGATGAAAGCGGGTATCCACTGGTTCCGTTGCGTCAGCAAAGGCCGATTCTGCTGGTCGGACCTCCGGGAATCGGAAAGACAGCAATCATGGAACAGATCGCCGGAGAATGTGGGGCAGGGCTGGTAGCATATACGATGACCCATCATACAAGACAGAGCGCCATGGGACTTCCGAAGATCGTGGAGCGTACATTTGATGATGCACAGGTCAGCGTGACGGAATATACGATGAGTGAGATCATCGCTTCTATTTATGCCTGCATGGAGAAAACCGGGAAAAAGAGAGGAATTTTATTTCTGGATGAGATCAACTGTGTCTCAGAGACACTTGCTCCGGTGATGTTGCAGCTTCTCCAGGACAAAACGTTTGGAAACCAGAAGCTTCCAACGGACTGGCTCATCGTAGCAGCGGGCAACCCGCCGGAATACAACAAATCTGTGCGTGAATTTGACATCGCGACGCTGGACCGTGTCCGAAAGATCGTGCTGGAGCCGGATCTCGATGTCTGGATGGAATATGCATTGTTCCATCAGGTACATGGCAGTATCCGGTCGTATCTGGAAGCACACAGAGATCGTTTCTATCGGATCCGTCAGGAGGACGGAAAAAAACAGTTTGTGACGGCACGGGGATGGGAAGATATGTCTGCAGTGCTGAAAAGTTATGAAAAAATGGGATTTCCGGTAGAAAAAATGCTGGTGGAGCAGTATCTTCAGGAAGAAAAGACAGCAGCCGAATTTTTTTCGTATTATCAGATTTATCGGAAGTACGGACAGGATTACCGGATCAGACAGGTTCTGGACGGAAGCCTTTCGGATGCGGAACGGGAGACGATCACCCGGATGGCACAGGAGGGAACACCACAGGAGCGCAGTATGGTACTGGCGTTTTTGCTGGCTGTGCTGGATCAGAACATCGAACAGTTTTTCAGGGAAAGTCAGATACAGAAAGTGCTGACAGAAAGTTGCAGACAGCTCGGTATTTTCCGGGAGAATGATGCAGAAAAGACATTCGGAGACTGGATCGAGAGCAGAGAAAAAAGTTTGCAGATCCGCACAGAACGGGAACTGATCCGAAGAGAAGAGAGGCAGACCGAAGAGGCGGTGTTGAAGATACTGTGGAAGATTGACCAGCAGGCAAAAGCAGACCATGAGAGTGGGCAGGAAGCACTGAACCGACGGCTGAAACAGGTCTGTGAGGAAGAAACAAAGCGGTGTGACGAACAGCAGGAGCGCATCTCGCAGAAGTTGGAACGGGGATTTGCATTTCTGGAAGAAAGTTATGGTACAGGGGCAGAGCTGACGTTATTCGCAGCGAATCTTACAAGGAATGACCGGATCCGAAAGTTCCTCGGAAGCTATGGCTGTCCTGCCTATACCGAATATGAACAACAGCTGATTGGCGGAGAAGAAGTGCTGAAAAACAGATGCTGTGATATAGCAGACAATCATTAAAACAGATAAGATCAGGAAAAACCGGCAGGAAGCGGGAAAAACCTGCCGGTTCTTTTAGATTCACGCGAGCAATGTGCCGAAGTCCGTGCTTGCATGAGACCTAATAAGTATAAAAAGTAGCGTATTATAATGTTTGAAAATTCAGAAAAGATATGTTACTATAAAAATACATATAGAATAATTTCAGCAACATAATATGCATAAGAACAGAAAATATCCGTTCCATGCTTATTTTTTTTTGATAAATACTTCTGAAAAAGCAACTAAATACTTCTGAAATATACTTCTAATAAAGTTTCCAAATTACAGGTAAAATAATATCAATATGTAATGACGGAAAAGAGGTGTATTTGCTTGCAGCTAGAGGAGTATATAGCTGACAATATGATAGAATTATGTGAAAAGCGTGGAATCAGCAAATACCGGCTGGCGCAGATGACAGGAATTGCCCAGTCTTCACTGGGAAGAATTATGGCAAAAGAAAGTCTGCCATCTTTGCCTACGCTTGAGAAAATCTGTGAAGCTCTGGACGTAACCTTGTCGCAGTTTTTTTGTGAAGGAGATCCGGATGATCTGACACAGCCGCAAAGCGAAGTCCTTGCGATATGGAATGATCTGAGTGTGCAGGAACAGGAAGTGTACTTGCGATGCTCCGTGGTCTGCAAAAGTGATAGAAACAGTTCGATTGTATATAAGGTGGACTGTTTCTTTTTTTATTACATTTTATTCGAAAGAAGTTGCTGGAGACAGATATTAGAGATCGGGAAATGAGATTGCGGGGGAAACTCTTATGGAGACATCAAAAAAGAAAATCGACATTCTGGAACATATAATAGCTGCGGTTGCAGGCGCGTATTATAATATTAATCTGACCAGGAATCTGGTTCCCGGTCAGATGTATCAGGCAGTGGATGGAAAAGAATATAACGTCAATGAAATGACCGGTCTTCCGGCTGATGCAAAATTCAGTGAAGTAATTGACTACTGGGGAAAACGGTTGTCTGAAAAGGAGAAAGAGGCTTATTATGCATTTTTTGATATTCCGGTGCTTCTGAAACATTATGAAAAAGGAGAGACGCATGTAACACATACATACTGGACACAAACGATCCGGCAAAGACCGATGCTGGCAGAACATCATATTGTGATGTATGAGGATGAAGAAAACGGAGATATCCTGGCGATTTCTTATATACGGGATATAACGGAAGAATTTCATGAAAATGCATTAAAGATCGAAGCGGAAAACCTGAACAAAAGACTGAGAAAGGAAAAGGAACATGCCGTATCTGCCAATGAGACCAAAGGACGTTTCCTGTCATCAATCTCTCATGATATCCGTACGCCGTTAAATGGTATTCAGGGGATGTTACGGATTGCGGATGCTTTTCCGGACAATATGAAAAAGCAGAAAGAGTGCCGGGATAAGATATGGATCGCATCTAATTATCTGGTATCGCTGGTGAATAATGTGTTAAATATGAACCGGCTGGAAAATTCGACGATTGAACTTTCGGAGAAACCATTTAATCTGGTCGATCTTCTGATGGAGATTACCGCGATGACGAATATTCAGATCGATGCACAGGGTTTGCATTCGGTTGTGGACTGGAAACCGGGATATATCAATCATCGTTATCTGATTGGAAGTGAGGAAGGAATCTCAAGGATCCTGCTGAATCTGAACAGCAATGCAATCAAATATAATAAAAAGGGCGGAACCGTTTACTGTCGTTGTAAAGAACTGAGATACGACGGTGAGACTGCGTGGTTTGAATTTGTCACCGAAGATACCGGTATTGGAATGGAAGAGGAATTCCTGCGTCATGCATTTGAACCATATACGCAGGAACAGCATATTTCTTTAAACAGTATTAACGGTGTGGGACTGGGACTTACGATCGTCAAGGAAACGGTGGCTCTGATGGGCGGTACGATCCAGGTGGAAAGTAAAATCAACGAAGGAACCCGTTATACGATCGTTCTTCCGTTTAAAGTGGATCATCATCCGAAAATCGATGACGATCCGAAGGAACATCTGTCACTGAAAGGAAAGAAAGCACTTCTGGCAGAGGATAATAATCTGAATATGGAAATTGCAAGATTTCAGCTGGAGCAGGAGGAGATAGAAGTGTTTACCGCATCCAACGGTAAGGAAGCGGTGGAAATGTTTGAGGCATCACAGCCCGGATTCTACGACATTATCCTGATGGACATTATGATGCCGGTGATGGATGGTCTGGAGGCAACGCGTCATATCCGAAGCATGAACCGCAGGGATTCTATGACGATTCCTATTGTTGCCATGAGTGCAAATGCTTTTCAGGAGGATGTTGAGAAAAGTCTTGCAGCCGGTCTGAACGAGCATCTGACAAAACCGCTGGATGAGAAAAAATTGACGGAGACGATGAAAAAATATTTGGGGAAGAAGATGAGGTAGGAAAACTGGGCTGTTACAGAAAATAAAGAATTCTGTGACAGCCCAGAGCGTGTTTGAAAAAATTTGTTCTCTGTACAGTGCCGTTGTTTTGATTTACAATAAACATATCGAACAGAAGGAAGGGATAAGCAGATGTCAATCAGAAAAGCGAAAGAGAAAGATTTATCAAGAATCGCAGAAATATTTATCTGCAATAACAGAATCAACTATTTTCCGATATTCAAAGATGAGAGCTACTCATTCGGTGAGTTGCAGGTTGTTTCCTTTATAGATAATTACCTGAAAAAAGACGAGGTCTTCAAAAATCTCTATATATATGATGACGGACTGATCCGTGGCTTTATCCAGATGAACGGAACAGAAATCTGTAAGCTGTATGTGGATCCATGGTTTCAGGGCAGAAAAATCGGTCATGAACTGATAACATTTGCGGTGGAACAGTTTGGTGCAGATCATCTGTGGGCACTTGAGAAAAATGAGCGGGCACTTGCATTTTACCGGCGTCATGGCTTTGTGCGACAGGGAAGAGAGAATTCGAAGAAGGGACAACGGAGTATATTGTGGAACTCAAAAAGAAGGAACTGACGGTGAACCAATTTGTGCAAAATGGAAACAGGCATTTGTAACAGACGAGATAAAATTTTATTGTTAAAGGATACAGCGATAGTGTACAGAGAAAACATATCTGTGCCCTGTCGCTGTTTTGTGTTATGATAAAAATACATGAAAGATAAACGAACAGAGGAGAAAAGCATGATTACGACAATTTTATGGGATGTAGATGCCACGCTGCTGGATTTCCTTGCGGCAGAGAAGGCAGCGATAAAGAAACTGTTTCAGGAGTTTGATCTGGGAGAGTGTACGGATGAGATGATCGGGCGGTATTCGAAGATCAACAGGTCGTACTGGGAACAGCTGGAATGCGGCGAACTTACCAAACCGGAGGTCCTGGTCGGAAGATTCCAGGAGTTTTTTGAGACGGAAGGGATCTGCAGTGATGTGGCGGAAGCGTTCAACGAACGCTATCAGCTGTGTTTGGGAGATACCATTGTGTTTCGGGATGACAGTTATAAAATTGTGAAGTACCTGCGGGGAAAAGTGAAACAATATGTGGTTTCAAACGGCACGGTCGTTGCCCAGGAGAAAAAACTGCGTCTTTCCGGTCTGGGAGAATTGATGGATGGCATTTTTTTGTCCGAAGCCCTAGGCGTGGAAAAACCAAACGTGGAGTTTTTTGAAAGGATGTTTGAAACCATCGGTCCTGTAGAAAAAGACCAGGTACTGATCGTGGGAGATTCTCTCACCAGCGATATCCGCGGTGGCAACAACGCCGGAATCAAAACCTGCTGGTACAATCCGGATCATAAAGAGCGGTATGCGGATGTAAAGATTGATTATGAGATCGCAGATCTGCATGAGATTTATGATATTATAGGGACAGGTGAGTGGGAGTAAACGCAGTTTGTTCATAAGGAACAGTAGGCGTTCATGATAGTTTTGCATTTGCTTTCAGCAGGATGCGATGTCGGCGAACGACGAATGGAGATCATGATAGAATCTGAATGAGATACGAGGAGAATATATAATGAAAACAAATACATTATTAAAACAGATCAGACAGGAACATGCGTCTGCCTTTACCCACAGCGGAAAGTTTCATGCAGATGATGTGTTTTCTGCAGCTTTGCTGTTATATCTGAACCCGGAGATTACGATCACAAGGGGGAATAAAGTGCCGGAAGACTTCGAGGGGATTGTTTTTGATATCGGAAGAGGGCAGTACGATCATCACCAGAAAGACAGTCGGATCCGGGAGAACGGAGTTGCGTATGCGGCGCTTGGGCTTTTGTGGGAAGCACTGGGGGCAGAGATCCTGGGAGAAGAACTGGCACAGAAATTTGATGAAGCGTTTGTACAGCCATTAGATAACAACGATAATACCGGTGAGAAGAATGAACTGGCGGCGCTGATCGGAAACTTTAATCCGACCTGGGATGCCAGCGGGAGCAACGACGAAGCATTTTTCCAGGCGGTCAGTGTGGCAGGGATGATTCTGGAGAATAAATTCGAGCGGTATCTGGGAAATGAACGGGCGGACAGACGGGTGGAAGAGATTCTCGAAGCGCATGAGAGAGCGTTGCAGTCCGGCGAAAAGACAGAAAACGAGGCGAAGATTCTGATTCTTCCGGAATTTGTACCGTGTCAGAAAAGACTGTCCGAGACGGAGATAGCCTTTGTGATCTTTCCGTCCAACCGGGGCGGATACTGTATCCAGCCACAGAAGAAAGAATATTCACTGAATTACAAATGCAGTTTCCCATCCGAATGGCTGGGTCTGGAAAATGAAGAATTACAGAAAGAAACAGCTGGTAAGTGCAGGATTCTGTCATAAAGGAGGCTTTCTGCTGACCACAGGGACGTTGGAAGATGCGGTGAAAGCATGCGAGATCAGCCTTGCAGAGTACAGGGAAGAACCGGTACTTGTGAACTTTGGTGGAGGTGCAGCGGCAGATAAACTGCTTGGAAAACTGCCGGGTCTGCAGACTGCGCGGATCATTCATATGGATTATGCGGAACTTCCGGAGCTGGAACTTCATGGAAGCTACGGGGAAGTTGTGATGGAAAAGCAGGAATGGAAAGCGTTTGTGAAAACACAGGTAAAGCAGATCCTGAAATATAAACCGGAGGCGGTTTATGTGGCAGATCATATGTTTGCAGGATATCCGGTCGTTCATGCACTGAGAAAGAAACATATTCCGGTGCTGACGATGGTGGAAAAGGACGGACAGAAACTCCTGGTGAAAATCCCATCGGGATCATAAAAAAAGGCAGCTTAAGCTGCCTTTTGGGTTCCGAGTGGTAATTGTGCATTTATAGAGATTCTTTGTGAGGCGAAGTTTTTTGATACAGATAGAGGATACCTCCAAAGAATCCGAAAATCAGACCTGTGTAACCCGCAGAACAAAAGAGGATAACTGTTTTGGTATAAAGGGAAATGGCGCTGATCAGGCAGACAACAGAACCGGCAAGCAGTCCGATCAGTGTCCATCCCGCCAGCAGCGCTGCGAGAAACATTGCTGAAACATGTGAGCTTTTTACATGATGATTCATAAAATTCCATACGGTTTTATACATAACGATCCCTCATTTCTGTGTTTGATCTTATTCATATTGTTTTCTTTTACTGTCATGATTATAAAAAAACTGTGTAAAATACGCATGCGCAGTAATGAAAAATTTATGTAAAACTTGCATGGAAAGCGTTGCAGGAAATTATGAGAATGCACAGTATGGAGGGAACTTCTACAGGATCTCCCCGTGAAATCCTGCAGCTTGGTTATAAAGTTGGATTGTAACTATTCAGTAGCCACTGTCCCGCGAGGTGTTTTGACATGAATATGTCAAAATCCCGAGACATACAAGCCAAAATGCCATCACCGAAGGTGATTTTTTATGCATTTTGCTCGTAACTGTGAAGGTACTGAACAGTTACG
>ENA-OQIO01000556-OQIO01000556.1-human-gut-metagenome-genome-assembly--contig:-NODE-556-length-19755-cov-1.735021_pt1 | contig 19755 bp, 22 predicted proteins | sample MGYA00242573_ERZ504737 | MGnify/ENA primary metagenome ERZ504737 (study PRJEB26092, sample SAMD00036203) | human gut metagenome | host: Homo sapiens | study: EMG produced TPA metagenomics assembly of...
TATATTTTTTTGAAGCAACAGGATATGAAGTTGTATTTTTTGAGGATTTAGATAGACTAGAAAACAATGATATATTCATAGAGTTAAGGGATTTGAATTTTATCATAAATAATTACGAAGGCTTAGAGAAACCCGTAAAATTTGTTTATGCAGTAAAAGATGAATTATTCCATAATAAAGAAGAACGCACTAAATTTTTTGATTATATTATACCTATCGTTCCAATAATTAATGAAAGTAATTCAGAAGATGTTTTTTTGAAAGAATTTGAAAATAATGCTGAATATAATATATCAGAAGAATATATAAAAGATATAGCACCATTCGTATCAGATATGCGAGTTTTATATAATATTTTTTAATGAATTTAAGATTTATAAAAGAACATTAAAAGATTCAGATAGCATAAAACTTGTAGATGAAAAGATGTTATCACTGATAATATTTAAAAACTTATATCCAAAAGATTTTGCTGAACTTCAAAATGAACAAGATGAAAGTATTGTTAAGCAAGCTTTTAAAAATAAACAATCATTTATAGAAAAAGATGTTGAAAAAATTAGAGAAAGTATAAATCAATTAGAAGAACAAATTATATTAGTAAAAGAAGATTGTTTAAAGAGTACTAAAGAATTAAAATATGCTTTTTGTGGTTATTTAGCTAATTGGGAAATAACAATTTCTGCAATAGGGAGACGTGAACCATATCATAATTCAAAAGAATTTTCTATAAAACAAATACTAGATGATAATTTTAATTTTGAAAATATCTATAAAGAAGGTAGTAGTTATTATATTTGTTATCCTTCTGGGTATTCTATTAATAAAGAAGGAATAGATTCTAATAAAATGAAGAAAAATATATAGATTATTGTAGACGATGGAAAGCTTTAAAATTATTAGAAGATAAAAAAAATGGATGGTATACATCATGATTTAGAAGAGTTAAATGAACAGTTACAAGATATATCAATATTATCTTTAAAAGAATTAATTGATAGAAATGATGTTAAAGAAGTTCTATCTGATAATGTTAGAAGTAATAAGGTCTTAGTTTTTATGTTAAGATATGGCTATATTGATGAAGATTATAGTATATATATTAACTATTTTAAAGGAGATAGTATAACAAAAGATGATATGAACTTTATTCTTAACATAAGAAATAGAGAGGTTCAGTCATTTGATTATAAATTGACTAGGTTAAGAGGTGTAGTTGATAGATTAAATATAAGAGATTTTAAACAAAAAGAAGTTTATAATTTTTATTTATTAGAGTATTTATTATTAAATAGTAGTAAAGAGATTGATAAAAATAAATTAGATAATTTTATACAACAATTATCAGATGAAGAAAAAGAAAGTTGGTCTTTTATAGATGCTTTTGTAAGGACGACTAATAACAGAAAGAAATTTATAAACTTATTGGCTTTAAAATGGGAAAACATGTGGAGTTTTTTAACTGAAAAAGCAGCATTAACATATAATAGACAAATAGAATATTTTAAATGTTTATGTGAAAGTCTAAAAGTAGAAGAATTACTTAATTTGAATAAAGATGAAGCATTTGAACAATTTTTTTGAAGAAAATGAAGACATATTGATACAACTTAAAGATGTAAATATTAGTTATTTAGAAAAGATAATCGAGAAATTAGAAATACACTTTTATAAGTTAAATATAGCGGGAGTTGATAAAGAACTTTTGGATTTTGTATTTGATAATAAGTATTACGATATCAATAAATATATGATAGATATTATTCTTGTATACAAAAATAGTGAAATAGCAGAACGTGATTTAAGTAAAAAATGCTATACAATGATAATGACTTCTAGATATGATTGTTTAATAGATGATGTTTCCGATAATATTGAAGAATATGTAAAAGAAGTTATATTGAGTAATGATAATAACTGTGATGATGAAAAATATATCTTAGATTGATAAATAAATGTAGCGATGATATGGATTTAGTAGAAAAAATTATAGTACATGAAAATTTTAAGTTAGAAAATATATCCGTTTGTGAAAATAAATATTGGTTATTATTACTAAAACATAGAAAAATCAATGCTAGTTTTGATAATGTTATTCAATATTGGAAACAATTTTCAAAAAAATGGATTAGATGAGGTATTAATAGATTTTCTATCTACAGAATGTGATGCAATCTTAAATAGTGATAGAAGTTTCGTTGAAGAAAAGTTTATAAAAGATTTATCATTTAGTGATATAGATAATAATATTTTTGAAAAATATATATCGTATTTAAGACTTATTTTTAGTGATTTAGAATTTGACTTTGCTTCAATGAACCAAGAAAAACTTAAAATTTTGATACAAAATAAATATATACTTTTAAATAAACAATGTTTTGATAAAATAAAAGATATATCTGTAGAAATGGCAACATTGTACATATTATCAAGTAAGGATAGTTTTATCGATAATATGGAAGTATTTCAAATTGATGAAGATATATTTAATAATTTGATGGCGAAAACAGATAAAGTATTCTGTCAAAAAATAGTAAATTATTATGGTAAAGATTATATAAATAAAAATCTAATAATAGCAATTTTTAATATGAATATTACTTTGAACAAAAGACTTATTTAAAAATTATATTTGATAAAATAAGTAATGAACTAAAATTAGCGTTATTAGTAAGGCATTTAGATTTATTTAATGCTGAAGAATTAAAAAATCTTTTCGCAAAAATGGATGGTGAGTATAAAGAATTATCGAATAGAGAAAAAAAGACATAATATATATTTACCTATAAATGATGAAAATAAACGATTAGGTGATTATTTATATAAAATAGGATATATTTCAAATGAAGATAGATATGCTAAAAATAAGGAAGAAAATCAACTTTTATTTAGAATAAGAGCCAAAAAATGATATGAATTATTAAATATCATAAGTAAATAATAAAAATAGCCTTTATACTAAGAATAGATAAGTTCTCAAGTATAAAAGGCTATCTTTAATTTATAAAGTATTTAATTTTAAAGGAGTTGCAGGAGGAAGGATAAATTTATATTAATCTATATCAATTTGAGTAGTTGTTGATTGTGGTTGAAGTTTTGGCAATGTCATTTTTAAAACACCGTCAGTATATTCAGCTTTAGCGTTAGCTTTATCTATCTGACCTACATAGAATGAACGTTGCATTGTGCCATAATAGCGTTCTTGATGAATATAGTTACTTCTTCATTCTGATTTTGTTCATTTTGCATTGTAGCTTTGATAGTTAAATAACCATTTTGATAATCAAGAGCAATATTTTCTTTTTTTACTCCTGGTAATTCAGCAGTGAGTTCATAAGCATTATCTGTATCTTTTACATCAACTTTGAATGCGTTGAACATGGAATTTACTGGAGCAAATGCGTTTTGGAAAAATGGTTCATTGAAAACATCAAAAATAGATTTGAAAGAATTATCATTAGTTGCGAGATTATTTGTAAATGTAGGAATTAAACCAAACATAATAAATGCCTCCTAAAAGTTTAAAAGTCAAATTTTATTAAAAAGAAATTAGTCAATATTGATTTGAGTTGTAGCTTCTTCTTTAGTAATTTTTGGTAAAACTACAGTCAAGATACCATCTTGGTAAGACGCTTTGATATTTTTTTCATCAATATCATCAATGTAAAAAGAACGTTGCATTTCACCTACATAACGTTCACGGCGAATATATTTTTCTTGAGGTTTTTCGTTTTTATCATCAGCATTTTCAGCAGGTTTTTCTTCTGTGGATTTTGTAGTAGTTGTTTTAATTGTTAAATAACCTTTATTGTAGTCAAGAGAAATATTTTCTTTGGCGATACCTGGTAATTCAGCAGTGAGTTCGTAAGCATTATCAGTATCTTTTACATCGACTTTAAAGGATTTTACATAAGAATTCATTTTTGCAAATGGTTCATGAAAGAAAGGTTCATTGAAAACATCGAATAATTTATTGAAATCATCATCACTTTTAGCAATATTTTTTGCAAATGGAACTAAACCGAACATAAATAACAACCTCCATGTATAGAGCAATAAATAAAGTCAAAAAGTCAAAATTTGTTTTGAATTAAACGGACTATCAAGTCCGTATTTAACTTTTATTTATTGTTATTAGTAAAATTATAAGATTAAAATTTAGATTTTGTAAGTATCTTAAGGGATACTTCTTATCTTTTGTATCTCTTAACGTCCTTACAATTATTATTATACTCGAATTAGTCAAAATGTCAACAATTTATTTTTGACTTTTTTGACTATTTTTTATACTTATTTTATAAGGCTTTATAGAGCTTTTTGTTATTAGAGATTTGACTTTTTGTTATTTTGAAAATATATGAGAGGTACCATTATTTTTATAAATTTTGTAGAAATATGATATTTATTATAGATTATTTTTTATAGGAGTATCATTTTAGTGATGGAAGATTATAACATAGAAAATATCTATAAAAAATATTATAATTTAAATAAATATATTTTAGGAGAGTGGGATTATGGAAAATTTGAAGAAACTTGGTTTTGGCTGTATGCGTTTACCTATGCTTGATATGGAAAATAACAAGGTAGATATGGAGCAATTTTGTAAAATGGTTGATACTTTTATGGCAAAGGGCTTTAAGTATTTTGATACTGCTTATATGTACCATAATTATCAAAGTGAGTTATTTGTAAAGGAAGCTTTAGTTAAAAGATATCCACGAGAAAGCTTTTTATTGGCGGATAAATTACCTACAATGCAGTTGAAATCCATAGAAGATAATAAACGTATTTTTGATGAGCAATTAGAAAAATGTGGTGTGGATTATTTTGATTATTATTTATTGCATTGTTTAGATGTTGATAATTATGCAAAGGTCAAAGAATTTAAATCTATGGATTTTGTGCGTCAAATGAAAGCGGAAGGTAAGATTAAAAAATTAGGTTTTTCTTTTCATGATACAGCAGAATTTTTGGAAAAGATTTTACTTGAAATTGGTGAAGATATTGAATTTGTACAGTTACAGATAAATTATCTTGATTGGGAAAGCGATAGCGTGCAATCTCGCAAATGTTATGAAGTATGCCAAAAATATCATAAACCTGTGATTGTTATGGAACCTATAAAAGGCGGTAAATTGGTAAATATTCCGCAGGCTGGTATAGATTTATTGAAAGCTCAAGATGAAAAAATGTCAGTGGCTTCATGGGCAATTCGTTTTGCTAGTAGCTTAGATGATGTATTTATGGTGCTTTCTGGCATGTCAACGTGGGAACAATTGGAAGATAATTTGAGCTATATGGAAGATTTTAAACCGCTTACTAAAGAAGAAATTGAAACAACTTTTAAAGTGGCAAAAATCATCAATGATACAACAGCTATTGCTTGTACAGCTTGTAATTATTGTAAAGAAAATTGTCCAAATGCAAATTCAAATACCAGAGATTTTTGAGTTATATAATAATGAAAAACGTTTTGGCATGGCGTCTGGCAGTAAGAAAAAATATCAAGATATGATAAAAACTCATGCGAAAGCTTCTGATTGTATTGAATGTAGAAGTTGTGAAGGTCATTGTCCGCAACATTTGACAATTGTTGATTATCTAAAAACAGTTGCTAAAACTTTTGAAGATTAAAATTTGAAAGTTTTAAGGAGAGGGTTTTAATGAAAAAGATTTTAGTTTTATTCATGCTGTTAATGGTAATTACCGCTAATTGTTTTGCTAGTAGTATTAATCAAGAATTTGAAAACACAAATATCGAGCAAGTGAAACATGGTATAGTCAAAGCTATAAGTATATTTTCAGCAAAAACTAATTTAGTAGAAAAAGATGATAATACAATAGTGTTATTTAATGTTGTGGATACTGTAGATAAAAATAATAAATTCATGTATCGCGATAAAAAAGATATTATTTGTGAATTGGTGCAAAAAGGCAATAATGTAGAAATGACACTTTCTAGTAAATATGAAAGAATTTATGCTAATGGCACTAATGAAGTTGAAGAATATGATAATGTCAAAGAATTAAAGGCAGTATTAAATTCTGTGAAACGTGTATTTTTTGATAGTTACGTTTATGGAATAGCTTCTAGTCGTGAAATTAAAGATAATGGAGTTATTATAAATGTAGCAGAAAATTCTCCAGCAGCAAAAGCTGGTATGAAAACAGGTGATTGTTTAATTAGCATCAATGGTAAAAGTGTAGTCGATAATTTTGAAGATTTTAATATGGGACAATTAGTCGATATATTTTCATCTGAACCTGCAACTTTTGTAATTGTTCAAGATGGCATAGAAAAAACTATTGTAGTAGAGCCAGATAAAATAAATGCTATAGGTGTAAAATAAAAAAATTTTGATTTTGTATATATATTGGTATATAATACTTTTTATAAGACACTGTCTTGTAGTTGACACAAGATAGTGCCTTTTTTGTTGGAATTTGAATTTTGTGTTATAGATATTTGAATATTAATATAAGGAGGAGTTTATTTAATGGAAGAAAATATGCAATATGATGATTTAGGAACACTTGCTCAATTAAATTGGTTCCCTGGGCATATGGCAAAAGCTAAACGCATTATTGTGGAAAATTTAAAATTAGTTGATGTGGTCATTGAGCTTCGTGATGCTCGTATTCCTAACAGCAGTGCAAATCCAATTTTAAAAGATTTAATTGGTAAAAAACCGCATTTAATCGCTTTGAATAAAATTGATTTAGCAGATAATAATATCAATAATAAATGGGAAGAATATTTCACATCTATGGGTAAATCTGTGGTGAAAATCAATTCTTTAGATGGTAAAGGTATTCGTCAATTAGTAACTGTAGCAGATGAATTGGCAAAGGTAAAAACTGCTAAATTCGCTAATAAAGGTGTAAAACCTCGTAATGCTCGTGTAATGATTGTAGGTATTCCAAATGTAGGGAAATCTTCTTTAATAAATAGATTATCTGGCAGTGCTTCATTGAAAACTGCTGATAAACCTGGTGTTACACGTGCAAAACAGTGGATTAAAATAAAAAATAATCTTGATTTATTGGATACTCCAGGTATTTTATGGCCAAAATTTGAAGATCCTGAAGTGGGATTGAATTTAGCTTTTACTGGAGCTATCAGTGATGAAGTTTATGATATTGAACGTGCTGCTGAAATCTTATTATGGCGTTTAAAAGATGATTATGCTAAAAATATAAAAGAACGCTATAAAATAGATGAAATTCCACAAACTAGTGAAGAATTATTTACTTTGGTAGGCAAAAAACGTGGATTTTTACAAAAAGGCGGTATTGTAGATACTGAAAAAACTGCTATTGCTGTGCTTAAGGATTTTAGAGCAGGAAAATTAGGAAAAATCTCTTTGGAAAGACCTTGAGTCTAAAGAAAAATTTTTAGCTATTTTAGTATTTTAATTTGACATAAAGATATTGATATACTACACTAGTAAAGAGATATTTTATCTTTTATATGATGTAAACATAATATATTCATTAATACATTGGGAGGAATTTTTTTGTATACTAATAACAAATTGAGAAATGTCGCTATCATAGCTCACGTTGACCACGGTAAAACAACTCTTGTTGACGCAATGCTTAAACAAAGCCATATTTTCCGTGCTAACGAACAGGTAGCAGAAAGAGTAATGGACTCTAATGCTATTGAACGTGAACGCGGTATTACCATTTTGTCTAAAAATACAGCTGTAATGTATAAAGATATAAAAATCAACATCGTTGATACACCAGGCCATGCTGATTTCGGTGGCGAAGTTGAACGTGTACTCAACATGGTTGATGGCGTTTTATTATTAGTTGACGCTTCTGAAGGTCCTATGCCTCAGACTAAATATGTTTTACGTAAAGCTTTAGAACAAGGTTTAAAACCTATCGTTGTTATCAACAAAATTGACCGTCCTGACCAGCGTATTGATGACGTTTATGACGAAGTTTTGGAACTTTTCATGGAACTTGGTGCTGATGATGATCAGCTTGATTTCCCTGTTGTATACGCAATTGCTCGTGATGGTATTGCTAAACTTGACCTTGATGATGAAAGCGATAGCTAGAACCATTAATGGATTTACTTATTAAAGAAATTCCAGCTCCACAGGGTGATGTAGAAGGTCCTCTTCAAATGATGGTAACTACACTTGATTCTGACGAATATGTTGGTCGTGTAGCTATTGGTCGTATCATGCGTGGTAAAATCAAAGAAGGTCAAAATGTAGTAGTTATCAGTGGTGATGGCGAAACTAAAGAACGTATCGGTAAAGTATATGTTTACCAAGGTTTAAAACGTATGGAAGTTAGCGAAGCTGAACTTGGTGAAATCGTAGCAATTACTGGTCTTCCTAGTGCAAGTATTGGTCATACTGTTGCTGATGCTGAAAATCCAGAAGCTTTACCTAGCATTAATATTGATGAACCTACATTGTCCATGACTTTTGGTGTTAATACTAGCCCATTTGCTGGTCGTGAAGGTCAGTTTGTAACATCTCGTCATTTACGCGACCGTTTATATAAAGAAACTGAAACAAATGTAAGCTTATGTGTTGAAGAAACAGATAGCCCAGATACATTTAAAGTTTCTGGTCGTGGCGAATTACATCTTTCTATTCTCATTGAAACAATGCGTCGTGAAGGATACGAACTTCAGATTGGTAAACCAGAAGTTATTTATAAAGAAATCAATGGTCAACTTTGTGAACCAATTGAAAACTTAACTATTGAAGTACCTCAAGAATTCATGGGTACAGTTATGGAATCCCTTGGTACTCGTAAAGCAGAACTTTCCAATATGACTGAATTAAAAGGTTATTTACGTCTTGAATTCACTATTCCTGCACGTGGACTTATCGGTTTCCGTTCTGAATTCTTAACTAATACAAAAGGTAATGGTATTATGAACCATGTATTCCGTGGATATGCTCCATATAAAGGTGATATTCCAGGTCGTAGCCGTGGTTCTTTAGTAGCATTTGAACAAGGTGAAACAACTCCATACGGTATTTATACTCTTCAAGACCGTGGTGTAATGTTCATTTCTCCAAACCAAATGGTTTATGAAGGTATGATTATTGGGGAAAATACTCGTGAACTTGATATGGACGTAAATCCATGTAAGAAGAAAAATGTTTCCAATATGCGTTCTTCTTCTTCTGATGAAGCTATTCGCTTAACTCCACCTCGTCTTTTAAGTCTTGAACAGGCTCTTGAATTCATCAACAAAGATGAAATGGTAGAAGTTACTCCAGAAAGCATTCGTTTAAGAAAAACTATTCTTGATAAATCTCAGCGTGGACGTTACGTAAAAACGCAAAATAATTTTAAGTATAGTATATAATGTGTTAGAAGCGACATTTGTATGTGTCGCTTCTTAGCATATTTATGAATTTATTTGATTAGTTAAACAATCAAATAAATTTTATGAAAATAATATTTATTACAGTTTTTTGCAGGATTTTTTTATTTTATAGAGAATTGTTCTAGTATGGGTTTATTTTAATTTTATATAAAATATATTTATGGGTTATAAAAGGATATTTGAGGTGAGATTATGGCGGATTTTTTATCAAAAATCACTAAGTTTCTAATTCCAGAAGAAGTTGAAGAAATAGAAGCTAAAGTTGATGAAAAACAAGAAACTAGAAGACAAACAGTAAAAGTAGCTCCTAATGTTACTCGTGTAGCAAATGGACCTTCCATTTACACAAATACAGCTGAAGCTACAAGAGATGAAGCAACATCATCTGCTACTAATAACTATGAAGAAAATAATCGTCGTCCTAGTTTAAAAGTATATAAACAGCCAAATATGAATGTACTTGTATTTGAACCTACCAATTTCAATGATACAAGAATTGCTGCTGATGCTTTAAAAGCTTCTAAAGCTGTGCTTATCAATTACGAAAAAATTGAACAAAGTGAACAAGTTCGTATTTGCGATTTTATGAATGGTGCTTGCTATGTATTAGATGGTTCTGTAAAAAGAATTTCTGCAAAAATGGTATTATATGTGCCAAATGGCGTATCTATTGAAGAAATTATTCCAACAAAATAAAAAAAGACATCTATGGAAATGGAAGTTTATGAAACTTATCATTTTTTATAGATGTCTTTTTATTTTAAACGGTTATGGTTGTAAGATAATCGAAAATATCTGCTCTAACAGGTGTATCTAATTTATAGAGAATTTTAAAACCATTATATTTAGGTGCAAAATTTCTGGATTGCCTTGGGCTGTGATTTCACCTAAAAAATAAAATTCCTTAGCTTCTTTATCTTCACTAGGTTTGCGCACAAATAGATATAATTTATTTTGTTCTTTATTCGCATTATATATATGTTTAGCATCACTAGAGTCTAATTTTCGATTGCTTTTGGAGTAGGCTGTAATCAAGGTATTGCTTAAAAATTCATTAGTATAATCTACTCTTTTTTTATCTGGCGCTATATAATTGATAAATACTGGCATGGTATGTGTTGTTTTTTCATAGAAATAACCAGCATGGCATTAGGATTTATTTTTGAGGCCAATTTAATAGATAACAAACTTCTTCATAAGTGTATTTTTGATATAAAACAAGATTAGTATTTTTGTATTTATTTTGATAGTATTTTTGATATCTTTCTAAGGCAAAATCGAGAATTTCATTTATTTGAAAATAGAACTTTTCATCTTGTAAAGCTGATTTAAAAATATCACTGATGATGTAATCATTATCATTTTCTTTGATGAAAATGCAATTACTAAATTTAGCTTGCTCATTGCTAATAGTAAATAGATTAGTTAAATTGCGTATTAATGAAACTTTTATTTGCTCAGTAAATTCTTGATGGTATTTTGTAATTAAGATTTGCTTTATATCCATTAATAAATGAGATGTATTTTTTAATAATAATTTTAAAGCTATGAGTTCATGAATTCTTTTGCCTTTAGCAAAGCGATATGAGATAAAATAAAGAATTTCTTCTTGAATTGTATTAAATCTAATTGTGTAATCTTTATCGTATTTTTGCAAGAAATTATGATATGTTTTAAATTTATCAAGGAATTTTAAAATATCTATACTACCAAACTGGGAAAAATCAAAGATAGAAGGAATTTTTCCTAATTTTTGTTTTAATTGTAGATATTCATTTTTCAATAAGGCTGTATCGCTTAATTTGGCACTATCAATGGCTTGATAGATTTTTTGACGAGCTATTTTATCAAAATGAATGGTAGAAGAACCAAAGATGAAACGATTGCCTTCTGCTACATAATGACGGATATTATCTTTATTATAAGAAGTATCACCAGATAGAGCTATTGGTATCATAAAGTTATTTTGATAGTTGCCGATAAAGTCAAGAATTACTACATAATCTTTTTGTGGATATTTGCGAAGCCCACGACCTAATTGTTGAACGAAGATAATGGCTGATTTTGTAGGTCTGAGCATGATTATTTGATTTATAGCAGGAATATCAATGCCTTCATTCATAATGTCTACAGTGAATATATAATCAAGACCTGTAGAGCGTTCTTTTTGTTCTAATTTATGAATGGCATTAGTTCGTGTTTCTTGACTATCTTTACCTGATAGAGCAATGGTATTAAATCCTCGCTCATTAAATTTTTTGTGAAAGTATTTGGGCTTCTTCTATTTGACTACAAAATATTAAACCGCGCAGACGTTCTCCACTGAAACCATAGTATTTAGATTGATTGATAATATGTGTTACGCGAGCGTCTGTAGTTAAATCGTTAAATGTTGAATTATCATTGATTTCTTGATCATCAACTGTGATATCAGTAATGCCAAAGTAGTGAAATGGGCAAAGTAAATTTTCTTGCATAGCTTGATTTAAACGAATTTCATAAGCTATATTATGGTCAAATAATTGGTAGATATCAAAACCGTCTGTGCGTTCTGGTGTCGCTGTCATACCTAATAAAAATTGTGGTTGAAAGTAATTTAAGATTTTTAAATAACTATTAGCACCAGCTCGATGAGTTTCATCAATGATTATATAGTCAAAATGTGTTGGTGTGAATTGAGTTAAATTTTCTTCTTTGTTTAGCATATTTATGGTAGCAAATAGATAAGGTTTATGAAAATCCTTATGATTAGCTGACAAAATACCATATTGGATATCTGGTATTATTTTGGCAAAAGTTTTACAAGCTTGTTTGAGAATTTGTTCGCGATGGGCTAAAAATAATAAACGTTTAGGATTGGCTTTTTTGACAGCAAAGGCACTTAAATATGTTTTTCCTGTGCCTGTGGCAGATATCAATAATGCTTTATGTTTATTATCTTGTTGTAATTTTTCTAATGCTTTTAATGCTTCCTGTTGCATTTTGTTAGGAGCAATATCATTAGTAGAGATATTTTCTTGAGCAGCAGCAAATTCTCTTTTTAATTTTTGTAAAGAATGATATTTATCAGTATATTGTTTAAGCCAGATATCAGTCAATGGCATGGCTTCTTGCCACATTTGTTGAAATTGAGATAGTGTATTGTTGATTAAAGCACCATTTGCTAAAGAATTTATTTTTAGGCTCCATTCTTTATTTGCTTTTAAGGCTGTTTGCGTTAAATTATTACTGCCTACAATTAAAGTGTAATAATCGTTTTGTTCAAAGATATAGCCTTTGATATGGAAATTTTCTTTAGTATAGATGCGAATGTTTAAATTAGGATATTGTTGCAATTCCTGTAGAGCTTTTGGTTGATTAAAATATAGATAATCAGTGGTTAAAATATTGCCAGTGATGTTTTTTTCTTGAAGTAGCTTTAAACATTCTTTAAGACAAATTAAACCACTTTGAGTGATAAAAGCTATGGCAAAGTAAAATCGTTTACAAGTTTGTAATTCCTGAAGTAGTTCTACTAATAGATTTGAACCACTATTGTAATCATTATAGATTATCTGTGGTTGTAAATCAGGTAAGGAATTAATTTTATCATCTATAAGAGCGCTAGCAAGACTTTGTTGGAGTTCTTGAGCTAAATAATCTTGTGTTTGCATAGAGTAACCTCATAATTTTATATTGAATTTATTGATAAAAAAGGCTGAGTTTAAATCTATAAAGGATTTTAAACCCAGCTTTTTATTTTAACGTAATATATATTCAGCTAAAATAGCTTGTAGTTGATAAATATTTAAATTTTTATCAAATTTTTTGCTAATAGGCATATCCATACCAGCGACATATATTTTTAATTCAGCATCTAAATCGAAATGACCAGCTGTTTCAATGCTGAAATGTCTTATGCTTTTATATGGTATAGAATGATATTGTGTTTTTTTGCCTGTAAGACCTTGTTTATCCACAAGGATAAGGCGTTTGTCGGTAAAAATAAATAAATCACGAAAGATTTCATAAGCCTGTTGAATGCTTTCTCCATTAGCTAATAATTTAGCGTAATCTTGGCGGATATCATCAAGATTTGCTTTAGAGGCATTGCCTAAAAGATTATCAAATAATCCCATAAAAAATTCCTCCTATAACTTATATACATATTTTTTATATTATAGAATATTTATATAATATAATTCTGTGTATCAAGGAAGAATACCTTTATTTATTGTAATACCAATCATAATCGTCATGGTAAATCATTTGTTTCGTCATGCCACCATCAACGACGATATCTTGACCGGTGATAAATGAAGATTTTTCACTGCAAAGAAACATCACAGCATTTACAATATCTTTGGGTACGCCAACTTGAAGTTTATCTGCTGAGGAAAATTCACTATTTGTAGTATCTATCCAACCAGGAGAAATACTGTTTACACGAGCTTTTCCACGCAATGTAACTACCATAGCATGAGTTAGTGAAGAGATTGCTCCTTTAGCAGCAGTGTAACTTTCAGTATCTGCTTGACTCATCAAATGACGGCTAGAAGAAATATTTACGATGCTAGCATTGTCTTGAAGATGGTTCATAAATAATTTAGTAAGCATAAAAGGAGCTACAGCACCAACTTTTAGTACGTAGAGAAAATCTTCATAAGAAGCAGTAGCTAAGCCACCTTTCATAAGACAAGCGTTATTGATTAAATAATCTATTTTTGTATGCTCATCAATTACTTTTTGGGCAAATTGCGTCAATATTTTTTCATCAGCAATATCGCCAACAAAATAATCATTAGGTAAAATATCAATAGTACATACTGTAATATTTTGAGCTTTGAATTCATCACAAATGCTTTGCCAATACCTCTAGCGCCACCAGTAACAACGGCAACTTTATTCATATAGTTCTCCTTTAATTGATAGCTGAATAAATAGTATATAAAGCACTGAATAATAACATAACGAAGACGAGTCGATTAAACATTTTTGAGAAATATAAGGAAATAATTTATTACCTAACCATAAAGCAATAAAACAGAATGGAACGATATAAATACTTTGTTCAATAGCAAATGAAAAATCTTTTCCTGCTAAGTAAAAAGCAAGGATACCTAGGTAGTTAATAATAGTAAAATAAGCAATACAAGTGGCACGCAAAGAAGTTTTATCACGATTAGTAGATGTTAAATAAATAATAAGCGGTGGACCACTCATACTGGTAGAAGTATTTAAAATACCAGATAGACAACCAACAACAACACCAGTTTTACAGGAAGTTTCAGTCAGTTGTTTACGATAAATTTTGGTAAGAAATAAGAATGATAAAATAACACAAGCAATGAAAATTTTTAATCCTATAGTAGGCACAAATAGATAGATAAGAATACCAATAGGATGACCTATTACTGAACCAATCAGCAATGGTTTTAGAAAATGCCAATCAATATTATCTTTGACAAAAAAGACAAAAACAGTATCAAGAACGACAGATAAAAATTGCAAAAGTACAACGACTTCTTTGGCATCATAGACCATTAAAAGCAATGGCGTAGAAACAATAGCAAATCCAAAACCCGTCAAGGATTGGATTAATGTAGAAATAAAAGCTATACCAATAGCTAATAATAACGAAGTATCAGAAAAGATCTCCAACATAAAAATCGCCCACTCATAAGAGATTTATTCATTTTTCTTTTATTTAAAAGAAAAACGAATCAAAAAGAAAATATGCCCGCAATATTAGATTTTACTTTGGCAAAGATGAAATCATGTCTACAACGCTCAAAACTCGCTTCGCTCAGACAGTTGGACTAAAACCGTATCCATGATTCATCTTGCCAATAGCTTTTAGCTACCGTAAAATCTACTAACGCGGGGAATTTTGGTATTATTAAAAAAACAATTATAAAATAATAATTTGTAATTTTTATTTTCCGCATTATAAAATTTTAATGGTAATCGCAAGATTATTGAAAATAATTATCACTGAATACGGTTTTAGTCTGAATGTTTGAGCGAAGCGAGTTTCTAAGCGTTGTATGAAGTGATAATTATTTTCAAAATTAAAATTTTATCTGCGGTGATTTCTTTGGTTCGTTTCTTTGGCATCAAAGAAATGAATAAATCCCTATTTTTTGTCAGTTAGTTCTAGATAAGGGATAGCGTTTAGGTTGCTATCAGCAAAGTCTCCTGCTTGGGCTTGGTAGTAGCCACGGCAGGCTATCATGCAGCGTTGTCTGTGCATAAAATTTTGCTTGGGTAGTAAAATTCTAGACCGTTTTCTTTGCAGGTTTTTTGGAGATGTCCTTCTAGGGAGCTATTTGCTGCTACACCACCGGCAAGTACTAGTTTTGTCATGTTGGTTTGACGAGCTGCTTCTACAGCTTTATGCACTAAAATATTAACTACTGATTTTTGGAAGGAAGCGGCAACATCAGCTTTGTTGATTTCGATGCGTTTTGCTTTCATATTGTTTAAATAATTGAGCACAGCTGATTTTAAGCCACTGAAGCTAAATTCATAGTTACCTTTTTCATTTAATGCCATAGGAAAATCAATAGCATCAGGATTTCCTTCTTTAGCTAATTTATCAATTTGAGGGCCACCTGGATAAGGTAATCCCATTACACGAGCTACTTTATCAAAAGCTTCTCCAGCTGCATCATCGCGAGTTTGTCCCATTAGGGAAAAATGATTGTAGTCTTTTACATGAACTAGGGAAGTATGTCCACCGGAAACTACGAGAGCCATAAATGGTGGTTGGAGTTCAGGCGTGGATAAGAAATTGGCGAAGATATGACCTTCTAAGTGATTTACGCCAATTAGTGGTTTATCTAAAGCAAAAGCCAAAGTTTTAGCAGTAGATACGCCTACAAGTAAAGCACCTACTAATCCTGGACCATAGGCTACAGCAATGCGATCAATATCTTTTAAAGTAACATTTGCTTTATGAAGTGCTTCATCTAAAACAGGCATGATATTAACAATATGTTTACGAGAGGCGATTTCAGGAACGACACCTCCGAATTTTTGATGAATTGGAATTTGAGTAGAAATTACATTAGCTAGTATTTCTCTGCCACCGCGTAAGATAGCAACAGAAGTTTCATCACAGCTAGATTCTATACCTAAAGTCAATGAATTATCTGTAGTAGTCAAATTTTTATTCCTCCTCTAATTTTTATTAAGTAATTTATTATAAACCTAAAGCTTGTTTAGCTAATTTGTCAGCAAGTTCATTACCTAATACTCCTGTATGACCTGCTACTTTTTTGAAGGTTACTAAATGTAAATATGGTTTCATAAATTCAGCATATGCTTTGGTCAATTCTTTATTTGTTTTCCAATTGCCTAAAGCCCATTCAGATAAACCAATATAATCATGGCAGATTACAATTTTTTCATCATGAGCAATAGCCCATTGTAGCTTCCATAGCGCCTTGAATTTCTCCAGCTACGTTATGTAACTCACTAGCATCTATGGAAGCGCCTTTCCCGTTGAAAGTATCTATTAATTCACCTTTATAAAAATAGCCATACCCCAGCTATATTCACCATTTATATATGAACCATCTACATAAATATAATAACGATCATCATCTTGTTCAGAAATATTGACAGATGGTTTATCTTCTAAATAGTTTTGAGCTTCTTCTTTTGTAGGAAAAGATTTAAATAATGCTCCTTTAAAACCTTGTGTTTGTTTTTGACATTCAGCCCAAGTAGTGAATATTCCTGTTTGATAACCTTTTTTTTACTGCGTAAATTTTTTCTTTGTAGCCATATGTCCTCCTTTACAATATGTTTTATTATAGCATTTTTGTTTTATTATAGCTATTTTAATTAAAAATAGTTAGATTTTATTTATTTGTTGTTGCTTTCTATAATTTGTAGGAGTAGTGCCAACTATACGTTTAAATTGTTTAGTAAAATATGCATTATCATCAAATCCTACAGATATAGCCACTTTATTAATAGAAAAATTTGTGTATGTTAATAATTCTTTAGCTTTTTGTATGCGTATGTGCAAGAGTAGTTGTAGTGGACTCAAGCCATATTTATTTTTCACGCAACGAATTATATGTGTAGGATGAAAAGCATATTCATCAGATAGTTTTTTTTAAATCGAAGCTTTCTGTATAAAATAGAGAAAAATGTTCATAAATTTTTTCTGCTACATTTTTGGTATTTGGCTCATGAATATCACAAAGAATACTTAGAATGGAAAAAATAATTGTTGGCTCTTTAATTGAGAAACAGTTGAAGAATAGAAATCTTTTTTGGGTTTAGTTTTATCAATTTTTACTTGAACGATAGTATTCATATATTCAGCCATTTGAGATTGTTGTTCGGCTGTTAGTGAACCATGTTGAGGTAGTGATATATGGAAAGGTTCTTTAGTAAATTGATAATTTGCCTTTTGTTTATGGTTTTTATCATAGATAGGTTTATCCATATATTTGAATTTACCAGTAGTATAAAAATGTAGCCAAAAGAAATCTGTAGCTTCATCACAACATTTATATCCTTTGTGTAATCTATTTGGTGGCAAAATCAAGAATTCTCCTTTTTGAGAATATATTTTTGAGAATTTTCTTCTAAATACAGCTTGCCAGCAGTTACAAATATTAAATCAAATGTAGAAGGCATGATCCTTCTTAAATGTAAATCACCTACTCGATATAATGATTTACCTCCTACTATTAAATGAGGTAAAGGTGGACAAGTAAAAATAATATACAAAAAATCACCTCAAATATTAATTTTATTATACTAATAAAACTTGAAATTAAGCATAATATTGATGTTTATTAATATTATACTATATATTTTTTTATTAGTTATGATAATTTTATTATATTATTTATGCTAATATTATACTATTAAATGTTAATTTTATTTATTTAAAGTTTTCAAATAATTATATAAAATATAAACAGTTAAAAGTTACGTGACTAAAAAAAATAAGGTGGTTTTAGATATGAGTAATAATCAAATTAATCATAAAGTACCATTATCTGGTCGTTTGAGTTATGGCTTGACTGATGGATGCGGAAATTTATTATATTGTATAATAGGTTCTTATTTATTGTATTTCTATACGGATGTTTTTGGTTTATCTGTTGCTACAGCTGGAGCTATTTTGTTATTTACTCGTTTATTAGATGCTATAGATGCTCCAATTTGGGGCTTTATTGTTGACCATACTAAATCTAAATATGGACAATCTAGACCATACTTTTTATGGTTATGTGTACCGTTTGCTGTATTTATGTGGCTTACATTTACTACACCAGCTTTATCAGGTACAACAAAAATAATTTATGCTGTAGTTACTTATATATTAGCAGGAATTTTTTATACGGGGATACAAACAGCAATTACTTCAATATTACCAAATTTAACTCGTCGTCCAGGTGAGCGTGTTATATTAAATACATTTCGTATGGTTGGCGGTAATATAGGAGCATTTATTTGTATGACTTTTACGTTACCGTTAGTTGCTTTTTTTGGTGAAGGAAATGAACAAAAAGGATTTTCATATACATTAGCATTTTTTGGTATTATTGCTATTGTTTTATTTATAGTAGCTTTTAAGAATTTACGTGAAGTTAACGTAGAGAAAATAAAAAGTATACCAATAAAAGATAGTGTAAAAGCTATAAAAGGTAATTGGCCATGGATATTGGTTGTTATAGCTAATTTGATTTTTTGGATAGCATTAACTATACGTTTATCCACTGTAGTATATTATTGTCAATATTATTTAGGAGATAAGAGTTTAACAGTATTTATAAATGGAATAATGTTGGTTCAAGTTATAGGTATGATTTCTATTCCATTATTAGTAAAAAGATTTAATAAATATGGAACAATGATTTTAGGTTTTATTTTAGTAGCAGGTGGACATATTGGTATTTTCTTTGTAGGCACTAATATAGAATTAATGATTGTTTTTTGGATTATTGCTTCTTTAGGGCAAGGTATAGCATGTTCAATGCCATTTGCTATGCTTTCAGATACAGTTGATTTTGGAGAATGGAAGACAGGTATTCGTGCTAGTGGATTTTTAACAGCTATAGGAAGTGCATTTTGTATCAAAGCTGGCTCTGGTATAGGAGGTTTTATTCCAGCAGCTGTTATGAATTTATTTGGTTATGTGCCGAATGCAGTCCAATCTTCAACAGCATTATTTGGTATACAATTTGTATTTACATGGCTTCCTGCAATAATTTTCTTATGTGGAATTATTCCAATGCTTTTTTATCGTAAATATGAACAAAATGAAAATAATATTCTTTTAGATTTAGCAAAAGAAAATAGTTAAATAAAAAAAATAATAAATGGAAATAAATTTGATTGAGGAGATTTTATTAATGTTTGAAAAATAAAAT
>ENA-OQIO01000557-OQIO01000557.1-human-gut-metagenome-genome-assembly--contig:-NODE-557-length-19746-cov-4.178348_pt1 | contig 19746 bp, 22 predicted proteins | sample MGYA00242573_ERZ504737 | MGnify/ENA primary metagenome ERZ504737 (study PRJEB26092, sample SAMD00036203) | human gut metagenome | host: Homo sapiens | study: EMG produced TPA metagenomics assembly of...
AGGCTTTGCCGTCAACGCAGTTTGATTTCCTTTATCTGCTGTGCAATGACTTCCTGCTCCGCTAAAATATCCTCTGTGCTATTTTGCTGCTCATACTCTGAAAGATACGTTTTCCATTTTTCCTTCACCGCCGCATAACCGCCTGTCTCAAGTTTTTCATAATCTTCTTCGGATTGTCCGTTATTGTATAAATCCATAACTTTTTCCATACCGTATGTGTTTATGAGCCACGTCACAAAAGACTCACTGTAAATGTACCACAGATGATTTGCCTCTTTACTCACATCTTTATACGGATATTCTTTCTCGCCTGCTCCGATTTTGTCCATGATTTCCTCTAGGGAAATCTTTCCTGTCACACCCGCTTCCTCCTCTGCCGCGTTATACTTTTCTATAACCTTTAACAAATCATCTGCCGGATATACGCTGAAAGTGCTGTTGCTTTTTCCCGTAACCTGCCGTTCACAGTATTCTGCCAGTCCGTCCATAAGGCTGTTTGAAAACGTTTCGCCGCATATCATATGTGTCAGTTCATGTTCAAGGGTCGGCTGACCTGCCTCCTGCATATCTTTATCCATATAAACGGTCGTAAACAGCCCGTCCGCCGCATCCACTATCGGCCAATCACATTGTCCACCTATGCTCCGGTAACTCATATCCGCTATTTTTATAAGAACACGGATATAAACCGCCTTCGGATTGTATTTTGTATACCAGTCCGCATTTCCTGTCAGCCCGGTAATTTTCTGCACCGCATTATGAAATTTTCTTTCAAATTCTTCCTCATTTCCATAATCGGCATATGTCAGATTCAATCCCTGCCACATTGCCTGCGGATATTGCAGTCTGAATTCGATGCCGGAAACCTGATTTTCTCCCTGCGCCGCCTGTGACACTTCTTGTTCTGTTTTTTGCTCTGTTTGGTGTTCGGTTTGATTTTGTACGGTGTTACACCCGCTCAGACTGCACGATAATGCCGCTGCTAAAATTACCCCGGATAATATGCCCGCACCTGCCCGCTTTATCATTTCTTTTTTCATTACCCTCGCCCCATTTCTTTGATAAAGTGTCTGATACACTCTCTTTTATTTTCTTAAATATATCGCAGCCTTGCCAAAAAACAACACATAATCCGTGAACTGTCGTTTTTTCCTGTTCAAATGTCACTTGACTTTCCCGTAAAAATGCACTAGACTAATAATAGGAATAGTTACTAGAATTTTGTAAAACAAGGAGGAAAAATCCTCTCCTCGCTTTAGGAGCTCGGATTTTACTTCGTAAAACAAGGAGGATTTATGGCTACGGTTAAATATAGCAGACAGCGTGAGGCGATTAAGAATTTTTTAATGTCCCGCAAGGACCACCCGACTGCTGAGGTTGTATATGAACATGTTTTAAAGGCTTTTCCGAATATCAGCCTTGGAACAGTTTACCGCAATCTTTCTTTTCTGGTTGATAACGGTCAGGCAGTCAAAGTTCCTTGTGAAGACGGCTCTGTCCACTTTGACGGAAATGTCATGCCGCATTATCATTTTCAATGTACAGAATGTGGTGCAGTAATTGATCTGGATTTTGACGGTGCAGAAGAAAGCAGACAGTTCTGTACTGCCGCCGCCAGCAATTTTGACGGACAAATTGAGGGCAACGTCACTTTCTTTTACGGAAAATGCCCTTCCTGCGCACATAAAAACGAGCAGTAAACGCTTTTAAAATTTTTGATAAAATATCAGATAAGCTTTAATGATGTCCCGAAAAACCGGGCATACTATAAGCAGGAATTAAAAAATAGGAATTATTATTATTTTCTATTGACAAATGACTTGGCGCATGATATATTATAGTCACAGCAAAACAATAATGATTACTATTTTAAAAATAAAAAGCAAAGGAGATTAAAGCTATGAAATTTGTATGTTCTATTTGTGGTTACGTTTATGAAGGAGAAGCTGCACCGGCTGAATGTCCGGTCTGTCATGCAGGCGCTGATAAGTTTGTTGTCCAGTCCGGCGAAAAGACATGGGCAGCTGAACACGTTGTCGGTGTTGCACAGGGTGTCAGCGAAGACATCTTAGCTGATTTAAGAGCAAACTTTGAAGGTGAATGTTCAGAAGTCGGCATGTACCTTGCTATGGCAAGAGTTGCTCACAGAGAAGGCTATCCTGAAATCGGTATGTACTATGAAAAGGCTGCTTATGAAGAAGCTGAACACGCTGCAAAATTCGCAGAACTGCTTGGTGAAGTTGTAACAGACAGCACAAAGAAGAACCTTGAAATGAGAGTTGAAGCTGAAAACGGCGCAACTGCCGGTAAGACTGATTTAGCAAAACGCGCTAAGGCTGCAAATCTGGATGCTATCCACGATACCGTGCATGAAATGGCACGCGATGAAGCTAGACACGGAAAGGCTTTTGAGGGTCTTTTAAAGAGATACTTTGGATAATTGTTGACACTACGTTGTTAATAGAGTGTTTTAGGTATTCTAGGTGTGGAAGTCTTATGGCTTCTACACCTTTTTTACAATTTTTCTGCTGCGCTTGACGTTTGCACTCTGTGCCGCAGACAGCACAGCATAGGAGTTCACGCTATTTATATAATTTATTTTCTATAACGTAAAAGACTCCACATAAGGTGGAGCCTTCACATAATAAATCTGTCTTATTAAATGCCCTATAGGCGCTGTTTCAAGATTAAATCTTGTATAAATTGACTATACTATAGTATATAATTAATGTCAATAATTATTTACTATATACGTACAATTCTTTTAACTTTTCATTTATTTTATCCATTGCACCAGCCGAAAATTTTACCCCATAAAGTAAATCTGAACTATTCTTTGGTTTGTATATTCTCATTTTACTTACGGTAGTAATTTGTTCCATAAGAGCGGCACTTCCAGATTTTAACTTTAAGATTTCTTTCTCGTATATTTGCAACGTCTTTTTCTCTCTCTTAAGTTTATCAACACGATTTTCCAAATTACTAAGATGAGCCGTTATATCTTTTGCTAAACTTTTTTCTGTTTCCGAATTAGCCTTCATCGTTTTTTTCAAAAGTTCTAATGTTTTTGTTAATTCAGAAATTTCTTCATCGACCTGAGTTATTAACTTAATATACTTTGCATTAAGTTTATCATGCAATTCATTTCCTAAAAAAACATCCCTATCATATGTGTCTTCTTCATTTCCTGATGAAAGTGGAATTACAGTTACGACAGGAGAAGATTGTTTATTATCATTATCTAATACAATGGCATAATGTAAACCACCATGTTCACTACCGATATTAAAACCAAAATTCAGAGAAATAACATCTCCTCTTTTATATCTTGGAATCAGTTTATAATCAAATTTTTCTTCGGTAAGTAAGTATTTACTATAACTCTCAATCCAATATGCAACTAAATCAGCTTTCTTTTTATGTTTTGGATTAGGACTGTTGATAAATACTTCAAAAGTATTATTTAACTGCTTTATAGCATTCTTTTTGTGTTTTATGATGTCATCATCAGTAATATTCTTTCCCATTTTATCCCCTCACTTTACTTCTTTATACAAAAACTTTTGGACAATTTACATCTTAAACATTTAGAAAAATCATTCAAACTCCTGTCGACAATACAGTCTGAACACCTAACTAAAAAGATACGTTTTTAACATTTTACTGCTTTTCATCTATCAGCTTATCTGCCAGTTCAATCGCTTCCTGAATCATTTTATCACAGTGGGTCTTTTTATCCCCGCCTTTTTGTGCATTGGCTCTTAACAAATCCGCACAATCTGTCATGCCGTCGTGTTTCTCTGCGATTTCTTTTCTGAATTGCTGGACTGCCATAGGCGAATCAACGCCCTTTGCGCCAAGCACCATAAGTCCTGCCGTAATTGCACCGCATGTACCGCCGCATTTCATGCCGCCACCGAAATTACAGCCAATCGCCGCACAGAGATTTTCGTCAATCCCCAGTTCATCGGCGTAAACCCGCATAATCGTCTGCGCACAGTTGTTGACCATCGGTGTTTCATTTCTAAGTTCCATTGCTTTTTCAATATGTTTATTCATCAGATTTCCTCCTGTGAGCAGATATCTGCTGCCTGCTCTATTCATTATTTTTAAAGAAAATGTACCCTTTCCGTATCGTACCGGTCTTCCTGCTTCTTTTCTTCTGCCGGATATCCCAGTGCAAAAATGCCAAACGCACTTTGGTCTTCCGGCAGTTTTAAAATTGCTTCTACCGCCTGCATACGCTCTTTAACCGGCGCAATGCCGATCCACACGCCGCCCAGTCCGATTTCATCAGTCGCAAGCCACATATTTTCCATGGCGATACTCATATCAATCTGCGCATATTCCGGTATTTTACAATCTTTCCGGTATGCCGTGATAATTGCCTGCGGTGCATCTGCAAGCAGTCCTGCATATGGACTTGTCTTTGAAAGCTCCTGCAAAAGCATCTTATCGTCCGTGACATAAAACTCCCACGGCTGCTGGTTGCCCGCAGACGGCGCCGCCATTGCCGCGCGCAGGATATATTCCAAATCTTTCTTTTCTATTTTTCTATCCTGAAATTTACGGATACTGACCCGTGTAAATAAATTTGCCATGCTGCTCCTTTCCCAAACGGCTCTGCCGCCCTTATCCCTGTATTGCTTTTCTAAACCACCGTCCGGTTTCCGATAAATCATCTTCTGTCCAGCCGCCGGTTTTACTACAGCCCGGCTGGATGAGTGCCGATGTTTCATTTTTATTGGAAAGACTCCATGCTAAGAAGCTGACACCTCTGTCATTTAACAAATCCAGCCAGCTTTGTGCCGAATCATAATCAATGCCGCCGTTTCCCGAAGCATCACAAATACTGCATTCACTGACAAATACCGGCACACCAGCATTTAACGCAGACTCCAGTTACTGCGCAGGGAAGCTTTATGTGTGCCCGCGTAAAAATGAAGCACGTACATCACATTATCGTCATCCAGCTCATTTCCCGCTACTGCGTCAATATCCTGCGACCATGTATTCGTTCCCACCAGTATCAGCGCACTGCTGTCATACTGCCGGATACAGGAAATCACGTCCTCGGCATACGGTTTAATCTGGCCGTTCCAGTCAGAATTCTGCGGTTCATTGCAGATTTCATAAATTACATTGTTATGCCCTGCATATTTATCTGCCATTTCTGAGAAAAATGCTTTGGCTTCTTCCTTATTCCGGTTCGGATTCCCGTCACTTAAAATATGCCAGTCAATAATGACGTACATGCCAAGCTCTGTCGCATAGGATACACCGTCATCAATGAGCTGTTTTAAAGCTTCCTTATCACCGCCGTTACAGTATCCGCCATATTCTTCGGTATACATCGCAAGGCGCACTACATTGGCGCCCCAGTCGTCCCGCAGTGTTTCAAATGCTTCTTTATTGACATATTCAGGAAACCACGCCAGTCCGTGTGTGCTGACACCGCGAAGCTGTACGGCATTGCCGGAAGCATCGGTAAGCATTGTACCGGAAACCCGCAGTCCGCCTGATGCCGGCCGTGGACTGCCCCCCGTTCCCGATGAACCGCCGGATTTACCTGAACTGTCTGAATTTTGCGAACCGTCTGATGAGCCGCCTGTCTGTCCATTTTGTGTTTCTTCCTTTATAATACCTGTCTGACTGTCATCACTCTGATGGTTATCCTGCCCCTGCTCTGCCAGACTGTCCCCTGACTGTCCGTCATCTGTTACCGTAACCGCAACGCCTTCAATCACAGCTTCCAGTTGATACGCCTTTAATTCATAGTTTTCCGTCCGGCTGATGATAAAACCGATTCCCTGCGTATGTTCTCCCGCCGGAATCTCCCGGTTATAGTCCACCGGCGATAATGTAAATGAAACCGTTCCGTCCTCTGCCGTACTGCTCTCAACGCCGCAGTTCCAGCTCTGCTCCATCACTGTACCGCTTCCCGCCGGAAATGTAATCTTCCAACTTTCAATATTCTTTTTGCCGGTACTGAAAATATTTAACTCATACTGTATGTACTTCCGCCCGTCCGATTCCCATGCATTGCCCGGCGTAAACTGCGCCTGTGCCTCCTGATTCTTTGGACTTTCGGTGCTTTCCTTTTCATCGTAAACAGGTCTTTCGTTATTTGTCAGCGCACCGTTTTCAACATTTTGCGGACTGCTTCCTTTTTTTTCTGCATTGGCAATCAAAAATCCTGCCATCACACCTGCCAGCAGAATAACCACCGTAAGCACTGCTCCAATCAGTATCTTTTTCTTTTTATCCATGGTATTCCTCATTTCTGAGCAACTTGTTGCGAAGAGGCGATAAAAAATTCGCAAAAGTCTGCTGTTTATTTTTAGTATTACGTTCACTATAGTAATAATTATACTACAGCTTTCCACATGATTCAATACCATTTGTATATAAAATGCACACAAAGTACCATTGCCAAATATTTCCTTTTTCCATTATACTATATTAAAATACACTTAAAATTGTATAAAAAATAAATTACCCAGAAACGAGGATGATTATGTTTGATTCAAACTGTAAAAAGACTTTTCACAGTCAGGCTTTGAACCGGCTGACTGTGCTGGAACGGCTGACATGGCTGATTCCTGTCGGATTTATTGTGCGCGAAATCATTTACACACACTCTGAAATCGAGGAAGTTTTACAGGATTCCCCTTCCCCTGCGGTCATTATAGCTTTAATTATTGCTATACTTTTTGTTACCGCTTTGCAGGCCGGATTCTGGTTTCTGCTTGCAAAGGTGCTTTTTCATTTTGCAAGAAAACAGATTATGCGAAATAACTCCTTTATTACCGTTGAGGATCTGGACTATTACCGGGATAAGCTCACCGGACTTTCTCCCGGCACAATCAGCCTTTTAACAGATTTAAAAATCGAGCCGAAAAAAGACCGTGCCGCCTGTATTTTAAAATATGAAAATATGGGAATTCTTAAAATGGAAGAAAACCGCTATATCGTCAATACCGATGTTCCCGAATTTGCTTCTCTACGGGAGAGTGACCGTTTTCTTTTAAATGCTTTATGCAACGGTACTTTTAACGCACAGAAGGAAGGCAACTGGATTTATATGTTACAAAAGGAAGCGTGGCAGACGGTTATTTAACCAGCCGCCTCTCTTCCACCGACAAGCAGAAAGAAACCACTTCCACCTGCAGCCGCTGTGTATTAGGCTGTTCGGCACCGCTGTTTTTTATTGTCATTATGAGCTTTGTGTTTTACGCCTTCAATGACCGTGTAAATGCTTATTTTGAAATTTTAGATGCGCTTCCCGAAACGGCTTCCTTTGGAGAACAGACCAATTATCTGCTTCAGTACCCGGAATACCTCCCCGTACTGGCAGGCCTGATGATTATGGTTTTGCTGTTTTTCCTGTGCCTTATTATTCCGCTGCTTGTCTTTGTAGGAACGATTAGTTCAGGATTTACAAAAGCGCATTTTAAGCGGACAACCCTTGGAAATCAGATGACCGAATACATTTACGGCATGAAAAATTTTATTCACGATTTTTCAAATTTAAGTGAAGCCACACAAAATGAATTGGTTTTGTGGGACGATTATTTAGTTTATGCTGTTGTTCTCGAAGAAAACCAGCAGATTGTCAATGACATTATTAAAAGGAGGAAATCATTATGAATGCATCATTTATCGGAGGTATCATCGCAGTCGTTGTAATACTGCTGATTATTGCCGTTATCAAAACTTATAACCACATGGTTGTTTTAAGAAACCGTGTCGACAATCAGGGGGCTCAGATTGAAGTGCAGTTAAAGCGCCGCGCCGACCTGATTCCGAATTTACTTGAAACTACCAAAGGTTACGCCCACTACGAGCAGGAAACCTTATCAAAAATCACCGAATTAAGAAGCCGTGTTTTAAATGCGTCTTCTGCCGCAGAATCTTTTGAAGCCGGAAATGCACTCGGCAGGGAAATTTCCCACATTCTTGCTGTGGGTGAACAGTATCCGGAATTAAAGGCCAACCAGAATTTCTTACAGCTCCAGTCGGAGTTAAAGGAAACGGAAAATAAAATCGTTATGGCGCGCCAGTTTTACAATGATACGGTTACAAAGTACAATACCGCTATTATGATGTTTCCGCGTTCTATCTTTGCGGGACTGTTCGGCTTCCGCCAGAAAGACCTTTTAGCCGCCTCTGAAGAAGAACGTCAGGCAGTACATATTAATGCGAATATGTTTCAGTAAGATATAAAAAATTTATTCACATATTTTTAGGACAGCTGTTCATTTTTAGAGCGGCTGTCCTTTTTTATCTTCTCCCCACTGGCAATCTCCCGTCAAATATACTATAATAATTCTATTATGAATGAATTAGATACCAAATATATGAAAGAAGCCATAAAACAGGCTAAGAAAGCGTTAAAATTAAAAGAAGTCCCGATTGGCTGTGTCATTGTCTATCAGGACAAAATTATTGCGCGCGGGTACAACCGCAGAAATACCGACAAGACCACACTCGGACATGCAGAAATTACCGCAATCAAAAAAGCCAGCCGCGTTATCGGCGACTGGCGGCTGGAAGACTGTACGATTTATATTACACTTGAACCGTGCCAGATGTGCGCCGGGGCAATTGTACAGGCACGGATTCCAAGGGTTGTTATCGGCTCGATGAACCCGAAAGCCGGGTGCGGCGGTTCTGTGTTAAATATTCTGCAAATGGAGCAGTTTAACCACCGCTGTGAAGTGACCCGCGGTGTACTGGAAGAAGAATGTTCCACCATGCTTTCTTCCTTTTTTAAACAGTTACGTCAGGAAAAAGCAAAGCGGAGGGAACCATCGTGAAATTTGAGTACAAAAACAATCATCTGATACTGCGCGTTCTCACCGCCGAATATGCCGATGCCGTGCTTTCTTTTTACCGGCGCAACCGGGAACAGTTTGATATTTATGAAACGGATAAGCCGGACCATTTTTACACCAAAGCATTTATCCAGTCCCTTTTAACTGCGGAATACAACGCTTTTGTTGCCGGAAAACACATCCGCTTCTTTTTGTTTGATACGAATTTCCCCGACAAGATTATCGGAACGGTGTCCTTTTCTGACATCAAAAAGGGAGCATTTTGTTCCTGCACCACCGGTTATAAAATTGACAAAGAATTCCAGCATTTAGGTTACGGACGGCGTATGCTGACCATGGCTTTAAAAATTCTTGTCACGGAAATGCACATGCACCGCGTAGAAGCCTATATTGCACCGCAGAACACCGCTTCCATTTCACTTGCCACAAAGCTTGGATTTATTCCGGAAGGCACTGCTTACTCTTATGTATATCTGCGTGGCAAATGGGAAGACCACCTGCGCTTTGTCTATATTTCCTGATACCAGTATCCGAAATATGGATTGGAATAGTCGCTTCTGTGGCTCTTTTTGAAGTTGCAAAAGCCAAACATCGATGCCATAAACCGCTCCCGGTTGCAGTACATTCCCGGAACTCCGATAAAATACCGGGTGTTATTGTCATTTTCACAGACTTTTCCAAAAAGAATATGCTTAAAATTATAATATCCATGCACTAGAAAGCTGTTGTTTACAACAGCGTCGTCCTCAATCGGAAGCTGCTTTAAAAGCTCCGGTGTCACTTCCACACAGTCATAAAAGTAGTCATCTTCAAACGCATCTATAAAATCCCGGTTGATAAATACTTTTCAAATGCCGGCATTTCCTCTTGTGGCTTTGCATTTTGCGGCGTTGTGTATTGCAGTTTTGTATTTTGTGGCATTGTGCCTTGCGGATTTGTATTCCGGAACAATAACTCCTGCACCGCTTCCATGGCGCGTACCTGCTGTGCCTTCATCTGTGCCGTTTCCTGTTGCAAATCCGTCTGCTGACCGGCTGACTGTGCGGATTCGGGTGTTGCCGGCTTTGATGTTACCGCCGCTTCTTCTACCTCATTTTCTGAAACATCTTCCGCGTTCCGCCGCACTGTTTCAGATTCACGCACATTCCCGGACATTTCCGCGGATTTTCTCTCCGCCTCCTGCCCTGTTGTCCGGTTTACCTGTTCTTTCACAGACACTTCCTCTGAATCTGCCTGTTCTTTCACAGACACTTCCTCTGAACCTGCCTGTGCCACCGGATTTGAAGCCGCCGCTGCTTCCGGCTGTGCAAATGTAATGTCCTCTGTATTCAGTATACAATCCTCCCACAGACTGAACATACGGTAAAAGTCCTCATTTTCCCTTGCAAGCGCAATGCCGCTGATATCTTCAAATGTATAACCCGATTGATTGATATTCATTGGATTGAATAAATCCTGATACTGTCCGATTCCCTGATTGACCATGACTGTTCCTGTTTTTAGCAGGGTAAACCCGCCCGGCTGATGTTTCTTTCCATCAACCATCACATAAACGCCAAATAACTCAGGGGTATCTGTATAGACACCTTTTACGGAAACTGTCAGCTTAAACTGTCCGTTTCTGACCTCCGCTTTGGCAAACCCGACATTTTTATCCCGGACACCGCCCGGGTACGCATAAATATATGAAACCAGTCTTTTATAATCCGCCATATTTCCTCCAATTCATACTATTAATAGACTGCTTGCAGTGAACTCCTAACGCAACCTTATGAATTGGATTTTAAAATATGACGGATTTTTATACTTCACACTACTTCCCTGTATCTTCCGAAAGCACATTTGCAAGTTCGGCAAACTGCGCAAGGGTCAGTGCTTCTCCACGCACGGTTGCAGAAAGTCCGCATTTTTCAAGAGCTGCTGCCATCTGTTCTTTGGACACGGACAGCTCAGGACTGTTCCCGACACTGTTTGTCATCGTCTTTCTGCGCTGATTGAAAGATGCGCGGATTAAACGAAACATCAGATGCTCGTCAGCAACTTCTACCGGCGGCTTTTCATAACGCGTAAGCTGAATAACAGCGGAGTCCACATTCGGACGCGGCATAAAACAGCTTGCCGGAACATTTAATAAAATCTGCGGCTTTGCATAATACTGCACCGCAAGCGAAAGCGCACCGTAATCCTTCGTTCCCGGTCCGACCTGCATACGGTCTGCCACTTCCTTCTGCACCATAATCGTAATGCTGTCTAACGGCACATGGCTTTCAAACAGACCCATAATAATCGGTGTTGTGATATAATACGGAAGATTTGCAACGACCTTAATCGGCTTTCCGCCGTTACGCTCATTGGCAAGCTTTACAATATCCAGCTTTAAAATGTCTTCGTGAATAACCGTAACATTGTCATACCACGAAAGCGTATCCTCCGTCAGAATCGGAATGAGTTTATCGTCAATTTCAACAGCAACGACTTCTCTTGCATTTTCACATAAAATCTGTGTCATCGTTCCGATACCCGGTCCGATTTCCAGTACAAAGTCGTCTTTTGTCACACCGGCATCACGCACAATTTTTTCGACCACATTTTCATCAATTAAGAAATTCTGTCCGAATTTTTTTGAAATGAAAATCCGTAGCGGTTCAATACGGCGATTGTATTGGTGGGATTTCCGAGGTGCATTACATTTTTATAATCTTTTTCCGCCATGCTGCATTTCCTTTCTTAGTCCTGTACCGCAGAAAACCCGAACAGCTTCCTTGCGTTTGCATTGGTAATATCAATGACCTCCTGTGCCGTCATCTGCTTAATCTGCGCAATCCGTTCCGCCACATACGGAAGGTAGCCGCTGTAATTTCTCTTGCCGCGGTTGGGTTCGGGTGCCATATACGGACAGTCTGTTTCCAAAAGAATCTTCTCTATCGGAATGGCTTCTACTGCTTCGACTGCCTTTTTTGCATTTTTAAACGTCACAACACCACCAAAACCGAAGTAAAAGCCCATTTTTAAAAATTCCTGTGCCGCTTCTTTAGAATACGAATAGCAGTGAATCACGCCGCCAATCTGTTCGGCATGTTCTGCCTCATGCAGGCAAGCGTGTCCTGACAGGCTTCCCGTGAATGGATAATCACCGGTTTTTTAATGTCTGCCGCGAGATTTAACTGTCTGCGGAACCACTGCTGTTGTATTTCTTTTGCCGGTTCCGGGTAGTGGTAATCCAGTCCGATTTCACCGATTGCAAGCACTTTTTGATTTTCCGATGCCGTCTTTTTTAACCACGCCATGCGTGCTTCCGTTAATTCTTCCACATCTTCCGGGTGGATGCCGACTGCCGCATAAATTTTTTCATGGCTGTCTGCAAGGGCTACGGACTGTTCACAGCCCGCAAAGCTGGCGCCGACATTGATAATCGTATCAATATCATTTGCAAACATTTCATCAAAAAGCGCTTCGCGGTCTTCTCTAAAAGCTTCATCATCGTAGTGTGCGTGTGTTTCAAATATTTTCATCATTTTATTCTTCTCCGCTACTGTTTAAAAATGCGTTTAAAAAACTGATACAGTCCGTTTTCCCATACGGAATCTTCATGTTCCGCACCCTGATAATAACACCGCCTAGCGGATTTCGCTTCCGGCAATCATGTCCTTATCTACTGTCAGTACAGATAAGTTGTCCGCATCATCGGCTGCTGCCAGAATCATGCCCTGTGATTCTACGCCGCAAAGCTTACACGGCTTTAAGTTTGTAATCACGGCAACCTTCTTGCCAACCATTTCTTCCGGCTTGTAATACTTTGCAATACCGGATACAATCTGGCGCACTTCATCGCCGATACGGATTTGTGAAACCAGCAGCTTCTTTGCCTTTGGCACCGGTTCACACTTTAAGACTTCACCGACACGAATCTGAATCTTATCAAAGTCATCAATAGTAATTTCCGGCTTTTCTTCTACCTGTGGGTACTGCACACCGCCTGCGGCTGTTTTCTGTGCTGCCTGGATTTCTTCTGCCTTCTTTAAAACTTCTTCTAAATCCAGTCTTGCAAACAGAATTTCCGGCTTGTCCGTTACCTTGACACCGGATGCTCTTAAACCGAACTTGTCTAAATCATCAAAATCACGCACACCGTCTTCTGCATTTTCAGGATAAAGCTGTGCAAGGATTCTCTCTGATGTTTCCGGCATAAAGGATGTTAAAAGGTTTGCACCGATTGTAATGCTCTCTACGAGGTTGTAAAGTACTTCTGCCAGTCTGTCCTGCTTTGTTTCGTCCTTTGCAAGCGCCCAAGGCATGGTTTCATCAATATATTTATTACATCTCTTAAATAATGAGAAGACTTCTGTAATTGCATCGGCTACATGCAGGGTTGCCATCTTTTCCTGTGCCTTTGCTCTTGTTGTAGTCACAACTGCCTTTAAGTCGTCATCGACTTCTTCGGTCACACCGGTCTTTGTCACAACGCCGCCAAAGTATTTATTGGACATGGCAATGGTTCTGTTGACAAGGTTTCCGAGTGTATTGGCAAGCTCGGAATTTAAACGTTCTACAAGCAGTTCCCATGTGATAACACCGTCATTTTCAAAAGGCATTTCATGAAGCACGAAATATCTGACTGCATCGACACCGAATAAATCTACAAGGTCATCTGCGTAAATTACATTTCCTTTTGACTTACTCATCTTGCCGTCACCCTGTAACAGCCAAGGATGTCCAAATACCTGCTTTGGCAGCGGAAGGTCGAGTGCCATCAGCATAATCGGCCAGTAAATGGTGTGGAAACGCAGAATATCCTTTCCAATCAGATGTAAGTCTGCCGGCCAGTATTTTTCAAATAACGCATCGTTGTTACCGTCTACGTCATAGCCCAGTCCTGTGATATAGTTTGAAAGCGCGTCAATCCATACATAGATAACATGCTTGTCATCAAAATCTACAGGAATACCCCACTTAAAGGAAGTTCTCGATACACATAAATCCTGTAAACCTGCCTTTAAGAAGTTGTTCATCATTTCATTCTTTCTGGATTCCGGCTGGATAAATTCCGGGTGTTCCTCAATATGCTTGATTAAGCGGTCCGCATACTTGCTCATCTTAAAGAAATAAGCTTCTTCCTTTGCAGGCTGTACGGGACGTCCGCAGTCCGGACACTTGCCGTCTACCAGCTGTGATGCCGTAAAGAAGGATTCACAAGGTGTACAATACATGCCTTCATAATGTCCCTTGTAAATGTCACCCTTATCGTAGAGCTTCTTAAAAATCTTCTGCACCTGCTTTTCGTGGTCTGCATCAGTGGTACGGATAAATTTATCATAAGAAGTATTCATTAAATCCCAAATACGCTTGATTTCACCGGATACACCGTCTACAAATTCCTTTGGTGTCACGCCCGCTTCTTCTGCCTTTAATTCAATCTTCTGTCCGTGTTCATCGGTTCCTGTCTGGAAACGAACATCATATCCTTCCTGTCTTCTGAATCTTGCAATGCTGTCTGCAAGCACGATTTCATAAGTATTGCCGATATGCGGCTTTCCTGATGTATATGCAATTGCCGTTGTCATGTAAAACGGTCCCTTATTCTGTGGCATATTATTTTCTCCTTTCAAATCTCCATTGCGGTGCATTTCCCCGCGTTTTTACACATAGACTAATGATAGTGAAATTATGGTAAGATGTCAAGTTTGCAGCCCCGAAAAACAGTTACTTCTTTGTCATATTCATTGATATCAAGTATAATAACTTCATCGTCAGTATAATCATTTTAGTTTTATGGAGGAATCCCCATTTATGAACAAAAAACTTCTATTTTTTAAGAAGACAGCGGCACTTTTGCTTTGTGCGGTTCTTTTGCTGCCGTGCAGTGCCTGCTTTAACTCTCCGGAAGCCAAAAATCCCGGCAATGATACCGGACAGATTACAGACAGCCCGCATTCTGAAACCCGTAATGAAGCCTTCAATGACTATGTAAACCGTCTTTTTACGGAAACCGTCACAACAGATACCATAACCCTTCATTCCTACATGGAACATCCGTCAGACTTTGGCATTGACAATTACGAGGTCACACTCGGACGGTATGACCTTGCCGGTCTTGACAATACATCTGATATTACCGGTAAACTCACGGCTCTAAAAAGCTTTGACCGCACAACGCTGTCCCCAAAACAGCAGATTACCTACGATGAACTGCTTATTTACCTGCAAAATGAACTGGAATACTCGGATTTATTCCTTTTCCAGACCAGCTTATGCACAACGACCGGTTTTCACGTACAATTTCCGCTGATTCTCGCAGAATACACTTTTGAAGAAGAAAAAGACGTCAAAGAATACTTAGCACTTTTAGAAGACTCGGACGGCTATTTTCAAAGCCTTGCCGATTACGAAGCCCTGCGCAGCCGGAACGGTTATTTTATGGAGGATGCGCTTGCCACACAGATTGTCGGAGAATGTGAAAATTTTATCGAAAGTGCCGGCAGTCCGGACAGCTATCTGATTACGACTTTTGATGAAAAATTAGATGCTTTAACCGGCATTTCCGATGCCGATAAAGCGGCTTACAAAACTGCCAATCAGGCGGCAGTCACCGGGCATCTTATAAAAGGCTACCGCATTTTGACAGACGGACTCAAAAAACTTACCGGCACGAACCGTTATCAGGGCGGTCTTTGCAATTACCCGGACGGCGAAAAGTATTTCCGGTATCTTTTAAACCATTCGCTTGGCTGGTCAAAGTCTGTCGATGAATACAATACGCTGCTGGATAGCTATATCCGCTCCAACCTGTTGACAATGCAGACACTGATGGCAAAGGATTCTTCTCTTTCCAGCCAGTTTAACAATTTTTCGTTTTCCATAACCGAACCGGCAGCGGTCCTTACTGATTTAAAGACAAAAATTGCTGCAGATTTCCCGCAGGGACCGGATGTCAGCTATGATATTAAATATATTACCGAAGCGCTGCAGGATTCGGTCAGTCCCGCCATGTACTTTCTGCCACAGCTGGATAATCTGAATATTAATTCTATCTATATTAATCCGAAAGGCACACGTTCCTCACAGCTTTATCCGACACTGGCACATGAAGGATATCCGGGGCATTTATATCAGACTACGTATTTTGCGGATTCTGACCCGGACCTTATCCGCTATCTGATTGCACCGGACGGTTATGTGGAAGGCTGGGCTACATACTGTGAGCTTTTTTCCTATTCGTATGCCGACACCGGAAAACCCCTGCTCAACATGCTTGCACAGGCAAATTACGCCACAATTCTATGTCTGTATGCAAAATGTGACCTCGGAATTAATGCCCTTGGCTGGACGGAAAATGACGTAGCTTCCTATATTGCTGATTTTGGATTTACAGACAAGAATGTTGCGCATGAAATGTATCTGTCCATGGTTTCCAACCCCGGCAATTACTGCAAATATGTGCTTGGCTGGATTGGATTTTCAGAATTAAAAAAAGAAGCCCGGGCGCAGACAGGTTCCGCGTTTTCCAATCCGGACTTTCACAAATATATTTTAGATATGGGGTCTGTGCCGTTTGATATGCTGTTTGACCGCTTAGAGGACTGGTGCAGTGTGCAGTCCGCACAGTAAGCCATACAAAGCTTTAATGCCGAAAAGTTTTATCACACATTGTCAATGAAACTTTTCCGGCATTATTTTTAGTAATATCTGCCGCCTGTACAGCACAATCCGCTGCCGCACAAATTACAGCACATATTTAATAATAGAAGTTTTACACAAAAATCACACGTGCCGTTATCTGCGGAGGAACGTCCGTATGCCCTGCCCTGTCCGGCATACCACTGACCGCCGCTGACTAACTGGCGGTAGAGCATCTGATACTGCATATTATCCGGGTCCATTGCCACTGCACGCTGGGCGTGTTCAATCGCCGTTGCCTGTTCACCCTTTCCAGCATGTGCCTGCGCACTGTAAAAGTACCAGCGCCCGTCACGGTCTCAATTCCGTCAAGCACATTTAACGCTTCAGCAAAGCTGCCGCTTCTGATATAATTGGCGGCAGCTCTTAAATAATTGCTGTTCTTGTCATCTGCGGTATTCTGCCTGCTTTGTCCGCCCTGATTATACCCGTAGCCAAAAGGCCATACCCCCAGAATCCGCCAAAATCACCGAAATCGCCATACGCACCCTGCCCGCGGTTCTGCGCATCTCCGTCATAGCCGTAGCCGCCCGCATTGTAACCATAACCACCGGAAGCGGCATTTTCCTTTTCTTTCATAATCTGATTATACGCCTGCTGGACGGTTTTAAACATTTCTTCCGCCTGCGCTTTATTCGGATTATTGATATTGGCATCCGGGTGGTATTTCCGGCTCAATGCCCTATATGCTTTTTTAATTTCCTCATCGGAAGCATCTCTTGATACGCCGAGAATTTTATACGGATCTGCCACTGTTTTCTCCTTCTTGCTTTTTAACTTTTATTCGTTTTTCCTTCGCCGCCTGAAACCTTATCCAGACACCGGAATACAATATATTCCTTAAAAGCTGCGCTTCTTCCACTATCGGAAGCCGCTCAAATATCCTTACACAGTCTGCCATCATGGCATTTAATATACTTTCACAATAAGCATCAATCCCGGCTGGTCCACATGGTACAAAACACATTATACCGCCCGGCTTTTATATCTTCCTCTGCATCTTCATACGCATCACACAGATAAATAAACTTGCCTAACTGGTATCCCATTTTCTGCAGTTCCTCTGTCCACTCATCCTCTTTCATCGCCATGACAACGGACATCACTGTGGCAAAATAGGACGCTGCGCGGTCGATATTTTCTTCTCCCGCTTTTTCTGCAGCCGAAAGCCCGGAAAGTGCCTGCCGGATTGCTTCTGCTTTCTGCGGGTATTTTCCGCAGATCTTTTTTTACCTGCCCTTTTAAAAGTCTGGAATAGGTCAGTCTTGTAACTTTCTTTTCATCTTTCCAGTCATCCACACATTTATAATATGCCATCAGCACATTCATATCCGCAACATACGATGTCACTTCATTTTTGCGTACCGGATGTTTTGCCACAGGATGTATGATGCACCGTTCTTCTAAATACGCTGTCTGTGGCTCGTAAAGCCCGGTGAGCAGAATCACCAGAAACGTCATATCATAACTCAAAGAAACCTGCCCCCGGATACCGTACTGCTCTCTTAAAATGTCACACAGCCCGCAGTAATAGGAACGGTATCTGTCATATTCCTTAAACTTTAATTCCGGTTTGTTGACAATCACATATCCATACATGCCGAGCGGTTCCTTTTCCTTTAATTTTTCTGTAATCTTTCTATATCTTTCTGTATCTTTTTACGCAAAAACCGGAGTACCGCTTCTTTGTACTCCGGTCTGTGCCTATCATATAACAAGTTTGATTTGCCGTCAATTCGTACAGAAAAGAAATTATAAAATCTTTATAGATTCTTTACGAATATTCCCTTTGGATTTGCCATGCCTGCATTATTTATAGGAAACAGCATTGCCTTTACCGCATCCGCCGGATTTGCGAAATCATTTTATCAATCTGCCGCTCATACTCGGAACGGATGGTTTTAATCCTGAAAAGCGGCAGTCCGATGCTTTCAAACAGCTCATTTTTAAATTTATCAGTCTGTGCCGCCTGTTTGGTTTCATGGGACGAATCGTCTAATTCAAGCCCCGCCTTAATATGTAAATCTTTATCACAGATTAAAAAATCAACATGTCTGGATTTGATATACCCTCTGTATTTTCCGATATTTTTCGTTCCGGTAACGGATATAAAATCCTCCAGACGTACTTTGGGACATATCCGCAGTCCGTTTTTTGTACATTTTTCTTCTAATATCTTATAAAATGCATATTCTGTCTTTGTCAGCAGAAACTTCTGCCGGTAAGGATACTGCCGTCTTTTATGGCGGCGGTAAAGCAAAAGTGCAGCCACTGCTGCTGCCAGCAGGATTGCCGCAATCTGTATACCTTGCTCCATTTTAAATTTCTCCTGCGCATAATATATTATACATACATATGTATTTTTACTGATAGTAACTCCGTTTAAAATTCAGTCTTGCTCTATTCCAATAATAACAACAGGAACTGTTGGATTTGAACGTCCTTCTCTTATAACATTTGCAACTTCATTTTCAAACCATGCGACACCGGTATCCATTTTTAACATCATCTTTCTTGTCGGTATAATTTCGATTCCTACATCAATATCATTACGAAGGAAGAAAAATGTATGTTTTACATGCAAATCATATGCAACACTAAAATACTTTCCAAATTGTACTTCAACCGCAACCCGATCTTTTACAAAATCAATCTGATTATTGGTAGAATATGCCTCAAATCCATTATCTTCAATAATCTGCTTTTGTTCTTCTCTGTCACGAATTAATGCTACGTTTTTTGCAGTATCTATATCACCGGTAACATAATAAGGTATTGTCACAGATTTCCAATTTAAAGGATATAATATACTTCTAAATTGTTTATTTATGTTCTTTTGATCATACAGCGTTTTCCCTAATTTAGCTTTATCCTTACTGTATTTTATAAAATCATCTGCATTGATACTATTGATAGCACTCTCTATTTCTTCCCATAACTGCTTTTTGTGAACCAACATATATTCATAGCCATTTAAATGATTATACATATTTGCAATTTTCATCACCATTTCTTGTATGATAATTAGGAAGTTAATTATCACACGTTTCCTTTCTTTTAATATCGTGGTTCAATACAATTCAGATACTATGGACTTTTGATTCTATTCTGTAGCTTGACTACTCAACTGGAGTGTATTGCCGCTACCTTTATCTGAATTGTTTATCAGCTGGATGTTGCCGGAGTGTTTTTCACTCAGAGTACTTATTTCTATCAAGTCTACGATGATAATCGA
>ENA-OQIO01000559-OQIO01000559.1-human-gut-metagenome-genome-assembly--contig:-NODE-559-length-19704-cov-2.139858_pt1 | contig 19704 bp, 22 predicted proteins | sample MGYA00242573_ERZ504737 | MGnify/ENA primary metagenome ERZ504737 (study PRJEB26092, sample SAMD00036203) | human gut metagenome | host: Homo sapiens | study: EMG produced TPA metagenomics assembly of...
TCAAAATCCATGTCAAACCTTTCACAAAGCACTTTCACTTCATCTTCCGTAAATCCATAATACTGCGTAATCGGCTTTGATTTTAACATCGTTATATTCGCTGAAATTATTCAGCGCCGATTCGTCTTTAATTTTCTTAATCGGAAGGATTCCCGTAATGTATGCTAGTGCCAGAAATGCTTTGGATTCTTCCGACTTAAACAATGAATGAAGAAACTGCAGATATTGGTGAACCAGTTCTTTATCCTCGCTGTTTCGGATAACGCAGTCCACTCGTCAATGATAATGACAAACGGGGTCTTGGTCTTTTGATATATCATCATTAAATTATAGCTTAAACTGTCTTCGTAATTTAACTCATCTCCAAAGACTTGCTTAAAATCCTTATAAATGTATTCCACGATTTTTTCAGTAATATTTTCCTTGTAAGAATCCCAAAAAGTTGAAATATCCAGATGTATCACATTGTACCGGTTCATATATTTCTTATAATCCGGATTCTGAGCGATCTTGGTATCTTCAAAAAGCTTTCCGAATCGCTTCCAAGGCTGTAATACGCATCGATCATACCCGCCGCGTGGGATTTTCCGAACCGTCTGGCATGGCTGACGGCAAGACAGTTCCTTGGCGTTCCAATCAGCTCATTCAGATCATTTAACAGCCCGGTTTTATCCACGTATATTTTATAATTTTTATCTTTCGCAAAACTTTCATTCCCCGGATTAAAATATACGCCCATTTACAATGTCACCCCTTTCCATTATATTTTACTTTATTACCGTTTTTCTATTTGTTAATTAATATTTTAACATATTTTCATTTGCAGGTCTATGAACATTCCCGAAACCTATTAAAAATTTCCCAAAAAAAATTGACAAATTCATTTTTTATGCTATGATAACAGACAGAGTGTTCGTCAGTAAGACCGCACGAAGGGGTACACCACCGCGGGTGTAGCTTTCCTTTCGTGCGGTCTTTTTTTATTTTATAACAAGACTTTTACCCGGATATGCCGGACACATCAGCGGGTTATCAAATCTACAGACAGGAGGTTTTTCATGATTCAGATTAACGGAAACGAAGCCATGCAGGCAGACGGCATGAGCATTGCAGATTATCTGCTGTCCGAAGGATATGTGCTGTCCCACATTGCCGTTGAACGCAATGAAGTGATTGTCAGCAAAAAAGATTATGCCGATACACGGATTCAGGACGGCGATGTTATCGAAATCGTGCAGTTTATGGGCGGCGGCTGATAAACATTTTCACAACACGGCTAAATTCTAAATTAAAACAGAGCAGTCAGACTGCTCGGAAACGGAGAAAAATTATGATTGAAAATGATACATTTACACTGGGAGGACATACCTTTTCTTCCCGCTTTATCTTAGGTTCCGGTAAATACAATTTGGATTTAATCCGCGCAGCCGTATCCGATGCCGGTGCGCAGATTATCACGCTGGCTGTCAGACGTGCCAATACCAAAGACAGCGAAAATATTCTGACTATATCCCGGAGGGTGTCACACTGCTTCCGAATACGTCCGGTGCCAGAAATGCCGACGAGGCTGTCCGCATTGCGCGCCTTGCACGGGAAATGGGCTGCGGTGATTTTGTCAAAATCGAAATTATGCACGACTCTAAATACCTGCTTCCTGACAACTACGAAACGATTAAGGCAACTGAAATTCTTGCAAAGGAAGGCTTTATCGTTATGCCGTATATGTACCCTGACTTAAATGCCGCCAGAGATTTAGTCAATGCAGGCGCCGCTTCCATCATGCCGCTTGCCTCTCCGATTGGCTCTAATAAGGGACTTGCAACCAAAGAATTTATTCAGATTTTAATTGATGAAATTGACCTCCCGGTTATCGTGGATGCCGGTATCGGAAAGCCTTCACAGGCATGTGAAGCTATGGAAATGGGTGCCGCCGCTATCATGGCAAATACCGCGATTGCAACTGCCGGAAATATTCCTGAAATGGCTAAAGCTTTCGGTCTTGCAATTGAAGCCGGACGGCGTGCCTACCTTTCCGGTCTTGGACGTGTATTAAATAAAGGCGGCGAAGCTTCCGACCCGCTGACCGGATTTTTACATAACTAATTTTTAGAAAAGAGGTCTTATTTTATGGACACCAATCAAAAGGAAAATGATTTTATTATTCAGAACGGCAAATTAAGTCCTGCCGCTTTAAAACGAAAAACAGAACTGGAAAATAATCCGGCTTCCCGTACAGACCACATGGCATATCTGCCGGACATGGAACAGATTTCTTCCGATATCCGTGACAAGGTGCTTGCTGCCATGAACGCTTATGAGCCGGACAAATACACGGCGCGCGATGTCTTAGCTGCACTTTCCCACGACCGCTGCAGCATTGAGGACTTTAAGGCACTGCTCTCCCCTGCCGCAGAACCGTTTCTGGAAAAAATGGCACAGCGCGCCGAGCGTGAAACACGTAACCACTTCGGCAATTCCACCTACATTTTCACGCCGCTCTACATTGCGAATTACTGTGAAAATTACTGTGTTTACTGCGGTTTTAACTGCTATAACGATATTCACAGAAAACAGCTTTCCATGGAAGAAATTGAGCATGAAATGAAGGTTATCGCCGATTCCGGCATTGAAGAAATTCTGATGCTGACGGGCGAGAGCAAATCAAAGAGCAGCATTACCTATATCGGCGATGCCTGCCGTCTTGCCAAAAAATATTTCAGAAATGTGGGTCTTGAAATTTATCCGTGCAATACAAAGGATTACGCTTATCTGCATGAATGTGGTGCAGACTATGTGACTGTTTTTCAGGAAACTTATAATGCCGACAAATATGAAACGCTTCATCTCATGGGACACAAACGTGTCTTCCCATACCGCTTTGAAGCACAGGAGCGTGCTTTAATGGGCGGTATGCGCGGTGTCGGATTTTCCGCTCTGTTAGGTCTGTCTGACTTCCGTAAGGATGCGCTTGCCACGGCACTGCACGTATATTATCTCCAGCGCAAATATCCGCATGCGGAAATGTCTTTGTCGTGTCCGCGGTTACGGCCGATTATTAATAATGAAAAAATTAATCCGCTGGATGTACATGAAAAACAGCTCTGTCAGGTTTTATGTGCATACCGCATTTTTCTGCCATATGCCGGAATTACCGTATCATCAAGGGAATCGGCTTCTTTCAGAAACGGTATTATCAAGATTGCCTGCACCAAGGTATCTGCCGGTGTCAGCACCGGTATCGGCGATCATGAAGCCAAATATGAAGGCAGTGAAGAAAAAGACTGCGGTGACGAGCAATTTGAAATTGCCGACACCCGCAGCTTAAAACAAATGTATGACGATATTAAACAGCAGGGTTTGTGGCCGGTCTTAAATGATTATCTGTATGTGTAGTATCTACGGATACACCGGTACTTTCCGACAGGAAAGCATTTTTCCAATCTTCCTGTATATCATCTGTTTCGTCTGCCGGTTCGGCAGACGAAACTTTTTTAGTCTGTTTTTTCTTTTCGGCATCTTCCTTTGTTTCGGGAAGTTCCTGATAATCCGATGTTTTCTTAAACTCCTTTAAAACATCATCATATGCGGCATACAGCATCTGCTTTGCCGGGTCATCATCACTGATATGAAACATCGCTTCACTGTAAACGTCCTGCACTTCCTCTTTTGAATGACAGTGCTTGATTCGCTCCTCCAGTGCCTGCCGCTGAATCTGCACCCGCTCCACATACGGATACAATGCCGGATAATGAATTTTGATATAACGCATTTCTTCCGCCGACAGCTTCTTGCCGGAATACACTTTATTCATTACTTTTCTGTCATAAGAGCTTTTTTGTGCATCTGTCATACCCGAAGTCGGATCTAGCATATTCTTAATTTTTTCTGTTATCGCACTGACCTGTTCATAAGCACATTTTTTTAACTGCAAACCGGCAACCCACTTGGCACTTTCCGCATCCGTAACTCCGGTCTGTCCTGTGGAAACGGTCGTCTTTTTCTTTGTTCCTGCGCTTTCTCCGGTACTTTCTACACCTGACGCCTCTGTATTCTGTGTATTTTGTGCCTTGTTTTCTGCCTCTGTATTTTCTGTCTGCATCTGCACGTTGGTTTCCTGTGTATCGATGTTTAAAACTTTAAACTGTACTGTCTGCATGGCTTTCTCCTCTTTTTTGTAAACTGCTGTTTCTGATTCTCACTTTTATATAAAAAGTATCGGCGGAAATGACGATTTTCTTGAGTTTTTACGGCAAAAGCCTTATACTTTGAAAAAAAAAGCTTACACAGCAGAATGGAGTTTTTTATGGATACTCAGATTCAACAAACCTTTGAACAGTTAAAACAGACCATTTCCGTTTCCACTTCCCCGTTCCATACCGCAAAAGAAGCCATGCGCAGGCTTAATGAAGCTGGCTTTGTAACACTGGACTGGGACAGCACATGGGAACTGGTTCCGGGCGGAAAATATGCCGTCTGCCCGTTTGGCACAACGGTTTTCGGCTTTCAAATCGGCACAGACCTTTCCGATACCCCGGTATGGAAGCTTTCCTCTTCACATATTGACAATCCGGGATTTCGTATCAAATACAATCCGGTCGTTTCCTCTAAAAACGGCTGCCGCTTAAATACAGAAGTTTACGGCGGTGCAATTTACAGTACATGGCTTGACCGTCCGCTCTCAATTGCCGGACGGATTGCGTTAAAAAATCCACAATCTGCACACCCGCGCCTGAAACTGTTGGATTTTAAACGTCCTGTGGCAGTTTTGCCAAATCTTGCCATTCATTTAAACCGTGCCATGAATGACGGTGTCGCCCTCAATGCACAGACCGATTTGCTTCCAATCTGCGGCATGGACGAACACATGGACACCGATACATTTCTTCAGATTCTTGCCAATGAAACCGGCGAAAAACCGGAAGATATTTTATGCTTTGATTTGTCTGTGTACCACTATGCGGAACCGGTGCGCACCGGATTTTCCGGCGATATGTTTATGGCACCGCGCATTGACAACATTTCTTCGGTGCAGGCATGCCTGACCGGACTGATTGAAGCTAATCCGTCAGACGGCATTTCCGTGGCGGTTCTGTTTGACCATGAAGAAATCGGAAGCCGCAGTAAAAACGGTGCCAACGGCAATCTCCTTTCCTATACTTTGGAGCGTATCTGCAATGCCCTTAATATTTCAAGAGAAAGCTTTTTACAAAGCCTTGTACACAGTTATTATCTTTCTTTGGACGTTGCGCACGCGATACACCCGGCGCACCCTGAAAAATCGGATATTACCTCTGCCATGCCGTTAAACCGCGGCTTTGCCATTAAGGCTTCCGCAAAACACGCATATTGCAGTGATGACGATATGACCGGCGTGATTTTACAGCTTGCCGCCCGTCATCATATTGCCTGCCAGCAAAATCATATGCGCTCTGACATACCGGGCGGCAGTACCGTCGGCCCAATGGTCGCCGCAAATCTTCCGATGTGCAGTGCCGATATCGGTATTCCAATTTATGCAATGCACTCTGCCATGGAAACTGCGGGAATGAAAGACCAGTATGACTTAGAAGCTTTTATGAAAGCATTTTATACAGAATTATAAAATATAAAATTTACACAGGAAGAATAAATCTTTTCCCGTCTATATCCGATACTTTTAACGTGACATCATACACTTTTTGTATGAGTTCACCCGTAAGTATCTGCTGGGGACTTCCCTGCGCAATACATTTTCCGGCTTTTAACGCAACAATTTCATCGCTGTAATACAACGACTGATTGACGTCATGGAGTACCATAATAATCGTAAACCCATATTCTTCATTTAACCTGCGAATCAGCCGCAGAATCTGAAGCTGATAGCGATATCCAGATACGTTGTCGGCTCGTCCAACAGCAGAACCTTTGCATCCTGCGCCAGTGCCATTGCAATCCACACACGCTGTTTCTGTCCGCCGGAAAGCTGGCTGACCGTCTTATCCTTGTGCTTTGTGGTATTGGTAATTTCAAGCGCCCATTCAATCCGCTCCATATCCTTTGCTTTGTCAAACGGAACGCCCATTTTGTGATACGGAATCCGTCCGTAAGATACCAGCTTTTCCACAGTTAAATCCGGCGGCGCCGTATTATACTGATGTACCACGGCAACCGACTGTGCAAACTGCTTCTGCCTGATTTGTGCAATATCCTCTCCCTGTAATAAAATCTTTCCACCTGCCGGTTTTAAATTTTTCGTCATCAACTGGAGCAGCGTAGATTTTCCACAGCCGTTTGGTCCAATCATCGTTGTGACAATGCCTTCATGAAATGACAGATTCAGGTTGTTAAGCACCTCATGTTTATCATAGGCAAATGACAGATTTTCTATTTCAAATACGTTCTTTTTCTCTTTATTATTTTGCATATCCCTGCTTTGACCTCCTAAGCAACAAGATAAAAAACGGTCCGCCTACAACAGACATAATCACGGAAGCACTGATTTCATACGGTGCGGCAACCGTTCTTCCGACTGTATCCGCAAGAAGCAGTACAGCCGCACCAAGCAGAGCTGAATACGGCACGAGCGTTTTGTGACTGCTGCCCACCAGCAGTCTTGCAATATGCGGAACAATTAACCCCAAAAAGCTGATTGCCCCGATAACGGCTGTTGAAATCGCGGCAAGCAGTACCGCAATCACGGAAATCACCATACGGCTTTTTGCCACGGATACGCCGATAGAGCGCGCCGTTTTATCTTCCAATGCCAGTAAATCACACTGTCCCGAAACAACAACTGCGGCAATCAGTCCAACCACCACATAGCCGATTAACGTTTTAAAATCTGTCCACGTTTTCATCGTGATATTGGCATTGACAATGCTTGCCGCTCCGGAATAACTGTTGCCCGTGCCTGAATTAAATGCACTCATCAGTCCCGTAAACATTGCATTGACCGCCACACCGACTAAGATAATGCGAAGCGGCGATAAACCGTCCTTCCACGACAGTGCATATACCAGAAAAAATGCGGCAAGACCGCCTAAAAATGCTGCCGCCGGTGTAAAAAAATAGAGTGACGGACAAAATGCCGTAAGCAGTACCGCCGTAAGGCTCGCACCTGAACTGACACCGATAATACCGGGGTCTGCCAGCGGATTTTTCATGACTGCCTGCAAAAGCACACCGGACACTGCCGTTGCCGCACCGCCAGCCATTGCGATAAAGATTCTCGGAAAACGCAAATCATAAATCGTTGCAACATTTTCATCATACGCGACAAACAGTCCGCTAAATAACTGTTTTGCCGATACCTTCAGACTTCCCGTATTTGCCGCCCACAAAAACAAAAGTAAAAGTGCTCCCACCGTTAAAATATAGGACAGCACTATTTTTTTCTTTTCCATCTTTTTTCTCTACTTTCCGCTGTATTTCCAGCATTTTAAAATAACAGTGTAAATATTGCCGTACTCTCCGGCATGTGCATAATCCCCACGGAGCAGGTCATTTTCAGACACACACTTCCGTGAAAAATCCTGCCGGAATCGCTTCCGATATTGACAAATTCAAGCACGCTCGCCGGAAACGAAATCAAATCGCCGTTGCGCTGTGCTTCACAAAATTTGAAACCGTCAAAATATTTCAGACATTTAATCTTTCCGCTCATTTTTCTGCCCGTCATCGCAGAATATTTCTCAACCCGCTGTGCCTTTAACAAAATCATGCCCCTGCCATCCGTGACCGACAGCGTACAAGGATGTGTAAAGCCTTCGTTGGACATTGAAATGTTGTTGCCATTTTTCACGTTTTCCCTGTATATAATAAACGGAAGCAAATATTGACCGTCCCGCAGTCCGTTGCACAAAATCGTGCCGTCAAACCGCTCATATGTACGGAGCAGATGCTTCATTCGGTACTGTTCTTCCATACTGCGAATAACTTCAAAAGTTTCATCCGAGCAATACATGGATAAATACAGTGCGTCATTACATGCCTGCGCCTCTGTCACCCCTTCATAAATCAGATGATTCGTTGCAATGTCCATCCGCTCCGCGTATTTACGTGCCGTCTGTTCCCCCAGCTTTTCAAGCCGCGGATGTCTTGATCCGTGCGATTCAAATAACCGTCCTTCTCCAGTGCCGTAAATACCCGGCTCACCGTATATTTTTCTACGCCAAGTGTCTTAGACAGATTGGTCACATTACAATTTTCCGGTGACATTTTTAATAAACTGACTAAGATTCGTATTTTTAAAAATTCTATTGAATCCAGCTTTCCCACTTCCCCTCTGATTGATTATTTGCGAATTTACTTATTGGCTAATTTGTTAATTTGCTGATTTGTTGATTCATTCATTTGTTCATTGGTTGATTCACTTACTTGCTGTTTATTGTTTGTTATTTGTTAGTTATTGTTTTCTGGTTGCTCGTGTCTTGTTTGCCGCCGCTACTCTCTGTTAGTTGTCGCTAATTCATGAGCAAAAAAAATTTATTACCTTTAGACTTTATATTTGTCGTCTTTTTATTTTGGTTAGCTTTGGCTAACTTCTATAGTATAAATGTCTGGGTTTGAACTGTCAATGTGCGTTTTGATAACTTTTCTCATTATGTTTTAATAGCTTTTTTATTCTGCATTTTGAGGATGGACTCTGAACAGTTACTTTAACATTAAAAATTGCCACACAAGCACTGTTTTTGTCTTTTACGACATTGACAACGCTTATGCGGCAGTTTCAGAGTTATAATTTGCAATATTCTATTATATGCTCTGTTTTACTCTGCAATTTTCTTATCTGTTTCCAGAATGTGATGTACCAGCCAGTCTGTTAAGAATGTAAGCACTTCCTGAATGACTTCTTCAGAATTTTCATCTAAATGCTCTAAATCCAGTTCATCTAACTTCTGGCAGAACTGATCGTGCTGTACCTTCTGCATAAACATTCCCTTGTAATTAATGCTTTTCATATATTCTTCTTCATGCTGGAAATGTATCTTGGTATAATCTCTCAGTTCATTTAAAATCTTAGCGATGTGGTCATACTTGTCCGGTATAAATTCATTTTTATATAACTCATACGCTTCATCTGCGATTTCAAAAAGCTTCTTATGCTCCTCGTCAATCTGGGCAATTCCTATATAATATTCCGGTTTCATCTCGTACATTGTCTTTTCCTCCAATTCCGGCGGCTGCCAGGCTATTGATGTATTTTATGTATTTGTACAGCCTGTCTTTACCTGCTTCTTAATGTTTTTATTACAATAACATAAATAGCTGGTGATGTCGAATGGTTTTGGGGAATATGTGAATAAGCTGTTTTTTTATTGCTACATTTCATCAAATAGCGGTTTATTCCTTGTGTTTGGGACGTTCTTGGATTTTGATACATCTTATGTTAAAGTTTATCCTTCCGTAATGTCGAAACATTCGATACGCAGAAAATATTTCAATACATCTCATGTTAAAGTTTATCGTATTTGTTTTAAATCAATTTAGCCACAATAGTGGATTTCAATACATCCCATGTTAAAGTTTATCCTATGCAGTCTATTCTGCAGAAGTAACATTAACGTAATTTCAATACATCCCATGTTAAAGTTTATCTGATTCGTTCATAAATCTCGCGAAGTTTCCTCTGAATTTCAATACATCCCATGTTAAAGTTTATCTACAAGGGTTGTACGTACAGCGTAGATGTTGTATTATTTCAATACATCCCATGTTAAAGTTTATCAAGAAGGGACTTGCAAAGCTGCGTTATGTGTATGATTTCAATACATCCCATGTTAAAGTTTATCAAGTTCTTTCAACGACAAGTTTTAATGCTATTGTATTTCAATACATCCCATGTTAAAGTTTATCAAACAGCCAGAGATTCCGGAGATGACCGTAATGAAATTTCAAAACATCCCATGTTAAAGTTAATCAGGCAAGCAGCGCTTCTACTTCGTGTCCGTCCCAGCATTTCAAAACATCCCATGTTAAAGTTAATCATTTTTATCATTTTATGCTCGTCCCTTTCTTATTCATTTCAAAACATCCCATGTTAAAGTTAATCTTTGGATATTGATTCTGACTTTGCATTAGGAGTACGATTTCAAAACATCCCATGTTAAAGTTAATCGTGCGGAAAGAGAAGAAGCATTAACTGGCGCAGGCTTATTTCAATACATCCCATGTTAAAGTTTATCCCAAAACGCATTCTTCTCTAAGTCCGTAAACGAATTTCAATACATCCCATGTTAAAGTTTATCTGATTATGGATACATTAATTACGATACTAATAATAGATTTCAATACATCCCATGTTAAAGTTTATCCAACACATTTCCTGCATTTCATACAATCCACTATATCAGATTTCTCAGTATTTATCAACATTTTAAAAATTTTTACCAGCCGTCGCACCCTTTGCCAAAAAAATTCACAAAATCGCTGCAATGTCACTGTTTTTGCGGATTCACGCAATTTTACACTGATTGGCGGCTGGTAAATTTTCATTGTATTACAAAATCAACTGCTCACCATTTTCCCTATCCTTCTTTCCAAGCACCTCCTCGCCAAACACATTTTCATTAAACAGCTTAATAATACAGATAAAATCCTCGTCTTCCTGTATCACCTTCTTTAAATCCGTCTTCAACCCGATAAGCTTTGAAGGTGTAATCTCTCCACGAAAAACAGAATTTTGATAATGCGATAAATATTTTTTGCAAATTTTAAAGACCTTCTGCACCCGCTTTTCATTGACATCGTAAAATACAAATGCATAATTATAGTTCAATTTCTTTGCCATATACCCTCACTTCCTACCGATTATCCTTCAGCGAAAACGGAATAAATTCCTGCCCTTCTAATATATACTTAATCAATTTGTAGCAGTCCAGCTTAATGCCGTCCGGTAAGTTACCTTTCGTTTCAGCCGGTCATGCACAAATACCGATTCCATGCGCGCTTCAAATGCTTCAATAAATATTTTTCGTCCTTCTTCATTCAACAAGCAATAATTGACTTTTTTGTCAAAATGCTTTTCAACCTGCAATTTCCGGTTATTTACTAAATCAAATATCGTCCGGTACACAATAACCGGCTTAAAAACCTCACTCATATCAAGGCTTAATGAAAAAACGCCCTTCTGACGGCTCATGTAAAAAACTGATGCGCTGATCTAAATGTGTCTGATAAATCGCTGAAATCGTCTTTGTATACAACAGCGTATTTCCATAAGAAATCAACGCATTGATCGGATTATCCGGCGGTCTTTTCACCCGCTTATTCATCACAAAATCCTCCGGCAGAAAATACCGAAATGTCCCATAAAAACGCAGCCAAACTTCGCCCTCTGCCGCCATAATTTCTTTCACATTCTGTGCATTTTCAACTTTCACATAAAATCCCCTGCGAATCCAGTCTAAAACTTCCTTGACTTCCTTTTTATCATGCTTATAATAATGATACAGCACCTCGTAAATGTTCCTGCCAATTCCGCATACAATCGCTTTGGCAATTACTTCTCTGGAATTGTCATATGCCTGTACCTGTTTCACTATCAGTCTTCCGCTGTTATACTGATTTTTCGGATAAAATGTACCACTGTACCCTTCATAATAATTGAAAAAATGTACGATAACGTGATTCTGTGACAAAAAATCCAACAGCTTTGTATTTACCGTGACTTCATTCATACAGTAAATTTCTTTCGTATTCTCGATTGGAATGTAAACATTTTTTCCGTCTTTCCGGAAACACAATGAATTGTCTTTCCTCGTCAATTCTCCCATGGACATAATATATCTTGTACTTCCCATAATCCACCCGCTTTCCGTATTCGTCAGATATAACAATACTCATAATAAGCACATTTTTTACACTTTGATTCATTTAAAACCGGCGGTATCGTATCCTGTTCCAGCAAATCCTCTATCTTGTCCACATACGTATTTAATTGTTTTTCGATTTCCGGTGTTAATTCTAAAATAAGCGTTTTAGAATCTTTTTTATTCTTTTCGACAAATTGCAGTCTGCCCTTCCGTACGATTCCTTTTGTCTTTAAAACGTACAAATAATAGTAAAGCTGCCACTTGGCGGCTTCTTCGTCTGCATCCGATTTCTTGATTTCCGTCAGATATTCCGCCGTCAGCTTGTCTAATTTAATATTTTCAATCGCGATTTCCGAGTTGGAACTCCCCGCCGCCTTTTCCTCATGAATTGCTTTGCCAATCCTCACATTTTCACTGTTATCCTCCAGATTCATCCGGTTTCCATGCAGATAACACTGCCGCTTACAGTGAAAATAATAATTCATCAGCGTTCCATTTACCTTCATATGAACCCCCATTCTTACAAAACTTTATCTGTAAAATGATACGGACTACACAAATAAATTTCCCTGCGAATAAAATTTATCGGTATTTAATCTGCCATTTTCAAAATACTGCTCTGCATCTTCAATCAGATATAACTCACCGATTCTGTCATTATAATCCAGGCTATTGTCAATTTTTATCTGATAAATAAAATAACTCATCTTACTTTTCACCTCTGATAACAATATCTGTTTTTTCGCATAATTCATTGTCATATCGCTTAACAATTCCCTGTACCGCTCCCACACCTGCTTTCCGTCAATGATTTCTCCGGTATCTGTCGTAATTTCCCGTGCAAAATAGACCGACATCTTCCAGTCATCATTCTTATCAATTAATTTCATCTTTTGAGAAATCCATACAAAATCCAGCTTTTTGACATTATCCACAAAAGCCTCTATTCCATTTTCATTCTTTCTGTCATTGCGGTATTTTCTTATTCCTTTTAAAATATAATCATAATATTTGCCAAAATTCTTATCTGCAAGCAGTTGTTTCATCTCATCTTTTCTTAATGTATACGCTGTATCAACACGATAATCCTCCTTATAAATACCACTTTCATTATCCATATCGAAAAAATAGACAACACCTTTTCTTTTAAAATTCCGGTTAATTCGCCCGATGAACTGCTCCTCGCTGTCCAATTTGCTGATATCCTTATAGCCAATGTCCATATCAATATCTATGCCGGCTTCAACAACCTGCGTTGCCACCAGTATTACCGCCTTATCTTTGTCTGCTGTATCCATTTCCCTTAAAATGCGTTTTCTGTCAATCTGATTGTCGTCCCCCGTCATGCAGAATATCTGTAAATCCTCCTGTCCGGACTCTGTCAGCATATGGTAAAACTTCTCCGCACTTGTTTTCGTGATAAATTCCATAAGAAGCTTTCTTCCCTTTTGCGCCTGTCCCAGAACATGCGCATATAGTTCTTTCATTTCAATCTTTTTATCCTGATAAAGCAATTCATACGACAATGCCACTCTTTTCTTAAAACGTGCGTCCTGAAAATATTTTCCGGATTTTCAATCAGATTTACAACCTTTTCATGATTTCCGGTAAGCATATCCAGCTTCGGCAGTGTCGCCGACATAATAATAATTTTCATATTCAGCAATTTGCTATAACACTGCAAAAACATCATAATTTCTGTCCAAAGCACATTTTTATAACTCTGAATCTCATCCAGCACCACAACACTGCCTGCCAGTTGATAAAAACTGATTGCTGCTTCTCTTTCACACCCAAACATGATTTGAAACAAATTGACATGCGTTGTTAAAATAAACGGATAATTTAAAAACTGCCTGTCCAACAGTGCCTTTTGATAAAATTTCTCATTTTCTTCTTTATCGAGATTTTCCCAGAATTTTCTTGTTCCGTTTAGCGGAATCGGTGTAATAGAATTAATGACCGCAATACTTTTAAAAATATCTGTCTGCCCGTATATTTTTTCAAGCGTATCGTAATTCTGCTCGACCAGCGTATTAAACGGATACACATAAAAAATCTTATTGATATTTTTATCCAATAATTTCAGACTGCAATTCATTGCCAGATTCGATTTTCCGGCCCCCGTTGGTGCTTCAATAAAGGCTATGTTGGTATCTTTATTTTTAAGCAGCGTCTGCTCAGCTTCATAAAACATGCGATTCCGCAAAATATTAATATCCTTTTTATCATCAACACAGCTCTCCGGATTCAATCTGCGAATCTGTTTTACCCGCTCCGACTGCTCATACTGTGTGGCAAACTCCGTATTTTCAATCGTTCCGAACGCACTCATTTGTATGCCGTTGTCATATTCCGATGTTGCATAATAATCACAGGATACCAACACTGAAAATAAAAATCTTATATACGTATACAATCCTGCGTGCGAAGACTGCTTCTCTAAAAAGCTGTGATATATCCTTGTGTTCTGCCTCGCATATTCATCATATGCCGGTCTCGTTTACAAAACGGTCCATGATATACTTCCGTAAAATCACCTTGATTCATACACGAAAAAATATCTGCTAATTGCCGGTTTGGCTGAAATTCTTCCAGAAACTCTTCAAACCCCGACAAATTTCCATGGTGTCTTGATATTACATAAGCATTTACCAGCATGAATACATGAATCATATTCTTTTCATCTTTTGATAACAGACTTTCCTGTATCTTCTCATAAAAATAGTCAAAATAAATTGCCGCAGACAGTATAGAATGTTTTGTTCCGTCCAGACAATCTATTGCTGTCCATTTTTTTAATGTATTTTTTCATTTTTATACTTTGAAATCGTGGGTTGATTTTTCCGTAATCATGAAAAATGATTACATTCACTATCAGACTGTAAAATAATTTTATGCCCTCGTCGGAAAGCTCCGGTGCCAGTTCTTTTTGAAAATTTCAATATTGCCTTAAAAATTTTTATGTTCCCACAGCTCTTCAAAATAATGATAACACCTGTCCACATGTTCTTTTAAAATCTCCGGATTTTTCCCATTGCCCCGGTCACAATGTGCATAAAATAACTCCGGTTTTACAATGATATCCTCAATAGGTATGATATATTCCTTCATCTTTTTCTCCTCAATTCCATAAAACATTTCATAAAAACGCATAAAACCATGGCCGGAGTCCAATATCTAATGTCTTTCCGGCTATGGTTTCACTTTAATAAAATGCTATATGATATGTCCTGCCGTCAATATCATCAACCGCATAAATTTTTTTCTGTATTTCTGAAACGGCAAGATTTGTGAGTACAAACCGTTCGTATTCATACATATTAAATGCTGAATCCAGCCGGACCGGCAGTGCTTCCTCATACTTATATGGATTGTCCTGTTCAAAATCGTCTAAATCAACCACGGCATCTCCCCGTACAAAAAAGCTGTCGATTTTTTTCGGCATTTCCACCTCTGTTGCATCAATCATACTTGCTTCGGTAATGTCTGCCGGGTGGTCATTGCTTCCAAGATACGGCATATAGACACACTTTCTGCCAATAATACTATCCGCAACAGCCTCTGCGACTTCACTGTCCAGCATAATATATACATACCATTTCGGATTTTCAAGCCACTGCTGTCGGACTATCAGATTTCCGCCTTTTTCCATAGACGCATATCCCACCGAATTATTAAATGCAATGATTTTCTGCGGAAAACTCCCCTTTTCACAGCATGGAATAACCGCTGTTTTTAAATCCTTTAATTGCTGATAAAATTCAGGATACTCCGATACGTCTGTCTGCTTCTTCTGTCCAATCTGAGCATATCCCGAATATCCCATAACCGCTCCCAAAAGTCCCAGCAGAGCAACACGGTGGATATGTCCATACGTAAAGTAATAATATTTATTCACTTCCGGCTTTTTAAAAAAAGCCTGCTTTCCGCTGAGCGTAAATCTTAAAACCTTCATCTTCCCCACACCTTTCAGCCTACTGCTTTGCAATCTCTTTTCCGGTGAAAATATCAAAATACTTCACGTCCTCAATATCACTGACAATTTCCGTTGTATGTGAATTATAATGAATCTCGACAGATAATACTCTGTCTTTTACATCATGAAGCAGTTCTTTTGCCTTTACCTGAATAGTATTCTTTTCCACACCTTTTGTGAATGCCACATACTTATCCATATTCGGCAGGTATAATGTCGGTTCTGTTTCGATAAACAGTCCAAATTCATTTTCACAGCCTGCTTTGGAATTGGTTGCAAAACTGGTTGTCCCCTTTAATGCTGCTTCTTTAAACTTTTGATAATCTTCCTCTGTGTAACCTTCGGTTACTCCAAGCTGCTCAAAATTGTCATATACTTTCGGATTAATCACAAATGGATAAAAATAGTGTGCTTCATCACTGACTATCTTTGTTCCCAATGTGGAATTTTTGGCATCTTTTCCCTTCTTTATTCTTTTCTGCCGCTTTTGGGTCTTTAAACGGCGATAAAATATTCTGTTCCTGTGTTTCAGACCCGTTATACAGATTAAATCCCTGACCAATCTGAACAGCACCTGTAATAGAAATATTAGCATCTGCTTCTGCAAAGGTTGAACCAAAATTTTTCACATCAATCGCCGAAAATAAATTTTTTAATATTACTTTGATATCCTTGTCTTTTTTCATATCTTCTACGCCAAAAATATACTCATAACGTTCTTTCAATGTACGCGGCACAAGACCAATCGCTCCGTTTTTATCTGGTTTTGAAACTGTAAATGACTTTATATTTAAAACCTTTTCTCCCGCTTCTTCCCACATCTTTTTCATCGGAAATTTTAATGCCTTATCACTGCCGAAAAACTGTCCCTTAGTTGTTGTCTTTGGAAAACCAGAAAAATCTGCATTCCAATTTGCCATTACCGATGAAATTCCTAATACCCCATAAACTCTTTTATTCATTTTACTCATTATCCATACCCCTTTTCCTGCTTACTGTTCTTCTTTTTCTTTTTTGGTATACACTAAATTACCGTCTACAAATCCCGCTGACAAAAAATAATGATTTACTTCTTTTCCTGTCATATCATACTGTATAACATGACCATACAGATTCTTTATTCTAAAATCGGTATCATTAATTGCATAACTGTATTTTTTAAACATTTGCAATACAGTTCTTTTAATCATTTCATTGCTTGTTGTCTGCAACAGCGGATTAATAAAAGATAAGTTTTTATTTGCTGATTTACTTAAACTCAAATAGGTATTCATCATCTGTCCTACTGCGTAGCAATATTCTTCAGCGCTTTCAAAATCCCATTCTTCTTTTTCATCAATATGTGCCTTTAACAAATCTCTTACCTTTGACATATTTTCTTCATACCTCCCGTCATTATTAAAATAATCCATCATAGATATCCACAAATTCAACTGATGTGTCGCTTTTGTTCTATTTCCCTGTATTATTGAATGAACAATTAACCGCCATGACATATTATCAATTGTCTGCGCTATTCCCCATGCCTTTCCCTGTCCGAACCAGCTAAAAAACTGTTCCCGGTACTTCAACAATTCCTGTTTTAAAACATTATCATGAAATGATAAATCTTCTGGATTAGTAAAGTAATTGTACTTTAACCGCTTTGAAAAAAATACGTCATCAACCAGCACTTCTACCTGCCACAGCTCATTTTTCCGTCCATATCCCGTTTCAAAGTTCTCCATGGCTTTATCCTGTATTTTCAGTACTTCTTTCATCGTAAATGGTCTGTCCAAATCAGGCTTATAACCTGTTATTCTGCCATATAGTGAATTTCCAGTTCTTTGCCTGTCTGTATCCGTAAATAAATGCCTGTTTCAATCGTTGGCGGCTTTTCACTGTCACTACAGACTATTATTTTGTTTTCATCTAAATCAAAATAAATATTGTTTTTGCCCTTTGCCGCCTGTCCCGATAAATAATCAAAAAAATACATCTGCATCATTGCATCATCTAATTCAAGCAAATACGGTACCGATGTTTTTCTTGTCTTATTTTCAAGAAACGGCTTCTTGGCATTCAGGCTCATATTATTACTTGGCAGGCCCTTGATACTATTTTCCGCCTGCTGATTATAATCATTTTTATTAAAAATATTCGGCTCGATATACCGCAATCCTTCTCTTTTTATATTCTCTTTGGACTGTTCTACATCATTTCCAATAAAAAATATTTTAAAATAATCCTTCTTTGACGTATCAATATGCACGGTCTCAATACAATTTTTCAGTTCCGTCTTTACCCAGTTTTCAATTCTTTCTGCCTGTTTTACATCAACTTTACCGAGTTTCTCCTCCACCAATTCATACAATGAACGGTCTTTTGGTTTACTGTATTTCTTTACCGGATTTTTCAAAACCTCATAATAACCGCTAATGCTTTCTGCTGTCAGTTTCTTTTCCAGACTTTCTTTTTTGACAAACGCATAGAAATTATTGGAATGAATCTGCTTTGTAGAATCAACCGGTTTATTCATCTCTATCAATTTACTGTAATAATCTAAAAATGAAATCAACTGATATTCCGAAGTTTCCTGTCCCTGTACTTTCCCTGTTTTTCTATCGGTTTTTATTTCAATAGGGTTTCCCACAGAAAAATTGTCATCAATATTAATAAAAAGATAGGTACCGTCTTTTGGAACATAATTATCCAGAACCCACTGTTCCGAGTATTGCTTAAAATTCTCCCGGAACACTTCCATACATTCCTGTAACATCAAATCCCCCCTTTACAAATATCTGTAATTTGCAAAACCGCAGCCACGCGCATTCATTTCTCCCAGACCAGTTCCCAGTGCCATATAAAGCAATGCCTGCGCCTGTTCATTTTCCGCCGCCTGCAAACAAATTTTATCCCCCAGCAGTTTTCTGCCTTTATTACGGAACGGCTATCGGTTTATGGTTTTTCAACTCAATCTGCCGGTATAAATCAAAATCTTCGTTCATTTTTTCACCGGTCAGCCTGTTATACTTCTTTATCAGATTACTTTTTAGCCGTTCCTCATACTGCTCAAATGAAATACACTTCTTCCAGTAACCTTTTGCCTGTCTGTCCGATCCGGTACCGTCACACTTTATAACAACCGGTGTAATTGAAAATATCTGTGAAATAAATTTTTGAGGGATAATCGTGATTTTTACTGTAAGACCTTTTATCTGATGATTGTAATGATTTGCCAGATAATCTGCAAAATACTGTGCCAGCTTGTCACTGACAGTTCTGACTCTTACGATATATACCTTCCCCTCTTTATAAATACCGTCTTTTTCCAGCGGATACGGCTGGTCGAAGCAATACTGCTTATAACAGTTTGTTTCATGCAATTCCAACAATGATTCATTTTTTGCCAGACAGCTGTCAATATAATTGGCAAAAACCGCATACGTCTGCTCCTGTGAAATGTCCTGCAAAAGATAAATCTTGAGCCGCATTTCATATACTTTTAATTGATTCATATACTCGCCTTTCTTTTTGCAAACACCATGTGTTATTATTTATATATTATTTGTGTTGTTATAATAACAATTACCACACTTTCTGACATTTGTCAACAAAATGCCTAAATTTACTATACATTTTTACATAAATTATTTATGATGACATTTTTATATAAATTTTAACTATATAAGATAAAGTTTTACAACAAACTTATACAACAAAAAAGCTGTTATGTACCGAAACACAACAGCCTGTATATTTTAAATATTTATATTCCTGTTCCTTCAAAACTACACATTAAAATTCTTTTTCATCCGATTATCCTCTGGATAACTCTCGTTCTATCCGTTTCTTTTTGCAAACCTAACCTTCTTCGGTTAAGCCCTCGACCTATTAGTATGAATCAGCTCCACATGTCACCACGCTTCCACCTTTCACCTATCTACCTCGTCG
>ENA-OQIO01000560-OQIO01000560.1-human-gut-metagenome-genome-assembly--contig:-NODE-560-length-19692-cov-3.670074_pt1 | contig 19692 bp, 23 predicted proteins | sample MGYA00242573_ERZ504737 | MGnify/ENA primary metagenome ERZ504737 (study PRJEB26092, sample SAMD00036203) | human gut metagenome | host: Homo sapiens | study: EMG produced TPA metagenomics assembly of...
GACCGGCACGGCCCAGACCGGTCAGTTTTCCGGCGGCACAGAGCTGAAAAATTACTGGTTTGCGGGCTTTGTCCCGGCAGAGCAGCCCCGCTATACCATCGTGGTGCTGCAGGATACGCAGGCCGAACCTGCCTTTTCCAGCGCGGCCATCTTTGCCCGGGTGGCGGCAGGGCTGGAAATTCTGGCCCCGTAGCCCACGGTTTTTCTTGCATTTCCCGGCCTTTTGTGCTATCATACACTTGTATTTGTATGCAGTCTCTATGAAACTAAAGATAAAAGGAGCGTTCCATCCATGTCTGTCATTGAAATCGTCGGCGGTGCCATTCTGCTGGTCGTCTCGGCCGTCATCATCATCCTCACCCTGATGCAGCACACCCACGGTCAGGGTCTGGCCGGTGCCATCAACGGTGGTGTGGGCGGTGCCAACAATGCACGCCTGACCCCTGCGGATCAGATGCTGGCCAAGGTGACCCGCATTGCAGGCATCGTGTTCTTTGTGGTGGCTATCCTGGCCTGTGTGTTCGCCAGCCGTCTGGCCTGAGCACCCGTGTACAGCCCCGTGTAAGGCGGGGCTGTTTTTCTGTCTGCAACCTCTCGTGGGAAAGAAGTCGTCCGGGTTCCATTGGAGAATGCCGGAAAAGTGTTAAGGAGAAAAATATGTCATTACGCGATAAAATCGAACATGCCATCCAGAACCAGCCCTGCATGGTCAAGGACCTCAAGGCAAAGTTCGGCGGCGACCGTTCCGCGGACCGCAAGGTGATGGAGGCTCTGGACGAGCTGGTGCACGACGCTGTGGTCTGCCAGAAGTCCGGCGTGTTCTTCACTGCCCGCTCCGGCCGTGCCGAAAAAGCCCTGCCCTGCAAGGTGGTCAAGCTGGGCAAGAACTTTGCCTTTGTGATGCTGGAGGATGAATCCGGCGATATCTTCATCCCGGGCCGCTTCACCCGCGGTGCCATGCCCGGCGATTCCGTTCTGGTGGAAAAGTTTGCCCACCCCCGGGTGGAGGGCAGCGATGAGGCGAGATCCTTGCCGTGCTCGAGCAGAAGAACGACATGGTGGGCACCGCCCGCCGCATCGAGGGCCGCCTGAAGTTCGTGCCCGATGACTGTCCGGCCATCTCCATGACCATCCAGCGCGACTGCGAGGGCGGCGCGAAGGACGGCGACAAGGTGGCTGTGGAGATCCTGCAGCGCGGGACCCGGCAGGAGGACCACCGCGTGGGTGTTTCCATGCGCTTTGGCAGCTGCGAGGAGGCCAAGCGCTGCGCCAAGGCCCTGCTCTATGCCAAGGACATCCACACCCGCTTCCCCGAGAAGGTGCGGGACGAGGCCAGAAAGTTCGAGGACATGACCGTGTCCGAGGAGGACTGCAAGGGCCGCATGGACCTGCGCGCTCTGCCCATCTTCACCATCGACAGCGCCGAGACCAAGGATATCGACGATGCCGTCAGCCTGACCCGGCTCTCCGGGGGCGGCTATGAGCTGGGCGTTCACATCGCCGATGTCTCCCACTACGTCAAGCCCGGCAGTGAGCTGAACGAGGAAGCCTTCAACCGCGCCACCTCGGTCTACTATGCGGATCAGGTCGTGCCCATGCTGCCCAAGAGCCTTTCCAACGGCATCTGCTCCCTGAACGAGAAGGAGCTGCGCCTGGCGTTCTCCTGCCTGATGCGTCTGGATCAGGACGGCAATCTGACCGATTACAAGTTCGTCAAGTCCATCATCTGCAGCCGGGTCAAGGGCGTGTATTCTGAGATCAACGCCCTGCTGGCCGGCACTGCCGATGCCGAGACCCAGGCCAAGTACGCCGAGGTGCTGGATCAGCTGCCCGCCATGAAGGAACTGTACGCCCACCGCGCCCGCCTGCGCAAGGAGCGCGGCTGCATCGATTTCGAGAGCGGGGAAGTCAAGCTCATTCTGGATGAGAACGGCCACTGCATTGATGTGAAAAAGCGCACCTCCGGCGAGAGCGAGGCCATGATCGAGGAGTTCATGCTGCTGGCCAACCAGTGCGCCGCCCACTTTGCCCGGGTCAAGCAGATCCCCTTTGTCTACCGTGTCCACGAGGAGCCCAACGGCGAGAAGCTGGAGCGCCTGCACAGCCTGCTGCAGGCCTGCGGCATCAACGACCACTTTGCCAAGGAGGTGCCCACCCCCAAGGAGCTGAGCGCCATTCTGGAAGGTGTGCGCGGCACCCCGTTTGAGCAGATCGTCAACACCGGAATGCTTCGCTGCATGTCCAAGGCCTGCTATGAGGAAAAGCCCAAGGGCCACTATGGTCTGGTGCTCAAGGATTACGCCCACTTCACCAGCCCCATCCGCCGCTACCCGGATCTGGCCATCCACCGCATGATGACTGACCTGCTCAGCGGCACCGACAAGGAGACCATGATCGTCCGCTACACCGATTTCGCGGAGAAGGCCTCCAAGCAGTCCAGCGAGCGGGAAGTGCTGGCCGTTCAGATCGAGCGCAAGGCCGAGGATTACTACAAGGCCGAGTACGCCCGCCGCCATCTGGGTGAGTGCTACGAGGGCATCATCTCCGGCGTGACCCAGCGCGGCATCTTCGTGGAGCTGGAGAACGGCGTGGAGGGCTTTGTGCCCGCTTCCAGCCTGACCGCCACCGGCACCACCCTCACCGAGGCATCCGCCTTTCTGACCCCGCCTCCGGCAAGACCTGGAGCCTGGGCGACAGCATGATGATCACCATCGTCCGCGCCGATATCAACCTTGGCAAGGTCGATTTTGAGGTGGCACCCGAAACAAAATAATCAATGAACGTTCAAAAGCGCCTGCTTCTTCGGAAGCGGGCGCTTTTTCGTGCGGGGTTATACACAGTTTCGTCATATTTCCGACAATGGTTGTGTTTTGTATAAATTTTATACACTGTTCAGGATTTGTTTGTTGTTCTGAAAAAACCACTGGGGTATACTAAGCACAACGAAAGGGAAGACGACACAGAACCATGAACGCGGTCTTCCCAATACGATTTACAGGAGGTTCCCAGTATGTATTATTCCAGTGGCAACTACGAAGCATTTGCACACCCCAAAAAGCCTGAGGGCGTTGACAATAAATCTGCTTACCTCATTGGCTCCGGTCTGGCGGCCTGACTGCCGCCTGCTACCTGGTCCGTGACGGCCAGATGCAGGGCAGCCACATCCATGTGTTTGAGAAGGACCCGCTGCCCGGCGGTGCCTGCGACGGCTACAAGTACGATATCGGCTATGTCATGCGCGGCGGCCGTGAGATGGACAACCATTTCGAGGTCATGTGGGACCTGCTCCGCTCCATCCCCTCGCTGGAGACCGAGGGGGCCAGCGTGCTGGACGAGTATTACTGGCTGAACAAGGAGGACCCCAACAAGTCCCTCTGCCGTGCCACCGTCAACCGCGGCCAGGATGCCCACACCGATGGCAAATTCGCCATCTCCGATCAGGGTGCCATGGAGATCATGAAGCTCTTCTTCACCCCGGACGAGCAGCTGCAGGATAAAAAGATCACCGATATCTTTGACGATGAGGTGTTCTCCTCCAACTTCTGGATGTACTGGCGCACCATGTTCGCCTTTGAGAACTGGCACAGCGCGCTGGAAATGAAGCTCTACCTCAAACGCTATATCCACCACATCGGCGGTCTGCCCGATTTCACCGCCCTGCGCTTTACCCGCTACAACCAGTACGAGTCCATTATCCTGCCCATGGTCACCTACCTGAAGGACCACGGCGTGGACTTCCAGTACGAGACCAAGGTCACCGATGTCCAGTTCCGGATCGAGGGCGGCAAAAAGCAGGCCAGCAGCGTGACCGTGGATCACAAGGGGGAAAGCAGGACCATCGACCTCACCGAGAACGACCTGCTCTTCATCACCAACGGCGGCTGCGTGGAGAGCTGCACCATCGGCTCTCAGGACAAGGCCGCAGGGTTTGATCCCACCATCAAGCCGGGCAACGGCTGGGATCTGTGGAAGAAGATCGCCGCGCAGGATCCCTCCTTCGGCCATCCCGAAAAGTTCTGCTCTCAGCCGGAGCTGTCCAACTGGGAAAGCGCCACCATCACCACCCTGGACGACAAGATCCCCCAGTATATCAAGAAGATCTGCAAGCGTGACCCCTTCAGCGGCCACACCGTCACCGGCGGCATCGTCACGGTCAAGGATTCCAGCTGGCTGCTCAGCTGGACCCTGAACCGCCAGCAGCAGTTCCGTGACCAGCCCAAGAACCAGCTCTGCGTCTGGGTCTACGGCCTGTTCAGCGACAAGCCCGGCGATTACGTCAAGAAGCCCATGCGCGACTGCACCGGCCGCGAGATCTGCATGGAGTGGCTGTACCACATCGGCGTGCCCGAGGAGGACATTGCCGAGCTGGCAGAGCACAGCGCCAACACTGTCCCTGTGATGATGCCCTATATCGATGCCTTCTTCATGCCCCGTGCCTTCGGCGACCGCCCCGATATCGTGCCCCAGGGCGCTGTCAACTTCGCCTTCCTGGGCCAGTTTGCCGAGACCGGCCGTGACACCATTTTCACCACCGAGTACTCCATGCGCACCGGTATGGAAGCGGTTTACACCCTGCTCAACATCGACCGCGGCGTGCCCGAGGTCTGGGGCAGCACCTATGATGTCCGCAGCCTGATCGATGCAACGGTCAAACTGCGTGACGGCAAGAAGATCACCGATATGGATCTGCCTTCATCCAGCGGGTGGCCCTCAAGGAAGTGCTCAAGAAGATCGAGGGCACCGACCTTGAAAAGTTCCTCAAGGAATACCATGCCATCTGATGCTGTCTGAGAATCGTCCCCCGATCCTCTGACCCTCTTTTCTCAATGCGGCAAAGGGCTGTTGCAAGCCCTCTCCGTCATTGCTGCGCAATGCCACCTCTCCCGAGGGGAGAGGCAATTGCTCTCCCAGATTCAGCTTCTGCTGACCTTGGAGATGCGTTGGCTCCCCCTTTGGGGGAGCTGGCGAGCGGTAGCGAGACTGAGAGGGTAAGCGGCAGCCCTTTGCCCTTTTTTTTGCCATTTTGCGAGAAACCGCCCAAAACCGAACCTCTTTTGTGAAAAAACTTGACACAGAATTTACAGTTTTCTCTTGCGATAAATGGGGAACTGTGTTAAGCTGTAAATAAGAATGTGCTCCCTCCGAGAGCACCCAAGATAAAAAGGAGGTCTTTCCCTGTGAAACAGTTCATTACCCGCCGCAGTTTTATCAAGGTGCCGGTGCTGCCACGGCACTGACCGCAGTTTCTGTCGGTGCACCCGCCGCCTTTGCGGAGGAGACCAATTGCTTCTTTGGTGACAAAGCGGATGTGACCATCCTCTACACCAACGATGTCCACACCTATATCGACAACAAGTCCCCCAAGCCCACCTATGCCGCCATTGCTGCCCTGAAAAAGAGCATTGAGGACACCGGCCGGGATGTGCTGCTGGTGGATGCAGGCGACCATATCCAGGGCACCGCTTACGGCTCCATGGATGACGGCGCTACCATCATCGAGCTGATGAACGAGGCCGGTTACGATCTGGCTACCCCCGGCAACCATGAGTTCGACTACGGCATGGCCCGTGCCAAGGCTGTGATCCAGGAAGCCGACTTCCCCTATGTCTCCTGCAACTGGGTCGATCTGCGCACCGGCTTCAACGTTCTGCCCAGCGTCAAGTTCTTCTTTGTGGGCGGCCGCAAGATCGCCTTTGTGGGCGTGACCACCCCCGAGACCTTCACCAAGTCCACCCCGGCCTACTTTATGAACGATGCACAGACCAAGTACATCTACGACATTCTGGGCGGCGAGGACGGCCAGAAGCTCTACGATGCCGTTCAGAAAGCCATCGACAAGGCCGAGTTCTGGGGCGCTGACACCATCATCGGTCTGGGCCATCTGGGCGTTGACCCCTCCTCCTCTCCCTGGACCAGTGAGGAGGTCATTGCACACACCCACGGCTTTACCGCTTTCATCGACGGCCACTCCCACACCGTGATGGCCAACAAGCAGGTCACCGATGCTTCCGGCAAGGCAGTCACCCTGACCCAGACCGGTTCTTACTTCAAGAACATCGGCAAGATGACCGTGGGCGCAGACGGTACCATCACCACTGAGCTCATCAACACCTACGAGGGTCTGGATGCTGCCGTGGCCGCCACCGCCTCCAACTGGATCAGCGCAGTGGACGATATGCTGGGCGAGGAGATCGCAGTGGGCGATACCAAATTCTACATCAACGATCCCGCCACCGGCAAGCGCCGCATCCGCTCCGGCGAGACCAACCTCGGCGACTTCGTGGCCGACGGCATCTACACCTACTTCAACGAGATCGAGGAGCTCCACTGTGATGTCGCCATTATGAACGGCGGCGGCATCCGCACCGATGTGGAGGCTGGCCCCTGGAGCTTCAAGACCTGCAAGACCGTCAGCCCCTTTGGCAACGTGGCCTGCCTGATGTCCGTGACCGGCCAGCAGATCCAGGACGCTCTGGAGTTTGGTGCCCGCTTTGCCGGTGCTGAGGGCAAGGAGAACGGCGGCTTCCTGCAGGTGGCAGGTGCCAGGTACACGATCCACCCCATGATCCCCAACACCGTTCAGACCAACGACAAGAATGTCTGGACCGGCAGCGCTGCACCCCGCGTGTCAGCAATGTGGAGATCTACGACAAGACCACCGGTACTTATAAGCCCCTTGACCCGAACGCCACCTACGCTCTGGCCGGCATGAACTACACCCTGCGCAATCTGGGCGATGGCTTTGCCATGTTCGATGGCGCGACCCTCATCAAGGACTATGTCTCTGAGGACTACCTTGTCATGTCCAGCTATGCAGCCATGTTCGGCGGCGTGGATGCCAACGGTCTGCCGCATCTGGCAAGCGCCAACAGCCCGCTGGCCGATTACCCCGGCTACCTGCTCAACTACGAGGACCCGTACGGCGCAGGACGCATCCAGATGATCTGGTAAATTAAGGATACGACCCTCTCCGTCAACGTCGTAGGCTTTGACGGAGAGGGTTATTTTTAAGCAGCATTGTCAGCAGGAAGCGAACCCGGCTTGTGGATCAGGATAGGGGAAAGTTGCACAAATCCGGCAGAGCATCCTTGTATACTACGCCAAAGTTTGTAACTTTTTTTATTTGTTTGCTTGCGAACGATCTGCGCTGGAAGTATAATAAACAGGCAAGTAATATATCAGCTGTGCTGTGGCAGGCACAGAGACAAAGGAGAAACATTATGCAGACACGGTATACCAGCGCCGACCAGTGGGCAGAGGCCAAAGACGGCGTGATCCCTGCACCCTACGCTCTGGAAGAGGGCGAGCAGATCATTGACCAGTACCTTGAGCCGGTCATCTTCCACAACGTCAACGGCCCCGACATCGGTGTGACCACCTGCGGCGTGATCGTCAAGGACGGCCTGTACTTTAAGGATCTGGACAATAGCGGCGAGCTGGCCCCCTACAAGGATTGGCGGCTGAGCCCTGAGCAGCGCGCTGAGGATATGGTCAGGCACCTGCGGCTGGATCAGCAGGCAGGCCTTGTGTTGAACACCCTGTTCAACAGCCCTGTGGTGCCCACCCGTGCCGAGGCCACCAACGCCGAGGGCAAGCTGGAGCTGGGCAAGATCTACAAGCACCACAACCCCGGTGAAAAGCCCATGCCCGGCCCTCTGCCCGGCATGACCGTCAGCATTGATGACAGCCATGTTCTGGAAAAACACATCGCCGCCGGTGTTTACCGCGGTGACATGCGCTGCGAGGCCGGCATGGTGGCCCTGTACCACAACGCCGGCACCCAGATGCTGGAATACGAGGCCTGCAAGGGCGGCGTGGCCATTCCGTACTCTCTCCACACCAACCCCATCAATATCGGTTACCCGGACTCTCTGGGCATCGGCGCGGCTGTCATTGGCGACGGCAACACCGACATGGTCTATGAGATGGCCCAGACCGACCGCAAGATGATGAAGGCCGAGGGCCTGAACATCATGTACGGCCCTCAGGTCGATGTGACCTCTGACCCCCGCTGGCCCCGTACCTCCGGTACTTACGGCGAGCGTCCCGATGTCACCAGCGATATTGCCGAGGCTCTGGTCAAGGGCTATCAGGATGGCGACAACGGCCTGAACGAGGGTTCCGTTGTTCTGACCATCAAGCACTTCCCCGGCGATGCCCCCTCTGAGAATGGCTTTGAGCCCCATGTGCCCATCGGCCAGTGGCGCATCTACCGCACCCCCGGCTCTATGGAAAAGTATCATCTGCCCCCGTTCCAGCGCGCCTTTGACCACAAGGTCTCTTCCATCATGCCGGACTACTCCCGTATTGCCACCGATGGCCGTGCCGTGCCCCAGACCTACCGGGGCGAGATCACCAGCACCGAGGAAGTGCCCAGCGCTTACAGCAAGGAGCTGATCACCGATCTGGCCCGGAACAAGATGGGCTTTGACGGCTATGTCAACTCCGACTCCGGCATCACCACCGTTCAGATCTACGGCGTGGAGAACCTCACCGAGCCTGAGCGCTACGCCAAGGCCATCTCTGCCGGTACCGATGTCATCGGCGGCAACACCGACCCCGAGAACATCGTCAAGGCTGTGGAAGACGGTCTGCTGCCCAAGGCAGATCTGGACCGCGCCAGCTACAACCGTCTGCTGAGCCTGTTCCGCACCAAGCGGGTGGATAACCCCTACCTCGACCCCGACAAGGCCGATCAGGCCCGCGTGGATAACTTCGATGGTGCCAAGAAGAAGGCTTACGAGGCCAACCAGAAGGCCGTTGTTCTGGTCAAGAACCACGAGAAGCTCCTGCCTCTGGCCAAGAGCCAGAAGGTCTGCATCGTCACCTTCAAGGGTGTGGACTCCGGCTTTGCACAGATGGCACAGGCCATGGGTGCCGGTCTGGGCAACACGGACGAGGATGCCGCTCTGCGCAAGACCCTGACGGAAGCCTTTGAGAAGAAGGGCTACACCGTGGTGGCCACCCCGGAGGAAGCCGATGTGCTCTACCTGCACGTCTGGCCCATCAGCAACGGTCTGGTGTTCAACCAGTACGCAATGCCCGTCATCGAGATGGGCGAGATCGTCACCGACGAGCGCGAGCGCAACAAGAGCCAGAAAAAGACCGGCAACAAGGTCACCGTTGTCACCCTGAAGGACGTGGAAAAGATCAAGGAACTGGCCGATGCCATCCATGCCCGCGGCGGCAAGGTGGTTGGCACCTGCGTGGTCTGCAACCCCTGGCTGCTGGACAAGCTGGAGCCCTACTGCGACGCACTGACCATCCAGTACACCGTCAGCGCCGTTGCCCTGAACAACGCCCTGAACGCTCAGGTCGATGTCATCAGCGGCGACTTTGCCCCCACCGGCAAGCTGAGCCTGACCATGGTCTCTGACCCCGCCGTCATTGCCATCACCGAGCAGGAGATCGACGGTGTGGTGCGCGAGATCTGTGCCTCTCCCAACGACGTGCCCGGCTACGATAAGGATCAGTACATTGATCCCGCCATCCTCGCCAACGTCAAGGGCGGCAGCTACGCCTACTGCGATGCCGACGGAAACTACTACCGCAGCGGCTTCGGTCTGAATTACTGATTACCGTTAACGAAAAAAGAGCGATACAGCGTTTGCTGTATCGCTCTTTTTGGCTTTCTCTGTGAACAAAAAAAGAGAACAAAAAAGACATCCGGAGTGTTCGGATGTCTTTTTGGTTGGGGATGAGAGAATCGAACTCCCACAAGTAGAGTCAGAGTCTACCGCACTACCACTATGCAAATCCCCATCAGCTTGGGTCTGTCTTGCGGGGTGAGCCGCTCAACGTGTGCTATTATACGGAAAAAGCGCCGCTTTGTCAAGCGCTTTTTTGAAATTTTTTGCAGAATTCAGAAAAAAGACGCACTTTCGCGGGAGTTTTTGCGGTTTCAGTCGGTAAGCTCCTCATTGTCGGGGAGATATACGGCGACTTCTTCGATACTGCAATTGAGAATTCGGCAAAGCGTGTTGAGGGTATAGGTGCTGACATTCTCATTTTTGCGCAGACGGCTCAGTTGTCCGGCACTGAAATGATAATCCTTCAAAAGCTTATACTGAGAGATGCCGCATTTCTTCATAGTCTCCCAAAGCGGATCGTAACGAATCATAGCATATACCATCCTAATTGCTTGATAGTTACAGAATAAATAATTGGCCGCATGTTGACAATTAGCGATAATCGGGGTATTATCGATATACGGACTATAAATAAAGGATGGTGTGATAGATGACAACAGAGGAATTAACGGAATATCTTCAGATGATGGCAGACTTGGAAAGAGACCTATATATGGAACATGAAATGGAAGCGTCAATCCGTAAAAAAATAGCACAATGCTATATTTCGCCGCCTGCAAGAACTTTTGAAGGGTATTGCAGAAAACACGGTTATGATGCGAGCCTTCCAACATTGCCGAGTGAAGAAGTACCTGTAAAGCCGCCTGCCCCTCAAAAAGAAAATTTTCAAGTCAAAGATTTTCGCACGTCGATTGGAGTGATTGCTCTTACCATACTTACAGGGGTGATTTTTCCACCATGTGTAATTATTGTTCCGCTTATAGCAAGGCATAAACAGAAAGTAAAAGAAGAAAATCTATACAAGAAAGCTCTTGAAGAATATACAAAACAAAGACGCGAGTATAATGAATATGCACAAGCGTACGTCGAGGCTCAGCGAGCATACAGAAAAAAACAAGAACAAAATGAACAATACCATGAGGCGTGGAAAAGAGAAAAAGAAGATTATGAGACGCGCATCCCACGGAATGCACTGAAAGAAGCGGCGTATTCAGTGCTACTTCAGAAAATTCTAGATCAAGAGGGACGCACGTCCAATAGTCTGTGTAAATTATATGTAGAGTGTAATGTCTATTATAAATACAGAAATCTGTCTGCTGTATGTGCTTTTTATGATTATGTTGCGGCAGGCATCTGCACCAAATTGGAAGGGATCGAGGGCGCATATAATAAGTATGATACTGAAATGAGATTGAATCATATTGTGACTCAACTTGATATCGTGATCGAGAATCTTGAAAAAATTCGAAACAATCAAAATAAACTGTATTATGAAATGCTCAAAGTAAATGATACGCTTAGAAGTATTAGGACGAGTATGGGAAGAATGGAAGGACAGATAAATGGCATTTTGGCAGGAATGGGGGCAATCTATATGCAAGGAGAGTTTCAAAATGCACAGCTTTCTGCGATTCGATCTCAAACGGAAAAGTTGCTGAAAAGCTCAGAATTGAGCGCATATCTTAATGGTTGCAATCATCGTCAACTGAGTTACATGAACCGCATGAATTACCTTGCAGGCCGTTACGATAACCCTTACGGTAACTATGCCCCGGTGTGATGCCCTGTTTTGTCATCCTTCTCATGCTCTTTGCATATACTGGAAATCAGAAGAAGCAAAGACGCACAAAGAGGAGGAACTGCTATGACCCAGACCACGCAAAAGGAAAAGACCCTGCTTTCGCCCCGCATCCCGCGGGACACCGAACACGAGCGCTACCACCCGGAGCTGGAGGAGGAGCTGAAAGAGTGCCTGTTCTGCCTGCACCGGAACGAGATGATGTTCGACCTTGAGGTGGACACCGACCTCATCGAACAGCACATCTATGAGCGGCAGGCCCTTCTGGCCCGCTACCGGTACTTATTGGGAAAAGCCCGGGAGCTGGGGCTGCATACAATATTGGAAAAGTATCAGCCGGTGGGGTAAGGCTTCGTCTTTGTACAGCCTACAAAATACTGCCCGCAGAAGATGCGACAAAAATCTTGACAGAATCCCTGAACCGTGCTATCCTATATCAAGATAACAATGCGCAGGTGGTTCTGCGTATCAACTATTTGGAGCTAGAGAGGTTTTTCATTATGGAACGTATTAAGACGATCGCTACTCGTGACCTGACCAAGAGCGTTGTGACCGGTGGCTGCGGCGAGTGCCAGACTTCCTGCCAGTCTGCCTGCAAGACTTCCTGCGGCGTGGCTAACCAGAAGTGCGAGAACAGCAACAAGTAATTTCTGCAAATCGGATGCCGCCTTTGCCGGGCGGCATTTTTTTATGTAACAATGGAATGGAGAATAAAATGGTACATCAGTATCAATTGAACGGCTATAACATCGTGCTGGATACCTGCAGCGGCTCGGTGCATGTGGTGGATGAGGTGGCGTATGATGTCATTGCCATGTACCCGACCACACCGCCGACGAGATCGTTGCCGCCATGATGGCAAAGTACGGTGACCGTGAGGACGTGACCGAGGCCGACCTGCGCCAGTGCATCGATGATGTGGCAAGCCTGAAGGAATCCGGCAAGCTGTGGAGCCCCGATACCTATGAGAACCTCGCGTTCGATTTCAAGAACCGCAACACCGTGGTCAAGGCCCTCTGCCTGCATGTGGCCCACACCTGCAACCTGAACTGCTCCTACTGCTTTGCCTCGCAGGGCCGCTATCAGGGCGAGCGTGCCTGATGAGCTTTGAGGTGGGCAAGCGTGCAATGGATTTCCTCATTGAGAATTCCGGCAGCCGCCGCAACCTCGAGGTGGACTTCTTCGGCGGCGAGCCTCTGATGAACTTTGATATGGTCAAGAAGCTGGTGGCCTACTGCCGCGAGCAGGAGAAGATCCACAATAAGAACTTCCGCTTCACCATGACCACCAACGGCATGCTCATTGACGATGATGTCATCGACTTCTGCAACAAGGAGTGCCACAACGTGGTCCTGAGCCTTGACGGCCGCAAGGAGGTCCACGACCGCTTCCGCAAGGACTACGCCGGCCATGGCAGCTATGATACCATTGTGCCCAAGTTTCAGGAGTTCGTGAAGAAGCGCGGCGATAAGGGCTACTACATGCGCGGCACCTTTACCCACTACAACACCGACTTCACCAACGATATCTTCCACATGGCCGATCTTGGTTTTACTGAGCTGAGCATGGAGCCCGTGGTCTGCGACCCCAGTGACCCCAGCGCTCTGACCGAGGCAGATCTGCCCATCCTGAAGGAGCAGTATGAGATCCTGGCCAAGGAGATGATCAAGCGGAACCGTGAGGGCCGCGGCTTCACCTTCTACCACTACATGATCGACCTGACCGGCGGCCCCTGCATCTACAAGCGCATTTCGGGCTGCGGCTCCGGCACCGAGTACATGGCTGTGACCCCCTGGGGCGATCTGTATCCCTGCCACCAGTTCGTGGGCGATCCCAAGTACCTGATGGGCGATATCTGGAAGGGTGTCACCAACACGGCAGTCCGGGACGAGTTCAAGCACTGCAACGCCTACGCCCGCAAGGAGTGCCAGGACTGCTGGGCAAAGCTCTACTGCTCCGGCGGCTGTGCAGCCAACTCCTACCACGCAACCGGCAGCATTACCGGCGTGTACGAGTACGGCTGTGAGCTGTACCGCAAGCGGATGGAGTGCGCCATTATGATCCAGGTGGCTCAGAATCAGGAGCTGGCCGCGCAGGGCATCGAAGTGCCCATCCAGCTGGGCTCTACCTGCAATGCCTGCGCCGACGGCGAGGCCTGCGAATAAATGACCACTCCCATCGTCGATTTTGTGCGGCGGTACGCCCAGTCCGGCACTGCCCGGCTCCACATGCCGGGGCATAAGGGGCAGAGCCTGCTGGGCTGTGAGCCGTGGGATATCACCGAGATCCGGGGGGCTGATGAGCTCTACGAGGCCGAGGGCATCATCGCGCAGAGCGAGGCCAACGCCACCCGGCTGTTCGGCACGGCCCACACCTATTACAGCACCGAGGGTTCTTCCCAGTGCATCCGGGCCATGCTCTGCCTTGCTTTGCAGGGTGCGCCCCGCACCGGCAAGCGTCCGGTGCTGCTGGCGGCCCGCAATGCCCACAAAGCCCTGCTCTATGCGGCGGCTCTGCTGGACTTTGACATCCGGTGCTCTGGCCCGCGCCGGAGGATACCGGCGCGCTGTGCAGCTGCCCGGTAACGGTGCAGGCCCTTTCCGCCGCCCTTGAGGAGCTGGCCGGGCAGGGGAGAACACCCTTCGGCGTTTACCTGACCAGCCGGATTATCTGGGCGGGATGCAGGACATCGCGGCCCTCTCTGCCGTCTGCGATGCTCACGGCGTGCCCCTGCTGGTGGATAACGCCCACGGGGCCTACCTGCGCTTTCTGCCCGGCGGTAGCCGCCACCCCATCGACCTGGGCGCGGCGGCCTGCTGTGACTCCGGCACAAGACTCTGCCGGTGCTCACCGGGGGCGCCTACCTGCATCTGGGCCCCAAGGCCCCCGTGCAGGAGGAAAGCACTGTGCGCAGCGCACTGGCGCTGTTCGGCTCCACCAGCCCGTCTTATCTGATCCTGCAGTCTCTCGATGCCTGCAACCGGCTTCTTTCCACCGATTACCCGGCACGCCTGCAGGAATGCTGTGACCGGCTGGCCGCTCTGCGTGCCCGTCTGAACGCGCTGGCTGCCGCACAGGGCACGGCCCTGCCGCTGGCACTGGACAGCCCCGCCCGGGAACCCATGAAGCTGACGCTGGATGCGGCGGCGCTGGGCCTGACCGGGCAGGCACTGGCCGACCATCTGCGGCAAAACGGGATGGAATGCGAATATGCCGACCCCCGCTACCTTGTGCTGATGTTCACCCCGGAAAACCCGGCGGAGGACATGGCCCGGCTGGAGGCGGCTCTGGCAGAACTCTGTGCAGGGGGCATCCCCCCGGCAGAACCCCCTCGCCGAGCACCGGAAGGCGTTTTGTGCGCTGGCCCGGCAGGCGGAGCCCCGCCTGACCGTGCGGCAGGCCGTGTTTGCCCCGCAGGAGACCATCCTGGCAGGGTCTGCGCTGGGCAGGGTCTGCGCTCTGCCCACTGTGTCCTGCCGCCCGCCATCCCCATCGTGGTCAGCGGCGAGGTGATCGGCCCGGCGGCGCTGGAGCTTTTCGCAGCCTACGGCGTGGAGACGGTCTCGGTGGTGAAACCGGAAAAATTTTGAAAAATCAGGGCGGATCTGCAAGATTCTGCGGCTCTGAAACGTATTAAAGATGGAACAGAGAACATAACCCCTATTCTATGCGGTAATCTGAGGTGTTCCAATGAAAATTCTTCTTGCATCAGATACATGGTCCCCAATGGTCAACGGTGTGGTGCGCTCGGTGGAGCTGCTGTACCACCAGCTGCTGGCACTGGGCCATGACGTGCGGGTGGTGACCCTTGCCCAGAATGGCCATTCCCATGAGGAAAACGGCATCCTGTATGTGGGCAGCATCAGCGCGGAGCGGGTCTACCCGGGCGTGCGGATCAGTGCGGCGGGCGCTCTGCCCATCTCCCACTGGCTGGACGAGCTGGAAGCCTGGGGCCCGGAGGTCATCCATACGCAAAGCGAGTTTTCTACCTTTATGCTGGCACAGCGGGTGGCCCGCCGGTGCCACTGCCCGGTGGTACATACCTACCATACTGTCTACGAGGATTATACCCAGTACCTTTTCTTCAGTGAGCGTCTGGGCCGGATGACCGCCGAAAAGGCACCCGCATCCTCTCGGGCTATTGCTCCTCATGCTGGCCCCCACCGAAAAGGTGCGCGCCATGCTCAACCGCTACGGGGTCAGCTGCCCGGTGGTCACAGTGCCCACCGGCATTGACCTGACCGCCTTTTGGCCCGGCGAAGGACAACGGCCGAGGAAAAGGCCCGGATGCGGGCAGAGCTGGGCATCCCGGAAGGGGATACCGTCCTGCTCTCGCTGGGCCGTCTGGCCGCCGAGAAGAACCACGCCCAGCTGGTGCGCCTGCTGGCCGCGCAGCCGGAGCAGAGCCGCCCGTGGCTGGTGTTCGTGGGCGACGGTCCCGCCCGGCCTGACCTGGAAGCACTGACAAGGGAGCTGAAGCTGACCGACCGTGTCCGCTTTGCGGGCATGGTCAAGCCCGATGAGGTGCCCCGGTGGTACCGCGTGGGCGATATCTTCGTCAGCGCCTCCCAGAGCGAGACCCAGGGCCTGACCTACTTCGAGGGCATGGCCTGCGGTCTGCCTGTGCTCTGCCGTGCGGACCCCTGCCTGGATGGCGTGGTGGAAAACGGCTTCAACGGCTGGCAGTGGAAGGACGAAGCCGAGTTTGCATCGGCACTGAACACCATCATCTCGGACCCCGCCCTGCGCGGGCAGCTGCACCAGAACGCTCTGGCCACAGCGGCCCGCTACTCGGCAGAGCATTTCGCCCAGCAGGTGCTGGATGCTTACCAGCAGGCAATTGCGCTGAAGCAATACGAGCCGGAGCACAGAAGCATCCTCAGCTGGGTGTGATCCCAATCCCCAAAGAATCCAGAAAAAGCAGCAGCGCCCTGTCTCCCGCAATGGGAAACAGGGCGCTGCTTTTTGCGCATCCGTTATTCGATGCCGGTCACCTTGTAATCCTGATCCTCAACAGCCTTCTTCAGGTCTGCGTCGGAAACTTCGGCGTTCAAGGTGACGATGGCGGTACCGGCCTCGTGGCTGACCACGGCCTCGTCCACGGCGGGCAGGGCTTCCAGCGCCTTTTTCACGCGGGCCTCGCAGTGGCAGCACATCATACCTTTAATATGCAGGGTCTTTTTCATGGCATTGTCCTCCTTGACAACGGGAGCCGAAACGGGTTCGGCAGTATTTTCAGCCGCTGCAGGCTGCACGGGGGCAGCGGGCAGGGCGGCAGACTTGGGTTTGCGGTCGTGTTTGGTGCTGTGCAGGTCGAACAGGTTCAGCCGCAGGGCATTGCTCACGACACAGAAGCTGGAAAGGCTCATGGCCGCAGCCCCGAACATGGGGTTCAGGGTCAGGCCGAAGGGGATGAACACACCGGCGGCCAGCGGGATGCCGATGATGTTGTAGATGAACGCCCAGAACAGGTTTTCGTGGATGTTGCGCAGAGTGGCGCGGCTCAGCCGGATGGCGGCGGGTACATCGGAGAGCCGGGAGTTCATCAGGACCACATCGGCCGCGTCAATGGCAACATCGGTACCGGCACCGATGGCGATGCCGGTGTCCGCGCGGGTCAGGGCGGGGGCATCGTTGATGCCGTCGCCCACCATGGCCACCTTGCCGCTCTCCTGCAGCCTGCGGATCACGGCCTCCTTGCCGTCGGGCAGAACGCCTGCAATGACCTCGTCCACGCCCGCCTGTCGGCCAATGGCATCGGCGGTGCGCTGGTTGTCGCCGGTCAGCATGACCACCCGGATGCCCATGTTCTGCAGCTCCCGGATAGCGCGGGGGCTGTCCTCCTTGAGGGTGTCCGCCACGGCGATCACGCCCATCAGGCGGCCTGCACCGCCAAAGAAGAGGGGCGTTTTGCCCTCAGCGGCCAGCCGGGCGGCTTCGGCCTGGAGTTCGGCGGGCACGGATGCTTGGCGGCGATGAACTCCGCATTGCCGCCGTAGATCTCCATGCCGTCCAGCCGTGCGGAAAGGCCGTTGCCGGGCAGGGCGGCAAAATCGGTCACATCGGGGCAGGCGATGGTCTCGGTCTCGGCATAGGCCAGCACCGCCTTGGCCAGCGGGTGCTCGCTCTTCTGCTCCAGCGAGGCCGCCAGCGTCAGCAGCTCGCTCTCGGAAACGCCCTCCGCAGGCAGGATGTCAGTGACCCGGGCTCGCCGCTGGTGATGGTGCCGGTCTTGTCCAGCGCCACGATCTGGGTGCGGCCTGCGGCTTCCAGCGAGGCGGCGGTCTTGAACAGGATGCCGTTCCTGGCCCCCAGACCGTTGCCCACCATGATGGCCACAGGCGTTGCCAGACCCAGCGCACAGGGGCAGCTGATGACCAGCACCGAGATGCCCCGGGCCAGCGCGTAGCCGAACTCCCGGCCCAGCAGCAGCCAGACAAGGGTGGTCAGCACCGAAATGGAGATGACTGCAGGCACGAAGAAGCCGGAAACGGTATCGGCGATCTTGGCAATGGGGGCCTTGGTGGCGGCGGCATCGCTGACCATCCGGATGATCTGGGCCAGCGTGGTATCCTCGCCCACACGGGTGGCTTCGCACTTCAGGAAACCGGACTGGTTGGTGGTGGCGGCGCTGACCTTGTCTCCCGCAGCCTTGTCCACCGGGATGCTCTCGCCGGTCAGGGCACTCTCATTCACGGCGCTGGAACCCTCCAGCACAAGGCCGTCCACCGGAATGTTCTCACCGGGGCGCACCACAAAGAGGTCGCCTTTTTTCACCTGTGCAATGGGCACGGTCACTTCGGCCCTTCCTGCAGCAGGGTGGCGGTCTGGGGTGCCAGCTTCATCAGGCTCTTGAGCGCGTCGGTGGTCTTGCCCTTGGAGCGGGCCTCCAGCATCTTGCCCACGGTGATCAGGGTCAGGATCATGGCGGCAGATTCAAAGTAGAGCTCCATCATGTAGTGCATGACGAGCGCGTCGTTGCCGTCCACCTGAGCGCGGGTCATGGCGAACAGGGCGTAGGTGCTCCAGAGAAAGCTGGCCGAAGAACCCAGCGCCACCAGTGTATCCATGTTGGGGGCACGGTGGAGCAGGCCCTTGAAGCCGCTGATGAAGAACTTCTGGTTGATGACCATTACGATGCCCGCCAGCAGCAGCTGAGCCAGACCCATGCAACGTGGTTGCCGTCGAACCAGTGGGGGAGCGGCCAGCCCCACATCATGTGGCCCATCGAGAAGTACATCAGCACCGCCAGAAAGACCAGTGATGCGATGAGCCGTTTTTTCAGTCTGGGTGTCTCGTGGTCGGCCAGGGCATCCAGCTCGGCGCTGGGGGTCTCGGCGGCAGCAGCCTTGGGCTTGCGCCGTAGCCCGCCTCCTGCACTGCCTTGACGATGGCCGAGGCGCTGGCGGTGCCCTCCACTCCCATGGAGTTGGTCAGCAGGCTCACCGAGCAGCTGGTCACGCCGGGCACAGCTTTTACGGCCTTTTCCACCCGGCAGAGCAGGCCGCGCAGCTCATGCCCGTAACAGTATACTGTTCCATTGTTTCCCTCCGATAAAAAACGCTGCGTGAATGGGATCAAACGAGCTTGTTCAGGATCCACAAAAACTCCTGCAGCTTCTCCTCGCCGCCGTTTTTCAGGTCCTCCGCCACGCAGGTGCTCAGGTGCTGGTCGATCAGCTCCCGGGTAAAACCGTTCAGGGCGCTTCTGGCGGCGGCGGCCTGCACCAGAATATCCGTGCAGTACACGTCCTTTTCCACCATGCTCCGGATGCCCCGGATCTGGCCCTCGATGCGGTTCAGCCGGGTGATGAGGTGCTTGTACTCCTCCTCGGTGCGCTGTTTGTGGCGGCAGCCGCAGCCGGTGCTTCCCTCAGCCGGGGCACAGCAGGGCGCTTCTGCCGGGGCGGGGGAGCAGTGGGGGCAGCTTCTCCGGGATCTTGTTCACATCGCTCATGGTCTATTCTCCTTCCGTTACCCCTTGGGGGTATCCTGTTCCATAGCTGCATTATAGCACGGCTGTCCTGTTTCTGCAAGTAGGGCTGGGGGGTATTATTGTGAATTTTTTATGAACAAAGAAGATAAAACAAAAGGCTCTGCGCCCCAAACGGGGAACAGAGCCTTTGAAGCATCCAAAACGATCAGTAGGCGAATCTGCGCATAAAGGCAAGGTCGCTTGCGGCGCGGGCGGGCACAGCTTCCTCCCGCAGCACGGGCAGGGAAGCTGCGGCATCTGCCGCAACATCTCAAAGCCGCCGGCGTAGTCCACGCAGGAATCCTCCAGGCTGGTGGAATAGAGCGTTCC
>ENA-OQIO01000561-OQIO01000561.1-human-gut-metagenome-genome-assembly--contig:-NODE-561-length-19691-cov-4.424862_pt1 | contig 19691 bp, 37 predicted proteins | sample MGYA00242573_ERZ504737 | MGnify/ENA primary metagenome ERZ504737 (study PRJEB26092, sample SAMD00036203) | human gut metagenome | host: Homo sapiens | study: EMG produced TPA metagenomics assembly of...
CCCGCACGGGTCTTGTTCCTGGTGGCGCTGGTCACAGCGTCGATCTCAGATGCGTTGTCCACACCGGCAGCCTTGTAGAAGTCGGCGTAGGGGATGTTCATCTGGACATAGCTGGAGGTCAGGCAGTTTTCCTGTTCCACCTCTTCCGCAGCGAAGGCCGGGACTGCCACAGCGCATACCAGCATAGCGGCCGCAAGTGCACCTGCAAATACTTTTTTCAATCTCATGGTAACACACCTCTATCTCAGTTTTGAAAAAACAGTTAGCTTTACCTAACAATTGATGCAAAAAAATGCAGAGGCAAAGCGCCTCAGATGGTTAGGCAAAACAAATTCATGAAGTAAAAATAGCACTCCCACCGGGCGTTGTCAAGTAGAAACCGGCAAGTTTGCAGAGGTGAATTTTTCGATGCAGGAAACGATCTGCATCCTCTATACCGCAAAGCCCTTGACCTTTTTGCCGGAGCGCAGTATACTGCTTGTGCAGTTAGTTATATTTAACCGTAAGGAGGTACTACATGATACAAGATGCATTCTGGGGGATATTGATCCCCTTTCTGGGCACAAGTCTTGGGGCGGGCTGTGTGTTCTTTTTGAAAAACTCTCTGCGTGACGGCATCCAGCGCGCCCTCACCGGCTTTGCCGCCGGAGTGATGGTGGCGGCATCGGTATGGAGCTTGCTGATCCCGGCTATGGAGCAGGCCGCGGATCTGGGCAAGCTGGCATTTTTCCCGGCGGCGGTGGGTTTCTGGCTGGGGATCCTGTTTTTGCTGCTGCTGGACCATCTCATCCCGCATCTGCACCAGAACAGCTTGCAGCCGAAGGGCCAAAAAGCCAGCTCCAGCGCACCACCATGATGGTTCTGGCGGTGACGCTGCACAACATCCCGGAGGGCATGGCAGTGGCGTAGTCTATGCCGGATATCTTGCCGGAACTGCTCAGATCACCGCCGCCGGGGCGCTGGCACTTTCCCTTGGCATTGCCATCCAGAACTTCCCGGAGGGTGCTATCATCTCCATGCCACTGCGGGCGGAAGGAATGAAAAAAGGCCGGGCGTTCTGGGGCGGTGTGCTGTCCGGCATCGTAGAGCCCATCGGGGCAGTGCTGACGATTCTGGCGGCAGGCATCGTGGTGCCCGCGTTGCCCTATCTGCTCAGCTTTGCCGCCGGAGCCATGCTGTATGTGGTGGTGGAGGAACTGATCCCGGAAATGTCGATGGGGCAGCACTCCAACGTTGGCACGGTATTTTTCGCGGTGGGCTTCAGCGTGATGATGGTGCTGGATGTGGCACTGGGGTGACGGTTGGAACCCTCGAAGGCGAAATCTTTTTCGGAATCTCCGAAAATGTCTAAACTTCTTGACAAAGGAGACGGCAGGGCGTATTATTTTGGCAGAAGGGCCGCTGAGATGCGGCTTTTTATAGAATAAAAAAGTTAGCTTTACCTAACTACAGCGCAAGGAACTGCGTGAAAAGCATTGCATTGTGAACTGTAAATAGAAAGAGAGTGGTGTTATGTCCTTTTTTGAAAACACCCGCAAGCCCGTAGGTCTTGGCGGGAAGATCATGGTTTCCATGATGAACTTTGGCCACAGCGCAATGGCAGCGTGGGGGATGCGTTTTTTGCAGCCTGCCCCGGATGCATGGTGCTGGACTGCGGCTGCGGCGGTGGAGCGAACATGAAAACGCTGTTGAAACTGTGCCCCAACGGCAAGGTGCAGGGCATCGACTATTCGGCTGTCAGCGTGGAAAAAGCGCGAAAAGTCAATGCCAGAGCCATTGCGGCAGGACGGTGTACCGTGCAACAGGCAAGCGTGGCAGAGCTGCCGTTTGAAGCGGAGCAGTTTGATGTGGTGACCGCCTTTGAAACGGTCTACTTCTGGCCGGAGCTTGCACAGAATTTCAGAGAGGTCTATCGAGTGCTGAAGCCCGGCGGGGTCTTTTTCATCTGTAACGAAGCAAACGGCGAAACCGCAAAAGACGACAAATGGACGCAGATCATCGGCGGCATGACCATCTATACGGATACTGCATTGAAAGAGTATCTGGAACAAGCAGGATTTTGTCAGATCCAAAGCCACAAAAATAAAAAGGGCTGGCTTTGCGTTACGGCGCAAAAGCAGTGAAGTAGTGCAACCGTAACACTTGGAACCGTGAAGAGCATGGCATGGTTCGTCTGCCGGAAAGCAGAATGAGGAAAAACAGAGATGATTTTTATTCATTGAGGGAGGAACCTATGAAATACAAAATCGAGAAAAACACCGTGCAGGAGACGCTGATCCTCCCGCTTTATTCCCGGAAGCTGTGCACAGAGCTGTATCCGAATCTTTATCGGGACGAAACAGCGGTGCATCTGATCGACCAGATCGACTACGACTTTTCAGAGGCAGAGAAGAATTCCCGCAGCCTGATGCAGCGCTTCGGTGCGCTGGAGGTCGCTATGCGGCAGAATGACCTTGCCTTTGAGGTGCAGGCATACCTGAAAACACACCCCTGTGCGGCAGTGGTCAATCTGGGCTGCGGGCTGGATAACACCGGCAGAGCCTGCGACAACGGCAGATGCAAGATCTACAATCTGGACTTCCCCGATGTTATCGCCTTGCGGCAGCAGCTGCTGCCGCCGGGGAGCGGGAGCAAAACATCCCCTGTGACCTGAAAGACCCCGCATGGTTTGAACGTATCGATGCCTCCGGCGGGGCGGTGTTCTTTGCCTCCGGGGTGTTCTATTACTTCCTGACCCAGCAGGTCCGGGAACTGGTGCAGGGGATGGCGGACGCTTTCCCCGGCGGAGTGCTGGTCTTTGATGCTGCCAACCGTACGGCGGTGAAGATGATCGCCAAAACGTGGCTCAGGACGGCAAAAATCAAGGATGTGGGAGCATATTTCGCGGTTTCGGATGCGAAAAGCGAGCTTTCCCCATGGGACAGCCGTTTGCAAGTGTCCAGCCGGGGCTATATGCTGGGGTACAACGATTTGAAAGATCCTTCTGTCAGCGGCTTTTTCCGGTTTCTTGCAAGGGTCGGGGACAACGGGATGAAAATGCAGATCGTGAAGATCGGATTTGGAGACAGACAATGAAATATGCCGGGATGCCCTTTGGGATGTGTGCGCTGATGAAGGAGCTGGGGCTGTACGACCTGACCCCCGCCCTGTGCCGTCTGGACTACACCATGAGCGAAGCGGGCGGCGTGACGAACTTTGTGCGGCAGTACACCCTTGCCTCTGGCGGACCCTACTGCGACTGCGGGTACAAAAAGGGTATAGAAAAACCATAAGTCATCTGCCACGCTCAGCGGAGCAAAAACCACACACCCAGCAGGATCGCAAGGAAAATCAGGTTGGACAGGGTGAACAGCCCAAAATACTGCTTCTTTCCCTGTGGCAGCTCCCGTGTAATCTGCCGGTAGGAAATAAGGCTGGCCATGGATGCGATCAAAGTGCCAAGACCTCCCAGATTGGTGCCGATGATGAGGCTTGTGTCTCTGCCGTGAACCCGGACAGCAGCAGGGCGGCGGGAACATTACTGGTGACCTGCGAAGCAAGAACCGCCACCAGCACTTCCCGGCCGGTCAGAAACTCCTGCAGCCAGCCGGAAAAGGCCGGAATGCGCCCCAGATTGCCAATGAAGATGAAAAAAGCCACAAAGGTCAAAAGCAGGGGATAGTCCACTGCCCGTAAGGTGTGCGGGTCTGCAAAAAGAACGCAGACGAGTACAGCGGCAAAGGCGATGCCATAGGGCAGCACCCGGATCACGGACAGCAGGCAAACGGCAAACAGAACCAGATACAGCAGGATGATCTTCTGATCTCCCTGAGATGCAGAAGAAACAAGCTCATCCACGGAGAGGGCGGCAGAGGTTTTCCGGCAGACCATTGCTGCCCAAGCCAGCAGCAGGAGCAGAGAGACCAGTGTGTAGGGCAGCATAAGAAGCACAAATCCCCCGATGCTCATGCCGCTTTTTCCGTAAAGATAGAGGTTCTGCGGGTTGCCGATGGGGGTCAGCATACTGCCAAGGTTTGCCGCAATGGTCTGCATACAGACCACCGGGATCAGAAGGGAGCGGCGGACATCCGCTCCCAGACGGCTCAGGACCACGAACGTAAAGGGAACGAAGGTCAGCAGGGAAACATCGTTGGTGATGAACATGCTTCCGAAAAAGCACAGCCCGACCAGTACCAGCGTCAGCTGAAAGGTGCTGTGGGTACGGGACAGCAATGCCCGGCCCAGTCCATCAAAAAAGCCCTGCCGCCGCAGCCCGGCCATGACCGTCATCAGGGAAAACAGGATCGCCAGCGTGCGCAGGTCGATGTAGCCGAGATACTGCTCATCCGGCGGAACAAAGAAGGCGGAGATAACGGCCAGCACAGCGGCTGCGGTGAGGACCGTTTCCTGCTGAATGAATTGTTTGAGTAGTTTCATAGAGACACATCCTTGTAGTTGTAAAGGCTGCCCTGCTACGGTGCCGGACGGCCTTTTTTCGTATTTCAGAGCAACAGCTCAAACAACCCGATCATCAGCGGCATGGTCAGGATGGAAAGCAGCGTGCTCAGGACATAGATCGCACTGGAATAAGAAGCATCCCGGTCATAGAGCTGTGCCATGGAGGTGACCGTTGCACAGGCGGCGGCATTGCTATAAATGATATTGACCTGCTCCACGGCGTCCAGCTTGAGAGCTTTGCGGAACAGCGCATTCAGAAGCAGAAATACAACGTGCATTCCAACGGCGATGCCCATGGAATAAAGCAGCCCGGTGCGGATCTCCGGTGTATCCTTGATCTGAAAGGCGTTCAGAACGACACAGGGCATGACCAGATAGACAAAGACCACAGACAGCACCTTACTGTCCGATGCCTTCAACAAGCCAGTTTTTACAACGGCATATCCCATCAGCAGAATCAGAAATAGCTGCGCGATCTGCTGCATCAATAAAAGGCTGATTTGCATTTGGATCTCCTCTTTTGCAATTCGTTTTTGCAGCACCATCCTACTCCATTGGCGGGGCATCGTCAAGAGAAAACAGAAAAATGCGATCTGAATAAGAAAAAACGGATGGCTCCGCAGAACCATCCGCTAAAACTGGTATCATCAGTCTTTCCGATACTTATATGCACCCTCAATGGCGTGGATCAGATGATAACGGAACCGAGCGTGTCGGGGTAAATCCCTTTCTGCTCGTCCGGTTTCCCAAAAGCCAGCGGGGGCTTTTCGGCTTAAGCAAGGATCCCGGTGGACTGCAAAAACAGCACCAGCATCATCACCGGAGCAACGTATCGGATCATCACCCGGTAGAGTTTCTTGCGGCGGAAGGTCTCGCCGTTGCGCTGCATCTCGTCAATGACGTAATCCGGTGTCATGACCCAGCCAATCAGGATGGTGGACAGCAGGGCAATGAAAGGCATCATAACACTGTTGCTGACATAGTCCATGATATCCAACAGCTGACCCACCGACCGTTGGGGAGCTGTACTTCAAAATAGAAGATGCTGTAACCCAGCGCAATGATGGCGGAAGCGGCCAGATAGATGACCGCCAGCACAAGCACCGTCTTTTTGCGGCCCGAGTGGAAGATCTCCATGCAGTTGGCGGTGATGGATTCCAGCACCGAGATGCAGGAGGTCAGGGTGGCAAAAATGGCAGTGACAAAGAACAGGATGCCCACGAACACGCCCGCCTTGCCCATGGCGTTGAATACCTTGGGCAGCGAGACGAACATCAGGCTGGGGCCTGCGCTCATGCCCTCGGTGCCAGAGAAAACATACACGGCGGGGATGATCATGGCACCGGCCAGCAGGGCTACGCCGGTATCGAAGACTCAATCTGATTCACCGCTTTGTTCAGGTCTACTTCCGGTTTGACGTAGGAACCTAGGTGATCATAATGCCCATGGACACGCTGAGGGAGAAGAACAGCTGGCTCATGGCATCCAGCAAAATCTGCAAAAAGCGGCTGACGGTCAGCCTTCCATGTGCGGGGTCAGGTAGTAACGCAGACCCTCCAGACCGGTGCGCATCTGGCCGGAGGCGTCCTCGTGGCGCAGGGTGAGGGCGTAACCCGCAATCACCACCACCAGTACCAGCAGAATGGGCATCATGTAGCGGGACACCCGCTCAATGCCTCCCTCCACGCCGTTGTACACGATGAAAGCCGTCACGCCCATGAACAGCAGAGCGAACACCACAGGCGACACCGGCGAGGTAATGAAGCTGGTAAAATAGCCGTCCTCCGCAGCGGCGGCAGACTGCCCGGTGAGGTAGACCACCGCATATTCGTGATCCACCCGCGATGACGGCATAGTAGGTCATAATCAGAACTGGCACCAGAAAGGTCAGGATGCCGAGGAATTTCCACTTGGGGCGCATGCTCTCGTAGGCGCGGATGGCACTCTGCTTGGTGCGGCGGCCAATGGCGATATCCGAGGTGAGCAGCGTGAAACCGAAGGTCAGCACCAGCACCAGATACACCAGCAAAAACAAACCGCCGCCATCTTTTGCGGCAAGGTACGGGAACCGCCACAGGTTGCCGACACCCACCGCACTTCCGGCGGCAGCAAGGACAAATCCGATTTGTCCGGAGAAACTGCTTGCTTTCTTTTCCATGATTCTGAAACTCCTATCCGTATTTCCTATTGTAATATAGGATAACATGGAGTATCATATCAGTAAACCGAATAAAATTACTATGACCTATAAATTTTACTTATGGAGCGCTTGAGATGCGGGAACAGAAAGACCGATACGAGATATTCTTGAAAGTGTGCGAAACGGGCAGTTTTTCCAAAGCAGCGGAGGCACTGAACTATACCCAATCCGGCATCAGCCAGATGATGGCGGGGTTGGAAGAAGAACTGGGCGTGAAGCTGTTCGCCCGCATCAACCGAGGCGTGACCCTGACCGACAACGGGACACGTCTTTTGCCCTACGTCCGGGAACTGGCCAACCAGAAGAACCGGCTGCGGCAGGCGGCGTTCAATATCAACCACAAGGTGGAGGGCAAGCTGCGGGTGGGCAGCTTTTCCAGCATCACAACGCTCTGGATGCCGGAAGTGGTGCACTATTTCAAGGAGAACTACCCGAAGGTGAGTATAGAGATCCTGGACGGCAACTATGATGAGATCCGGGAATGGATCATCCATGGGCAGGTGGATTGCGGTTTCCTCTCATCCATTGTGGCAGACGACCTGAAATTCTACCGCTCTGGGACGACCCGTTGTGTGCCGTGTTCCCGGAGGGGCATCCACTGGCTGCACGACCCAGCGTAACGCTGTCGCAGCTGTTTCAGTATCCGCTCATCATTGAAACGCCCGGCTGTGATAATGACATCCAGCACCTGATGCTCAAATGCCCGGTGAAGCCGAATATTTCTTACAGCTTCCGGGACGATACCCTCATCATGGCGTTCGTGCGCAGCGGGCTGGGCGTGACCATCTCACAGGAGCTGGTGATGCAGGCATTTGGCTGCCCCGGTGTGGTGTCCCGCCCGCTGGAGCCTGCCTGCTGCCGGACATTGGGGCTGGCGTTTTCCAAAACTGCCAGCTCGGTGGTGAGCCGGACGCTGCTGGAATATCTGAGATCCACTCGGCAGCGAAAGGATACACCGCAGATAAAATAAGAACAAATAGAGGAGAACGGTATAAAAGCCGCTCTCCGTTTTGCTGAATGGAGACGTGCAGTTGGAGCAGGATGGTGGTTCCTTGTTTTTCTGATAAGAGCACAGGATTCATGCTATCATAGCAGTCATATTGAAAGACATCCCGCCCGGGAGCGCAAGCTGATCCTGCTGCGGTACGGGCTGGCGGGTCAGCCGCCCCTGACCCAGCTGGAAACGGCACAGCTGCTCCAGATCAGCAGAAGTTATGTCTCAAGGCTCGAGACCCACGCATTGGAACAGCTGCGCAAAGGCTGGCTTCAAGAATCACCGGGAGAATAAAGGGTGCCGCCTGCGGGCGGCGCATGGAGCGGTCAACGGGTCAACAGCTCAAAATGGTTCCGTTTGGTGACCAGCAGCCCTTCCTTTTGCAGCTTGGAAAGCTCCACCGACATGGCGGCACGCTCCACACAGAGAAAATCCGCCAGCTGCTGACGGTCAAAGGGAATGTCAAAGGAAAGGGAGGACTGCCGGATGGATTCAGCAGACAGGTAGGACAGCAGCTTTTCCCGGGTGGTGCGCTTGCTGACATGGGTGATCTTATCGTTAAAAAGCAGTATTTTGTTTGCCAGAACGCTGACCAGATTGCGGATGAGTTTCTGGTGATGGTCGCAGGCGGTGGGGCAGGAGGTGAGCAGCCGCTTGACGTTCAGCAGCAGAATTTCGCAATCCTCCTCTGCCACCACGCTGATGTTCAGGATGGCACCGGGAGTGGCGGCGTAAGGTTCGCCGAAAAAGTCTCCGGTATTGCACTTGGACAGGATATTGCGGTGTCCCCAAAGATCCTCCTGGATCACAAGGTAGAGCCGGACAGCACAAGCCCCATGACCTCTGTGGAATCTCCGGCACGGAAAATGTAGGAGCCCCGGGGCCGGGTGATTTTCGCTGCACTGACGCAGTGCAGGATGGACAAAATCTCATCGTCGGTAAGCCCGGTAAAAAAGGGGCAGTTCCGCAGAACAGGCAGATATTTTTGCATAAAAGCCCTCCTTGTTGGAATTCAAACATACAAGTTGCCTTTAGTATACTATAATAAGGATGCAAATGCAAAAAACACCCACAACAGGAGAGTATAGATATGATTCGGAAGATCATCCATATTGACGAAGAAAAATGCAACGGCTGCGGCTTGTGCGCAACCGCCTGCCACGAGGGAGCCATCGACATCATCAACGGCAAGGCAAAGCTGGTGCGGGAGAATTTCTGCGATGGCTTTGGCGACTGCCTGCCGGGCTGCCCCACCGGTGCTATTACCTTTGAGGAGCGGGAAGCTCCCGCTTACGACGAGGCAGCGGTGCAGGAGAACAAAAAGAAAAAAGAGCTGCAGGAGAAGATGAAGCACCTCCACGAGGGCGGCTGCCCCGGCTCCCGGATGCGGATGCTGGAACAGCCGGAGGCTGCCGAAAGTGCAGCTTCTGCCCCCGTGCAGCCAGTTTCCCGTCTGCGCAACTGGCCGGTGCAGATCAAGCTGGCACCCATCCATGCGCCCTACTTTGAGGGTGCAAAGCTGCTGATTGCAGCGGACTGCACGGCCTATGCCTACGCCAATTTCCATCAGGAGTTTATGCGCGGCAAGGTGACCTCATCGGCTGCCCGAAGCTGGACGCTGTGGATTACAGCGAAAAGCTGACCGAGATCCTGCGCAGCAACGACATCCAGAGCGTGACCATCCTCCGCATGGAGGTGCCCTGCTGCGGCGGCTTGGAGATGGCAGCGAAAAAGGCACTTCAAGCCAGCGGAAAGTTCATTCCGTGGCAGGTGGTCACCATCTCCATTGACGGTAAAATTCTGGACTAAATGCGGCAACACAGATCGACCGAGTGTCTTTGACTTTGGGTTATTCCAAGGCGGTGCGAGCAGTGCGCACAAGATACTCCATGGCCTCCACCGGGTATTGCCCGGCGGCGGTCTCCCCGGTGAGCATCACGCTGGAAGCGCCGTCTGCTACGGCGTTGTAGATGTCACTGACCTCGGCGCGGGTGGGTACCGCCCGGCTGCACATACTGTCCAGCATCTGGGTCACCACCATAAAGGGCACCCCGGCAGACCGGCAGACCGCCGAAAGCTGTTTCTGGCACCGGGGCAGCTCCCACAGGGGCATGGCGTTGCCAAGGTCTCCGCGGGCAATGACCACTTCATCCACAAGGGGTAGGAACTCCGGCAGGGCCTGTACCCCCGCAAGGCTCTCGATTTTGGCAAAAATGCGGATCTGCCGGCCCCGGCCTGTTCCAGCGCCCGGCGCAGGGTGCGGATGTCCTCAGCCCCCCGCACGAAGGGCAGCATCACCCCGGTAACGCCGCAGGTCCCGCCAGCTGCAGGTTTTGCAGGTCCTCCTCCGTCAACGTGGGGGAGGCCACCGTCAGCCCCGGTGCCGCAAGGCTTTTGCGGCTTTGCAGGGTGCCGCCCCGTACCACAGTACACTGCAGGGCAGCGCCATCGGCTTCGGCCACCTGCACAAGGAGCCTGCCGTCGTCCAGCAGGAGGTTCTGGCCCGGCCGGGCTGCATGCACCAGCGCCGCCGGGCAGGGGACACCCCCTTGCCCCAGCCGGAGGTTCTGGCCTGGTTTCAGCACAAGAGGCTGGGGCAGCGTGCCAATGCGCAGCTCCGGCCCCTGCAGGTCGATGAGCAGCTGGGGGATGCCCACGGCGTGGATGATATCTAGCCAGTCTTTGTGGGCCGAAAGAGGCCCGTGGGAAAGGTTCATGCGGATGCCCGTCATGCCAGCTTCCACCATGCGCTGCAAGGTCTCCAGCTGGGCACAGGCGGGGCCGATGGTACCATAAAATTCCAAAAAAATCACCCGGTTTCGTTTTTTCCTATTGTAACACGGAACGGGACCGTTGAAAAGTGCCAAACCGGGCGGCAGCGAAAAAAGGCGTGGCAGCCCGCAGCCACAGCAATGACGAAAAGGATAAGAATGGCCGCTATCTGCGGCGCGAATCCTTCTCCGGCACCTGCGCACGCAGTTTCTACGTGGGCGATGTGAAGAAGGAGGACATCCACGCAAAGTTCGAGGATGGTGTCCTGTACGTCGAGCTGCCTGCTCCTCAGCAGACGAAGCTTTGCCTGAGAACCCGAATCTGATCGAGATCGAGTAAAACGCCGGTCGTGTGCGCCAAGTCACACACGCACATAAAGTGGCCCCGGAGAGCTGTAACAAGCCCTCCGGGGCCATTTTTGTTTCCTGGTATCTTTTCCGCAGAGAGAAATCATGGTATACTGAGAACGACAACTCGGAATTTCGGGAGGTGCTGGAGGCTGCACTGCCCTGCTGGAAGAACTGCGCTGATAGGAGAATTACATGACGGAACGTTATTGTGAAGGGGAACGGTTTACTGGCCTGTCGTTTGCCGGGGAAATTTTTGAGAGCTGCGATTTTGCAGACTGCGTATTTGTGGACTGCTCCTTTACGAAATGTGAGCTGGACCATACCATGCTGAACGAGTCCTCTGCCACGGGAGCCGGTCACCCTCTCCATTGACGGGAAAATTCTGAATTGAGGAAAGCGCTTTAACGCGGGATTTTTATAAACCCCAAAGGGAGTTCTGCTCGGACGTTCGTCCGTAACGGAACTCCCTTTTTTGAAAGACACAATTTTTTAACATCCCTTTCCGTTTACACCCCGGCGAAAGAAGTGTATAATAAAATAATGTAATTGTGCGGCTGTGCATTGCGAAATGATGTGAGAAGGGAACCGATATCGATGAACCAAAACAAGCAAGCGCCCCGGCGGCGGATGACCCGGCGGGAGTGGAGGATCCGGCGCTGCCTGCGTCTGGCACGGAACTGGGCCGTGTTTCTGGCGGCCTGCGGCGCGGCTGTTGCCCTGATGACCAGCGGCATTTTATGGCTGCTGCCCAAGGCCCACGCCCTGATCGCGGGGCCGGAGGCCTTTGTGGCCAGAAATTACGATGGCACCGAATACCAGCTGAACCTTGCCGATGCCCGGCTGGTGCTGGTGAACGGGAATCTGCCGCTGGACGCAGAGCCTGCCCCGGCCCTTGCGGTGGCGGATGATGCCACAGGCCAGCAGCTGGAAGCGGAAGCCGCAGAGCAGTACCGCGCCATGGCGGCAGCTGCGGCGGCAGACGGTATCACGCTGGAACTGGTGACAGGCTATCAGGATGTTTCCGCACGGGAAGCGGCCTTTGATGCCCAGAAGCAGGTGTATCTGGAAAAGGGGCTTTCCGAAGAGGAGGCTGCGGCCTATGCCGCCTGCGTCTGCCCTCCGGCCAATGCCAGCGAGCAGGCCACCGGCTATGCGGCGGACATCCTCAGCCCGGACTGCACCGAAAAGACCACCCGCTTTGCCGATACCCGCGCCTACGAGTGGCTGACCGCCTACGCTGCGGAGTATGGCTTTGTCCTCCGCTGGCCGGAGGAGCGGCAGGCCGCCACCGGCATGGTATACGAGCCTGGCACTGGCGCTATGTGGGGGTGGAAAATGCCCTCGCCATCCGCGCGTCCGGACTCTCGCTGGAGGAGTTCCTTGCGCTGGAGCGCACAAAGCTGTAACAAAAAAAGGAGAACGACTGTTGAGACGAACCGAGATCGCGCCCGGGGTCCATCTTTCCTGGGATCCGGCGCAGAAATTCAACCGCTGCCGAATCAGCATTCACTTTGCGTTTCCGGCACGGCGGGAGACGGCAACCGCTCACGCTCTGCTGCCTCTGTTGATGGAGCGGGGCTATGCGGATTGCCCGGATATGACCCAGATGACCAAAAAGCTTGCCCGGCTGTACGGCGCGGACCTGACCGTGGATGCCCGCCCGCTGGGTGCAAACCACAACCTCTGCGTCAGTGTGACCGGCATCAAGGACCGCTTTGCACTGGAGGGCGAGGCCCTGACCCGGGAGTATGCCGCGCTGGCGCTGGGCACGGCGTTCCATCCCTATTTTGTGGGCGGTGTGTTTGACCCGGAGGCGGTCGCCATCGAAAAACAGATGCTGAAAAAGGCGCTGGAGGATGAGATCAACGAAAAGCGCATCTACTGCCAGCGGCAGGCCAACCGGGAGTTCTTTGGGAGCAGCCCCGCCGGCATCCGGCAGGAGGGCTATCTGGACGAGGTGGACGGCCTGACCCCGGAAACGCTGACAGAGGCTTATCGTGAGATGCTCCGCACCGCCAGCATCGAGCTGCTGGTGCTGGGCTGCGGGGAAGCGGAGACCGAGCAGGTGAAGCAGGCCCTGCTGGAAGAGCTTTCCCACATCGGGCGGGCCCCGCTGCCATTGTGCGAGAACCTTGCCATGCCCCGGCAGGATGCCGTGCGCAGGGTGGAATGCTTTGACACGGTGCAGGCCAAGCTCTGCATGCTGTTCACGCTGGGCGTGCCCATGCGTCCCGACCAGATGGCGGCGGTGCGGCTTGCCATGGCGCTGTATGGCGGCAGTGTGACCAGCCGCCTGTTCCTGAACGTGCGGGAACGGGATCATCTGTGCTATTACTGCTCATCCAGCTTCCAGAGCTTTACCGGAAGCATGGCTGTGAACAGCGGCGTGGAGCACGCCGACGCAGCCCGGGCCGAAAAAGCCATCCTGAAGGAGCTGGATGACCTGCGCAGCGGCCCCATCACGGCTGAGGAGCTTGAGGACTGCCGCCGCTCCCTGCTGAGCGGGATGGCGGGCATTGAGGATACGCTGGGCGGCATTGAGACCTGGTATTACATGGAGGTGCTGCGGGGCGGCCCGGTGCAGACCCCGGACGATGCCCGCGCGGCCCTGCAGGCTGTGACCGAGGAGGATGTCCGCACCGTCCTGCGGCAGCTGACCCTTTCAGTCAGCTATCTTCTGACCCGAGAGGAGGAGAGCGCCCATGCCTGAACAGAACACGAACCGTGCCCTGACCGAGGCCGCCGCCGATGAGTGGAAGGTGCTGCCCTCGGGCCTGACGGTGCTGGTGCGGCCCATGCCGGGCTATTCCGGCACTCATGTCATCTATGCCACCCGCTTTGGCTCCATCGACGGGATTTCCGGGTGGACGGCAGGGAAGTGCACCTGCCCGCCGGTGTGGCGCATTTTCTGGAACACAAGATGTTTGAGGATGAGGACGCGATGCCTTTGCAAAGTTCGCCAAGACCGGTGCCAACGCCAATGCCTTTACCAGCTTTGACCGCACCTGCTACCTGTTTACCGCCACCGAGCAGCTGGACGAAAGCCTGGATGTGCTGCTGGGCATGGTGGGCCGCCCCTACTTTACCGAGCAGACCATCGCCAAGGAGCAGGGCATCATCGGGCAGGAGATCAAAATGTACGATGACAGCGCCGACTGGCGGCTCATCACCGGCCTGTGCGAGTGCCTGTATCACAGCCACCCCATCCGCAGCGACATTGCGGGCACGGTGGAAAGCATTGCGGAGATCACGCCGGAGATGCTGTACGACTGCTGCAAGGCGTTCTATGCCCCCAACAACATGGTGCTGGCCGCCGCAGGCAGCACCAGCATGGAACAGATCCTGGCGGCCTGTGCGCGCCACGGCCTGATGGAAGCGCGCCCGGTGGAGCGGGTGCAGCGGCTCTGGACAGAGGAACCCATGACGCTGGCCGCCGCTGAAAAGACCATTACAATGCCGGTGTCCAAGCCCTGCTTCGGCATCGGCTTCAAGGAGCAGCCGCTGCAGCATGACGACCTGCGCAGCGAGATCCTGTATGATCTCATCCTCTGCTGCATCTCTGGCGGCATGTCGAGGCTCTACCGGAAGCTCTACGATGAGGCTTGACCAACCCGGCTTTGGCGGGGAGGTGCTCCGGGTGGACGGGTGCTGCTGCATCCTGTTCACCGGCGAGAGCGATGTGCCCGACACTGTGAAGCAGCTGCTGCTGGAGGAGATCCGGCGCATCCGTGCTGAGGGCGTGGACCGGGAGATCTTTACCCTGTGCAAGAATGAAAAATACGGCCAGCTGATCGAAAATCTGGAGAACGTGGAGGACTCGGCCAGCCAGATGGCAGACTTTGCCCTCAGCGGCCAGACCGTGGCCCAGCAGATCGCCACGCTGGCGGCGCTGACAGCAGAGGATGCCGACACGGCGTTGCAGAAGATCCTGAGCGAAGAGCGGATGGCTGTGATGTACATCCAGCCCGATGGCACGGCCGGGGAAGAGCTGGACGATGAGGAGGAGATGGAGGAATGACGAATCTGGTGCAGTTTCCGGGACTGGGGCTGAGCTTTGAGCTTGACCGCGTAGCCTTTTCCATCGGAGGCATGAACATTTACTGGTACGGTGTCTGCATTGCCGTGGGCATGTGCCTGGCGCTGGTGTTCGCCTTCCGGCACAGTGTGGAGTTTGGTGTGGATGCCGATGCCATGGTGGATGTCATCCTCATCGGTGTGGTCATGGGTATCCTGTGTGCCCGGCTCTACTATGTGGCCCTTTCGCCCTATCAGTACCACAGCCTGAAAGATGTGCTGGCCATCCGGGATGGCGGTCTTGCCATTTACGGCGGCATCATCGGAGCCTTTCTGTTCGGAGGTCTGGCCTGTAAGTGGCGGAAAGTTCCCGTGCTGCCCATGTTCGATCTGGCGGCCATGGGCTTCCTCATCGGGCAGGGCTGCGGCCGCTGGGGCAACTTTTTCAATCAGGAGGCCTTTGGCTGCAACACCACCCTGCCTGGGGCATGTACAGCCAGGCGACCCACGATTACCTGACGAGCAGCGTGGTCACGGTGCCCAAAGGCGTGACCATCGACCCGAACCTGCCGGTGCATCCCACCTTCTTATATGAGAGCATCTGGTGCTTTGTGGGCCTGTTTCTGCTGGTGCGCTACATCAAAAAGCGCAGGTTTGCAGGGGATATCGCCCTGCGGTACCTCGTCTGGTACGGCGCGGGCCGCTTCTGGATCGAAGCCTCCGCACCGACAGCTGCTGCTGGTGCCCAGCATCGGCCTGCGGGTGTCCCAGCTGGTGGCAGGCATTGCCGTTGTGGGCGGTGTGATCGCGAGATCCTCCTGACAAGGAAGTTCAGGGACAAGCCCCTGATGGTAGAGCTGCCCCTGAACAGCGAGAACCGGGCACGGATGAAAAAGCTGGACGGCCCCACTGCCTTTGCGGGGAAGGACACTGCTCTGCCGGCCTCTGCATCCCGCACGGAGTTCGTTGAAAAAACGGCAGCGTGGAATGAGGCCGTGAAGGCGGAGCTGGACAAACAGAACAAAAAGCAGAAATAAGAACCAAAGCCATAGTGCAGAGAAGAAAAACTTCTCTTGCACTGTGGCTCTTTTTGGTGTACAATAAAGACACAGAAAAAGCCACAGGAATCACAGGAGGTACTATATGCAGATCGTTCCGATGCGTGAATTGAAGAATACCGTGGAGATCGAGCGCCGCTGCGCCGAGGAAAACGGCCCGGTGTTTGTGACAAAAAATGGTTACGGCCGTCTTGTGGTGATGGATATTGATTACTACGAGCGGACCATGAAGGAAATGGAAGAACTGAAACTGGTAATGGAAGGGCTGAAAGATGACGAAGAAGGCCGTATAGTAGATGGTCCGACCGCAATGGCTGAATTGAGGAGAAGTATGCAGTCTGATTATGGCTATGAATTGACAGACCGTGCAGAAAAAGATATTGACGAAATTGCAGGGTATATCCGGGATGAGCTGAGCAATGCCAGCGCAGCCATGAACTTTCTGAATGATGTGGAACAATGCATCCGGAGATTGTGTGACTTTCCATCCAGCGGGAGCCGTATTTTTGTGGAATATCTGCCGGGAAAGAACGTCCGAAGAAAAGTAATTGGAAATTATCTTCTTTACTATCGTGTCCTGCAAGAGAAGAAAAGGGTTCGCATACTTCGGGTCGTTTATGGATCACGCAATCAGATATCGGTAGTCCACGGATTGAACAGTTGACACCTGAAATTTCAAAAAACTTTGAAATAATGTCCGAAAAGCTCTTGCAAAGCGGACTTTTTTCTGCTATAATATTCTAGCCGCATGGTGTGGGCACCGGAAACGGCCCCGTGAGGGCCTGCCTTTACGACCAGCGAGTACAACGAAAAGGAATGAAACAAATGTACGCAATCATTGTTACCGGCGGTAAGCAGTACCGCGTGGAGCAGGGCGACATCGTCTACATCGAAAAGCTGGACGTTGAGGCCGACTCCGAAGTGAAGTTTGATCAGGTTCTCGCTATTGGCGAGGAGGGTTCTGTGAAGGTTGGCGCTCCTGTTGTTGAGGGTGCTACCGTTTCTGCCAAGGTCATCAAGAATGGCAAGGGCAAGAAGCTGAACATCATCACCTATCGCGCAAAGAAGCACAGTGCTCGCCGTATGGGCCATCGTCAGCCCTACACCAAGGTTGAGATCACTGCGATCAACGGCTAAGGAGGTAAATTACAATGGCACATAAAAAGGGCGTAGGCAGCACCAAGAACGGCCGCGATTCCGCAGCACAGCGTCTGGGCACCAAGCGTGCAGACGGTCAGTTCGTTCTGGCCGGCAACATCCTGGTTCGTCAGCGTGGCACCCACATCATGCCGGGTGAGAACGTTGGCAAGGGCAGCGATGACACCCTGTTTGCTCTGGTTGACGGCACTGTCCGTTTTGAGCGCGTGGGCAAGAGCGGCAAGAAGTGCAGCGTGAAGCAGTAACTTCTGCCTGAAAAACTGCAACCCAAAGAGCCGGACCTCGTGGCCCGGCTCTTTTCAGATTCTAGGAGGGGCTGTATGGCAGCACAAACCAATTTTATCGATATCGCCACCATCTGGCTCCATGCGGGCAAGGGCGGCGATGGCGCAGTGAGCTTCCATCGTGAGAAGTTCGTGGCCGCTGGCGGCCCGGACGGCGGCGATGGCGGCCGCGGCGGTGACATCATCTTTGTGGCGGACGATCATCTTTCCACCCTGATGGACTTCCGCTACAAGCGCAAGTACACTGCTCCCGAGGGCGGCAAGGGCGGCGCAAGCCTCTGCCACGGCAAGAATGCCGAGAACCTCATCATCAAGGTGCCGCTGGGCACCGTGATCAAGGACGCGGAGAGCGGGCTGGTCATCGCGGACCTGTCCGACCACACCCCCGTCACCATCGCAAAGGGCGGCCGCGGCGGCTACGGCAACGCACATTTTGCAACGCTACCCGCCAGATTCCCAAGTTTGCCAAGCCCGGTATGCCCGGCGAGGACATCCAGGTGACGCTGGAGCTGAAGCTGATCGCTGATGTGGGCCTGATCGGCTTCCCCAATGTGGGCAAGTCCACCCTCATCTCTACCATCAGCGCAGCCAAGCCCAAGATCGCGAACTATCACTTCACCACGCTGGTGCCCACCCTGGGTGTCGTGTCGGTGGGTGAGGGCGCGAGCTTTGTCTGCGCCGATATCCCCGGCCTGATCGAGGGTGCCAGCGAGGGCATTGGTCTGGGCCACGACTTCCTGCGCCATGTGGAGCGCTGCCGCCTGCTGCTGCATGTGGTGGATGTCTCCGGCAGCGAGTGCCGTGAGCCGGTGGAGGACTTTGAAAAGATCAACGAGGAGCTGGCAAAGTTCAGCCCGAGCTGGCACAGCGCCCCAGATCGTGGTGGGCAACAAGTGCGACCTGGCCACCGAGGAACAGATCGAGAGCTTCCGCAGCTATGTGGAGGCAAGGGCCTGACCTTTGTGCCCATCTCTGCCGCCACCATGCAGGGCGTGCGGGAGCTGCCGGGCCTGGTCTACAACCGCCTGAAGGATATCCCGCCGGTGCCCGTGTTCACCCCCGAGTACAAGAAGCCCGAGCCCAAGGCCAACGACCGTGCTTATACCATCCAGCGGATGGAGGCCCATGTGTGGAGCATCGACGCGCCCTGGCTGGAGTATATCCTGGCCGGCAGCAATGTGGATGACTACGAGAGCCTGCAGTATTTCCAGCGTCAGCTGGATGAGAGCGGCATCCTGACCGAACTGGTGGAAAAGGGCGTGCAGGAGAACGACACCATCCTCATTGGTGAGTATCAGTTCGATTATATCTTCTGATTCAGTAAACTTGGCTCCCCTATTAGGGGAGCTGTCCGCACAGCTGTGCGGACTGAGAGGTTTAACCTTATGAACGAACCCGAAACCATCGACCCCCGTGAGCTGAACCCGCTGGCGCTGGCCTTTGTGGGAGACAGCGTGCTGGAACTGCTGGTGCGCACCCGTCTGGCACGGCACCACCGGATGTCCGCAGGCAAGCTCAATGTGGAAAAGGTCAAGTATGTCTCGGCCCGGGCACAGTTCCGGGAGGAGCAGCTGCTGGAGCCGCTCTTCACAGAGGAGGAGCTGGCTGTGTTCAAGCGGGGCCGCAACGCCAGCAAGGCCAGTGTGGCCAAGCACGCTTCCCCCGAGGAATACCGCGCTTCCACCGGCTTTGAGTGTCTGCTGGGCTGGCTTTACCTCACCGGGCAGATGGCCCGTGTGGAAGAGCTGTTCGATGCCCTGTGGCAGCAGTTTGACCCGAACCAGAAATAAAACGCGAAAGCCGCTGCTTTCCGCACTGGAAAACAGTGCAGGGAAGGCAGCGGGCTTTCTTATGCGGTGTTACTTCTTGTTCTTGGCACCCTCGTCGTCAGCACCCTTGGTATACTGGTTGGGGTGCTTGTGCTCGTTGGTGGTCTGATTGGTGGTGCGGTTCTGGCTCTGGTTCTTGCAGTTGTTCGTGCGGTTTTCGGTGCGATTCTCGCTGTGGTCCTTCATGGTTCGTTACTCCTTTCGTGAGGGGGCTTTCCCTCACAGCCTTAGTTTTGCCGCGAACGGCGGCTTTATTCATGGGAGGATAAGCTTTCATGCCTACGGAATATTTTGAGCGCCGGGAGCGCGCTCTGCTGGGCGACCGGTTCGATGCTCTCTATGCCGCCCCGCAGGAGACTGCTGCCCGGGGCGTGACGGTCTCGGCCTGCGTGCTGCGCCGGAGCAGTTTGCCGCGCAAGCAGATTTTCCGGTGGAGCCCTCGCCCTTCTGCAAGGCGGGCTTTGTGGTGCAGGACCCCGCCTTCAAGCCCGGGCGGCACCCCTACCACCATGCGGGCGTGTTCTACTCGCAGGAGCCTTCCGCTTCCAGTGCCGCGCCCCTGCTGGGGGTCCGGCCCGGGATGCGGGTGCTGGAT
>ENA-OQIO01000562-OQIO01000562.1-human-gut-metagenome-genome-assembly--contig:-NODE-562-length-19681-cov-3.159763_pt1 | contig 19681 bp, 26 predicted proteins | sample MGYA00242573_ERZ504737 | MGnify/ENA primary metagenome ERZ504737 (study PRJEB26092, sample SAMD00036203) | human gut metagenome | host: Homo sapiens | study: EMG produced TPA metagenomics assembly of...
TTCATCTTTTCCATATAATTCAAGCTGGACTTCATTTCCCGCTCTACCATATTGTGTATGAATAGTTCAAATTTTCCACTGTCTCCACATTTCAACAATAATCTGAAATTATCATAATGATCATAAATATAATCAACCATCCGCTCCATTCCGTCACTGGATGTATACGACATATTCCTTGTCTGATCACTGGCCGAAAGCTTTTCAAACTCCTCAACGATCTGATCATAAATCTGATAAATGTGTTCCATATAAGGATCTGTCAGTGCATCAAAAGTGCCTCTTTCGTCGGATAATATTTGTAAAATGCACCAGTAGTAAGTCCGGCATCTTTTACAATGTTTCTTAAAGATGCTCCGGTCAGACCATCTTTCAGGAAATGTTTTCTGGCTGTATTTAATATATTTTTCTGTGTATCTTCTGCTTTTGTCGACATTCTTTTCGTATCCTCTAAAGTTCTTTCCAAAAATATAACAGTGCTATATAGCACTGTTATATTTTAACTCATTACAGGAATTTGTCAAGTCTGCTGTTTCGATTTTTAATTTTCCCGTGTATTCAATTTTCACTTAGCAGATGCATCTGTAGTTTGATTTTGCCGTCGTCACACCACATGATTCTCTTCAGCATCTTTCCTTTTGACCAATATAAACTTTTCATTGCTATATATAAGAACGGAACCATGATTTTGCGTGTTGCCTTTCCAATTTGTACAAACTGTCCACCATCAAAAAATACATGCTTTAACGGTATTTTTGCCTATGTCAGAAATGCCATGGCAAGATCTGCACCAATCGAAGATGCAACTACAAGTTCTATTTCTTTGATTCCATGTTTAAGCCTCCTCTTCGACTTTTTCAAAATCTACTGTCTGTTCCTTCATAGAAATTTTTACCACCTTAAAACCATACTGCAAAAGTTCCTTTTTGAATGTAAGGAACGAATGATCTATAGGCACTCCGGCAATGTTTTCAATTTCAGCAAAAGTCAACTTGAAATCGTCTGTTTTATTTTTATTGATCCACTTCCATAAAGGATTATATTTGCTCATAATTATCATTCATCTACTTTCCAAAACTATTTACAATATCCTTTACCATCAGTCAGATTTACTCCACTTGCCACAACACTTTCCCTGGATAAAATATTTTCTTATCTTCTCCATTCCTTCTGCATCCATCTGATACTGATCTGCAATAGTTCCATTTTCAAAATGAATGACATCAGTGCAACACTCTATAATCAGTTCCAAATCATGTGTGATCACATAAACCGAAATTCCGGTATCCCACACTTCTCTTAGAACCTCTGCAACCTCCAGCATATGCTTATGATCAAGACCACTGGTTGGTTCATCCAAAACAGCACAGAGCGCCCGGAGGCAATTGCAGATGCGATAGCCGCCCGCTGCTTCTGACCTCCGGAAAGTGACATTGGATGACGGTCTTTGACTTTTATCAGATCCAGCATATCAAGAAATTTGTCTGCTTCTTTCTCATTTTCTTCTTTCATGCTAATCATAACTTCATCCTGTATTGTCTCTGTAAAAAGCTGATGATTCACTTCCTGCATAACCATATAACAGGCTTTCAGCCTTTCTTTTGGTCTGTAAGTTTTTCCATTCCAGATGATTGTGCACATTGTTTTTCCAAACCACAGAAACAACGGGAAAAAGTAGATTTTCCAGCTCCATTATTGCCCGTAATTGCGACAATCCGATTTGCCGGAATCTCACATTCTCTGATATATAAAATCTGTGGACCATTCTTATATGCAAAATTAAAATCATGAAGCTCCATTGTGGTTCTTTCTGATATCAACATCTCTGGCATAAGGAGATTTTCCAGAACATAAGCCCGCAGTCCCATCTCTCCTCGCTTTTCTTCTGTCAGATTTTCAAACTCTGTGGCTGAATAATCCTGAATAATCTGTCCCTCTTTCATATAAATAAACCGATCCGCCAGCCCACGCAGATAATACAGGCGATGCTCCGATATAATAATTGTTTTTCCCTGTTCCTTCCAGTGGGCGATTATTCTTCGCAGATCCATGATTGAAGCTGCATCCAGATTAGAAGAGGGTTCGTCCAGGACAAAAATATCCGGTTTCATAATAGAAACCCCTGCACAGGCAATCTTCTGCTTCTCTCCACCTGAAAGCTGAAAAATATTGCGTCCAATCAATTTTTTCAGATGCAGCTCCTGAATTGTAGCCTGCAATCGATCTTTGACTTCTTCCTTTGGCATTCCAAGATTTTCACATCCAAAAGTAATCTCGCTTGTTGTGTCTACATTAAAAAACTGTGACCGTGGATTTTGAAAAACACTTCCAACAATTTTTGCTGTATCATACAGTGGCTGCTGCGAAACATTTATCCCATTTATCCATATCTCACCAGTTAATTTTCCTTCATAATAATGTGGAATCAACCCATTGATCATTCGAGTGAGTGTTGTTTTTCCACAACCGCTCTCCCCACATAGCACAATAACCTGACCATCTTCTATCTCCAGATCAATATCCCGGATTCCCACAGAATATTCATTATTTTCTCCATATGTAAATGTTGCATGATCTATTTTTATCATAATGTACTACCTCAAAAAACAATATACTGATGCAAAAAGAACAATATAAAGCATGCAAAGCAAACAACAATGGCAATAAAATCCTGTACATGAAAGCCAATCTCGCAGACATTGGTTCTTCTGACCGGTGCACCAAGTCCCCTTGTTAGAGCTGCTGCAGACAGCTCATCACCAATTTTTATTACGGATACCATCAATGGTATCAGCCGGTATTCAATCATAAGGAATGGATTTTTACCACCAAAACGGATATTTCTCATTTTCATTGCATCCCGGATTGCCTGATATTCTTCCTTGATTGTAGGAAAGAAACGGAAAATAACTGACAACGGTATTATGATTTTTTCTGTGACATGCATCCGCTCCATTGCACTGATAAACTCACTTACAGATGTAGAAGAAATCAGATATGCGCCTGTCATAATTCCCGGTGCAAAACGCGTCATAATTGATGTTGCTGCCAATATCAGAAAAGAAATCATACCACTCCAAACATTCAATGCCAGCCGCTCCAGTACAAAGCATACCGCATAGAGAACTGCATATTTACCGGCTGTTTTGAATTTGTGCTCTGACAAAATCAATGCAAATGGTATAAGGCTTAGTATTGGTTTCACTATATTCATGATTCCATCATTGCTGGTACTGAACATCAATGTTGTAATCGTTATAAGCATAAACAATTTTGTTCTAGGATCTAAAACAATTCCATTTCTGCTGTCAACAGTAGCAGATAATATCTCATCCATTACACGATTCCTGCTTTTACAAAGTGTTTTTTGAGCAACGCTTTTCCAATCATTCCTCCAATGATTGCGCAGATAAAGATACCTGCAATCACAAGAACAATGCTCCACATAGGCATGACAGCCATTACTTTATCTGCATACTCTTTACCAAAACTGGCTGCGAAGCTGGCTCTTGAATCTTCTACCATGAAGTACATTGGAATATATGTACCAACCATCCAGAGACTGAATACTGCATATCCAATCAGGCTCCTTTTAACACTTTTATAATTGCCAAATTTCAGAATCAAATCTCCCAGCAGCCCAAAGATAAGTCCCAAAGGTACACCCCAATATCCCATTCCGGTAAGTCCCATCAAAAGGCCACTCAGAATTGCCATCAGCGTTACCATACCAAACTTCTTTACCCTTGTCAGGAATAACATAAATGGAATTCCTGTGATCAGTGTCCACAATGCACCAAGAATCGGAAGAAATATCGGAACAAAGCCAATCGGAATTGCCACACAACATCCGAGTACAAAATAAAGGACTGTGAAAAGTCCCAGATTAATCAGGTCCTTCGCCTGTAATTTGTTATTCATACAGAATACCTCCCTTGTATAATTAGCTCTATCTAACTACTCCATAAAATACCATATGTTTTGTTATATCTCTACAACCAAATATCATTTTAGCTCCAAACAGCATTGGGTTTTATTGTTGACTCTGCTCTCTTCAAATCCTATAATATTATCTGTTACAGGGCAAAAGTACTTATATCAGGGAGATCTTCTATGAAAATTAACGACGTGATCAAAAAATGTATCAAAATACCAGGTATATCCATAAAACAGGCTGAATATAGTATGGAGCTTATATTAAATACGAAGGAAGGTAAAGGTTCGATGACCTTTTTTTCACTTTTTCCCGGTCTGTCTCTGGCATATATTTTTATAAATTCTCCAACCTGGACGGCTCCCGACCTTCGATCAGACAGCTCCATTACAAAAGGTCCATTGCTTCTTAACTATTGTGTGACAGGTCGTTGTGAAATGATCCTGAACAACCAAAATTTTGTCTACATCAAAGACAGAGAACTTTCTCTCACAGAATGCTTCGCCCAAAAAGAATATGTTTATCCAAAGCGCATCTATGAGGGGCTTGAATTCTTTATTGATATAGATACATTTACTTTAGAAAATACATGGGTACAAAATGAATTTAGCATTGATTTCAGAAAAATCTCAGAGATGTTTTGTCCTCATGGAAGCACTTATATATCGACAGCGACCCACGAAACTGAGGAAATTCTCAAAAAACTATGGGAATTATATGATTTTCCGGCCTCTTTTGCAGTCATTCAAATGAAAATATATACGCTCGCTTTATTCTCAGTACTACAAAATTTGGAGGCTATCCCTAATTCTCAGGCCTGCACTTTCTTTACTGAATCTCAGGTTAATATTGCTAAAAAGGTCGAAAATATCATCACCTCAGACCTAAGGCAGCATCATCCTGCGTGGGAATTGGCTGAATATTTTTCTATCAGCGAAACCAGTCTAAAAAATTATTTTCGCGGTGTTTACGGACAGAATATTTCTGTCTATCTGCGTGAAATGCGTATGAATAAAGCAGGCGAACTGCTTGCCTCAACACGACTGTCTGTAGCTGAGATTGCAGCACAGGTCGGATATCTGAATCAGAGCAAATTCGCCTCTGTGTTTAAAAAGCATTTTGGTGTATCACCTTTGGAATATCGCCGCACCAGACATTTAGACTCCTAAACTCTCCATTTTGTTGCCTCTCTTCTTTCAACAATAAAATGACGATAAATCCCATCCTGTCTCACAAGTTCTTCATGTATTCCCTGCTGTACGGTTTTCCATTCTCCAGAGCGAAAATCCGTTCAGCTTTCTGTACTGTTTTTAGGCGGTGTGCAATCATAATAACAGCTTTATCATTTGTCAGGTACCACCCACTGGTCATTAAAATAACAAATTACATATAATCAAACTTCTTCCGAAGATATATTCTGAGTAGCATGATACCCATATTAATGAGTATAAATAGCAAAATCAAATTCACCGGCAGATATTTTCTAGTTACATCCCCAAGCACTGCTATCCCTGAAAGGCTTCCAATCAAAAACATTTGTGAAATTTCGTTCCACATTTTTTTGTATTGTTTTATTGTTTCCATAATTATCACCATTATGATTCCCATTATGAAAAGCACAGCTACGATTGCCAGAATCCTGATAACCCATACTTCCCCACCTGTATATGCTATTTTCTGGTTAAATCCATTATCATAAGTTGGATATACCAGCCATTTACAAAATCGAACATACCACATGAATGGAGCCATAAAAAAATCTATGAAATCATGTTGAAAAGCACCATTCTGTAGAATTGCAAACAGGACTACCGTAATGTATCCCATTCCCCAGAAATATTCTATAGACTTCATGCTTTCCGTTCTGTCCTTTACTTCTTTTTTCGCTTTACGAATTTCCAGCTCAGCACGTTTCTTTTCGTTACGGGCTTTGGATTCTGCCTGCCCTATCTTTTTCTCTGCTTCTTTTTGTTTCTTCTGTGCTTCATCTACTGCTTCAACAGATGATTTATTAACCTGTATCTGCAATTTAGAGTTCTGGTCCCGAACGTCTTTTATTTCTTCTTCGAGCTGCTCTTGCTCGCTCCTGCTCTTCAAGCCGTTTCTGTTCCTCAAATCGTCGTTGTTCTTCTGAAGCGATTGATTCAGCTTCTGCGTTTCGGACAGTTCGGTTGTCAAACGATGAATTTCGTCGTTTAATTTCCGAATTTCGTCTTGCATTTCGTGATTCTCGAAGAATAGCTTCTGTTTTTCCATTTTCAGCTTGTGTGTCCTTTCCTGAAATTTCTGGATAAACTCGTTCATCTTCTGATTTCTCACCTGTAACTCGTCTCTCTCTTCCGTCACTAGCTCCAGTGACGCCGCCTGCTCCTTCGCAAGCTGCTTCCACTTGTCGGTAGTATCCGGCAAGTTCTTCATCTGATCTGCTGGCTCTGTTGGCTGAATCTCTGGCTTTTTTCCTATTTCCATTAAATTCATTCTCTAGTCCCTCCTTGCTGATATCCAAATGAAATGTTTTGAACAGATTACTGTCACGTACTTTCTTTCCCTCTTGGTTCTGAAAAGTAATGTGCTTCCGTTTCTCTGTCCAGTTTACGTTCCATCCGAACTGCTTCATTTTTTCTATAAACTTTTCTTTGCTGATACAATTTTCCAGTGCTTTTAACACTGCCATTGCACAGTCCGCTACAAAGCTATCCTTTACCTGCTGACGGAACAGATTATATTTGTCTTTGCTCCATGCAATGACTTCCCCTTTTTCAATCTGACTTCCATCAAAATGCTTTCCTTTTTCGGCAACGGTCAGTCCTCGTTCCCGGCACATCTGATTGGTAAGCTGTTTCATACGTTCCAGATCTTTTCTGGTGTTATGCAGCTTTCTCCCATCTTCATAACTCACTGAATTAGTAACCAAATGGCAGTGGATATGGTCTTTATCCTTATGCACAGCCACTAAGGTCTGGAATCCACTGAACCAATTTTCTGCAAACTCTTTTCCAAATTCAAATGCCTGCTCCGGGGTGATCTGCTCATCCTTATGCCAGGAAATAATGTTGTGGGCATACATTCTCCCTGTATCTTTATTCCACATCTTCTTTTCTTCCAAAAAGGTTCTGTACACCAGATCATAATTAATTTCATTGTGACAGTACGGGCCTGTTATATAAGTAAGCAGCTCACTTGTCTTGTCCTGTCGTAAAACATATTCAATACAATTTCTCATTGCTCCATGTGTATTTGTCCGCTTATTAATCGTCTTATTAACTGCCATATCCTTTCACTCTCCTTCCGATACTTGAGAATATTTTTATTGAGGAAATACAACATACTGTCGTTTGGGATTTCTCCATCTGTATGCAGTTTTCTTGCAATCTGGTTGATATTTGTCGTAGCTCCCCGGAGCTGACAAAGGATATCCGCAAACATCTGGTTCAGTCTTTTCAGTTCTTCTATTTCCTCTGCCGTTGCTATCTTCAAGTCTGCGATTGCTTTTATCACAACTTCCTGCTGTGTTCTTCCGGATTCTTTAACCTTGCTCTGAAACAAATCGTATTCCTCTTTATTCATCCGTATGGTTACTGTATGATTTCGTTTTCTCATAGGCTTTTGTCTCCTTTCATTGCTTGATTTTCATTCTTTGTTAACAGCCACAGCGTTCTGGCGGCATATTGGTAGGAGATTTATAAGAGAGTGCAACGCTCTCTTATACAGGTGCAGGACAGCGTCCTAGTCAATCAGTAAGTGTTCCGTAGGAATGTCCGGTGGACATTTCGCAGGAATACTTACGCCATTGACGTGCCGGGGTTCCAAGGGGCGGAGCCCTCTGGCAAGTTTAGGAACAGCCCAAAGGCTGGCTCCGGTGCATAGTGGCTTGCCACTTTGCGAAACTTGCCTGTCATCTCCCCACCACTGAATCGACACCCGCCAGGCAATATTTTCCACCCTACATTATCAAATCCAAATGGAGATGACGGTGGGTTTGTGGTGCAGGAGCCGACTGCGGAAGAAAAAGAAAAGCTCCACCTTTCATAGATTTTCCCTTTCTGAAACAGGCTGGTCATGCACCACTCCGATGCGAAGTATCGGACAATCATGTGCCGTATCCGGCACCCTATATCTTTTCTTTGCCTGTTTGTACACCCCCCTCATCTGCAAACACCTTTCTGCCATATTTCCCTGTTATTTCTGTCTTTCTTTTTCTGAACTGCTTTCTATTTCTGCTGAAAGGCATAAAAATAGCAGTCATGAACATTTCTCCAACTCATAATGTCTGAAATGCTATCACTGCTATTGTCTTTTTCTGCTATTCTGTTTTCGTAAAACTATTCTTTACTGTCAGTCCTTTTTCCTGTTACTGCTATTTTATTTTGTCGCAAATTTCAAGCAGGTCATGTAATAAATTCTCCAGTTTCATAAGTCTGCGATGCTGATACCAGATCAATCCTGGCAATCCCGCTGCAAGAAAGAACGAAGCACACAAAATCTTTATTGCCTGTCCTCTGCTGCTTATCCCTCCATATCCAAATCCACATACCAGATTCACGAATAAAACATAGAAATATCCACAAAATAAGACAAACTCAAAAATCCACACCAGCACCTTTTTCACTTTCTCTTTCACTCTGTACTTCTCCCTCCTACATTTTTAAATTCAGTGTAGCGAATTTCCCGCTATATTTCAATAGTGAATATCTCGCTAAGTTATTATTATGCTAGAGGTGAAACACATGTATCAGAGAATACGGGATCTGCGTGAAGATCGTGACCTTACGCAGAAGAATATGGGTGAAATCCTAAATTGCAGTCAGCGTATTTACAGTAATTATGAATGTGGTGATGTCGATATCCCTACTCACATTCTGATTAAACTGGCTGAATTTCATAATACCAGCGTTGATTATCTGCTAAACCTGACAGATGATAAACGTCCTTACCCAAGAAAAAAGAATAGCTCCACTTAAAGCAGTCTGATTTATTTTATGTAAGCCAGACTGCTTTTCTTTTATAATCAGCTAAAAACTGTCTGCAAAATCCAGTGCTGCATCCATATCAGCTTCTTTCTCCCAGTCCAGATTATCTTCTGCGATCTCTTCATCCGTTTTCTCCATTGTTAGTGTTCTGTCCGGCAAATTAATTTCTCCCACCGATTCTTTTACAAACGGTACAAGCATTTCCATCAGATTCTTCGCTATAGCCATCGGGACAGATTCTTTCACCCCATCCCGGACAGCTGTTTCCACTCTTTCCAGAAATGCATCTTCCTTTTCTCTGGTTTCCAGATACGGATCTGCTTCATTCCTGTACTCTCTGGAAAAATAATCGTTTAAAGCAACTACAACTGCTCTGGTGTACGATTTATATTTTTCCTGTCCATCGTCTGCAAATATTCCCATGCCTGCCTGTCCTGTTCATCACAAAGGTTCAAACGGATATTTGTATTGATGATTTTCCGTTCTTTTCTCATACAAGCATCCCTCCGTTTCTCTGGATTTTCCTTACGGTCATTGCTTCATAACCTTTCGCTGTGGCACAGATGTCCCGTACAATTGTCACCCGGCTCTTGTCATATTCTCCAAAATTCTGGATCATACAACCGCCACCGCCGACCACATACAGACGCATCAGTTCTGGATATATTCCCGTTCTCTCAGCTTATGAAAGATTTCTTTCGTATAATCTCCGGCAGCTTTACGAATGACTGTCAGATATTTTCCACCAATATCTGCTGTCCCGGTACGGATCACCTGCTCAATCACCAGATCATCCACCACTGTTCCCAGTTCTTTCAACAAAGATTCCCTGACTGCAAGCACACACTGGTGCGTTCCATATTTCTCTGTAAAGCATTTCTTCTCTAATGGACGGGAATTATTGATATACATGATGTTCATAGTCCCGTTTCCAATATCCACAAGCATGTTGATTCCTTTGAAATCCTGTAAGCGGTAAAAAGCTGCTGCAAATCCCTGTGGGTAAATATCAGCTCCTGCAAACTCCACATGATATTCTTTATTACGGAATGTAAAATCCACACATTCATTCTGGAGAAGATATTTCTGGAAATCTTCTTTCTGTGTAGCTACCCAGGTAAGTGGAAGTCCGGCTGCAATGTGTACCTTTGCCCGGTTCATACCTTTCCCATCCAGTTCCCTTGCGATAGCCGCCAGTGTCAGCACATAATAGTCCTCGTCCTGCGTTTTCTCTGCACAGAACTCCTTGTGTTCCTCTCCGATCTGGTAATACATGCCATTGTAAACAAGAAGATTATTCTGGAAGATTGGCTCCTTGTCATATCTGGCTACACCGGATGGAAAGCATCTGGTGGCTGTTTTCATGTTTCCATACCCATGATCAATCCCGATCACCATAACTGTCTCATTATTGTTGTTTTTCATCATTCTCATAATCATACCTCATACTTTCTTAATATTTATTTTTGACTTTCTCCCAAATTCGGGAAAAACCTATATTTGTATCAGCTAAAATGTTGATACATAAAAAGGGCAGTCAGTGTAAAAAAAGCAAAATTTTATGTACTTTGGCAGCTATCTTTGTTATTTCTCCTGCTCCGGTAACATTTCTTTTTGCTTATTTTGCCCTAAATGCCCTTAATTCCCTGATTCATATTTAACTGTAACTGTTTATAATCTGTATCTGTTTCTTCAAAAGGTATTCTTTCTTCTGGATCTACAGGACAAAAATCTTCTTCCTTAACTGCAATATCCTGATAATAAAACTCACCATTGTACTGCTTCAGAAGGAAACCTTTATCTGTCATATTCCTAAAAAAGTTGGATTTACCATGCCCCTGTCTGCCATTCTCTTTGCAGTATTCCTCATACATATGGAACACTTCACTTCGTTTCAGACGTTTTCCTTTGGCACGCACCAATGACTCATCAATAAAAGCACAGATACTATCTGACGTCCGTTGCACTTCTCTTACACATTCTTTGCTGTGTTCGCTCTCCGTGAACTTTCCTTGTTCGTACAGATTTTTCAATGCAATCATCGCCATATGAATTGCATAATCGGATTCTGCCTGTACCTTTTCCTTTAAGTGCAGATCTTTTTCACCACTTTTTACTACCCGGTTCATATCGAGAATCAGTAGTCTACGGTAAAAAGCATCTGACTTATCCTCAAGATTCTGCGGCATTTCATTGGTAGAAAAAAGCAGCTTCGCATAAGAGTGGAAATGAATTGCATCCTGTCCTTTTTTCTCATAAATCAGTGTGTCCTCACCGACTGCTTTCTTTAATACATCTGTATTCTCCATTGCCTTGCATGGAATATCCGCACAGGCATTTAACAGCTTTCCATACATTCCAGTCGCATAGAATCGTTTGTTCAAATCCTGTAAAGAAATGCTGGACATATTGGTGATTCCAACTACATGCTGGATCAGTGATACTGCCACAGACTTTCCGGTTCCACCATTTCCTTTCAATGTAAGGAATTTCTGAAACTGCGTATCCTGTGTCATGCAGTATCCAAAATACTCCCAGAATGTCTGCTGTTCTTCTTTATTTGGAAGAGACGATGCCAGATACTTTTTGATATTTTCTCCACCTTGTAACACCTGCTCACAATCCTCTGGATAATAGGGAAATGGAATCTGATTGATTGTCAGATAATCCGGATTGTGTTCCAGCATTTCACCCGTAACCGGATCATAATATCCATTTTTGAAGTTGATCCACCTCACAGGTTGTTTATTTAGTTCATATGCCTCTCGGTGAACTTTTGGCTGTGCGATCAGCAGATTATAGATTCTTTTGATCACTCCACTCTGTACCTGGTCACGATAGATCAGCTTCTGGATACGGTATTTCATTCTTACCCCATCATGGTCTTCCAGGAAAACACCATGCTCATAATAATACGGTGTGATTCCTACCACAAAAAACTGAACATTCTCCACCAGATAATCTACCATCTCCATATCCCGGACGCCTTTCACATTTCCTTTTGCATCAAATAAGTGAAAACGACTCAGTTCCGGTTCTTCTCTCGGATCTCGTTCAAAACGCAGAATATACTGTTCCAGTAATTTCTCAACTTCTTTCTGATTATCCAGTTTGCCAAGATACTCTTTCTCTTTGAACAACTGCCAGCCTGCTTTTCCGTCGAGACCAGCGTCTTTGAAAAATGTCTGTAACTTATCATTCATCCACTTCACTGTACAGGCAGCCACATAATGATAGGCACTCTGACAGCTTCCAGTAAACTGAATAGACCTCATTTCCTCTATAAAAGAATCTGCACTGAAATAATATCCGTCATCTTCCTGCACCAGACAGATTGCCTGATATCCTGACATTACAATATTCAACGCTATATCCTGATTGTCCACCAGAAAGATATAGGTTTGTGCTGTCCCTTCTGGATTGGTTTCCATATAATGCTTCAAAAACTTCTTGTTCAAACTTATCACTTCCTTTCAGGCAAAGAAAAAGACGCAAGCCATATTTTATGACTCACGCCTTACTTCGCTCACAATATTCTATTTTTATCAGTTACCTGCCAGATTGGTTACTGGCAATCCTTATGCATAAATCAATTCTTTCAAGATAATCTCCTCTGCAATCGCTCTGTGCTGATTAGCGGCTCTTACCCATGCCATCTGATCTTTCTCCTTATCCGGCAGTGGTTCTTTTTCTTCCAACTGCTCCAAGATACTTCTTCCCGTTCTCTTGCTGCCTTGTCCACTTCCAGAAGATGCTCGCCAATCGTATCCTGTAAAAGCATCACCTGATACGTTGAGTTTCGATGGTTCTTCAGATAATCTCTGCGAAGAAATCCATATTTGCCAAGTTGCTCCATCTGCTCACCGGATTTATAGGTGAGATTCGGAATCAGGTATCCATTTACATTTGTATAAGTCAGTTTCATATCCCTATGACCTCTCTTTCGTTTAAACTGTTGTCTGTAACAGAACCAACTGTTCATGTTACGTCATTGCTACAAATCTTTCTTTCCATATCATTTTGAATCCAACCCGGGCAGATTTTCTTCAAAATCATGGTAAAAGTGCTTCGTTTCTGTGTTGGGAAAATGAACGGAAACACTTGATTTTACTGACTTTCTTCAATGTAACCTTATTATAACGTCCTCCCCATACCCCAACTCCCCATTCGGCCACCTCTCATACCCCGGAATCTGTCTCGCCCCTCTCCGCAAATATGCTTTCACTTTCTCTCCATACAGATACGGATCATTCCCTTTCACAATCCCCCACTCCATCAAAAAGTGCCGCGCTTCCTGTAGCAAAGGGCGTTGCAAATGAAGTTCCTGTGAACTCTGCATATCCTCCGCCTGCTACCGGAGCCATTACCCTCACACCCGGAGCTGCCAGATCAGGTTTGTTCGCATTTTCCCCCTCATATATCTGTGTCGGTCCTCGTCCGGAGAAGTCTGCATAGGAAAAGGTCAATGCATTATACGCTGCCACAGTAATAACAAGCGATGCAGTAGAAGGTATCGTAAGTGTTGTGGAACTGTCTGGCTTTAAAAATGCAGTGCCGATATTAAGTGCATTCTGTACCGGAAGCCACATTTGCCACAACTTATCCACAACCTGTCCTGGCATCATCTGTATTTTCCACACTCCGGCTGTGACAAATTCATTTTGTGGTAGAAAACTAATATAAATTTCCTGACGAACACTATATGGTTTTGGCTCTCCATAGTAAACCAGGAGTTCTGTTTCACCAATCTGTATTCTTTGTGTTCCTTCTTTTTCTTCCAGTCTGCCGGAATGATTTCCGGATGGATCGACAATTGTAATTGTGACTTCATCGACATAGGATTTCCAAATTTGCAGACTGAATGACTTCTCCCTCTGCTGTACTGCAAGTTGAACTTCTGTCATCACTCCTTTTCTATATTCACCTGCCGCATGTCCCGCTGTCGTTCCTTCATTTCCGCTTCCTACACAAATCACATTCTTCCAACGTTCAGATACTGTATTCAAATATCTTTCCAAAAGACTTGTTCCATCATGGGAACCATATGTATTCCCAAAACTGATATTGATCGCCACCGGCTTTTTTAACTCTTCCGCTTTTCTTACGATATAATCCACACCTCGCATCAGCTGGGTAGTTCTTGGGAATCCTGTTTCCCCTGCTCCCCCCATCCTTACAATCAGCAGACCTGCTTCGGGTGCAACTCCTCGATATTTTCCATTCTTACTACCTCTTCCATTTCCAGCCGCAATCCCGGCTACTGCTGTTCCATGTCCACTGGTATCACGGCTTGGTACAATACGATACCTTTCTTCCTTGACTTCCATGCTTAGTGCTTCATTTATCTGTTCTGAAGTGAACTCTGTTCCGATATGATATCCTTCCGGCGGTTTACCGTTTTGTATCGTCTGATCCCATAAAGCAAAAATTCTTGTCGTTCCATCTGCATTTCTAAAATCGGGATTTTCATAATCAATCCCACTGTCTACAATTCCGATCAATACGCCCTTTCCCAGCAGTGGAAATGACTGTTTTTTCTGCTGCTCATCCTCTAAACCCGCTTGCCCAGTCGAAAGAAAAAAAGGCGCAGCCTGTACTTCATCAATACAGGACACACGCCTTCCATTCTCTACTTGAAAATATAAACTTTTTGGTTTTTCTATAAATTCTACTTCAGGAAATGCTGCCAGTTCTTTTATCTGACTTTCTTTTATTTGGATAATGGCATATCCACCTGTCAGTTCCGTCACATAAACAGCTCGTGTTCTTACTCGCTCTAATGTCCCGGAATACTTCACGATCAATTCCCATTCTTTTTCTTCCGGATCATACCCGATATCCAGACTCTCGCTTTTCTGACGTTCTTCTTCTGTGATATCTAATGCAAGATTCAATTGATTTTCTATTTTCTGGCTCATGAAAGCTGCAACCTTACTTCATCTCTTATTTCTATGTTTTATGAAGTAATTCAGCAGATTATTCCATTTCCATCTCTAAGACAACCACCTCACAGCTTTTCAGATTCAGCCTCTTCTTTGTATAATTTACTGTCTCGTCCTTCTGGTTCGACAACAATACCTTTTTCACATTACCTTTTAACTCAATGCCTGCTGCATCTGTTCCGAAATTAGCCACAACAAGAATACTTGTCGCTGCGTCTGTTCTATAAAATGCCAGGATATCATCCATTTCTTCATATTCCGGAATGAATTCTCCATAAGTAAATACATTTTTAAATTCATCTGATTTGCGCAGTGCTACTAACTTTCGATAATAATTCAGAACAGAATCCGGATTGTTTTCCTGATCTTCGACATTGATCTCTTTGTAATCAGGATTTGTCTTTAACCATTCCGTTCCTTTTGTAAACCCGGCATTCTCCCCACTTGTCCATTGCATTGGTGTTCTCGCATTGTCACGGCTCATCCGATTACAAGCTTCCATTGCTTCCCGGTCAGATAATCCGGCTTTCCGGGCAATCTGATACTGGTCTTTTGTACTGATATCATCGAATTCGTCAATGCTGTTCCACTTCGCATTTTTCATGCCTATTTCCTGTCCCTGATAAATGAAAGGAATTCCTCTGAGAAGAAGATTAACCGTACCAAGCATCTTCGTTCCCGCCGGTGTCTGGGCATAAGCCGGAAGAAATCTTGACACACCTCTCGGTTCGTCATGATTCTCTATAATATTTGCTTTAATCCATACTTCTGTGTTTCCATCTGAGACTGGAAGATTGCTTTTCTCCATTTAGAAAATTCCATCTTCGGAGCATCATACCATCCATGTTCTCCATCACTAAGACAATGTGCACTAAAGTCAAATATTGTTGAGAAATGTCCGTTTTCTCCAATAAATTCCGGTAATTCATCCGCTTTCATATTGAAGACCTCTCCCACTGTAAATGCATCGTATTTTTGGAATGTATTTTTCTTTAAGTCTTCCAGAAGTTCTCCAACACCATCTACACTTTCAACCATTTTCCAGCAGCCGGCCATGCCATCTGCCCCATCCGGTTCAAAATCAGGAAATTTCAGATCTTTCTTGATATTAATGATCGCATCGATTCGAAAACCGGAAAGTCCCTTTTCCAGCCACCAGTTGATCATATCATAGAGTTTCTGTCTTAATTTCGGATTCTCCCAGTTCAGATCTGGCTGTTCCTTTGCGAACATATGAAAATAATATTTATCCGTTCCCGGCACCGGTTCCCAACAGCTTCCGCCAAAATAAGAACGATAATTACTCGGCGGATTTCCATTCTTTCCTTCTCGGAAATAGAAATAATCCGCATATTCTCCTTCCGGATCCGCTAATGCTTTCTGAAACCATTCATGTTTGTCAGAACAATGATTGATTACCAGATCCATGATAATATGCATGTCTCGCTTTTTCGCTTCCGCCAGCAATTCATCAAATTCTTCCATCGTTCCAAATTCTTCGGCAATTGCATAATAATCTGCAATGTCATAGCCCTGATCTACAAATGGTGATTTATAGATCGGTGATAACCATATAATATCAATTCCAAGCTTTTTTAAATAATCCAGTTTCGATATGATACCTCTCAAATCTCCGATTCCATCTCCATTTGTATCAAGAAAACTCTTCGGATATATCTGATATGCTACCTTGTCATGCCACCACTTTTTTTCCATATTATCATCCTCTTTCATATCATTTTATTTGCCACTCACTGATGTAACCGTATTGCCAGTTCCCATCTCCTGTATTATACTGCTATTATATGATTGTATTCGTATGAATTCTTGCATTATTTTTTTCATTATATAACACAATACTGCTATTTTAGGAGGAGATCCGAATGAACGTTCCACATTCACTCATATTAGAGCAAAAAGAAAATGCAAAACATGGAGAAGTATTCTTTCCGATCCAAAAATATATTACAAAACTTAACTTAAATTCCCCGGTCATTATGACTCACTGGCACGAAGAAGCAGAACTCACTTTGATAACAAAAGGTTCCTGTATTTATCAAATTGATTTAGTTGACTATGAAGTAAATGAAGGTGATCTGTTATTCATTCCACCACTGCTTTTACATTCAATCCGCCTGAATGCAACTGATGATTTCTGCTCAGAAACCTATGTGTTTCATGTTAACTTTTTAGGGGGAAATGCAACAGATATATGCTCCACCCGTTATCTTACACCTATGATAAATCATGAATTGACCTTACCTTATCATATTTCATCCACACACTCTGCACATCATTCTCTTCATGAATGCTTTATAAAAATGGCTTCACTCTATACGGAACAAACATTTGGATATGAGATTGCCCTGAAATCAGTCCTATTGCAGGCACTGTTTCTCCTACTTCAATATAGCACCACGGAGTCTGCAACTATTTCTGCTTCTTCAGATAAGCTGAAAAATGTACTCGATTATATCGATCTCCACTATGCTGAGCCTCTCACAATTTCTGAACTTGCAGAGCTTTGCTATTTCAGTGAATATCATTTTATGCGTTTTTTCAAAAAGCATATGAACATGACCTGCATCCAATATATTAATAATGTCCGGCTCGAAAAAGCAGTGGAATTATTTGAACATGGAGAAACTTCCATCCTGGAAGTCTCACTCTCCGTTGGCTTTCATAATCTTTCTTATTTTCACAGAGCCTTTAAAGCCAAATATCACATGACACCATTATCTTTTATCAAAAGACTGAATTAATGTTTTGCTTTAAGAAAAGCAGCGGCCGAAACTTCCATTTTCAGCCGCTGCTCCTATAAATTCACTCTTCTATTTTTTCTTTCTTTGTCTCTTCTTGATTAACTTTCGAATCAATACTACCAACAGAATAATGATCAGAATAAGAACCAGAACGATACCAACGATCATCACTGAAAACTTATTCGGATTCTTCACGAGATCGATCACATTTCTGCTTTCATCTACAACTTTACGTCCATGTGTCGTCTCATAATACTCCGGCACATTTGAAATGCCGTTGCCATCTGTATCATCAAAAGACTTCATATATCTTGCGATCGCATCCCATGCTTTCAGTTCCTTATCGCCTTCCATGATTGCCTGATCTTCCAGATTCTCGATCGGATTACCATCCTTATCCTTCGGCTCGATCTTCAACAGACCATAAGACATTTCCATTACAGAGCCAAGCATCTGTCCGGTATAAAGATCTGTCACAACTCGGTATAACTGGTCATCCTGGATCTCGATTCGCTCTCCATCTTCTCTTGTCAGATAACAGTCTGTTACTTTATTCAAGATCATTCGATGCGGATTGAATGTGAAATTCAGCCCGCTGCAATATAATCTTGCAGTTGTCATAAAATCGGAAACCGAAGCGTCTACTTCTGCTGCCAGTTTCAATTCTTTACCAGTCAGATAAACATCAATCAGCGGATATCCTGCCAGTCCGTCTTTTCCTATTCCAAGTGAAAATGAATTATATACATCTTCTACAGTGATATTTCCTTTCGTATATGTGTCGCGCACACAGCCGCTTGGAACAACAGCTACATCCACCGGCGTTCCATTATAGTCTTCTGAATGCTCTACAGAATAGATATACGAATCAGACATAATATCTCCAAGATTCAGTTCTTCATGCTTCGTCTCCATTTCTTCGAGACTGTTGAATTCGACATCATTCTCGGCAAGAACTTCATCTCTTGTATATCCGAAATTCGTCAGGTAATTAGTATCTACTGTATCCATCAGCGCATCGATCCGCTCTTGTGTCGCCTGATCCGGCTCAATATCTTCAGATACCGGAATCAACTTGTAGGAAGTCATCTCCCAACGACCATCCTGTTTCTGTGTCATGGAAAGTGATCCAAGATTTCTTGCGTATTCTCCACAGGATACAATGTAAGTATTTCCGTGCTGAATAGGCTCTTTTAACTCGGTATGTGTATGTCCGCTGATGATCAGATCAAGATCCGGTACTTCCTTTGCAAGGATCTCATCTTCTGATTTTTTCTCGTCCTCCCAGGTTCCGCTGTGAGACACACAGGCAATCATATCTACCTTTTCATTCTTCTTAATCTCTTCTACCGTTTTCTTAACTGACTCAACCGGATCTTTAAATAATAACTCACAGGTTGGTGCACATTTCAGGGCATCTACTCCAAACACGCCAACTACGGCGATTTTTACATCACCTTTCTGAACAACCACATAATCCTTTACGCCATAGTTTTCAAATGCTGACTGAATCTGTTTCTGACCTTCACTCAATCCGTTCATTTCCATACTGGCCCAGTCTACATTGCACACAACAAGACTCGGTACCGTCTCGCCGGAATTCTTCGCCGCTGTCAGCATATCTACCAGACCCTTCGAGCGATAATCAAATTCGTGATTTCCAAAGGTTGACACATCGCATCCCAGATATCCGAGCATCCTAAGTTCTGCTGCCTCGGTATCATAAACGGTCTGGATCAGCGTCCCCATTGAAAAATCACCGCCGTCCAGTATCAGTGTATCCGGATTCTCTTTCTTCTTCTCGTCAATCAGAGTCTTTAGCTTCGCAAATCCGCCGACTTCTTTCTGTTCTCCATCTACAATTGTTGAAAAGCTGTTTAAATGAGAGTGTGTGTCATGCGTAAACAATACATCTAACTGTTTGCTTTTTTCTGCCGCTTCTGCCGGAATATTCATTACAAATGGAAGGAGCATTGTAATGATCAGAAAGAGCGCCAGAATCTTTTTTCCTCTTTTCATAAGTTCTTTTCTCCTCTCAAACTCGTGGTCACTGGGCTTAAAGCCCAGAAACTA
>ENA-OQIO01000563-OQIO01000563.1-human-gut-metagenome-genome-assembly--contig:-NODE-563-length-19671-cov-5.526658_pt1 | contig 19671 bp, 21 predicted proteins | sample MGYA00242573_ERZ504737 | MGnify/ENA primary metagenome ERZ504737 (study PRJEB26092, sample SAMD00036203) | human gut metagenome | host: Homo sapiens | study: EMG produced TPA metagenomics assembly of...
TGTTGGAACAACTATTGCAGTTGATGCCAACAGATGGAAGATTGTAGCACATGTGACGGTGAAGTAATGAATATCTTCGATACAGGGCATGCAGTATGCATCGCAACGGAAGCAGGAGCAGAGCTTCTGATCCACATTGGAATTGATACAGTTTCCATGGATGGAAAGGATTTGTAAAGAAAGTAGCAGACGGAGCAAAAGTTCGTAAGGGCGATGTGCTGATCGAAGCAGATCTGGATGCTATCAAAGCAGCAGGACATCCGGCAACTACGATGATGATACTGACGAATGCAGATGACTTCAGCAAAGTAGAGAAGACAGCAGCGGGAACAGTTACAACAGCTGATCTCGCAATGAAGATTGAGAAATAAATTGAACAGTGATTAAAAAGATACAGCCGTTTTATTCAAAGAAGAATTCTTGCAGAATAGAACGGCTGTAAATGGAAAAAGGGAGACAAGAGCATGAATGCATTAACAAGGGATCTGATTAAACTGGTAGATATGACGGAAGAGATGATGAAAGAAAAAGAGCAGAAAGAAGGAGCGGATTATCGTGAGAAGCTGCATCTGATGCCTCCTGTTGGCTGGCTCAATGATCCGAACGGATTGTGCCAGTTGAATGGGATCTATCATGCATTTTTTCAGTATTCTCCATTTAATGCCGAAGGCGGCGTGAAGATGTGGGGGCACTATACAAGCAAAGATATGATCGACTGGGAATACCAGGGAGTAAAGTTATATCCGGATCAGCCATTTGACTGTCATGGTGTATACTCCGGATCAGCATTTATCGAAGATGACAAAATATATGTTTACTATACAGGCAATGTAAAGCTGGAAGACGGAGATTTCGATTACATCAATACAGGTCGTGAGTCGAATACGGTTCTTGTTGTCAGTGAGGATGGAAAGACATTTGGATCAAAAAAAGAACTGATGAGAAATGTGGATTACCCGTCAGATCTGACTTGCCATGTGCGCGATCCGAAGGTGTGGAAAGACGGAGATACTTACTACATGATTCAGGGTGCACGTACAAAAGAAGATGTCGGACAGGCATTGATCTTCGAGTCAAAAGATAAGATTAACTGGAAGTTCAGAAGCCGTGTGGAATCAGAGAAACCGTTTGGTTATATGTGGGAATGCCCGGATTACTTTGAGGTAGATGGAACAAAAATTCTTCGGCGTCTGTGCAGGGACTTGAAGGCGGAGTATGGGATGACAGAAATGTTTATCAGTCAGGATATTTCATGGTTGATGGAAATATTTTAGATGATTATAAACTTTCAGAATACATGCTTTGGGATTACGGATTTGATTTCTATGCACCGCAGAGTTTTGAGACTGAAGATGGAAGAAGGGTTCACATCAGCTGGATGGGAATGCCGGATTGTGAAGAATATACTAATCTGACGATCGCAGAAGGGTGGCAGCACTGCTTCACTTTCCCGAGAGAAGTGTTTGTAGAAGACGGTAAGTTCGTCAGAGACCGGTCAGAGAATTACAGAAGAGGAAAACTCTTGTGGATAAGTCTACAGGAATGTTGAAAAAAGATGGATATAAAGTCTATGATGTGAATATCTCGGGCATTCAGAATAATGAATTCAGGACAGTGATTGATGAAGAATTGATTCTTGAGTACAAAAATGGAAGATTCGAGATGCATTTCACAAGTCAGGATAAAAATTCTGTATCTGCAGGAAGAGGAATACGTTATGTTGATGTAGATAAAATTTCAAGTGTTGAAATTCTTGTGGATAAGTCTTCAGTGGAAGTGTTTGTGAATCATGGCGAGTATGTGTTCACCACACGGTTCTATCCACAGAAAGACAGCCTTGTAGTAGAGGCTGCGGGAGCAGAGATCATGATGGAAGAGATTCGATAGTTGAAAGAAAATAGCCTCCGGACTATTGAAAAAAACTTTCAGTAGAATTATAATAACAATAGTCACAGATTCCCCACAGATGAAAGGTCTGTGGGGATTTTTGTGTTATGAATTCAAATAACCGGAGGATATCCTTTATGATAAATTTTAAGAGATACGGAAAGCGCTGTCTGTCTCTTTTTCTGGCGGCATCTATGATATTAATGCCGGCAGTACAGACATTTGCTGAGGAAGAAACGGCGGCAGCCACAACAGATTCAACTCAGACAGCGGAAGAAGACAGGGAGACACAGCGTCAGAAATGTTATGCGATCGCACCAGATTCAAACAGTGTGGAGAACTGGCCACAGGGACCGGCAACTTATGCGGATTCTGCAATCGTTATGGATATGAATAGTGGGGCGGTTTTATATAGCAAGCAGATTGAAAAGAAGCATTATCCGGCGAGTATTACAAAACTTCTGACAACATTGGTTGCGCTGGACAATGCAGAGCTTACAGATACGGTAGAATTTTCCCAGGACAGTATCTCCTTTCTGGAATATGGTGATGCCCATATCGGCATGACACCGGGGGAGCAGATCAGTATGGAAGATGCGCTCTATGCCGTTCTTCTGGCATCGGCAAATGAGGTCTCTTATGCAGTAGCTGAGAGTGTTGGCAAGAAGATGGTGGGGTTATGACACATTTATTCAGGCGATGAATGATGAGTCAGAAAAACTTGGATGTACAGGTTCACACTGGACGAATGCGAACGGACTTCATGATGAACAACATTATACAACGGCGCATGATATGGCAAGAATTGGTGCAGCAGTTTATCAGAAGGAAGCGTTCCGGACAATTTCCCAATCGTTAAGCCATACGATTCCGGTAACGAATCTGGTGAATGAAGAACGTACTTTTCAGCAGAAGCACAAGATGCTCTGGCCACAGAATGATAATTATTATGAATACTGCAAGGGCGGTAAGACCGGCTACACAGATCAGGCAAGAACAACGCTTGTGACAATGGCAGATAACGGAGATATGCAGCTTGTTGCGGTTGTACTTTATGATTTTGGAAATGATGCTTATATAGATACTCGTGCCATGTTTGATTATGCTTACAGTAATTTTTCAAAAATATCTTTGAAGGATCAGAAGCTTCCGGAAGGTGTGAAGTCTTATGAAGACGAAGATGCTTATATCGTACTTCCGAAGAGTGCACAATTTTCTGATGTGAAAGCAGAAGTGAAGGAAGACAGCAACAAGGATGGATCCGGAACAGTAACATTTACTTATAAAGGGCAGGAAGTAGGCAGTGTGAAAGCTGCGATAGAAAAAACAGAGGAAAGCAGTGCAGCTGTTTTGGGAAAAAAGAAAGATAAGACAACTTCAACTGTCGTAACCGGGATTTCAAAGTTTATGAAAATTGTGATCGGAGTTGTAATTGCAGTTGTGATTTTATTGATCATCATTGTTGTACTTGCGAATTACCGGAAGCAGATAAGACGTCGCAGAAGAAAAAAAGGAAAAAGAAGAAATGCAAAGAGTGGTAATGTGAAAAGAAAGAAGAAACGCCGCAGATAAGAAAACAGAAATTTGCGAAAGAACGCTGAAAACAACGTTTTTTCGCACTTTTTTTATCATAATAAACCTTGACTAGAGCCAAGAATCTCTTTATAATAAGCCGTGTGTAGAAGTTCACAGGTAAAGCGATGACGGAGACAGTAGGATTTATCCGAACGTTACAGCGAGCCGGAGATGGTGGAAGTCCGGTGCAAGTAAGAGATTTTTGAAGATCACTCCAGAGCAGCAGTTCCTGAAACAGATGCAGAAAAGAGGTTTCTGCAGAAAGAGAGAGTAAGGACTGACGCGTGTCCGGCGTTAAAGGATACCATATGCAGGTCAGAAATCAGACCTAAGTATGATGTAACAGGTGGTTTAACGAGAGAAGTTCAGGCTTTCGTCCTATTACAGGACGGAAGCCTTTCTTTTTTTAAGAATCATAAAATAAACTCAGGAAAGGATAAGAACATGTATAAGAAAGTTTCAACTGACATGAATTTTGTCAGCCGTGAAAAAGAAGTTGAAAAGTTCTGGGATGATAATGAAATCTTCCAGAAAAGTATGGATGAAAAAGAAGGGTGCCCGGATTATATTTTCTATGATGGACCTCCGACAGCAAATGGTAAACCGCATATCGGACACGTTTTAACTCGTGTTATCAAGGATATGATCCCAAGATACCGTACAATGAAAGGGTATATGGTTCCAAGAAAGGCCGGATGGGATACACATGGCCTTCCGGTAGAGCTTGAAGTTGAGAAGCTTCTTGGTCTTGATGGAAAAGATCAGATTGAGAAATATGGTCTTGAACCATTTATCAAGAAATGTAAAGAGAGTGTATGGAAATACAAAGGAATGTGGGAGAATTTCTCCGGTACAGTTGGATTCTGGGCTGACATGGAGCACCCATATGTAACTTATGATAACAACTTTATTGAGTCTGAATGGTGGGCTCTGAAGCAGATCTGGGATAAGGGACTCCTTTACAAAGGATTTAAGATCGTTCCTTATTGCCCACGTTGTGGAACACCGCTTTCCGCACAGGAAGTTGCACAGGGATACAAGGATGTTAAGGAGCGTTCAGCAATCGTTCGTTTTAAAGTAAAAGATGAAGATGCATATATTCTTGCATGGACAACAACACCTTGGACACTTCCATCTAACCTTGCACTTTGTGTAAATCCGAAAGAAGATTACGCAAAGGTTAAGGCAGCAGACGGACATGTATATTATATGGCTTGCGCACTGCTTGATACAGTTCTTGGAAGACTTGCAGAAGAAGGCAAAGATGCTTACGAAATTCTTGAGACTTATAAGGGAACTGATCTGGAAGGAAAAGAGTATGAGCCGCTGTATCAGTGTGCAGCAGACGAGGCTGCAAAACAGCGCAAGAAAGCATTCTATGTTGTATGTGATGAATATGTAACTCTTACAGATGGTACAGGAGTTGTTCATATCGCACCTGCATTTGGTGAAGATGATGCGAACGTAGGAAGAAAATATGAACTTCCATTCGTACAGCTTGTAGACGAAAAGGGTGAGATGGCAGAATCCACACCGTTCGCCGGTCTGTTTGTAAAGAAAGCTGATCCGGAAGTATTAAAGGATCTGGATGCAAGAGGACTTCTCTACGATGCACCGAAGTTCGAGCATAGCTATCCTCACTGCTGGAGATGTGATACTCCGCTGATCTACTATGCTCGTGAGTCCTGGTTCATTAAGATGACAGCAGTTCGCGACGATCTGATCAGAAATAATAATACAATTAACTGGATTCCGGAAAGCATCGGTAAAGGACGTTTCGGTGACTGGATCGAGAACGTTCAGGACTGGGGAATCAGTCGTAACCGTTACTGGGGAACACCACTGAATATCTGGCAGTGTGAGTGTGGACATATGCACTCTATCGGAAGCATTGAAGAACTGAAATCAATGTCTGATAACTGTCCGGATGATATCGAGCTTCACCGCCCATACATCGATGCTGTAACAATCAAGTGTCCGGAGTGTGGTAAAGAGATGCACAGAGTACCGGAAGTTATCGACTGCTGGTTCGACAGTGGATCCATGCCATTTGCACAGCATCATTATCCATTTGAAAATAAAGACTTATTTGAGAGACAGTTCCCGGCAGATTTCATTTCCGAGGCGGTAGACCAGACAAGAGGATGGTTCTATTCTCTGCTTGCAATCTCAACACTGCTGTTCAACAAGGCTCCATATAAGAATGTTATCGTTCTTGGACATGTTCAGGATGAGAACGGACAGAAGATGAGTAAGTCTAAAGGAAATGCGGTCGATCCGTTTGATGCACTTGAGAAATACGGAGCAGATGCGATCCGCTGGTATTTCTACATCAACAGTGCTCCGTGGCTGCCGAACCGTTTCCACGGAAAAGCCGTTCAGGAAGGACAGCGTAAGTTCATGGGAACACTTTGGAATACTTATGCATTCTTCGTGCTTTATGCGAATATTGATAATTTTGATGCAACAAAATATACTCTGGAATATGATAAACTTCCGGTTATGGATAAGTGGATCCTCTCCAAGATGAACACAATGGTAAAAGATGTAGATTATAATCTTGGCAATTACAGAATCCCAGAGGCAGCACGTGTGCTTCAGGATTTCGTAGATGATCTGAGTAACTGGTATGTAAGAAGAAGCCGTGAACGTTTCTGGGCAAAGGGAATGGAGCAGGATAAGATCAATGCTTACATGACTCTGTACACAGCTCTTGTTACAGTATCTAAGGCAGCAGCTCCGATGATCCCGTTCATGACAGAAGAGATTTATCAGAACCTGGTTCGCAGCATTGATAAGGATGCTCCGGAAAGTATTCACCTTTGTGACTTCCCAGAAGTTCATGAAGATCAGATTGACAAAGAACTTGAAAATAACATGGAACATGTTCTTGACCTTGTTGTTATGGGACGTGCATGCCGTAATGCATCCAACATCAAGAACCGTCAGCCGATCGGAAAGATGTTTGTGAAAGCAGACTTTGATCTTCCGGAATTCTATCAGGAGATCGTTGCAGACGAGCTGAATGTTAAAAATGTTAAATTTACAGATGATGTAAGAGACTTTACTTCTTATAGTTTTAAACCACAATTAAAGACAGTCGGACCGAAATATGGTAAGATGTTAGGTGGTATCAAAGCGGCGCTTAACGACATCGATGGAAATGCAGCAATGGATGAGCTCAACGCTACAGGTGCACTCAAACTGGATGTAAACGGACAGGAGATCGAACTTTTCAAGGAAGACCTTTTGATCGATACAGCACAGATTGAAGGATATGAATCTGTAAATGACAACGGAATTACAGTTGTTCTCGATACAAACCTGTCACCAGAGCTGCTGGAAGAGGGATTTGTACGTGAGATCATCAGCAAGATCCAGACAATGAGAAAAGAAGCTGATTTCGAAGTTATGGACAGAATCAAAGTTACATACGAGGGTAGTGAAAAGGCAGAAGCTGTCTTCGAAAAGAACAACACACTGATCGCAGGTGAGGTACTTGCGGATGAAGTTGTAAAAGCACAGCCGGATGGTTACGTGAAAGAATGGAAGATCAATGGCGAAGCAGTTACAATGGGTGTTGAGAAAAAAGGAGAGTAATAAACATGTTCAGTAAAAGATTCGAGAAAAAGGCTTTTAAAGCGGCAGTAAAGGATAACGTTAAGACACTTTATAGAAAGACAATCGATGAGGCTACGCCGCAGCAGTTATTCCAGGCAGTATCCTATGCAGTCAAAGATGTGATTATCGATGATTGGATTGAGACACAGAAAAGATATGATGAGACAGATGCCAAGACAGTATACTATATGTCAATGGAGTTCCTTATGGGACGTGCACTTGGCAATAACCTCATCAATATGACAGCATATAAAGAAGTAAAAGAAGCACTGGAAGAGATGAATATTGATCTGAACGTGATTGAAGACCAGGAGCCGGATGCGGCTCTTGGTAATGGAGGTCTTGGACGTCTTGCAGCATGTTTCCTTGATTCTCTCGCTACACTGAATTACCCGGCATATGGATGTGGAATCCGTTATCGTTACGGAATGTTCAAACAGAAAATCAAAGATGGATATCAGGTAGAGGTTCCGGACAACTGGCTGAAAGAAGGAAATCCGTTTGAGATTCGCCGTGAAGAGTACGCAAAAGAAGTACGTTTTGGCGGAAATATCCGTTTCGAGAAAGATCCTGTTACAGGAAAAGATAAATTTATCAGGAAAACTATGAGTCTGTCATGGCAGTTCCGTATGATATGCCAATCGTCGGATATGGCAATCACGTAGTAAATACACTGCGTGTATGGGATGCAAAACCGATCACAGATTTCAAACTTGATGAGTTTGACAGAGGAAATTATCACAAAGCAGTAGAGCAGGAAAACCTTGCAAAACTGATCGTTGATGTTCTCTATCCGAACGATAACCATTACTCAGGAAAAGAGCTTCGTCTGAAACAGCAGTATTTCTTTATTTCTGCAAGTCTTCAGGCTCTGATCGAGAAGTATAAGAAAAAACATGGTGATATCAGAAAACTGCATGAGAAGGTTGTTATCCAGATGAACGATACTCACCCGACAGTTGCAGTTCCAGAATTAATGCGTCTCCTCATCGACGTAGAAGGATTAAGCTGGGAGGATGCATGGGAAGTTACAAGTAAGACTTGTGCTTATACAAACCATACAATCATGGCAGAGGCACTTGAGAAATGGCCAATCGACCTGTTCTCTAAACTGCTTCCACGTATTTACCAGATTGTACAGGAGATCGATCGTCGTTTCCTGATTAAGGTTCGCGAAATGTATCCGGGAAATGAAGAGAAAGTCCGCAAAATGGCAATCCTTATGAACGGACAGGTTCGTATGGCTAACATGGCAATCGTTGCAGGATTCTCTGTAAATGGTGTTGCACAGCTTCATACAGAGATCCTTGAGAAACAGGAACTGAAAGATTTCTATCAGATGATGCCTGAGAAATTCAACAATAAGACAAACGGAATCACACAGAGACGTTTCCTCGCACATGGAAACCCACTTCTTGCGGATTGGATCACAGATAAGATCGGTGATGGATGGATCACAGATCTGTCTCAGATTGCAAAGCTGAAACCACTTGTTGAAGACGAAGACGCAAGACGTGAATTTATGGAAATTAAATACCAGAATAAAGTTCGCCTTGCGAAATATATCAAAGAGCATAACGGAATCGATGTAGATCCTCGCTCTATCTTTGACATTCAGGTAAAACGTCTGCATGAGTACAAACGTCAGCTGTTAAATATCCTGCATATCATGTATCTGTACAATCAGATCAAAGAGCATCCGGAGATGTCCTTCTACCCAAGAACATTTATCTTCGGAGCAAAGGCAGCAGCAGGATACCTTCGTGCGAAAGAGACAATCAAACTGATCAACTCCGTAGCAGATGTTGTAAATAACGACAGAAGCATCAACGGAAAGCTGAAAGTTGTATTTATCGAAGACTACAGAGTATCCAATGCAGAGATTCTTTTCGCAGCGGCAGATGTCAGCGAACAGATTTCAACAGCTTCCAAAGAGGCATCCGGTACAGGTAACATGAAGTTCATGTTGAACGGTGCACCGACACTCGGAACAATGGACGGAGCAAATGTAGAGATCGTTCATGAAGTCGGAGAAGAGAATGCATTTATCTTCGGTCTGAGTTCACAGGAAGTAATCAATTACGAGAACAATGGCGGTTACAACCCAACAGATGTTTACTTTAATGATTGGGAGATCAAACGTGTCGTAGATCAGCTGATGGATGGAACATATTCTAACGGCGATCACAACATGTATATCAATCTGTATAACTCACTGCTGAATACACAGTGTACAGACAAAGCAGATACTTACTTCATTCTGAAAGACTTCCGTTCTTATGCAGATGCACAGAAGAGAGTAGAAGAAGCTTATAGAGATCAGCAGAGATGGTCTAAGATGGCAATGATGAACACAGCATGCAGCGGTAAGTTCACATCTGACAGAACAATCGAAGAGTATGTTCGTGATATCTGGCATCTGGAGAAGGTTGAAGTTCCATCAGGACAGGACCTTTTCGAATAAGCAATTACACGGAGAATGAAACCAGATAAGTTCTAAAATAGGACAGCCTTCCATACAATAGAGTATGGAGGGCTGTTTTTATGCGTGATACAATTAGAAATAAAATAAAGTTATTTTTTGCATTTCTTATCATACTGTTTTTACTTCCTTACATCATTTCTGTTTTTATAAACGGAAAGAATGCGGTGCAGGGAGCTGACAGCGATAATGCATCTGTGTATCTCGCAGGAATACTCGCAGGAGAAACAGATGGAGGATATGAAATAGAAGCATTGAAAGCACAGGCGGTTGTTCTACGTACAGAGTTGTACAGAACAGAGAAAGAAAAGCAAACTATTTTGGATAAATGTCTGACGCAGACTCAGATGAAGAAAAAGTGGGGGCCAAAATACGAAGAGAATTTGAAAAAATGTCAACAGGCAGCACAGGAAACAAAAGGAATTGTATTGTGGTATCATGAGACCTTTGCATGGGCACCGTTTCATCAATCCAGTAATGGAAAGACCAGAGACGTGCAGGAGGTACTTGGGAATGCAGATTATCCGTACATCACAGCAAAAGAATGTCCGCTTGACAAGGCGGCAGAAGATGAAATTCAGGTACATTTGATAGAATATAAAGAGATACAAAAGAGATGTAGAGAATTCCTTGTGGCAGAGGAACAGAAAAAAGCGGAAAATGGTTATGGATATGAAGATTTTGAAATTCAGGAATGGGATTCTTCCGGTTATGTCAGAAAAATGAGGATTGGAGAGACGATATGTACAGGAGATCAGTTCCGTGATGCACTGAAACTTCCTTCGAGTTCATTTTCTTTTTATGAAAGTCCACACGGGTTGAAGATTGCAACTGTTGGAAAAGGGCACGGATTCGGAATGAGTCAGTGGACTGCACAGGAAATGGCAAAGGATGGGAAAAATTATGAAGAGATCCTGCAATATTTTTATGAAGGAACAGAACTACACCACATAGATGAATAAGATCGATCATTTCAGGCAATGCTATAGCCAGAGGTGATGATTATGAATAAAAATGAAAGACCGGCCTTTTTGAAAGGAAAGGGAGCTGCAGTTGGCGCAGTACTTTGTTTTGTTGCGGTAATTACAATGGTTGGGAGCTACACATACAATCATTACAAAAAAGATATGGAGCAGGAGATCAAAGATGCGCAAACAACAGCAGAACAGCTTACAGAAGATGATAGTACATTGGCGAATACAGATGATATTCTTCCTACAGACACAGATTCAGAAGAGGATAATGCAGAAAACCAGGAATCCCAAAAGGATGTTCAGCAAGAGAATGAAAACAGTATGGAGAATGAAAATACATCCACAGAGGAAATTCAAAGCACGGCATCTTCAAATACACAGAATGTGTGGTTTACTCAGGAAAGCACACTTGCCTGGCCGGCAAGCGGAGCAACACTTTTGAGTTTTAGTATGGATCATACAGTATATTTTCCAACATTGGAGCAGTATAAATATAATCCTGCACTGATTATTGGTGGAACGCAGGGAGAAGTGATCCACGCAGCGGCAGCAGGAGTTGTAGAGAGTATTGAACAGACTGCCCAGACAGGAACTACCGTGACACTTGATATGGGAAATGGGTATACTGCGGTTTATGGCCAGCTGGATGAAGTGGCGGCAGCAGTTGGAGATTATATTGCAGCCGGAGAGGAAGTGGGAACACTGAATTCACCGACGAAATATTATAGTGTCGAAGGACCAAATTTATATTTTGAAATTATGAAAGACGGGGCGCCGGTTGACCCAATGAATTTTATGGAGTAAAGTTGTATTTGTTTGGATAAAATGAAGGAATCAAAAGTTTGATTACGGGTGCAGGATCAATACTATATTGTATCGGATACAGGAAAAAGTTTAAGAAAAGTTTTCCTGATAATATAGTATTGGTCTTGGATAAGGGATTCATGATATAGTAAATAACATGCATCGAAAGAGTAATGCGGGAGATAGCAGAGGTGAGTTTTTGAATTATACATATATGCTAAAATGTAGTGACGGAACGTTATACACGGGCTGGACAAATGATCTGGAAAAACGTGTGGAGGCGCACAATTCAGGGAAAGCGCAAAATATACGAAGGCACGGAGGCCAGTTGAATTGGCTTATTATGAGGAATTTGAGACAAAAGAACAGGCAATGAAACGGGAATATGCAATTAAGCAGTTAGGGAGAAAAGAGAAACAGAAACTCATTGCCGGCAAAAAAGTTAAATTATCAGATGAAAGAAAAGAGAAAGAAGATTAAAAAACCTGCCCATCAGGAAATGTTACATTCCCGATGGGCAGGTTTATCACAGCAGAAGCAATCGCATCTGCTGATAAGGTTTGTTTAGCCGAAGTATCTCTTAAGCAGTCCTTCGAATGCTTTTCCGTGTCTTGCTTCATCGCGAGCCATCTCGTGTACTGTGTCGTGGATTGCATCCAGGTTAGCAGCTTTCGCTCTCTTTGCAAGATCGAATTTACCTTCTGTAGCACCGTGCTCAGCATCAACTCTCATCTCAAGGTTTTTCTTTGTGCTGTCTGTTACAACTTCACCAAGAAGTTCAGCGAATTTTGCAGCATGCTCTGCTTCTTCGTAAGCAGCTTTTTCCCAGTAAAGTCCGATTTCCGGATATCCTTCTCTGTGAGCAACTCTTGCCATTGCAAGGTACATTCCTACTTCAGAGCACTCTCCTGCGAAGTTTGCACGAAGATCTGCAAGAATATCTTCGCTGACACCCTGTGCAACACCTACAACGTGCTCAGCAGCCCATACTTTGTCTCCTTCCTGCTCTTTGAACTTAGAAGCTGGTGCGTGACAGACTGGACATTCAGCCGGTGCAGCATCTCCTTCGTGAACATAACCACATACTGTACATACAAATTTTTTCATAATGATAATCTCCTTTTTCTTATTAATTTTTTTTATAACTTAAGACTTTCTAATGCAGTCACTGCATTCCCCATAAAACAAAGTGGAACTTGAAGTGATGATTCCATCAAAATTCTCCCCGGCCAGCCGGTTCACTTCTTCAATACTCTTCATATCCAGTTCCAGATCCAGTAACCGTCCACAGCTTGTACAGAGAAAATGATTGTGCGGAATAACATTCCCGTCAAATCGATCTCCGCCGTCAGGTGTTGGGATCTTGATTGCTTCGCCGATATCTGTCAGCAGATTCAAATTCCGGTAAACAGTACCAAGACTGATATTAGGAAAATCCTCTTTAACATGCAGATAAACAGTGTCGGCAGTGGGATGCTCTTTTGTTGAAGCGAGATAATGCTTGATAGCTTCTCGCTGTCGGCTATATTTAATTGCAGCCATAGATTCACCTCTTTCTGAAATCGAATCAATAACAGTAACGATTACTGTAATTAGAATATAACTTATATTTTTAAAATTGTCAATAGAAAAAAATAAGTTTTTTCTATTTGTTCTGACAAAATGTTACAGAATAATTAACAAAAAGGATGTTAAGCTTAATAAAAAAGGGGAATAATTACAAATAGTGGAGGGTGATAATTATGAAAAAACTATTAAAACAGTTGACATATCTATGGTTGATTGATAAAATTACGGCGTAACAAAAATTAACAATTATGTAACAATTAAAACTTCCCACAAAAGATAAGGCTTGAAATAAAGGAGGTTTTATATGAGTAACATGCGGATGAAGCATAAGCTTATCATGTCAATGATGGCAGGGATGATCATAATTCCGGGGAGTGTAGTCAGAACACAGGCGGCAGAAACTGATGACAGTGAGAAGAGTCTGGTTCCGGTTACAGGAATTGAAAACATTTTGGAAGCATCATATCAGACAGAAATAAAGAACAATATCAATCTGTATCTGGTGCCGACAGAAGAGGGAGAGTATTTGAATATAGCGTTTTCTAATACGGGGGATTATACCTATATTAGAAGCGAAGCAGATGAAAACAGTGAATGGGTTGGAAAATTATATTCTGATTCAGCGGCAGTTGTGTTGGAATATCTGGATGGATGGACAAAGATCCGGTCGGGAAATGCAGAGGGGTATGTTCCGACGGAAACATTGTTCACAGGAGAAGAAGCCCGTTCGAGGTCAGATGAGTATACAAATGAGAATGTTACAGTCACAGCAGATTGTCTGAATGTCAGAGAAGGACATGGGACAGATACTACCGTATTAACCCAGATCGGTCAGGGAGAAGAATATCTTGTGACAGCAGATCCTGTAGATGGCTGGTATCCGATACAGGTCGGTGAAGTTAATGGCTGGGTGTGCGGTGATTATGTTACAGAGGAAAGTTCTTATTCTTACGGGGAGACAAAAGAGGAAGAACAAAAACGAATGGAAGCAGAAGAAGCTGCGGCTGCGGAGGCGGAAGCAGAAGCCCAGGCTGCAGAAGCGGCGGCTCAGTCAGTTGCGTCAGGGCAGGAAGTTATTGATTATGCCTGTCAGTTTATTGGGAATCCATATGTGTGGGGCGGTACAAGTTTAACAGATGGGGCGGATTGTTCAGGATTTGTCCAGTCCGTGTATGCACATTTTGGTATAAGCCTTCCACGAACTTCTTATGAACAGCGAAGTGCAGGATATGAAGTGAGTTATGAAGATGCACAGCCAGGGGATCTTATCTTATATGAAGGACATGTTGGTTTATATATAGGAAATGATCAGATCGTAAATGCAATGAATGAAGCTCAGGGAATTGGCATCAGCAGTGCGACGTATACGAATATCGTGGCTGTCAGACGGATTTATTAAAGAATAATAGAAAGAAAACGATGCATTGTCCAGAATATGTGTGGGAAATGAAAGATTTGACTGTAAATTCTAAAATCGGTATTTTCCAAGAAAAATATACGGATAGTCAAAATGCACAAAATATGACAAGAATATTCAAAATAGCAAAAAAATGAAAAAAAGTAGTTTTCAACTTATCAACATTGAAAAATCGAAAAAATGAGGAAAAATAAAAGATTCCCTGAAAGTTATCCACATTATCAACAAAGAAAGATGTGAATAGTGTGGATAACTTTTGGAAATAAAAAGAACATTCGTTTTGGTCATTGTTATGAAAATGACGATTTGTCGAAAAAAAAAGAAAACTGATTGACTTTTGAGTAGTGTGATAAACGGAAAAAAGTTGCGTGAAAAATTCAGAAAATTTTATAGAATGATAATGAAAATAAGGTTGCTAAATCATAGATCAGGGATTATAATAAAAATTACTGTTCAAGGGTGACAGAAATTAATTGAAAATAGAAATATGTAAGGAGGAAACAGTGATGGCAATTTCTAAAAGCACAACAATTGGCGAACTTCTGGTAACATTTCCAGAGTCAGCTCCGATTTTGATGGAGATTGGTATGCATTGTCTTGGATGCCCGTCATCTCAGATGGAGTCTCTTGAGGAAGCAGCTATGGTTCATGGAATTGATGCAGATCTGCTTGTAGAGAAGATCAATGCAGCAATGGCAGCCGCTGGTAAATAATAAAGAGAAAAGATATACAAGAAGCTGTTGTGCTCTCAAAAAAGAGAGTATGGCAGCTTTTTAGTATTGTTAAAAGTTTTTGTGGATAACAAGTGAAAAAGACGGTCTGAAGTGTGGGAAAAGTTATTCCCATAATTCCAGACCGTCTTTTTTATTCGTTGTTTAAATTGTGGATAACTTCTGAATTGCGTCTGCGGAAACAATGATTTTGCAATGCTCCTCCAGAAATGCAAGAACAGAAGAATCTCCCTTCTCAGGGGAACTGTACTCCGAAAGCATATTACATACTTTATTAAATTCCTGATCTGCGCCATCAGCAGGTGCCAGCGCAAGGATAAAGGTATTATTATTCTCCTCGTCCTTATATAATGTATTTGCACCTGTATAGAACGGAGCAAGCAGGCGGGAAGCCTCAATTACGGAATCTAACGTGTCGAAGGAGAACAGGCGGACCGGAAATGTCGGTACTGTTTCTTTAGGTTCCGGATCTTTTGCTTCGGAAGCAACTTCTTTCACTTTGTTAAGCAGATCAAAGAATTCATCTGCGCCCTGAAGCTTTTCAAGAACATTGCTGTTCGGTGTATCAGAATCTCCGGCAGGTGTAAACTTGGAAAAACGTGTATCAAGTTCTTCCGGATCCTCCACCTTTGTTATGATTAAGGTGATAGAGTCTGAAGAAGAAGGAATTGCTTCTATCATCAGAGGAAGGTCATCTGTCTCGAATCCAAAGTCGAAAGATGCCTGCTGCATCATATCTCGAAATAGTGATTTTGCTTTCTCGGTACCATAAGCCAGTTCGCTGATCTTGAGATTGCGGGCTGCAAGATCGGCATGTGTCAAAGTACAACGAATCTGATTGTCATTGATTTTTTCAATTTTCATATGATCACATCCTTATGTCTTATGATATTAAGATAATCTGTGGATTAAGAACTGTTCATTATGTTCATAACTAGATATATCTTTTCATCGTTTAGTATAAACAAAAAAAGAAAAGATGTAAAGGAAAACGAAAATTGTTTATAACTATTTTAGGTTATCAACAAATCCCACCCACTTATCAACAATAAACACATTGAAATTCCGAAAGGCTGCTCATATAATGGCACTTACAGAAGACACACCATTTGATAAAACGGAATGTTAAGAAAGGAGGCACTGAAAGCATTTCTGATTTTCAAAAAAATTCAATTCCCTGAAATCAAGGGAAAATTCACAATAATTATGAGAAGGAGACCCTCCGAAGATCAGGGTTGTCTTCTTGTCCGTCACTTGTTCTACAGTATGTCACAGATACCTTTTATGGTCGAAGATGGCGGACAACGTTTTATCAGGATCCCAGGAGAGAAGGAGTACATACGATATGAGAACGGAAGATGGATATAAGGAATTATATGCGGAACTAAGAGGTTATGAAGAAAAAGGAGTGGACATAGTTATGGATGGATATCCGATGAGTCCATTGCAGATTGTGACAGCATATATGGCCAGAGAAGAAGGTACTTATATGAGAGATTATGTGATTGATCCAGAAGGAAGGATAGAATCATTGGTTTTTACAGATGTGAATCATAACAGACAGGCAGAGATTACCCCTTGAACTGCCGGACAGAAGTATATTTGTAAGCTGTTATAATTGATAGAAGATGGACAGACATTTAAGGTGTAACAACTTTTTGATATGTACAATTGTTGTAGATGCAATTTGTTAATGACGCAAGATGAAAATATGATATAATGAATTCCAGAATCATTATTTTATCCAGAGATGTGGAGATATTAGAAATACACACAGCAGAGCGTAAGGAACTGTTTGTGTAAGAAAGCGCCAGAGATATAAAAATTGCAATCAGGAGGGTTGGCATGGACAAAAGAAAAGGCAGTACCCATGCGCGAAGCAGGGGAAGAGTAGAAGGACAATCTGGACATCCGGGGAGTTCCCGGAGAAAGGGAAGACCAATGACAACAGGTAGAGGCAGAAATGGAAGGTCAGGAACACGACATGCGAAGAAAGTGAATAGAGCGCGGAAAAGACGTAACAAAATTCTTTTCGTAATGATCATCATATTATTGATCATGATTTTGGCAGCAGGCGCAGTTTTCTTTAAGAGATACGGTTCATCAAATGAGGAAGCCGATAAAGAACAATATTATGGAATAGAAAACAGTGATGATCTGGCATTGATCATTAATAATGAAGTAGTGAAAAAAGAAGAGAGTTCCGCGGAATCTTCTTCCGATTCTTCTACAGATAGTGTTATACCGGGTAAGGTTTTTGATGGACAATATTATGTAGCATATCAGGTTCTTCGTGATAAGATAAACAGCAGATTTTACTGGGATGCGAACGAACGGGTGCTTCTATATACCTTGCCGGATGGAAATGTTTCTGTAAGTGAGAACAGCAGTGAATATACAGCAGTGAACGAAACAAAAAGTGAAGATTATGTAATTCTTAAGACGGATGGAGATATCGCATATATCGCACTTCCGTTCATACAAGAGTATACGAATATGGAATATTCTGTGGAACAGGAACCAAACAGAGCAATTATCACATCGAAGTGGGGCGAGATCGAGACAGCAGAAGTGAAGAAAGACACACAGGTTCGTTATCTTGGTGGCGTTAAGAGTCCGATACTGACAGAGGTTAAAAAATCGGACAAGGTGACAGTGCTTGAAGACGAAGATGACTGGATGAAAGTTGCCACAGCGGATGGTTATGTAGGATATATTAAGACCAAATTTTTAAAGAACCAGAAAAAAGAAAAAACATCCAGAGATTTTACGGAACCGGTTTATTCAGACATGACAGAAGATCATTCGATCAATATGGCATGGCATAATGTGACGAATGCGGCAGCGAATAATGCGGTTCAGCAGGTACTTGCATCAACCAGTGGACTTACGACGATCGCACCAACCTGGTTTAGTCTTGCGGATACGGAAGGTAATATCAGTTCAATTGCAGATGCGGACTATGTGAATTATGCACATACGGCAGGACTGGAAGTGTGGGCTGTATTCCGGGATTTTCATGGTGGAACGAATTCCTATGATGAGACCTATGAGACATTGCGTTATACATCAAAAAGAGCAAAACTGGAAGATCAGGTTGTAGCTGCGGCAGTGGCAGCAGGAGTGGATGGAATTAATTTAGACTTTGAATTGATTTCTTCCAAGTGTGGTGTGCATTACGTGCAGCTTGTGAGAGAGCTGTCTGTGAAGTGCCACCAGAATAATCTTGTATTTTCAGTTGATAATTATGTGCCACAGTCATACAATTCACATTATGATCTTAAAGAGCAGGGGATTGTGGCAGATTACGTGGTGATTATGGCTTATGATGAACATACAGAAGGATCCTATGAAGCGGGATCAGTGGCATCGATCAGCTATTTGCAGGATGGAATAGAAAAAACATTGAAAAAGGTATCAGCTGATAAAGTAATTGCCGGAATTCCATTTTTTACCAGATTATGGTTTGAGACAGCAAAGAGCCCGGAGCAACTTTCGGAAGAAGCTGGTACAGAAGCAGCATCTTATCCGAATAAAGTATCAAGTAAGGCACTGGGAATGGAAGAAGCGGCGCAGAGTGTTGTGAATGCGGGAGCAACAGCACAGTGGGATGAAAAGACACAGCAAAACTATGCAAAATGGTCTGCGGATGGCGGAACCTACCGTATCTGGCTTGAAGATGCTCAATCATTGGAAGCAAAGCTGAAGGTGATACAGGGAAATAAACTGGCAGGTGTGGCAGAATGGAGCCTGGGAAGAGAAGAAAGCAGTGTATGGAAGCTCATTTCTCAGTATGTAAATTAAATAAAAAGATAAGTTAAAAAAACGGCTTCTCATTGCATATAGATAGAATATGTGAAGGGAGGTCGTTTTTTTTGCAAAGAAAAATCAGGTTGATGATAGGAATCCTGATTATGACAGGGCTTATCGCAGGTTGTTGGAAAGTTTCGAAAAACTTACAGAAAGAATTAAAAGAAGAAATGGAGACAATCGGAGAAGCAGAAAAGTCAGACCGGATAGTTGTTTTAGATGCAGGACATGGTGGTACTGATTCGGGGAAGGTCGGAATCAATGGAGTGAAAGAAAAAGATATCAATTTAACGATTACGAATCTGTAAAGAAAATTTTGGAAAAAGAAAATATACAGGTAATCATGACCAGAGAAACAGATGAACAGCTTGCACAAAGTAAAGTAGAAGATTTGAAATACAGAGTAAAGATTATGAATGAAGTTTCTCCTGTATTAGCAGTCAGTATACATCAGAACAGTTATCATGAAGAAAATGTTTTCGGTGCGCAGGTCTTCTACTATCAGACATCGACGGAAGGAGAAAAGGCTGCAGGGATAATACAAGACGCTTTACAAAAGGTAAATCCGGATAATACCAAAAAGATAAAAGCAAATAATACATATTATATATTAAAAAAGACGGAAGTACCTACAGTGATCGTAGAATGTGGTTTTTGAGTAACTATAAAGAAGCACAGAAGCTGGTTACGGAAGATTATCAGAAATCAGTAGCAGAAGCAGTGGCAGAAGGAATTTTGTCTTATATAAAAGAAAATGAATAGCAGAAGAGAAAACAGTTTTTTTTTAGAACAAATAATGAT
>ENA-OQIO01000564-OQIO01000564.1-human-gut-metagenome-genome-assembly--contig:-NODE-564-length-19634-cov-3.647409_pt1 | contig 19634 bp, 27 predicted proteins | sample MGYA00242573_ERZ504737 | MGnify/ENA primary metagenome ERZ504737 (study PRJEB26092, sample SAMD00036203) | human gut metagenome | host: Homo sapiens | study: EMG produced TPA metagenomics assembly of...
CATGCTCGGATGCTTTTCCTTCTCTCTTGTTAAATCCACCCGGGATTTTTCCTACTGCATACATTTTCTCTTCATATTCTACACTTAACGGGAAAAAATCAATTCCTTCTCTTGGCTTTTCTGATGCGGTTGCGGTAGAAAGTACAACGGTATCACCATAATGCATAAATGCTGCGCCATTAGCCTGTTTTGCCACGCGGTCGATGTCAACTGTCAGTGTTCTTCCTGCCAGTTCCATAGAATAACTTTTGTACATACATTTTCTCCTTTTCCGCCCTCTGGGCGATTTTTTCGTTACTGTTCATTTCATTCTCAGCAACATTCTGCCGGCGGATATGCTCCGAAACAACTGAAAAACACACTCCCCGCTGTCCTTATCCTGCTTTGGCAATATGCTTTTCAGTGGTCTCGGCATCCTTTCCGACATCTTCCGGTAATCGACAGTATCCGTTGGGATATATTTTCCCTTTTTCCGCTGTCTTGTACAGATTAAGATAAGAGGGATGGAAGAATACCTTCCACCCCTCGCCATTCTTTTCTCTGTGCAGTTGAATTACTTTCTGATTCCTAATTTTTCAATCAGTGCACGATATCTTTCGATATCTGTTTTCTTCAGGTAATCCAGCAGACCTCTTCTCTGACCTACCATTTCAGCAGACCTCTTCTGGAATGATGATCTTTGTGGTGTGTTTTCAGATGCTCTGTCAGCTCCTGGATTCTTGCTGTCAGTACAGCTACCTGTACTTCCGGTGAACCTGTGTCGCCTTCTGTTCTTGCGTATTCAGCCATAATAGCCTGTTTCTTTTCTTTAGAAATCATTTTGTTTTCCTCCTGTTTTTTCAATCGCCACATATTAAGAAATGGTCGGAGTATCCGATATCTGAATATGGGCTAACTCATACTCGAACAGTATACCATATGCTCTCAGTAATGTAAACCTCTTTTTTCGAAATATCGCTTTCCTGAACCGGCATCTCTCTGAATCTGTGCTTTCAGTTCTTCCACCGAATCAAACTTGCACTCCGGACGCACAAAGTGATAGAATTCCACCCTGGCCTCTTCCCCGTACAGATCCTCGTCGCAGTCAAACAAATACGTCTCTACACCTGCAAACGGCACTTCCACGGTGGGTTTCACCCCCACATTGGAGATTCCATAGAACGTTTTACCTTTGATAAAAGTTTTCGATGCATAGACACCAAAGGTGGAAGAAGTTTTCCGTCTTCCGGCACCTGATTGATCGTCGGAAGTCCCCAGGTACGCCCCAGCTGTCTTCCATGTACCACTTCTCCCAGCACAAAATACCGGTAGCCAAGGAGCTCATTGACTTTCTCGATATTTCCTTCCTGAAGTACCTCACGGATCCAGGTGCTGCTGATCGGGCGTTCTTCCCGCGTCTCTTTGCTTAAAATTTCCACCTCAAATCCATATTGGGTACCCGCCTGCCGTAACAGTTCCGGATTTCCTTTTCTGTTATGGCCAAAGTGAAAATCCGGCCCCACCACTACATAAGCGGCACGCAGCTGTTTAACCAGAATCTCCCTGATAAAATCCTCCGGCTCCATCCGGATGATTTCCGGAACGAACGGACACTCCACCAGACAGTCCACTCCCCGACGTTCCAGAAGGATCCTGCGCTCTTCATTCGTAAGAATCGTCCGCTTGATCCTGGTTCCCAGTCTGACAAGAGGAGAAACATCAAAGGTAAATACTACTGTTTCATATCCTTCTTTGCCGATTTCCAGAACCCGGTTGATCAGTTTGCTGTGCCCCTTATGGACGCCGTCAAATTTTCCAAGTGTTACCACACTTCTCTTATCCAATTGAAAATCCAGATTTTTTGTAATATATTTCATGTCTCTTTCCATTCTTCTCTCTGTCGCAACTGTTTTTCCAATTGCTTTTACGGGACAAAACATCTCACAGAATATTGCCTGCAGAATCGTTACGCCTCATTTTCTTTTCGATAAAACATTTTCACCGGTATCATCTGATCTGTCTTTTTCTCATACAGTCCTATAAATGTCTCCCGGCTGTCATATACTCTGACATAACCTCCATCCACCTTGAGCTCCTCCTGTAACAGTTCCGGAAAAATCCGGTTTCCGTTGTGTACCAGAAGATCACCCTGCGGTGTTGTTTTCGCAGCCGGATACTGATCGAACATCCTGTCTACCGGAAGAATCAAACGTTCTATATTACCTGCTTCCATGACTTTTTGTACTTCGTCCAGTTTTACCGCGTCTGTTAATCCAAACCGCTCTACCCGGGTACGCAGAAGTTCTTCCATACAACCGCCACATCCCAGTTTTTCACCGATATCGTTACATAAGGTCCGGATATACGTTCCCTTGGAACACTGCACCCGAATCTTTACTTTCGGAAGCTCCATCCACAGAACCTCAATGCTATGAAAGGTAACCGGTCTGGCTTTTCGCTCCACGACTTTACCTTCCCGTGCCAGTTCATACAGTTTTTTCCATTTACTTTCAGTGCGGAATACATCGGTGGAACCTGCTGCTGCTCACCCTGAAATGAAAGAATGCAGGTGCGGACTTCTTCTTCCGACACCTGCACTGACGACTCCTTCAGGATCGTTCCTTCCATATCCTGGGTATCGGTGGTGATTCCCAACCGAAGCACTGCCTCGTATTCCTTATCATGATCTGCCAGCAGATCACACAGTTTTGTTCCTTTTCCAAGGCAGACCGGCAGGACACCCTGTGCCTGAGGATCCAGGGTTCCCGTATGACCGATCTTTTTTTGTTTTAAGATTCCACGAAGCTTCGCCACCACATCATGAGATGTATAGCCTGCTTCTTTGTATATATTGATTACACCGCTTCTTTCCATATGTTTTCTTTACTCCTGAAGCTGTCTTTCTATATCCAGTGTCAGACTGTTTACCACATCGAACACTGATCCCTGCATAGTACATCCGGCTGCTTTCACATGACCTCCACCGCCAAAATAAGAAGCCACTCTTGCCACATCCACTTTGCCGTTGGAACGCATACTGACTTTATACTCCTGCACACCGATTTCATATAAAAAGATGGCAACCTCCACGCCACGGGTATTCTGTAACTGGTTAACGATACCATCCATATCTTTCGGTGTCACACCGTAAAAATCCATGTCTTTCTTTCTCACATAACCCACGATACACCGCTGATCCAAAAGCATGATGCTCTCCATGATCGTGCGTCCCATAATCTGATTCTGTGCATAAGATTTTGTATAGAAAGAATCCTTGATGATACTGGTAAAATCAATGCCTTTTGCCATCAGCTGACCTGCGATCTCCATGGTTCTGGTTCCGGTACAGCTGTACTGAAACACACCGGTATCGTGAACGATCCCGGTATACAGTGCTTCCGCACAGGCTTTGTTGATCTTTTCCGGCTCCAGAAGTTCATAGAGCACTTCACAGGTAGAGCTTGCGTCCGGAACGATCTGATTCTTCTGTGCAATTCCTTTATTCGTGATGTGATGATCGATGCACGCGGTTATTTTCGCCGTATTCACTGCCTGACCGGCAACGCCGATCCGGTCTGTGCTGCTGACATCGAATTCCAGAAACAGGTCATATTCTTTCTCTTCCCATTCCTGTTTCGCCTGATCGATGTCCTGAATAAAATGAAATACTTCCGGTACCTCCTCCAGATAAACATCTGTCTGGATCTGTGGGTAATTTTCTTTCAGATACAGATACATTCCCATGCAGGAGCCCACGCAGTCACCATCCGGTCTTACGTGACCGGCGATGGCTGCTGTGGTTACCCCCTCAAGTACAGATGCAATATTATTTATCATCTTCCTCATCCCTTTCCGGGGTCTCTTTATTTACCTCGTCAATTAATCTGGACATATGCACACCATATTCAATCGACTGATCCAGTACAAACTGAATCTCCGGTGTGTTACGAAGATTCAGACGTTTTGCCAGCTGGCGGCGTACATAACCTTCCGCACTGCGAAGACCGGCAATGGTATCTTTCTTTTCTTCATCGGAACCCATCACACTGATGTATGCCTTGCAGGTTTTCAGATCCGGTGCCACTTCCACAGAAGTGACGGATGTCATCATATGAATTCTGGGATCTTTGATCTCCTGACGGATGATGAGCTTAATTCTTTCATCACTTCGCCGTTAATCCTTGTATTTTTTATGCTGTTTTTTCTCATTATCTATCACCTCAATCCGGTATGAAGCCTATCTCGGTACTTCTACCATGATGTATGCTTCTACCTGATCCAATTCCTGGATATCGTTGAATCCTTCGAATACCAGACCACATTCATAACCAGCTTTTACTTCTTTCACATCATCTTTGAATCGTTTCAGAGATGCCAGTGGGCCTTCGAAGATCTGTTTTCCTTCTCTGGAGATTCTTACCGTACAGCCTCTCTGGAATACACCATCCAGAACATAACTTCCGGCGATGTTACCGACACCGGATGCTTTGAAGATCTGACGAACTTCTGCATGACCGATGACTTTCTCTTCGAAGACAGGATCAAGCATACCCTTCATGGCAGCTTCCACATCTTCGATTGCCTGATAGATGACACGGTACAGACGCAGGTCTACACCTTCCTGTTCTGCGGTTGCTTTTGCTGTCGCGTCCGGACGAACGTTGAAACCAATGATGATCGCGTTGGAGGCGGAAGCCAGTGTTACGTCCGATTCGTTGATAGCACCTACACCACCATGGATGACCTTAACGACAACTTCATCATTAGACAGCTTCACAAGACTCTGCTTTACAGCTTCCACAGATCCCTGCACATCAGCTTTTACGATAAGATTCAGTTCTTTCAGGTTACCTTCCTGAATCTGGCTGAACAGATCATCCAGAGACATCTTCGCTTTTGTTTCTTCCAGCAGACGGTTCTTATTTTCAGAAATAAAGGTTGCTGCAAAGTTCTTTGCTTCTTTATCGTTTTCGGTAGCCACCAGAACTTCACCTGCGTTCGGTACATCTGACAGACCAAGAATCTCTACCGGCGTAGACGGGCCTGCTTCTTTGACACGGCGTCCCTTATCATCCATCATCGCACGTACTTTACCTGAGGAAGCTCCGGCTGCGATAAAGTCACCCACATGCAGCGTACCTTTCTGTACCAGGATAGTAGCAACCGGACCTTTTCCTTTGTCAAGCTGCGCCTCGATAACCAGACCACGTGCTTTTCTCTTCGGGTTGGCTTTCAGTTCGCATACCTCGGAAGTCAGCAGGATCATCTCCAGCAGTTCCTCGATACCCTGGTGAGTCTTTGCGGACACCGGGACGAAAATAGTGCTTCCACCCCAGTCTTCCGGAATCAGTTCGTACTCGGAAAGTTCCTGTTTTACTCTCTCGATGTTGGCACTCGGTTTATCTACTTTGTTAATTGCAACAATGATCTCAACACCTGCTGCTTTTGCATGGTTGATTGCTTCTACCGTCTGCGGCATCACACCATCGTCTGCTGCAACTACCAGAACAGCGATATCGGTGGAGTTTGCTCCACGCATACGCATAGCGGTGAATGCCTCATGTCCCGGAGTATCCAGGAATGTGATCTTCTGTCCCTTGATTGATACCACATATGCACCGATGTGCTGTGTGATACCACCGGCCTCACGGTCGGTTACATTTGTCTTACGAATCGCATCCAGCAGTGAAGTTTTACCATGGTCAACGTGTCCCATAACACAGACAACCGGTGGTCTTGGAACGAGATCCTTCGGATCTTCCTCTTCCTCTTTTAACAGTTCCTCGATCACATCCACTTTTTCTTCCTGTTCTGCGATAATATCATAGTCAAGTGCGATCTCCTGTGCCTTTTCAAAATCGATCTCATGGTTTACCGTAACCATAGTTCCTTCCATAAACAGTTTCTTAACGATCACTGCCGGCTGCATCTTCATCTTTTCTGCCAGTTCGCGAATCGTCATTTTCTCCGGAAGTGTGATTTCTTTCACTACTTCTTTCTTTTCTTCCTTCGGCTGAGGACGGGCAGGTTTCTGCAGTGCTTTCGGCAGTCTGCTCTTCTGAAAACGTCCCTGGTTCGGACGGTTGGATCCCTGTCCGTTTCTTCTGTCCTGGGTCTTTTTCTCTTCTCTTTCGCGTTCTTTTTCTTTATCTTTTTCTTTGTTCTTTACGTCTCTGACCGGTTTTCTTGCCAGGCCCAGATCCATACTGTCCATAGCAGGTCTGGAATCTCTGCGTTCATTTCTGCGTCCGTTGTTTTCTCTTCCGTCGCGGTCTCTGTTATCACGGTTCATACCGTTTCTGTTGTTATCAAAACGACGGCCACCCTGATTGTCTCTGTTCTGATTGTCTCTGTTTTGTCCGTCTCTGTTTCCATCGAAGCGACGGCTTCCGTTTCCGCCATCCTGACGGTTGTTCTGTCCCTGATAACGGTTATTATTCTGGCCGTTTCTGTTATCATAGCGACGTCCACCCTGGTTATCTCTGCTCTGGCCATCACGATTCTGATTGTCTCTTCTTCCTGACCGTTGAATCTTCTCTCCTGACCATCTCTCTCTGGCCGTCACGGTTCTGATTGTTCTCCTTCTTTCCTGACCGTTGAATCTTCTCTCCTGCCGTCTCGGTTCTGATTGTCACGGTTCTGATATCCACTGCGGCTTCCTTCACCGTTTCCTCTTGCCGGTCTGTCCTGTCCGTTTCTGTCAGACTGCGGTTTGTTTCTTCTGAAATTCTTACCTTCCTGGGTCTGTGCGTTCTGCGGACGGAATACTGAATCAGATTTGATTTCTTTTTCGGGCGGTCAGCTGCTTCTTTTTTCTCTTCTTTTCCTTCATTTTTTCCGGTGAATGCATCCCGGACCATTTTTTCATCTTTTTCTTCCAATGTACTCATATGACTCTTAACTTCTACCTTTTTCTCCTTTAAAAATTCAATAACTTCTTTGTTTGTTTTATTTAATTCCTGTGCAATTTCATAGATTCTTGATTTTGGCATTCTACCACCAACCTTTCTGCTCCATGCCAAGAAATGTAATTATTCAGATTTCAGCTGTTTTTCCATTGCTGCTGCCAGGTTTTCATCAGTTACTGCCAGAGACGCACGGAATTCTTTTCCCATGGCTCTTCCCAGTTCCTCTTTTCCTCCGAAATCATAACAGGGTACTTCATAATACGTACACATATTATGGAATTTCTTTTTGGTATTGTCCGACGCTTCCGCCGAAACGATGACCAGCCAGGCCTTTCCTGTCTTTACTGCTTTCTCCGTTGAAAACTCTCCGCTGACAATCTTACCTGCCTTGGTGGAAAGTCCGATCAGTGATAGTACTTTATTACAATTCAATCGTATCCAGCTCCCTTTCCAGGTTCTCGTAAACCTCCTGAGGAATCTGCATCTTCAGGGAACGTTCCAGCCCTTTGTTCTTGATGGCTTTCTGCAGACATTCCTTTGAGAAACAAAGATATGCGCCGCGACCGTTTTTTCTTCCGGTCACATCCAGTACGATTTCACCTTCCGGCGTCTTCAGTACACGCATCATTTCCTTTTTATTTTTCATCTCATTGCATCCGATACATTTCCGCAGCGGCACCTTTTTTATATTTCCCATAGCTATCCGCCTCACTGTTTTTTCAGATCTTACTCTTCTTCTGTGGATGTCTCTTCCGAGATCTCTTCTGTTTTCGGTTCTTCATCCAGTTCTACACCGGCCAGAGCATCTTCCATGGAATCTTCACCCTCTTCATCGTCAGATCCTGATAATATTCAAAATCACCGGCTTCTCTTGCCTGTGTCTCACTCTTGATATCGATCTTGAAGCCTGTCAGACGGGCTGCCAGACGGGCATTCTGTCCTTCTTTACCGATTGCAAGAGACAGCTGATAATCCGGAACAATAACCAGCGCAGTCTTCTCATCCGGATCTGCCAGTACGGTGATCACCTTTGCAGGGCTCAGTGCATTCTCAATCAACAGTGCCGGATTCTCATTCCAGCTGATGATATCGATCTTCTCACCACGCAGTTCTTCCACAATAGTGTTTACTCTGGCACCGTTCATACCTACACACGCACCGACTGCATCAACATCCGGATCATTGGACCATACAGCGATCTTGGTTCTGGAACCGGCTTCTCTTGCGATACTCTTGATCTCTACGATACCGTCTTTTACCTCAGTCACTTCTGCTTCAAAGAGACGTTTTACCAGTTCCGGATGAGTTCTGGAAACCATGATCTTTGGTCCTTTCGGTGAATCCTTAACTTCCAGTACATATACTTTGATACGTTCGGTCGGTTTGTATACTTCACCTTTGACCTGCTCGTTTTCACTCAGGATCGCATCTACCTTACCCAGATTCACACTGACATTTTTTCCCATGTACCGCTGTACCACACCGGTAACCACGTCTTTTTCTTTCTGGAAATATTCATCATACAGAACTTTTCTTTCTTCCTCACGGATCTTCTGCAGAATCACATTCTTTGCGTTCTGTGTCGCGATACGTCCGAACTGTTTGGACTGAATCGGAACCTGAACGATATCCCCCAGTTCATATTTGGAATCCATCATCTTCGCATTGGAAAGGCTGATCTCCATCACCGGATCTTCTACCACCTCCACTACGGTCTTGTCAGCATATACGCTGAACTCGCATGTTTCATGATCGATGGTCACATGTACGTTATCTGCTTTTCCAAAATGGTTTTTACAGGCCTGAATCAGAGACTGTTCGATCGCTTCCATCAGAACTTCTTTGCTGATATTTTTTTCTTTTTCCAGAATAGTTAACGCTTCCAGTAATTCTGTGTTCATTTTTTCTTTATCCTCCTTAAAAATCAAAAGCAAGACGAATCAATGCGATATCTGCTTTTTCAAATGTCTGCTCTTTCTGATCCTCTGTGGTGATCGTCACGCTACTTTCATCATATGCACTGAGGATTCCGTAGAATTCTTTTTCTTTATTAATCGGACGATAGGTACGGATCTCTACTTCTTTTCCCATACTTCTTACGTAATCCTTTTCTTTCTTCAGAGGACGTCCAAGACCCGGGGAACTTACTTCCATAATATAAGCATCTTCGATAAAATCCAGTTCATCCAGTTTATCACTGAAGATTCTGCTGACTGCCTCACAGTCATCTACGGTAATTCCGCCTTCTTTATCGATATAGAAACGTAAATACCAGTTTCCTGCCTCTTTCACATACTCCACATCCACCAGTTCAAAACCAAACTGATCAATAATCGGCTGTGCCATAGCTTCCGCCTTCTGTTCGTACTGTTCTCTTACACTCATGCTTTCACCACCTTTTACATGAACAGCAGTTGCTGTCCTCAACAATCAACCCTGATTCTTCGGATGTTCGACCCGTAATTCATACCATCAAACTTCATCCTCTAACTCAGTGATTGATACTCAATGCAACAAATAAGAGTGGACGTATCGCCCACTCTTAAAACTAGTCATCATCTATTAACATGGTAATCATACCATTTATTATTATAAAATGCAAGCGTTTTCAGGCTTTTTCCTTTATACCCGCACTTTCGTTCCTTTGGTGTCCCGTTTTCCAAGCTTGATCTTATTGAGGACCATCTGCTTTTCTTTGTATTCAATCTGGTATTCCATCCGGCTTTCCAGAAGATATGCATGTTCCAGATAATCTCTGTCACCCATCTTCATTGCCCGGACACCAAGGGCTGCTTTTTTCTTCTCCGGTACTTCCTCTTTCAGAAAACGCAGAAAATATCCCGCATGGCTCTGCAGCACCACATAATCCATCGTGTCACACAACTCCACAAGAACCAATTCATCCTCCTCCGTCAGTTTGGTAGAAGCGATGGTTCTCTTGATCACATCGAATTCCGTTCCCGGCACCTGTTTGATCATACCGGATTTTGTCACGAAAATCAGAGAAGCATTCTTTACTGCCTCCATATTGCTGACACAAAGCAGTTCTTCCTGTGCACTGAAAAATTACTCAGGTTGTCGATCGGAACTCCTTTATCTCTCAGCCTTGTAAGTGGCAGATCCATCACTTTTACCGTATGCATCTGTCCTTTGTTCGTAAAGAGACAGATCTTATCGGTATTCATACAGGTAAATACATACTTATATTCCCCGTGAACCGTCTCTTTGTTCCTCTCGTAGGTATTCTTATCCAGCACCTTGGCATATCCGAAACGATCCATCAGAAAACATACTTCCGCTTCTTCTACTTTCTTTTCTTCAAAGACAGCTTCTTCCCTGTTTTCAATCACGGTACGGCGTTTTCTTCCATAGGTTTTCTTGATGTGATCCAGATCTTCCATGATGACCTGTGCCATGGCATCGTAATTATTCAGAATCTCTTCATATCTGGCAATATTTTTCAGAGTTTCCTCATGTTCTGCCACCAGGGCTTCGATTTCCAGTCCGATCAGCTTATACAGTCGCATCTCCAGAATCGCAGTTGCCTGTCTCTGGGTAAAGCAGAGTTTTTTTGCTGCTTTCTCACTGGCTTTCGTCTTGAAGCGGATACCTTCGGTCACACCGTTTACCAGACACTCTTTTACCTGTTTCTGGTTTTTACTTCCACGCAGGATCTCGATGATCAGATCGATCACATCACAGGCTTTGATCAGACCCTCCTGGATCTCTTTCTTTTCCAGTTCTTTATTTAACAGTGTCTGATGCTTTCTCGTACAGACTTCAAACTGAAAATCCACATGATGCTCAATGATCTGTTTCAGGCTCAGTGTTTCCGGTCTTCCATCTGCTACAGCGAGCATATTCACACCGAAAGTATCTTCCAGACGGGTCTTTTTATAGAGCATATTTTTCAGATTTTCCACATCTGCGCCTTTTTTCAGCTCCAGAACGATCCGGATACCTTCTTTGGAAGACTGGTTGGAAATATCCACAATATCTGTAGCTTTTTTGGATTCTACCAGACCGGCTACATCATTTAAGAATTTTCCTATATTGGCTCCAACCATCGGATACGGGATCTGGGTGATCACAAGGTTGACTTTTCCGCCTTTTAATTTCTCTTCTTCCACTTTTCCGCGGATCTTGATCTTTCCGCTTCCGGTTTCATAGATCTTCAGAAGTTCATCTTTATTGATCACGATACCGCCGGTCGGAAAATCCGGTCCTTTGATGTATCTCATCAGACCTTTCACGCTGATCTCATTATTTTTCATGTAGGCTTTCACACCGTCCACGATCTCGACCAAGTTATGTGGCGGGATGCTGGTCGCCATACCGACCGCGATACCATCCGCTCCGTTTAACAGAAGATTTGGAACACGAACCGGAAGTACCACCGGCTCTTTCTCTGTCTCATCAAAGTTCGGCATAAAGTCCACAACATTCTTATCCATATCACTCAGATATACTTCCTGGGTGATTTTTTCCAGTCTTGCTTCCGTATATCGCATGGCAGCGGCTCCGTCACCCTCGATGGATCCAAAATTTCCATGACCGTCTACCAGAGCCTGCCCCTTCTTAAAGTCCTGTGCCATAACCACCAGGCATCATAGATGGAACTGTCGCCATGTGGATGATATTTACCCATGGTATCACCTACGATACGGGCGCATTTTCGATAAGGCCTGTCATAGCGGATACCCAGTTCATACATATCATACAGGGTTCTTCTTTGTACCGGTTTCAATCCGTCACGAACATCCGGCAATGCTCTTGACACGATAACACTCATGGCATAGTCAATATAAGACTTCTGCATTACCTCGGAATATTCGGTTCTGATAATCTGTCCTTCCATGTTTTCCTCCTGATTGTTCTATCAGATATCCAGCTGTGCGTTCTGTGCATGCTGATAAATAAATGCTTTTCGGGGAGGTACGTCCGTTCCCATCAGTACTTCTGTCACATCAGATGCCATTCTCGCATCTTCAATTTCCACCCGTTTCAAAATTCTTGTCTTCGGATCCAGAGTTGTCTCCCATAACTGCTGGGCATCCATTTCTCCCAGACCTTTGTAGCGCTGCAGAGTAAAGGATCCTGTGTGAGTTTTTCTGTATTTTTCCAGCGCCTTGTCATCATACAGATATTCCTCTTCCCCTTTGGAAGGGATCACTTTATACAATGGCGGCATAGCAATGTATACATGGCCTTCATAGATCAGTTCCGGCATAAAACGATAAAACAGAGTCAGCAACAAGGTGGAAATATGGGCTCCGTCCACATCCGCATCGGCCATGATGATAATCTTGTCATACCGAAGCTTTGTAATATCAAAATCATTCCCATACCCCTCGGAAAATCCGCAACCAAATGCATTGATCATGGTCTTGATTTCTGCATTCGCCAGCACTTTATCTATCGTTGCTTTTCCACATTCAGGATTTTCCCACGGATTGGTAAAATAGCCTGATAATTACGGTCTCTGGCTGATTTTGCAGAGCCGCCGGCGGAATCTCCCTCGACAATAAATATTTCGCATTTTTCCGGATCTTTTTTCACACAGTTTGCCAGTTTTCCATTGGAATCAAAAGAATACTTCTGTTTTGTCAAAAGATTGGTTTTTGCCTTTTCTTCGGTCTTACGAATCTTGGCAGAACGTTCTGCACAGGAAAGAACTGTTTTCAGGGTCTCAAGATTACGATCAAAGAATCGAACAATCTCATCTCCTGTGACCTTGGCTGTCGCCTTGGATGCATCCTGATTATCCAGCTTGGTCTTGGTCTGTCCTTCAAAACGAGGTGCCGGATGTTTGATAGAGATAACTGCAGTCATACCATTTCGGATATCCACACCGGTAAAATTGCTGTCTTTTTCCTTCAGATTCCCAGTTCTCTTGCATAGTTGTTCATAACCGTGGTAAACATGGTCTTGAAACCTGTCAGATGGGTTCCGCCTTCTGCATTGTAAATGTTATTACAAAATCCAAGAACATTTTCATGGAATTCGTTGATATACTGGAAAACCCCTTCCACCGTAATTCCATCACTCTCTCCTGAAAAATAAACCGGATCATGAAGCGTCTCTTTTTTTCTGTTCAAATCTCTTACAAAACCAATGATCCCCTCCGGCTCATGATAATCGATAACTTCCGGTTCCGTCTTCCGTTTATCTTCGAAATGAATGGTCAACTTAGGATTCAGATACGCAGTTTCATGAAGACGGCTTTTTACCTCTTCCTCTGTAAATCTTGTTTTTTCAAAAATCTCCGGGTCCGGAAGAAAATTGATACAGGTTCCGGTCTCTTTTGTACGTCCGATCTTCGGAAGCAGACCCTCTTCCAACTCGATTACCGGAATTCCACGCTCATATCGATCATGATGTACGTATCCTTCTCTGCTGACTTTGACGTAAGATAGGTAGACAGTGCATTTACCACAGAGGAACCTACGCCGTGAAGACCACCACTGGTCTTATACGCACCATTATCAAACTTTCCACCCGCATGAAGGTGGTAAATACCAGACGCTCCGCAGATATTCCTTTCTCATGCATTCCAACCGGAATTCCACGTCCATTATCTGACACGGTGCAGGAACCGTCTGCTTCCAGCGCAACCCGGATCAAATCACAGTGCCCTGCCAGATGCTCATCCACCGAGTTGTCCACGATTTCGTAGATCAGATGGTTGAGACCTTTTCTGGAAACGCTGCCTATATACATACCCGGTCTCTTCCGGACTGCCTCAAGACCTTCCAGAACTGAGATACTACTGGCGTCATAACTGTCTTTCTTTGCCATAATACTTTCCTTTCTATTCTTTCTCTCCCCGGTACTTTCCTTTGGCTCAAGCCACAGACTTTGGCTCATTGCTCGCGTACGTAATTAATCGGCGGTTTTTCATGGGGTACTGGGGTACTTAACGAAAACTGCCGATTATTATACCATATTTTTATACATAGAAACAAGTTAAAAAGTACTTTGGATTGTAGATTCCTATATTTCTCCCTTTTCTCTCAGATAATTCAGAAACCCCTCTGATCCTTCTTCCACATCCTTGTAAGTTTCATCAAAGTCTCCTGTATACCATGATCTGCTATATCTCTTCCAGATCCGGCAAAGCTTAACAGTTTATATACCTTCCCTCCGGGTCATGCTTCAACATCCGATTCAGGTTTCGTATATTTGCAGTATCCATACCTATAATGTAATCGAACTTGTCATAGTCGTCTAAAGTGACCTGTCTGGCTCTGTGAGGCACCAATGGAATTCCCAGTTCTCTCAATTTATTCACTGTACCTCTGTGTGGAGGATTACCGATTTCTTCTCTGCTTGTCGCAGCACTGTCTATAACAAACATATTTTCCAATCCAAGGGTGTTTACTTTGTGGGTAAATACGCTCTCGCTTAGGGTTGATCGGCAAATATTGCCGTGGCAAATAAATAATACTTTTATCAAAATGTAATTCCTCCTAAAATGCGCTGTCCTGCACCGATTTGCTCCGATTTATCTCGCCTGTTTTTAGGGTGTAACAGCATCTACTCTGTCACAGTTTTCCCGAAACAGGGCAAAATGGAGCAAGTTACGGCAGGCTGTAGTAGTAAAATGGTAGTAAAAATCGGGGTGTTTTACTACCGCTAAGATTTTATTTATCCCAAAAGTGTTTTATCTTATACTGCCATATAGCTTTTCTGACTGCTTTATCAACTTCTTTGGCTCTCAAATTACGCACTTCTGCAGGTTGCTTGATATCTTCCATAGTATCATATTTTGAATTATAAATTTTAATAAACATTTTTATATAAGTTGGATCATAACCTAAATAATCTAACAGTTCATTCCAATACATAGCCATAAAACGCAAATCTATAAAATAAGTAGATAACCTATTTCCTAAATCGTTTAGTTCCTTTTCATTTTTCTCCAATTCATATTTTTTGTATAATTCCTTGATTTCCGGATAATTTTTCCTCAAATTTGGCAATCTATTTTTTATATTATTCACAATACTAAGCAGCTTAAAATTTAGATTAATAAGAAAACAAGACTGTACTGAATCAATAAGAAGATCATTATTTTCATAAGACAAACTCAAGGTGATTATATCCACATCACCACTATTCTTTTTATAAAATTCATAGAACATCAATGACTCTCTTCTTCTCTTATCAAGCACATCTTCATCCGGCATTCTTTCCACTTTTTCAGGGATTTCGTCCTTCAACTTACAATATATTTCTATTCCATCATAAACATCTTCTATAATCTCATTACATCTAAAATCCTTCTTCAGCATCTTTTTACTATGATAGACCTGAGTAATATAAATAATCAAAACCGCTAAAATACTACATAAGATGCTGCTGACATACGAATTCTTCATAATTGATACTATCGTTTTAAATACAACACATGTACTAAGTCCCTTAAAAACCTCTATTTTAATTGCAATTGCTATAAGTAGCATGAGACAAATCATTAATAACACAAACATTACCTGTCTATACAAAGATTTTTTCAATAATTCACACCTCCATTACTCCAGCCTTTTAATCTTTCATCAGTTTACCACAATTTCTCCCACGTCACAATAAAAACAGCCACATAACGTAGAAAGGGCAGTTGCTCGGATTCAATCCAAGCAACTACCCTTTCATATCAAAATTCTTTCTATACTACTTTGAACATCTTCTGAGTCACAGGCTTCTCCCCAATGGTCTTTTCCAATTCCTTCTTGGCAGCGTTCAGTTCCTCCATACGAATCATCTCGTCTTTCGCATCCTCCAACCCCAAATGGTGTATGTGTTCATGGTAACGCCGATGTCCGAATGCCCCATGAGGTACTGCAGCGTCTTTGGATTCATTCCCGATTTTGCCATATTCGAGCAATAGGTGTGTCGGCATACATGAGGGGTAACTTTCGGCATCTGGATACGGTAAATCCTGTTGTATTTCTGAATGATATGCTCCATGTACTTCTCCCAGTGAAGGGCAACCATCGGCATATCGTTTTTATCCAAAAATAAAAATCCAGCGTATCCTTCCACCATCGGTTCAACTTTTGGTGTCTTTCGGTTGGCAATAATTCTGCGAAAACACGCTGCGACAGCTTCCGTCATCGGCACATAGCGAATACCTTTGTCAGTTTTTGGTTCTTCAATTACATACTGCATCTGTGCAGTACGCTGTAACTGATGGTCTACCTTAATACGCATTTCTCCAAACTCAATCTCCGAAATCGTCAGCCCACAGAACTCTGAAATACGAAGCCCTGTGTGAAAAAGAATATAGATTGCATCATAGTATCTGCTGAAATGCTTATCCTCCTGAATAAACTTCAGCAAATCTCTCTGCTGCTTTCGGGTAATCGCTTCTCTGGTAACAGAATCATTAACAATGACGGATGCCAGCTCAAATTCAAATGGATTTTTGCGAAGCAGGTCATCATCTACTGCCATCTGAAATGCTGGTCTGAGAACTCCCCGGATCGAATGAATGGAACTGTATCCCCGCCCATCAATTTGTTGGAGCTTAATCAACCATGCCTTTGCGTCTGACAAACGCACCTTATCAATTCGCAGATTCCCAAAACTCTCTTTTTTCAGCATATTGATGACCGTTTTATATCCGGCAACCGTATTGTGACGAACTCCTGTTTTCAATGAAACATACTTTTCTACCAGTCCAAAACAGTATAGTTGCCACCGTTGGTTACGATACGGTCAAACAAATCCGCTTCAATCTGTTTTTCTTTCTCACGCAGGGAAGGCTCCCGCTTCTTCCCTTTTGGCATTGGGTCATTCTTGTCCAAACGCCAACTGTATACATTTTTCTCTTTTCCGTCCTCATCAATATAGCGGAACCGATACCTCCCATCTTTACGCTGGTACTCGCCCTCTCGCAAAATCCGATTACGGTTATCTCGTCTTTTCTCACTCATCGTGAACTCTCCTTTCAAAAAAGAGAGCCAGACTTGCGCTCTTATCATAGCACAAATCCAGCTCTCCGCATAGTTATATCATGTGAAATCGGTAAATCTGTCAGCTCTGTTTACACAGCAGTAGCCTGATCCAGATACCTCTCAAATTTCTCACGCTTAATGAGGCACGATTGCCGTTCATCACATAAAAATCCTCATTGGGATGTGTGTCAATAAGCGTTCTCAATTTTCCTTCGCCGATATGATAATATCTGGCTGCTTCCTCAATGGTAAGCGTATATCTACGCCACACCGGAACATCCGAGTAATTTTTTCCTTCAATATTCATCTTATTATTCGCCATAGGCAGTTATCCTCCATACATGAAAATAGCCAGACAGAGGGTGTCGGCAACGAAGTCCGGCAACGGGCTTCAAAAGACCTTGCAAACAATCTCAATCTGGCACTACTTACTATTTATACTTTTCTTTTATTTTTCTGTTGTTTTGGTTGTTATAAGGGAGAAAAGCTGATAGTTTCGGGGTTTTCCCCGGCAACCGGCTCGGCAACGGGATAGCAACAGGGGATGCAACGGGCTGTCATTTTCAGGATGGAAGCTCCATCTGTTCTGTGACCTCCACAAAACCGTCCATCGTTTTTCAGACGGGTTGCCGGAGTTCGTTGCCGGGTTTTCACGCTCCCAGCTTTTGTCTGCCATATTCGGAAAACATTCTTGGATTCGGGAAGTACCGCCAGCCAGTAATGCACTGGTTCATAATCTCGTTGATTTCCCGGATTTCCCATTGCTTCGGCTCGTCAAAGGCATGGTTCAAGGCTTCCTTGTAGAGCTGCTTGGAGCAAACCATGTTCCCGGTGTACTTATCAAGATACGCCTGTATCATTCCGGCTTTGGTGTCCTCCGGCATAAAATCCCGCTGGTGTTCTTTGAGATACCGCTGCATGTCGGGGCTGAAAGCCAGCTTGAACCTGCCGCTTCGGTAAATCTCCATCGCTTCCGCCCACATCTGCTCGATATAGGCTCTGGAAGCAGCTTCGTCCTCCAAAATGTGAACCTCGGCTTGCTCCGGGTACACCATGACGGGAATAAAGCGACGGTTGCCGGAACGGTCAAGGGGCAGGAAGTCAAGGGCATTGGAAGTGCCGCCAAACACGCACTGACGGGGGCGGTCTGCCGGGTGGGTTTCATAAGGTATCTTGTAGACCTCTTTCTGCCGGCTTAAAAATGACTTGATTTCCTCAATGCTCTTGGCATTGGCGGTTGCCATCATTTCTGCCATTTCAATAATCCAGTGACCTTGCAGCTTGCGGTACACATTGTCATCGTCCAGCTTCCGCAAATCATCGGAGAACCACTCATCCCGGACTGCCAGCAGACGGAAGAAGGTGGACTTGCCAGCCCCCTGACCTCCAACCAGACAGAGCATGATTTCAAACTTGCACCCCGGCTGAAAGGCTCGTGAGATTGCACCCAGCAGGAACAGCTTCAATGCTTCTGATATTGTCAATATTAGTTGACACATTTTCCTCAAGGATTTTGAACCCTATGCTGCTTCCTTCAGGGAAGCGTAATATTGTTGTCTTTTGATCATTGGGGGAAGACCTCTATTAGTGGAGCAGATCCTCCTGTTATTCCAGTAACTGGTGAAATATCTCCAGATGATTGTCTTAAGTTCATCCGTAGTCATTTTCTCTGTATCATAACGATCATATAGCAGTTCTGTTTTCATTCTTGCCCACATGCTCTCACACCGGGCATTATCGTGGCACCTGCCACCTGCGCTGTTCATACTTTGTTGTATGCCATATTTCTGTATCGCTTCCCGGTAAAGCTGGCTGGTATACTGGATTCCCCTGTCTGAATGGATAATGGCTCCACGGATACTCGGATACGCTTTAGCAGCATTTTCCAGTGTCTCTTTACATAAAGAGGCTTTCATATTTGTATCCATTGCCAAACCGATCACGCTGGAATCAAAGCAGTCAAAAATGGCTGAAACATACAGTTTCCCATCACAGCCTTTGATCTCTGTCATATCTGTAACACATTTTGTCAGCGGTTCTTCTGCGTGGAAATCACGCTTTAACAGATCCTCTGATTTTCTGGCTTCCCTGTCCGCTTTCGTGATCCCGTTCGGTTTGCGTCTGGGATGATGACTGATCCCAATCTCTTCCATGACACGGTAAACAGTGCGTTCACTGGGAATATCCACATTTTTCGGCTGTTTCATCGTCAATGCCTGATACATGCGGGTACGGCCATACGTATCATTGCAGCTATCTTCTGTAAGTATATCTTTCATGGCATCTGCCAGTGGCTGATATTTCCATGGGCGGTCTTTCATGACAAGATACTGGTAATATCCCTGTCTGCTGACATGGAGAACCCTGCAGAAAAAGGTAATATTTCCTTTGGAGCTGCCGTCTTTTGTTTTTAATGCAATAAACTTCATTCTTTCGTTTTTGCTGACTTCAGACGCTTCGCGGCGAAAAAAGCACTGGCTTCCTCAAGAAAGTCGTTTTCTTTCTTTAAAAGTCTGATTTCCTTCTCCAGTTCCTTTACCTGTTGACGGAGCCTTAAAAGTTCTTCATTAAGCGTCATGGCACTTTGTGGAGTCTGTGAGCCAGCTCCAAGATCAAGATTGCCAAGACGGTTCGCATGTACCCATCCATACAGGGTATTCCTTGGCACTCCCAGTTATTGCCACACTAAAGGAGAGTGAATGCATTGATATATTCCAAGAAAGACAGAACGGTAGATGCCCCGAAAGGACAATTATTTTCAGAATTTCTGGAAGATGAGTGTCCTTTT
>ENA-OQIO01000565-OQIO01000565.1-human-gut-metagenome-genome-assembly--contig:-NODE-565-length-19585-cov-1.899373_pt1 | contig 19585 bp, 23 predicted proteins | sample MGYA00242573_ERZ504737 | MGnify/ENA primary metagenome ERZ504737 (study PRJEB26092, sample SAMD00036203) | human gut metagenome | host: Homo sapiens | study: EMG produced TPA metagenomics assembly of...
CGTAGCTGTACACGACGATGTCATTTTCATTTATCTATTTCGCTATTATTTTGTTTGAAATCATTATATATGTTCATATAATAATTGAAAGCATTTTCATCATCAAAATAAACTAAAGCTTGATTGCGATCACTATTAGCTGGTAATTGGTCAAGATTATTACTGCCTAAAATTACTCTAGTTGCTCCTGTCTGTGTATTTTTCAAGCAAAATAATTTTTCAGGATATAATGGCGCATCTGCCAAATATATATTTAAATTACCTTGAGCATATTTTTCTTTAAAATTAGTATAATGTTCTGTTTTATATAATTCTTGCAAAGTATTTCTTTGCATAGCGAATGTATTTTCTAAAGTAGATGGTACAAGTGCAAGGTTGCCAAAAATAATCTCTACTTTAGTGAATAATTCTAAAAGATTAGCTAAAAAATCTATATTAGTAGCTATATTTATAGTATATAATTCATTAAATCCTTCAAATAAATCCAAATATGATATGTTTTCTGGTGCACAAAATTGAGCTTTTACAACATTTACAGTATGTTGTTTAGTCTTACGGTGTGCCATTAAAAAATTCCTCCTAAAAATTTAACATAAAAATAATCAATTATAAATGAGTCCAAATTAGAAATAAATCCTTATATTTCAAGGCTTTATAAAAACTAATTTTTATTGTATCATAAGCAACTACAAATTTCAAAGTGTAGTAAATAAGATACTTTTTAGTTTTTATTTTTTGCAATTAATTGAGAAATATTCTCTAAAACACTTGAAAATACATTTCAATACAATTAATATATTATATTAGAGAAATTTTCTACTAGACTTATAGTTAACTCAAGATGCTATACTATAGATACACTACTTAGGGAAGGACAAATTATATGAATAGACGTGATTTTATAATTAAAGGATTAAAATTAGGTGGAGCATTACTTGCAGGAGCAAATATTTCCACTTTTTTAAATTCTATAGCAAATATTAATAATAATATAGCTAAAGCAGCTGATTATACATTATATGCTTCTGATTTACCAATTGTTGAAAATTATTTCAATTTTACTTCTTTATCTACTAGACCTAGAACATCACAAATCATAGTTCATCATTCTGCTATTGGCGGAAACGACGATATCACAGCTGCAGATATCCATCGCATTCATCTGCAAAATGGTTGGTCTGGTATAGGTTATCATATGTTTATTCGTAAAAGTGGTTTAATTGAAACTGGCAGACCGTTAGAAGATATTGGCGCACATACTTATCAACATAATAATAGTAGTATTGGTATTTGTTTATCTGGTAATTTTAATGATGAAATGCCTACAGATATGCAAATTGCTTCTGCAAGTAAATTGATTGGTTTATTATGCCAAATGTATAGTTTAAGTCCAAATGAAAATACAGTATTTGGTCATCGTGATTTTAATGCCACTGCTTGTCCTGGTGAAAATCTATATGCAGATTTATATCATCTCCGCCATATGGCTAGTAATTTCATTTGATAATTAAAAATTAAAGGAGAACACAATATAATGAGAACTTTACCTAAAGCGGGGGAAATATGGGTTCACTTCAAAGGTGAGGATAAAAAATATTTGATTATTACCGTAGCTACACATACAGAAACTCATGAACAATTCGTAGTTTATAAAGCTTTATATGGTGATTTTAAAGATTATATTAGACCTTTAGATATGTTTATGAGTAAAGTTGACCGCCAAAAATACCCTGATGTTTCTCAAAAATATCGTTTTGAAAAATTGGTTTAACAAAAAATCCTATCTCTAAGAAATCACTTAAAGATAGGATTTTTTTATTTATTGAAATTAATTCTAGTATCTAATTTAGGAATGATATTACCATCATCAATGATATTATATTCTAAGTCTGAGCTTTCAATTATAGACTTTAAAAAATTATGAACTTCTAATCTTTCATTGATAATTTCTTGTAAATTCATAATCAAAGATAAATCTATACCATCATTTAAAACATAATTAGATAATGCTCTCTGAAAAATATCTATCTCGATATTTATACCTGATTGACGAAGCTCAGCAAATTTTTTGTGCTACCTCTGTAGTCGCTAATTCTTGCAATTCCTGTTGATAAAAATAATTAGTAACACTGATAGCTACATTACCTATTAAATGACCGATAATAGGTATATTTTCTTCTGACCATATAGCTACATTAGAAGCTGTATCAAAATAGCCTTTATATTTTTCAATTACAGGTCTAGTAGCTTCAATATAATCAATCAACTCTTGTCTATGCTGTGAATCCTTCAATAATTCTAGTAAATCATCCCTTATAGCAGCATTTTCGGGATTTAAAAAGCCAGTAATCGTACTGATTGCCAAATTACTAGTATCTGTAGGCGCTGCTTTAGCAGGAGTTGGCACTAAACATAAACAACATATTAAAAGTACTAGCAAAGATAGCTTTTTTAATATTAGCATACGAATCAAATCCTCCTAAATTTTCTTAAAGAGAAATATTTACTTTGATTAAAGTGTACTTTTAGAAATATAGTTTTGTCTAGTGTCTAATTCATAAAATATTCTATACGTATAAATAATCTGCCATGACTGGCTGTAAGCCGTTATGAATTAAATCATGATATACTTCGTCTACAGAACGAGTGTCGGCAATTTCAAATTGAGCATCGCCTTTATCTTCGCTTTCTTGACTATGTTCACCGATGGCGGTACTTACACCAGCGGAAATTTTTGTAGTAGCGATATTTACGAGATTATCACGAACTCTAGCACATTCTCTAGTAGATATAGTAATACTAGCAGATGGCATAAATAAACGATAAGTACATACAACTTGTAAAAGCTGGGCTTCATGTACATCTTTAGGATTGATTTTATCATTATTGATAATTGGACGAAGGCGTGGACAAGAAAATGCTATTTCTGCATGTGGATATTTTTGTTGTAAATAATATGCATGCATACCTGTAGCCAAAGCGTCTTTTCTAAAATCATCTAAGCCTAAAAGTGCAGCAAAACCAACGCCTCTCATACCGCCACGAATTGCTCTTTCTTGAGCATAGAAACGATAAGGGAAAATACGTTTATGTCCAGCTAAATGAAGTGTTTCATATTTATCGCTATTATATGTTTCTTGGAATACAGTTACATAATCCGCACCGCATTTTTGTAGGTAAGCATATTCATCTGTATTCAATGGATAGATTTCAAGTCCAATAACACGGAAATATTTTTTAGCTATTTTACAAGCTTCACCTATATATTCTATGCTGGATTGCTTGCGACTTTCACCTGTTAAAATCAAGATTTCCTGCAATCCAGATTTAGCAATTTCCTGCATTTCTTTATTGATTTCATCATAATTCAATTTAGCACGTTTAATTTTATTATGACAATTAAAACCACAATAGATACAATAATTTTCACAGTAATTAGCAATATATATTGGTGTGAACATATAGATAGAATTGCCAAAAAATCTCTTAGTAGTTTTCTGTGCTTTTTGTGCTATCTGTTCAAGAAAAGGAAGTGCTGCTGGAGATAATAAAGCTCTAAAATCTTCTGGTGTAATATGGTCATGACTAAGTGCAGTTTGTACATCTTGGGCTGTATATTTATCATAATCATAACTATCCATATCAGCTATAACCTTATCTAAAATATCACTTGGTATAACTTCCATATCTGGTAAATATGCCATATGGTCAATACGTTCTTTTTTTAATTCAGCTCTTACTTCATCATTAATAATACTTTCATTAATATGATTATCTTTATTCATTCATCTTACCTCACAATTATTACTGATTAAATTAATAATTAATCTTGTAAAAATCCTGTCAATGGAGAAGATGCACTTGCTCCTTGTGCTTTTACACGACCTAATTTTGCTTCATAAGCAAGGCGTCCTGCTTCAATAGCATAATTAAAAGCTTTTGCCATGCGAACGACATCACCTGCTGTTGCTATAGCAGTATTAGCCATAATAGCAGTAGCACCCATTTCCATAGCTTCACAAGCTTGAGAAGGTCTACCAATACCAGCATCTACAATAATTGGTAAGTCGATTTCATCTATGAGAATTTGAATAAATTCTTTTGTACATAAACCTTTATTAGAGCCGATGGGAGCCCCAAGAGGCATTACACAACTAGCACCAGCATTTACTAAATCTCTAGCTACATTTAAATCTGGATACATATAAGGCATAACAGTGAAACCTTCTTTAGCTAAAACTTCAGTAGCTTTGATAGTTTCATAATTATCAGGTAAAAGATATTTACTATCGCGCATAATTTCAATTTTTACTAAATCACTGCCACAAAATTCTTTAGATAAACGAGCTATGCGAATGGCTTCATCAGCATTTCTAGCTCCAGAAGTATTAGGAAGCAGTGCTATATCTTTAGGAATGTAATCTAAAATATTAGCCATACCGCCATTATTTACACGACGAAGTGCTAAAGTTACGATTTCAGCTTTTGCTTCATTGATTGCTGCTTGAATTAATTCTAAAGAATATTTACCAGAACCTAAAATAAATCTTGAATTGAATTGATGTTTTCCTAATTGCCACATAATATGATACCTTCTTTATAAATTATTTTCTAAAATCAATTGAGTGATTAAATTTGCTTGATGACCAGCACAAATAGCTACTCTAGGAGCCATTAAACTATTTTCATTGGATAATGCAGTTTTTTCATCACCACAGAATATAAAATTTGCCCATCACCTTACGAGTATGAATTTCATTGCTATGACCAAAACCCGCCATACCACTTCCAGAAATGATATATTTTTTCAGGGAAAAGCTCTAATACCTTATTTACTAACATCGCCTTATTTTCAGGAACGTCAAAAGCTTCACAGATGATATCTTCATCTTTAAACAATGAAAAAATATTATCTTCTGTTACCTTTATACAATCAGTAACGATATTTAAATAAGGATTTATCATTTGTAATTGCTCGGCTAGAGCTTGCGTTTTGTATTCATTTAGATGTGAGATGAAATAATGTTGTCTATTGAGATTGCTGATATCTACTTTGTCAAAATCAATTAAATGTAAATGACCTACACCTATTCTAGCTAGTGCCACAGCGATATTAGAGCCTAAACCACCAAGACCGGCTATAGCAACTTTAGCATTATTTAATTTTCTTGGTTGACTATGCATGGCGGTCATTTAAAGTTTGATAAATTAATTCTTTTGCCAAAATATCTGCCATTATCAGCCACCACCAACAAAAGTTACGATTTCTAATTTATCATTAGGATTTAAAATAGTTTGTGCATATTTTGCTTTTGGGACTATTTGACCATTTAACTCTATAGCTATCTTATCTAAAGGATAATTATTTTCTTGCAAATAAGTAACTAAATCCATAGGCAAAGATATTTCTTGATTTTGTCCATTAACTATTATCAAAATAAAACCTCCTCATTTTTTATCTTTTGAAAAATTTTATTAAAAAAGGAGTCCACAAAAAGATAACACCCGCGGTGGTGCACCCCTTCATGAACTCCTGTTCAATCACATGGTCAACTCTATGTGATTTTAAAAATTAATATATAGATGTGTGTTAAAATAAAAAAGAGATGACAAAATGCCATCTCTTCTAATTGCAAATACATCATAATTATTATCCTACGTTGGCATTATCCAAATCAGGTTATAGGTCGAAGTTCACAACTTCCTCTCAGCCAGTTTACTAGCTCCCTGTTATTAATTTATATATACAATATAATTTATAAATTATCATTTGTCAATAAGTTTAATTATTTTTCTTGAACAACTCACTGACAAGTAAAGAACCTAATATCAAAATCGCTCCAATCCATTGAGAAATACTCATCGGCTCAGCTAAAAGAACTGTGGATAAAATAATCGCAGTTACTGGGTCTAAATAGCTAAAAATAGCAACTTTTTGTGCTGGTAATTCTTGTAGTGAAGAAAAATATAATAAATACGCTATACCTGTATGTATAATGCCTAATATAGACAAAGATAATAACGAAAAACCACTCATGCTCCATGAATTTCCCTGATAGATTACATAAGGCAATAAAATTATTGAAGCTAATAATAATTGAGCAATACTGCTATCAATGGCAGAAATATCTTTGAAAAATTTATTTGCTAAGACTACAATCGCATAAAATAATGCAGCAGATATTCCATACAGTACACCGATAAAATCATTCACACCAGATTGATTGTCATTGAATATGCCAGCGACTAATGCCATACCTAATAAAGATAAAATTACACAGATGATTTTAAATAGCGATAAACTTTCTTTCAATATAAATGGAGATAATAATACTACAAAAGTAGGTGCTAAATAATATGTAAGTGTCGCTGTAGCTATCGTTGTATAATTATATGCTTGAAATAAAAAAATCCAGTTAAAACCTATAGCTACACCAGATATTAATAAATAGCGTAAATTTTTTATTAAAACATTTCGATTTATTTTTTTGTGCAAACATACCATAGCGATAAATAAAATAAAAGCACCTACAAAACCACGCACTAGGGCTATTTGCGAACTTGCAAGTTCGATATTGCGCACAAATAAACCGATACTACCAAAAATAAGCATAGCCGTAATATTTTTTAAAGTTGCATTCATGGAAATCATTCACATCTCTTTCTATATTTATCTAGTCAATAATTATTGTTTATAATATAGCATAAAAACAATATACGTACTAGCTTAAAATTTGTTATAATTGATTTATATTTTATAATTCTAATGAAAGTACGGTGATATGATGATAAAAGCTATTTTCTTTGATATTGATGGTACATTAGTTAGCTTTAAAACACATAAAATTCCTGAATCTACAATACAAGCTTTACATACTTTAAAAGCAAAAGGAATAAAATTATTTATCGCAACTGGTCGTCCGCCATATGACTTGAAATTTTTAATTGATGAATTTGGCGATTTATTCACTGGTTATATTACTTTTAATGGTCAATATTGTTATGATAGTACAGGGAAAATCTTACACGAAGAATATTTAAATCGTGAAGATTTAATCCAATTTACAAATTACATCAAAGATAAAGATATCGCTTGTGGTTTTATGGAATAGATTATTTTTATTTTAATCTCTATAATGACCGCTTAGCAAAATTAAAAGAAACTTTAGGAGATACTGCACCTGATAGAGCATTTGATGATGTAAGTCGTGTATTCAATCATAAAACATATCAATTGAATATTTTCCTAAATGAAGATGAAGAACAAGAAGTCTTACCATATTTGCCAAATTGCAAAGCTGTTCGTTGGTGCCCATATTTTACAGATATTATTCCTAAAGATGGCGGTAAAGGCACAGGCATCAAAAAAGTTTTAGCTTACTACGGCATAGATATCAATGAAGCTATGGCTTTTGGTGATGGCGGAAACGATGTGGAAATGCTTGAAGCTGTAAAATATGGCATAGCTATGGGAAATGCTAATGATAATTTAAAACAGATAGCAGATTTCATCACTTTAGATGTAGATAATGATGGCGTAGCTTATGCTTTAAAACAATATAACGTATTATAAAATAAACCTACTATAAATTACCTTATTTAAAAGTAATCTATAGTAGGTTTTCTTTAATTAAAATATTTCTTTAACGACGGTAAATACAAAATGAGAATAATTGACTCTAATAAATACGTTAAATTATATGTCAGCCATATACCATCATTACCTAGATAAGACATCAATATTTTTTGGCAGATATAAAAAAATATCACAGCGACAAACATCATATTTCTGATAGAAGCTGTATTGCCAATACCTGTATACATACCGTATAAAAGTAGTCCCACACAAGCACATATTGGATGCAAAATCAGATAGATACTATAATCGTTAGCATAATTAGCCACAATTGCCAAATCAGTCATCATATTTATAAAATACGATTTAGTAATATACATAATCACTGAAATAAAAATTATAAATACAGCTAAACATCTTAAGCCTATCTTAATACTGAATTTAATAAATTTATATCTTTGTATCCTTTTGCTTTCCTGAAAATACACTCACACCATTTGCCATACCATCAATAAAGTAGACCACAAATAAAAATAATTTCTAAGATAATAGCATTACTAGCTAGTGTAACAGTTCCCATGCTTGCCCCAGCTATGGCAAATAAATTATTTATCGTCAATAAACAAACAGTGCGAAACATTAAATCCACATTTACCTTCATCATGGCTAAAAAAGGCTGTAAAGTTTTTAAACTTTGAATATATTCATTGCGAATAGTTAAGTTCCCTCGTTTATAAATAGCAATAAAACCTACCATACAACCATATATTTGAGCAATCAAAGAAGCATAGGCTACACCTTGAATATTCATATCCATGATAAATACAAATACGATAGATAAGACGATATTCAACACATTCATAGATATTTGCATAAACATAGTATAGCGAATTATCATCTGCCCCATGAGCCAGCCTAGCGTTACATAATTGATTAAAACAAATGGCGCTCCCCATATAATGATATCACAATAATTTTTCATCAATTCAACAACTTGGCTTTCAGGCTTCATGAGCAATGCATAATATTTGAAAATCCATGGATAAATGATTAAAAATATCAAACTTATTACTATAGCTATAAGTAGTGGTCTAGCTAAAGCTAAAAATTTATCTTTGGCGGATTCACTGCCTAAAGCTTGAGCGGAAAAACTTGTAGTAGATACTCTCAAAAATCCGAATAACCAATATATATTGTTAAATAAAATTACTCCCAAAGAAACAGCAGCTATATAAAAAGCTTCTGACATATGTCCCATAACAGCAGTATTTACAGCTCCTAATAGAGGCTGTGTAGCTGTGGATAACATAAAGGGAATAGTTACTTTTAGATATTCTTTATAAGTTAATTGTGATAGCATAAAATCTCCTAATTATATTTTATTTAAAAACGATATTCTAAACGACCAAACCAACGTGTTTTTGTTTTATCATTTTCAATATCATTACCATTAAAATATGAAACTTCACCCATTAAATTTTTAGCAAATATATATCTAGCCCCTAATTCATAACCTTGTTCGCCTGTGAAGCTATTAGTATATGTTGGTAAAAATGTAGCTAGTTCTCCAATATTTTTATATGCAACCCATAATCCATACGTATTTGGTATAGTACGTTTTGCACCTTTATAATTTAATTGAAAAATATAAGCTTGCTCTTGATCACTATTGCCTAAGTCATATTTATTAGCATCTAAATTAGATAAAGCATATACACCACCTAATTTAAAGTTATTATCCAATTTATATTCTTCTGCAACTTCAAAAATTTGCTGTGTATCTTCAAGTTCTCCACTTCTTATATTATGATAAGCAAGTCCTGTTATTAATTTATTTGAAATAGGCATTTCTGCTTGTAATCCTACATAATGCATAGCATCACTTTCTGGATAAGCTTGTTTACCATTATAATGCATTTTCCCATTAACATTGTCGTTATATGGTGAATCAAAATTACCTATCATTGCTGTATAAATATTTTTAGTATCTTTATCTGTATAAGCGTATTTTATACCTTTAATATAATCATCAAAAATCATACCATAGGCAATATCCATATTAGCAAAATCGGCATAATCTACTTTACCTAAAGAAATTGTTCCGCCAAACGCTGGTCCTTGTAGATAAAGCATACGATTATAAAAATGGGATTTATCAGCTCCCTTAGCTTTATAATTTTGTTCATAGTCTATACGATTTTTTATTTTCCAGCCATTATCAATATTTATAGTTGGTTCTAAACGTGTACGCCATAAAGATTTACGCGTTTCACCTTTTTTACCTGGTCGATTATCGTGGCGGACATCATAACGACTTAATCCTTTAATAGTAATTATATCTTGTTTCTCTTTATTAATAATACTTTTTTGTTGCTCTTCTACAATTTTATTATTCGTTTCATCTATATTTTTCGTATCTGTTTTTGCATAGGCAATTCCTGTAGATATTGTCATAGATAAAATAGTAGCAACTAATAATTTAGTTATTAACTTTTTTCGCATAATTGTTGAAAACTCCTTAATAATTATAATCAAAATCAATAAATTTTCAAGAAAAAAACACCTATAAAAAATATTTTTCTTATAGGTGTTTTAGGAGGGATATATTATCCTAGAAAATTAAACTAGGTGGCAAGCAACATAATGATTAGCTGAAAGCTCTTTTAATACAGGTTTTTCTTGCGTACAAATATCTTTACAATATTTACAGCGATTTTGAAATGGACAACCTTTTGGCAAATCTAAAGGACTTGGGATATCACCAGAAAGAGTTTCTATATTTTTATTTTGTTTATTATCTAGAGAAAAAACTGCCTTCAATAATGCTTTAGTATATGGGTGTTTTGCTTCTGTAAGTTTATTTCCGTCAATTTTTTCAACGATATTACCCAAATACATTACAGCTATACGATGACTAAATAGACTAACCAAAGCCAAATCATGACAAATAAAAATATAGGTGATATTTTTTTCTCGCTGTAATTTTACTAGTAATTCAATAATTTTAGCTTGAACAGATACATCAAGAGCAGAAGTGGCTTCATCACAAACAATAATTTCAGGCTCTAGGGCTAAAGCTCTGGCAATAGCTACACGTTGACGTTGACCGCCACTCATATTATTCGGATATCTATCTACAAAATCATCTGGCAGTTCTACTAATCGCAATAATTCTCGAGCTTTCTCTTTTATTTGTGATTTTTTTATTAAATTAAAATTTAATAGCGGTTCACAAATGATATTACCAATTTTCATTTTAGGATTAAACGCTGCTGTAGGGTCTTGAAAAACCATTTGAATATGACGACAATTTTGACGACGTTTTTCTCCTGTTAATTTAGTAATATCTTGATTATGAAAAATAACTTCACCAGAAGTTGGTGCGTGCATATTCATAATAGTTTTTACCAGTGTAGATTTACCACAACCAGATTCGCCAACAATGCCTACTGTTTCTCCAGCATTAATATTAAGACTAACATCATCACAAGCTGTTAAAAATCTATTATTACTAGCTGGAAACTTTTTAGTTATATTTTTTACCTGCATAATAACTTTAGACATAGCGCTGTCCTCCTATTTGTGGAACTGAAGCAAGTAAAGTTTTAGTATATTCTGCCTGTGGTGAATTAATTATATCTTCGGCTTTACCATATTCTACAACTTTGCCTTGTTTCATTACCATAATTTTATCTGACATATAAGCCGCCACACCGATATTATGAGTTACTACAATCATTGCTGTACCACAACTGCGAGGAATCTCCATTAATTCTTTGACTATTTGTGCTTGAGTGGTAACATCTAAAGCTGAAGTAGGTTCATCAGCAAGCAATAACTCTGGTCTAAAAATAATAGCCATAGCAATACCAACACGCTGACGCATACCACCAGATAATTCAAATGGATATGATTTCATGATATTTTCAGGATTAGGCAAATTCATACGAGTAAGCATTTCTACAGCAAAAGAATATGCTTCTTCATCTGTAACATTATCATGAACTTGTAGATATTCTATAAATTGTTTACCAATAGTTTGAATAGGATTTAACATATTGCCACTATCTTGGAAAATCATAGAAATATTTTTTCCTCGAATGGCTAACCAGTCTCGAACACTGTATTTTAATAAATCATGATTTTCAAAGAAAATTTTTCCATTAGTAATCTTTCCACTATTAGGTAAACTACCTAATATAGCTCTTATTACTGTGGTTTTTCCACTACCAGACTCTCCAACTATGGTCAAAATTTCTCCTCTATCCAAAGAAAAATTAATATCTTTAACTGTAGCTTCTATATTTTTGCTATATTGAATAGTTAAATTAGATACATCAAGTAACATTAATTTACCCCTTTTATGCTTTAGCTGGTTTTATTTTATTAGTAAGCCAATAATAATCCGATGGATACATAACTACACCCTCTAAGCCTTTGGTGCTGATAATATTAGTCTGTGGATAACCTAAGAATAATGCAGCACCGTCATCTAACAAAATTTGTTGCGCTTCAATAATTAATTGACGACGTTTTTCTTTATCAAATTCGACAGATAATTGATTTAAAATCTCATCATATTCACGATTACTATATCCAGAACCATTTTGTGGATTATCTCCATTTACATTAGTTTTCCAATACCAACTTAAATAAATTTCAGGGTCTCCAGTATTAGCAGTTGTAATATTAGAAATGAGTAAATCATAATCGCCATCAATACCCATTTTATCAATAAGGTTATAATCTACACTTTTTATATTTATATTAATTCCTACTTTTTTAGCATCAGCTTGTACAGCTTCAGCGTATAAAGGAAGCTCTGCACGGCTATTATACACGACAAAATCAAGACTTAAGTCCTTGCCATCTTTATCTAAAATACCATCTCCATTACTATCAGTCCAACCAGCTTCGGCTAATAATTGCTTAGCTCTTTCTGGATTATATGCATTTGGGTCTGTCAATTCATCAAAGCCATAGTCCATAGATGGCGGTATTGGCGCTTTACCTGGAATAAATGTACCTTTCAATAATACATTATTATAATTTTCTCGATCACAAGCAGAAATCAAGGCAGCACGAACTTTTGGATCACCTAAAATACCTTTTTGATTGATACGGGCAAGTACTGTACGTAATGAAGAAATTTCATCGATATAGAATTTATCATTATTTCTAAATAAATCTATATCTCCAGCTGCGATATTTACAGCAAAATTAACTTCACCAGATTGAAGTGCCATAGCACGAGTATTAGGATCATCAATAGATGGTATTTCTACACGTTCAAAAGGAACTTCGCCGTCCCAATAATATTCATTTCTCACCATTACAGCCTTTTCTTTTACAAAAGACTCTACTTTATATGGACCAGTACAAATTGGACCTTCTTTGGCAAAATCTCTACCTTGTTTCTCTGCACTAACATCTACAATAATAAATAATGGGTCAGCCAAAAATCCAGGCATATTAGGTTGAGGTTTGCTTGTTGTGATTATTAAATTTTGACCATCAGCCTTCATTTCTGTGTATTCAAAGAAAGTTTTGGCTCGAGTATTTTTAGTAAAAGCACGTTCAATAGATTTTTTTACAGCTTCAGCTGTTACTAGATTGCCATTAGAAAATTTCACATTATCACGGATTTTAAAAGTCCATGTTAAATGATCATCGCTAATAGACCAACTTTCCGCAAGCCATGGCTGAACATTCATTTTTTCATCAAATTTTGCCAAACATTCACCAATAGCATAACGCATTACAACCCAGCCAAAATAATTCTGTGTTGGCTCTAAAGTATCTGCAAAATTTGTAACTCCAAATTTCAAAGTAGTTTTATCTACTGTATTTTCAGAGCTACAACCAGCTATTATACCTGCGGTCAATATACCACATAGACTTAAACTAATAGCCTTCCATAATTTTTTCATTCTAAAACTTTTCATATTCAACCTCTTTTCTTATCAATAAAATCTATCAATCTTGTCTAGGGTCTAAGATATCACGTAAACTATCTCCCCAAAGATTAAATATAGCTACTACTATAAAAATAGCTAACCCTGGATAAATCATCAGCATGGGGCAGTTTGTATATATTGTCGACCTTCATTGAGCATTAATCCCCATTCTGGTGTAGGTGGTTGAGCACCAAAACCTAAAAAAGATAGACCTGCTATTTCCATCATCATAGTCCCAATATCCATTGCACCTGTTATTACAATCATTGGCAATATATTTGGTAATATGTGGCGCCATAAAATATTAATAGTTGTTGTACCATTTACTTTAGCAGCTATGATAAAATCATTATTACGTAATCTTATGACTAAACTACGAACTAAACGAGCATATTTTGCCCAACTTACTATTACTAAAGCAAAAATTGTATTTATAATACTTCCACCTAAAATACCAGCAATAGCAATTGCTAAAATTACACCTGGGAAAGACAACATAATATCAGCTAAACGCATCAATACAATTTCTACTTTACCACCAAAATAACCTGATAAAATGCCAACTAAAGAACCAATAGTCGCCGTTAATATAACTAAACAAATAGTCATAAATAATGAAGTTTGTGTACCATAAATTATTCTGGAAAAGGTATCTCTACCTAATTTATCAGTACCTAAAATATGTTCACCGCTTGGCATCTGCAATACATTGGTCATATTCGATTCATAAGGGTCATGTGTAGCAATAATAGGTGCTAATATAGCAATTAGAATTACTAAAAAAACCAAAAATGTATATACAGAAAATAATTTATTATTCTTTATAAATTTAATCATCTTGAATCTCCTTTTTTCAGCCTAGGATCAAGATATGTATACGATAAATCTACTAAAAAAATTAATTACTGTATACACAATAGAAATCCATAAAACAAATCCTTCGATTAATGGATAATCACGCATAGTAATAGCATACACTGCCATTCTCCCCATACCTGGCCAAGCAAAAACTGTTTCAATAACAGCAACACCACCTAATAACCAACCAATGGACATACCTAACAAAGTTATTAAAGGTAAAATTGCATTAGGCAAAATATGTTTCCATAAAATAGCTTTTTCAGACAATCCTCTAGCTCTAGCACCTATTACATAATCTTGATGTAATTCATCTAAAATAACAGTACGCACTTGCCTAGTATATTTTGCCGATTGATAGATAGCTAAAGTAAGTGCTGGTAACACTAATCCACTTGGTGTTACACTAGCAGTAGCTATAGGAAATAATCCCAATTTTAAGCCAAAAATATATAATAAAATCAATCCTACCCAAAAACTTGGCATAGATACACCAATAAAAGAAAAGATTCTCACTAAAAAGTCAGGAATTCTATTGCGATGTGTAGCGGAAAAAATTCCCAAAGGAATGGAAATAATTATAATTAAAATAATTGTAGTCAAAGCTAATAAAACAGTCCCTGCAAAACCTTCCATTAACTTATCTATTACAGGTTTTTTCCTGAATAAGAAATTCCCATATCGCCTTGTGCTACACCTAAAAGCCAATTGCCATATTGTACAAGAAATGGATCATTAAGTCCCATTTCTTCACGAGTTTGCTCTATTATTTCTTGAGAAACAATAGTATCTGAAGCCTCTAAAACCATGGCTGCTGGATCACCAGGTGATAAATAAGTTAAACAAAATGTTAAAAAACTAACACCAATTAATGTAATTACTAATTGAATTAAACGATTTATTAATCGTTTCAAATTAAAACAACCTCCTTATTTTTTTCATTATTATAGATTAAAAAGCTCCTCTCCTTTCTTCCGTTAAGGCAAACAAAAAAAAGTCTGCCTTTGCTAGCAGACTTTTAAGAGAAACATACAATTATAAATATAAGAAAAAAAGCCTAATTCTTATAGAATTAGGCAGTATTATACAATATTTATATCTGTATAAATCGCCTTCCCATCGCTCGCAGGTAATAACAGTGATTATTAAATAGGCAGTTCTCCTGGCTTAGAGTCATAGCTATTCACGCCTTCCCAAGAAAATAATTTTTTCTCAGTGACATAATTGTGGAATTGCTCGTCTTTACAGTGGCGGGACCGCTTCGGCTTATACCGAATTCCCTATTAATCTATATAGACACCTATTCTTTCAATATTCAACTATGCTGTTATGTTATCACCAACAAATAAGTTTGTCAATTATAAAGTTTCTTAATTTACAAGTGCTGAAGGCATTTTTTATTTTAATAAATCCCAAATAAATTTATGCAAATTTTAAATAGATAAGTTATTTACATATAATTATAAAACTATAACGCTTTTGTTTTGTAAAGTTGTTAACTTATTGGCGGGTTTATAAAAATAATTAAAAAATTATAGCCATGAAAAATCTATTTATAATAGACTTTTGTATATTATTTTTCTCATAGCTTATTGTTTTTATAGATGATATAATTATGAATATAAAATTTATAATTGTTATCAATATTATAATATAAAGAGAGGGATTTTCATGTATGAAGATTTAATTTGAAGAAAAAGTTTCTTCCGAAGATATTTTTGATGGGGTATTACTTCATGTAAAGCGTGATTATGTAAAATTACCAAATGGTAATAAAGCTGTTCGTGAATGGATAAAACATCAAGGTGCTTCTGCTGTTATTCCTGTATTGCCAAATGGTAATATTATTTTAGTGCGTCAATATCGTTATCCTATCGGCAAAGTAACTTTAGAAATTCCTGCCGGCAAATTAGATAGTGTGGACGAAGATCCATTAATTTGTGCTAAACGTGAATTATCTGAAGAAACAGGTTATACTGCTAATAAATACACACAAATTCATAAATTAGCTACTACTGTTGGTTTCTCTAATGAATGGATTTATATTTATTTAGCACAAGATTTAGTAAAAGGTAAACAACATACTGATGATGATGAATTTATAAATCTAGTAGAAATGCCACTAAGCGAAGCTGTCGATTTAGTTAATAAAGGTGAAATCTTTGATGCTAAATCTGTTGTTGCTATTTTAATGGCAGAAAAATTGTGTAAACAATAATTTATTTATATTTGTTATTTAAAAATTTAGGAGGTATTTAATGTTTGGTTTTGGTCCAGATATGATATATGCAATCCCAGGTTTGTTGATTGCATTGACTGTTCATGAATATGCCCATGCTAAGGTTGCTGATAATTTAGGAGATTTCACTCCTCGTATGAATGGCAGATTAACTTTAAATCCTGTAGCTCATATTGACCCTATTGGATTGATTATGTTATTTTTTGCTCAAATAGGTTGGGCAAAGCCTGTACCAATTAATTTAAATAATTTTGATGATTGGCGTAAAGGTGAAATGCAAGTTTCCTTAGCAGGACCATTAGCTAATTTAATTACAGCTTTTGTAGCTTCAATATTTTTTGCTCTTTGTTTTAAATATAGTTTTGCACCTCATTGGCTTATTATGGTATTACAATTAATCATTATTTATAATGTAAATTTCGCTATTTTTAATTTAGTACCTATTCCACCACTTGATGGTTCTAAAATCTTATCTTCTCTGTTACCAGGTAGATTAGCTTATAAATATCAATCTTCTGTAATTAATCGTTATAGCTTTTTTATTCTAATCGCTCTTGTTTTTACTGGAATATTGGGTTTTATCATTCACCCTATCAGTAACTTTATTATAAGCATTTTAAATCTTATTATCTCTATTATTATTTAATGAGTTTTTTATGCAACAAGAACAATATAAAGTACATTATAAAGTACATTTAGAATCCTTTGAAGGGCCATTAGATTTATTATTGCATTTAATTGAAAAAAATCGTATTGATATTTATGATATTCCTATTGCTCTATTGACGGAACAATATATGGATTATCTTGCTAAATTTAAAGAGTTTAATATTGAAGTAGCTAGCGAGTTTTTAGTCATGGCAGCTACATTATTACAAATCAAATCCAAAATTTTATTACCTGATACTAAGGTAGAAGAAGTAAATGAAGATGATACTGATGAGGTTGACCCACGAAAAGAATTAGTCGAACGATTATTAGAATATCGCCGTTATAAAGAAGTCAGCAGTATTTTAGGTGAAATGGCAGATGAAGCTGGCAAAAGATTTTTTCGTGAAGCTTCTAATCTACCGACAAAACATTTGCCACCTAAAGGGCTTGATGTAAAACTTTTGTGGCAAGCATTTCAAAATGTGCTAGAAAGCCAAATTGAAAACGAACCTCTTGTAGCTAATGTTGCTCGAGAAAAATATACTATTGAAGATAAAATCATCTCTTTATTGGCTTTGCTTAAACAACATGGCGGAAATATTTGTTTTAACATTGTATTTCAATATAGTGAGCATAAGATTTCTAAATCTGAATTAATCACTACTTTTTTTAGCTATGTTAGAATTGATTAAAATAAAAAGAATAACAGTATATCAGACAAGTATATTTTCACCTATTTATTTAAAAATCAATGATGAAGTCGAATCTTCTGATAACGATATCATTGTTGATAATACTGAAATAATTAAAGATTGTTAATAGATGATTTTTTGAATAAAAATTCATGAAAATAGACGCTTGTAAGCGTCTATTTTTTTATTTCTCCCCTCGAGAATAATATTTTATTTATTAATTATAATAAAATATTATTGCTTAATTTATTTTTAATCTAAATATCATTTGTTATTATTGAGTCTAAGTTGTATAATGTAAATAATATATATATTTATAATTAATATTATTTACATTATAATCCTATATATTAATTAAATAATAATAATATAAAACTTAGCGATAACTAAGTAAAGGAGAATATTTTATGATTATCAAGCCAAGAGTAAAAGATTTTATCTGTTTAACTTCTCACCCTGAAGGCTGTAAGGAAAATGTACGCCGTCAAATCGAATATGTAAAAAGTCAGCCAAAGGTTGAACTTGGTAAACGCGTATTAGTATTAGGTGCTTCTACAGGTTATGGCTTAGCATCTCGTATCTGTGCAACATACGCGAGCGGTGCTTCTACAATTGGAGTTATTTTTGATAAATCAGCACATGGTAAAAGAACTGCAACTGCTGGTTGGTATAATACAGCTGCTTTTGAAGAATTTGCAAAAAATGATGGCTATTATGCTAAAACAATAAATGGTGATGCTTTTTCTCAAGCTATTAAAGAAAAAAACTATTGAACTTATAAAAAAAAGATTTAGGCAAAATTGATATGGTTGTTTATTCCTTAGCTGCTCCTCGTCGTACAACAGCTGATGGAACTATGTATTCTTCTGTATTAAAAACTGTTGATAAACCTTTTACTGCTAAGACTTTAAATTTAAAAACAAATGAATTAACTGAAGCTACTTTACCTCCTGCTACTCCTGAAGAAGTAGAAGCTACTATTAAAGTTATGGGTGGCGAAGATTGGGCAGATTGGATGCATGCTTTAAAAGCTGCTGATGTTTTAACTGAAAATGCTTGCACTGTAGCATATTCTTATATTGGTTCTAAGATTACATACCCAATATATTATGAAGGTACTATCGGTGCTGCTAAACAACATCTTTATAAAACAGCTGAAACTTTACGTCAAGAAGGCTTTAATGCTATTATCTCTGTAAATAAAGCTTTAGTTACACAGTCTAGCTCTGCTATTCCTATTGTTCCTTTATATGTGGCGGTAATGTATCGTGTAATGAAAGATAAAAATGTTCATGAAGGTACTATCGAACAAATGTATCGTTTATGGCATGAATACCTCTCTCAACCACAACCAAAAGTAGATGATGAACATCGTATTCGCATTGACGATTTAGAAATGAGAGACGATGTACAAAATACTATCTTTGAATACTGGGATAAAGTAACTACTGAAAACTTAACTCAATATGCTGATGTAGATGGTTATTGGAATGATTTCTATAATCTCTTTGGCTTTGGTTTTGATAATGTAGATTATGATGCTGATGTAAATCCAGAAGTAAATCTTTGATTTAGTTGAATAATGCAAACTTCAAACAAAATTTATATATTA
>ENA-OQIO01000566-OQIO01000566.1-human-gut-metagenome-genome-assembly--contig:-NODE-566-length-19582-cov-2.928861_pt1 | contig 19582 bp, 17 predicted proteins | sample MGYA00242573_ERZ504737 | MGnify/ENA primary metagenome ERZ504737 (study PRJEB26092, sample SAMD00036203) | human gut metagenome | host: Homo sapiens | study: EMG produced TPA metagenomics assembly of...
CTAACCCAGCAAGCTTACACAAGATATCTGCAACAGCATCATATCCGAATCCTTGATAGCCGGAAAAAAGGTGTAGGCGGTTAATTATGAAGTTTACAACATCTCCCTTGTCACCGTATCCGTTCCGGCTGAAGAATGTTTGAGAGTAAGAAGTCGTATATATTACGATTTCATCCACTTTCGTATTGCCGTTATACAAACGATACTCAAGGTATTTTTTGCCGGCACTAGTATTCAGACGGTAACCGATATATTCAGCTACATCACTAATTTTTATACGGTTTTTAAGTTCCTGAAATGATGTATTATTCATATTTTGCTAGTTCACTTTTTAACTGAATATTTTCTGCTATTAATCTTTTGATCGTTTCCTGGTAACGGAAGTAGCTATGTATGGCAGTAGCTATTGCCATACCTGGCTTCTTAAATCCGGTATCTTTTTTTAACAACTCTACAAGCTGTAGTTCCTCTTTTCCAAGATATATCTCAAATCTCTGTTTCATTAATCCTCTTCTGGTTCAAGGTCCATTATATACCACCAGCATTTTGAACCTACAGGATATTCTTCGGGATCTCCGCAACACCAATTTTGGTTAGCTAACAGAGCCTCTATTTCTATCTCTGGCTCGTCGTACTCCATTTCATAGTCTTCATTCCAGATAGCCGAAATAATGGTTTTGTCTTTTGATATTTCTACCATTTTAAAGCATGGCAGAACTTGTAATACTTTCAGAAACTTTAAATTGTCTGTTGAACCAAGTATGAAAAAATCAGGTGTTCCCATAATTATATTATTTTTAGTTACGTAAATCCTTTCTATTCCTAAAGCATCTTCAATACGTTGGATGACATCTGCTCCAGGGCTGCATTTCCCTAATTCAATAAGGGATATATTTTGTCTTATAACATTGCTTTTGTCAGCTAATTCAGATTGACTTAAGGTGCATTAAGTTTCCTTATATTACCTAACAATTCTCCTATCTTTACGTTCTTTTCTTTCCTTTCATGTTGCAAATATAAGTGTTTTTATTATTGCAGCAAATAAGATGCAAGATAAAATTTTATATAAAGACTATTTAACATTGTGTAGTCTCTAAAATTCTTAATATAATTTCTTTTCATTCTAGATTTTTTGCGTATTAAAGCAAGTTTCTTCAGGTATGGGAGTACATTAAGATTTTTATTCCCCTATACGTTTATTGCTAATAATTTTCCCAAGATGCAAATTTTTCAGAGTTGGGAGTAGAACGTAGCTTTGTGACATTAACAGTAAGAAGGACTACTTTTACAAAAACATGCATTCACTCACGCATGACAGCCAAGTGCGTACCATCTGCATGGAGGATTTGAACGTGAAGGGTATGCAGCACAACCATCATCTGGCACGGTCAGTAGTCGATGCGTCCTTTGGTATGTTCCTCACCATGCTTGAATATAAATGCAGGTGGTATGGCGTGAACCTCATAAAGATAGACCGCTTTGCTCCGAGCTCCAAGACCTGCTGCAAGTGCGGCCATATCTATAAAGGATTGAAACTAAGCGAGCGAAGCTGGACTTGTCCGGAATGTGGTACACACCATGACCGGGACTTCAATGCCGCTTGCAACATAAAGGAATTTGGCTTGAAAGCCCTACCACGGAGCGTGGGAAAGTCAAGCCTGTGGACTGCCCTCTTGTGGATGACCGACCTCGTGTCCTAAAAAGCAACGGCAGGATGAAGCAGGAAAAAAGAGGACTATTACAGTCCGAAGCTCATGCCTTCAGGCGTGGGTAGCTCACCATTCTATCCTCTTTTTTATTCCCCTAAACGTCAGTTAAAATGCGCTAGCATAGAGCTAAAGGTCTTTGACCTTTAGTGATGACTTTTAAGGAAGAGCAAGAGGTGTTCCCGCAAGGCGAAAACATGATTAACGCAAAGCGTTAATAAACAGTTAGTTATAATTTTTAATGTTAACATACATGTTTACAAATGTAAACTATACAGATTAAATAAACAGTATATCAGTTAATTATCAAGTTAACATGAAGTTAACATGATTTGTAAATACTTGAATATTAGATAAATATAAATTATAAAAATTATTTATGTTAACATTGCTATATAAAACATATTTTAGTACCTTTGTTTCAATTAATTATAAGTTAACATGGAAGAAAATCTTGATAGGCATATAAGGATTTCGGCAAGAACAAAATATAGACTTGATGAACTAAAAAAAGATATAAGTTATAATTCTTATATTGCTGAAATGTTAGATTATTTTGAGGTAACCTGTACTTCTCCGAAAACGAAAGTAAAGAACCCTACAGCGAGGTTAGAAAAGAGAATTGAAGACTTAATTAAAATTGTAAAGTGCCAGGAGAAAGATATTTTTCGCCCGCTGTTTGACAAGTCTTTTAGTTCAGGAAATATGAGTATGAATAATGAAAAGCTCGTTCGTTTAGCCAATGAAAACAAATCTCTGAAGGAAGAACTTCAGCGTTATAAGCAGTCTGGAGAATCCCCCGAAGAATATAAGAAAAAGCTGGAGTCATTAATTAATTTGATTGATGTCTTTTGTGATAAAAGACAATTTCGGCGTGCGGCATTTGGTGATGATCTACAGGTTCCGGAATCATACTTTGATAAATTATTGGATAAAGTAAAAAGTGAATATGTATTGTAGTGTCCATCGGCCGGTAAATACTCCGGGTGTTTCTGATAATAAAGGTTCTTGCCTTCAGTTGGTAGAATATTTGTCCAAAGAGGGGAAGGATGTAAGACCTTATTTTGATTCCTTCTTTTCTTTTGAGCAGGATTTCGTTTCTGGGGCAAATGTGCTTCATGTGATAGATAACAATCATCGTACCTTGAAAAGAAACGAGGATAAGTTTTACATGCTATCTGTTAATCCAAGTAAAAATGAGTTAATGCATCTTATTGAAAAAGTAACCGGAAAAACAAGAGTCCAGGAGTTTTCCGATTTGACGAACCATGAACAGGAACAGGTGATAGCAGAACTTAAAAACTATGCACGCCATTGTATGGATGAATATGCTGCTAACTTTTATCGAGAGAAAGTGAAGTCTGGTAATGATCTTGTTTGGTTTGGTAGAGTCGAAACAGAAAGACATTATAAGGGAGACTCTGAGGAAGTGAAAAATGGTAGAGCAAAGTGTGGAGATAAGAAACCAGGATTACAGCTTCATGTACACATAATTGTATCAAGAATGGATAAATCTCAGACAGTTTCATTGTCTCCACTAACCAAGAGCAGAGGAAATAGACAGCTGCTTGATGGAAAGGAAGTAGTGGTAGGATTTGATCGTTCCGAATGGGCTGAAAGATGCGCTACCAGATTTGCTGATGATTATAATTATTTACCATATTATGTATATAATAAGAGGGATTATGAAGAATGGAAACAGCGTCAGCAGATGCAGGTAATTGCAATGCGTGAATTAAAACAACAGCTGTTGCAAGGTGAATTAAAGAATGAAAGAAAAGTATTTAATAATTCTTTACGAATATACCGTTTTATCGTAAATCCTAAAAGGGCATTTATCAATGAAATGAAAACAATAGCTTTAAACGTCTTAACAGGTAAATCATTATGAAACTATTAGAAATAATACAAGATGAATGGTTTTATTATGGCATATTATTCTGTTTGAGTTTTTTAATTGGTTCGATTAAACTATTTTCTAAAGTTTGGTATAATATTGCCTTATTTGTAGTTCTTATGCTACTAGAGGTAGTTATCTGTAATTTGTTAGGTGTAGTTTATCTCTATCCAATTATTCTTGCTTTTGTGGTATTCATATTGTTTATATTGAAAGATTTAAAACCCAGCAACTCAAGGAATCGGATTAATGATAATGCAATATGTTTGCCGGTTATTTCCGGAGTCAGTGTCGAGAACTTAAATTTTACTACTATTACGCGAATTTCCTTGTATATGGAGGTGCTGGAAGTGGTAAGACAAAGTCAATAGGAAAGTGGCTTTTGCAGGAATATATTAGGTTGGGTTTTGCTGGATTTATCTATGACTTCAAGGATATAGATTATACCCGGACAGCATATAATTTGATGAAGAAATATGATTATAAAGGTGAGTTCTATTATATCAATTTTGATAATTTAAGTCGCTCATACAGATTCAATCCACTAAAAAATGTATCGGATAAAACTGTATTGATGCAGCTCATGGAAGATATGCTGTTATCCATGCAGGCTAAGGATGCAAAGCAGGATGAATGGTTTGCCGGAGGATTGGGTATTCTTAGAGGAGTAGCATATAGATTGTATGATGAGTATAGAGAGTATTGTACAATCCCCCATATTCTTACTCTTATAATGAATTCTTCTCAGGATAGTCTTACCAGATTCCTGGAACAAAATACAATATCTGAAATGATGGCTGGAGCATTTTTGAAGGCTAAAGGCTCAGAAAAAACTCAGGCTTCGTATATCTCCACTCTGTCAAATCAAATTGCGACAATGGCAACAGATGAAAAGATCGCATGGGTTCTTTCCGGCAATGATTTTGATTTTAATCTGATAGATCCGGAGCACCCGAAGATGTTTGCTGTCAGCAATAATTTTTCAAAGAACTCTGTCTATTCACCTGTTATAGCTATGCTTTTGAGTATATCTTCGCGCCAATTCACAATGCAGAACAAAGTTCCGTTTGTCTATTTCTTGGATGAAATGACAACGGTTAAGATTAAAAATTTTGAGACCTTACCATCAGTTTTGCGTGAATATAAAGCTGCTTTTGTTCTTCTTACACAATCCGGTGCGAAGCTGGAAAATCTGTACGGAAAACTTGACCGTTCTTCAGTAGAAGCGAACTTCGGTAATATGTTCCTCGGGCGAACTAAAGATGTGGAAGCTTGAAGTATTACCCGCTTTTCTTTGGTAAGGAAGAAAAAGAGAGACGTTCGAGAAGCGCAGGAAAATCTGGTTCCTCTTCCAATTCCAGCGTGACTATATCATCACAGAAAGAAGATGTATATCAGGGTAAGGACTTCTCTGAACTTGAACCAGGTGAATTTATTGGTTCTGCTACGCGAGCGAATGTAAAGGAATTTAAGGCCAAATTTAAGATGTTTGAAATGGAAGAAGAGGAATTGCCTGTTCATGAATTTGTAACGCCGGAACAGGTAACGGAAAATTATGATAGGATAATTCAGGAAGTTCAGCCATTTTAAATGGCGATATTTGATAGAAGAAAAGAGAGCAATTATGCTCTCTTTTTTCATTCGTATGCTCGGCATGAGTATTAGCTAACGGGTGCAAGTCCCCAATGAGCCCTAATAGCGGGAATCATACAGCCAAAAGCAAGGGTGTCCATCGCGAGTTGGAATCTGAAAGAAGCTGGCGGCAAACATCTGGTCTGACGAACAGAAACTTCATATAAGGCATATGACCGTGGGTAAGGTTGCGAAACAAACTAAAGCCTATAGCTATTCGGGACGGTTAGTGTAAATGGAGCAGACATAAGATTGAAAGTTAATACCCTTATCCGAGGAGGTCTCACGGACATATGGTGAGGATGAATGATTCGAAGTACCATGATGGAGTAAAGCTTGCCGTGAGAAGTCAGCAGAGGTCGTAGTACCCAAGGCATGTATGCCTATAGGGAAGGACCAAACTTTATTTAAACGGCATAACTGAAAACTACCGTTTGTTGGAACGAATGCATAAAACCAAAACAGAAGTATTGGGCTACCTTTAAAGAGATAGGACGGAATCCGAAGGTATAAAGGAGCGCAGACCTACAAATGGATGGTTGAAGAAGATGTCGTGGAAGTGTCTTTCGAAGAATACGAAAGGCATCCATAGTAAAGAACCGCCGTATGCCGAACGGCACGTACGGTGGTGTGAGAGGTCGGAAAACGAAAGTAGGAAGAAAACTACTTCGTTTTCCTCCTACTCGATTGCCTCCATCTCACTTGATGAAGCAACGGATTTTGTGGCATCATTCAGTCTGACAGAATAGCTGGAGAGATTTTTTACTATCATCAGATTCTTGTTCTTATTGATACTTAAAGGCATTCCTTTTGTAAGTGTATCCCAGTTGTTATAGGTCAGGTCACTGATAGACATGCCTTCCGATTTCAAGGCTTGAGCAATATCAGAAGATAAATCATACTCTTTTCCATCTACTGATAATATTACTTTATCTCCATTTACATCAAGCGTGCGGCCACGATATTCTGTATGAACACTGGTGTCTTTATTGTTCTTCAGCTCATTGTTAATCTTGTTATTTAAAATGGCTGCTTCTGATTTGAGTTGTCTGAGTTTTTCCTCTTTGGGCCAGTTAATATTTGTCAGTTTTTTTTTCGAGCTCACTAATGTCATGATTGAACCGGGATATATCTTTTTCCATTTTTTCAGCACGTCCAGAAAGGCTGTTGCCAAGTTCATCCAACCATTCTGGACATCGGTCATGAGCCAGTGGTAAGGCTGTCTGTGCTTGATAATGTCGGCCACTTGAACCGACAAGGCCGAAATATTTATTCCCCTGTACGCTCTTAATATATATCTGATGACTTTTGTAAGTCCCAATATATTCTGTTGCCCCATCTTCCATACTTGCTGACCGCCATGCACTCAGATATTTTCCTGCATCTTTCCCGTGCAGACGTGTTCCATCTTGAGATATGAGCACACCTTTTGATTTGTTGAATTTATCGTAATCGGCTTTCATGTCTTGTACTGCACTTTCTGCAGCCTCTTTCTTTTCAGAAAGTTTTTTCAGGTCATATTTAGACTTGTCTATATCGCGGAAAAATAATACACGTTCCTTCTGCAGCTGCGTTATCTGCTTATCCAGTTTAGCCTTATCGAGCAAATCTGTATTACCTGATAAAATAGCCACATATTCTGCAAAGTTCATACCGGATTTTTCATCCAATGCTCCTTCATCAAGTGTTCGCACTCCGAGCTGCTGACTTTTCAACTGGCCAATGAAAAGCTGCTTGTTCTGTAGCAGGTTAAACTTATACGCATCCAATGACCTTTCCGTTGCATAGGTAATGATGTCAACCTTATTACCGGCATATTCTTTCGCAATAATGTTTCCTTTACGTACAGCTCGGCCGTTACGCTGCTCAAGATCCGACGGTCGCCAGGGAGTATCAAGATGATGTACTGCTACTGCACGCTGCTGGGCATTAACTCCGGTTCCTAACATACTGGTAGAACCCATCAGGATACGTATTTTCCCTTCATTCATCCCTTCTATCAGTTTTTTCCGACTGCTTTCAGTTTTGGCCTCCTGAATAAAACGTATTTCTTCCGGTGGAATCTGGTAGTTCTCTACAAGCTGGTGTTTTATTTCACTGTATATATTCCATTCACCCGGCTTATAGGTGCCAAGGTCACAGAATATGAACTGTGTCCCTTTTACTGCATTGAATCTCTGATAGTATTCGTACAATGTTTGTGCGCATACACTGGCTTTGTTTCCGGTTTCTCCTGCATATTTTAAAGAGTCAATCATCCGCATGTCAAGAGCCATTTTTCTTGCATAGTCAGTGGCAATAAGCATCTTTGCCTTTTCTTCCGTTTCCGACAACGGAGGGCGTCCGAGTAAGGTTGCATTTCCGGATTCAGCAAACTTCATAAGTTTGCCTATAAACTCTTCCTGGGCTGGTGTCGGTGGAATACTTTTGAATATTGAGTTCTTTTCCGGGCGGTCAAGACCAATCATGTCGGCTGTCCTGTAATCGGTAATTTCGTTGTAAAATAGAGCAAGTTCCGGTACTTTCACGAAGTGACGGAATCGTTCTTTTTGTATAATGTTGTTGGTTACAGAGAATTCAAACTCCGTAGTTTTTCTCGTGTAGATTGCTGCCCAGGCATCGAAACATGTAATGCCTTGTCTGTCGAGTGCCTCCGGCCTGAGATATTTGAACAATGCATACAGTTCTGTCAACGAATTGCTGATAGTGGTTCCGGAAAGAAAAGTAGCCCCCAAATCACGGCCCGTTCTTTTCTGTATATCTCTGATTGCAAAATAGAGATTCAGGGCTCTTTGGCTGCCGTCAGGATTGCCAAGTCCTGCTACACGGTTATGACGTGTCGAAAACATAAGGTTCTTGAACTGGTGCGACTCATCCACAAAGATATGGTCGATACCCATGCTGCGAAAATCTACCGTATCGTCTTTTCTCAGTTTTATGTCGTTCATTATGGTGTTTAGTTTGACCTTCATGTTTTCAATACGTTTCTCAAGTCCTTTTTCCAGCCTTCTTCCGGAATATCCCATGCCGCTATTTTTTAGGACTTCCAATGCTTCTTCCACATCTCGAATTTCATCTTCGATAATCTCCTTCTGAATGTCGAGTGACTGCGGTATCTTCCCGAACTGGTCATGTGTCAGAATCACACAGTCCCAGTTGTTGTTTTTTATTTGCTGGAACAGTTCCTGACGGTTTGCAGGTTTGAAATCATCCTTACCTGGATAAAGAATCTTGGCTTGAGGATAGGCTTTCCGATAGGTTGCAGCTATCTCATGTACGTTGGCCTTCAGACCGATAATCATAGGTTTGTGGCAGACTCCGATACGTTTCATTTCGTAAGAAGCTACACACATAATCATGGTTTTGCCCCCTCCTACTTCATGGTCGGCTATACCTCCGCCATTCTGCTTCAGCATCCAGATACAATCTTTCTGTGATGGGTACAAGTCCTTATAATCGAACTTATCAAAACTCAGACCAGGGAACGTCTGGCAGGAACCATCGTAATCCGGACGGACAAAGCAGTTGAACCGTTCATTATACATGTCTGCGAGCGATTGTTTCACTTCATCAGGCTGGTTATTCAACCAGTCAATGAATTTCTCCTGAATATCCTGTACCTTGCTGGCTGCAAGCTGGGTTGATTCTGTATCAACAACTGTTTTTTTCTCACCGTCAATATAGACAGTTTTCGTAATCTGTGGAAATGTGTTCTGCAGTGCATTGTTCATGATTTCCTCTGCATTCATTTGGTAGTTGATTCCATACAAGGAGTTAGCTGCAGAAGAATATTCTTTCATTTTAACAAGGAATGAGTCTGAAGCGGACGTATAGGTGATGGCCGTCTCTACACCGAACAGTTCACTTGCAAACCCTGAATATAATTCTTGCGGAATCCACCTTTCACCTAAATTGAAATCCAGTTCATTGAATGGAATAGGCTTCGGCTTAACTTCCTCGAGTGCATTTAATGTATCTTGAATATCATGCGCTCTTTCCGGTCTTGTTGTAAGATAGGGTTTAATCTCCGCGATTTTCCTATACACGTTTCCGGATAACATACTTCCGGAATGTTCCCATTGATATGTTGTCGGATTATAATATATTTTACCTTTCAGCTCTGCTTGTATCTGATTATCATCAAGTCCGGTACGCTCTTTCAGGTGTGACCAGTCAACACATCCGTAAAGGTTGAGTGAAGACGCCAGAGCTTCGTCACATGTAAGAGTTTCTGTAACTTTCTTGGAAAATGCAACCGGTTCAAAGAAAACGTCTGCCTTGATGCGTTCTCCGTTCTCGTATCTTTCCAGAGGTAAAATATCGGACGATAAATTATCCGACATGATAATACTTGAGGCAGATTCACGGAGACCATCATGTTGCGATACAAAATAATCGTAACTATCGTTCAGCTTATCCCGAAGTGTCCGGCTCTCTGTCTGTGTGTCTTTTTCAAAGTCAAACAATCGGTAATAGTCGTCCCGGACATGTATGTAATCCTTCATCACACATTGCTCGTTGCGCGTCAGGTAGGTGGCAGGGATGAAGCCGAGAACTCTTTTCTCGTTGTATTCCATAGTCCCTACTCTGTCACGATATAGGACGAAGGTACCTGGCTTATAATGGTCCATAAGCCATTCATTGGTCATGACTTCATCTGTAACCTTTTCAAAGGTTTCTTTTGGCTCAGGATTTTCTTCAGGAAGATTAAACAAATCACCAAGACTTACAAGTTTTTCACCAGTTACAGATTTCTGCTCATCACCTGTTACTGATTTACCAAGATAACTATGCTTCAGATATAACTCCAAGTTAAATTTCTCATTGAAGTCTCTTTCAAGTAACTCAGACAAGGTGCTGTAAGTTGTATCATTGCTTTTGAACTTAGTAACAGCTTTCCCATATTGGTTAGTACCTGTATATGGAATGCCGAGATAATGTAATTCAATCGGATTGTTTACATAATTATTGGGTGTAATAGGATTATCTTCACGGCTTCCTATAAACAGTTTTTCATCATAACTAAGCTGTCGTTTTTGTGTGTTCTTTTGAAGGATAATAAGGTCCGACCCCACTTCTATCCCTCCAGTTCCGGTGAATAAATCATCGGTGAGACGGATTGTACTAATCAGATTAGCATTTTGCATCAGGTAACGGCGGATTTCTTTATTTGATGGAGAATCAGCAACGCCTCTGGTAGTAATATATACTACCAGTCCCCCTTCTTTTACAGCATCAAGCCCTTTGACGAAGAAATAATTATGCAACGTATTTGTTGCCATCATCTTAATCGCGTTTCCTTTCTGATAGCTGTAATCATATACCTTCACTGTTCCGAATGGAATATTTGACATCACCAGGTCGTATATGCCTTCTTCCATTTCCGGAAGATTTTCGAAACCTTCTACCCGGACTTCCGTTCCTGGCTCTTTGGCTGATAGAATTAGTCCAGTCAATAAGTCTTTCTCATAGGCTGTACGATGTACCTTCCCTTCCGAGAAATTCAGGAATACTCCGTTCCCGCTTGAAGGATCCAGCATATAATCAATATTTCCTTTGGTTGAATTTTCTATTTGCTTTCCTATTGTTTTGACTATTTGTTCTGGTGTATAGAAAGCTGTAAGCACGGAGTTCTTCAGGCTGCGGTAGAAGGATTCTGCTGTAGATTCAGAGTCACTGTTCTCCTTGATTACCTGCTTTAATTCTTCCACCAAAGGATATAGCTCTTTTCTGAGGATGGCCATTCCTCTACCGGACGGGTGTCGAGAATACATTTCAGACCGCCAAAGCCAGTGTACTTCTCAAGAATATCTTTTTCTTCCCTACTAGGAATACGATTCTCATATTTCAATAGGAAGGCTGTTCGGATAGCATTGATGTTATTAGTCAGTGCCTGGCTTTTATTGTAGCTCATAATGTTTGATGTATTGGTTTATATGTTCGCTGATTTCTGTATACAGTTTGTCATACTCTGATGTTCTCTCAAATTGTCGTCAGGTTTGTATTTCCCTGCAATGGGTTGAACGAGAAGGAACATTTGCATGATGAACTTATCTTTATCGCTGAATGAAAGATTTATTTCTTCTATTATATCTTCGACGAGCTGATAGAGAGAAAAATGAAGTCCTGAATACAGAACTTCATTAACTTCATTCTGGCACTCTTCTATGTTCATGCCTTCTCTTGAACATTCGATGAATGTTTCCTGTGCAAGTTCACTACGTAATGAGATGAAATCATCATCCATAGCCATATCTGGATGGTATTTGACTAAATAGTCTTTAAGCTCATTGTAATATTTTGAATGTACCATAATATCATGCTTCTGCTTGACCCTGACGTGTCAATGTATTAATCACATTATATATTTTTAATGTATAGCCGGCAGGTGTTTGTATTTTGCTGATAATTTTTCCTCCCGGAATTTTTTGCGAACCCTTTTTTCTCAATATCTTTTAATTGAGCTTTAGAGAGGTGGATTTCTTCGACACTTTCCTGAGACTCCTGGAGCTGCATCTTGGGTAATTCTTTGACAGCTTCTCCAGTCTGCTCATTTTGCATTTCTGTTATCTTGATTTTATATCCAGACGGTTCTTTCTTTAGTTTAATGGTTTTGTCCTTAATTGATGTTTCTCCACTTTTGATTAATTCGCTGATTTGGTCAGTGCTCATTTCATCCAACGTAAGATTGTTGTTCTTTAATTCACCCAACAGTTCCACTTCTGTTATTTTCTTCTTTGTGCCTTTCAGACATTCACGAAGGTGTGTTTGTTGTGGTGATATTCTCTCTACTTCCGGTGTTATCTTCACTGCCTCTTCTGACTTGACATTCTCTTTTTTAATATCTGATTGTTTTTCTATCTGGTTTTCTGTTGTTTCTTGGTTTATATTTACTTTATAAACTCCATCCTTCTGTGATAGCACGATTTCTTTTTTTTCCTACCCGGCACATACCGGTCGTAATAAGTTCCTGCCATTGCTTAATGCTCATTCTATCTACATTGATAGAGTCTTTAATAGTGTTATAGATGTCTTTTATATTGTCAGCTTTAATTTTTGTGTAGTTGCTTAACCAGGTAATAAGTTCTTCTGTTGGAATGTTCCATGATTCTTTTCCACGGAATATCTCATTAAATACTTTTTCTTGTTTCTCATTGCTTAACTTTAGGTCCCAAAACCTCTTGTAATCATTTCCTACATATAATTTGATTGCTTCTATGGAAGGGTTTTCAATCAGATTGATGCATTCAGGAGATGCGGTCACTACCTTTAATTGTGTTTTTAATGTGGGTTTTTTAATGTTTACTATTTGTGTTGGGTTTTTACTTATTGCTAATAACTGCAGTGTTTCAGACGGATTTGGGATAAGTTTTATAAAAGATGGATTCTTAGAAATTGCAATTCGGCTGACATTTTCTGAAGGGTTCTTCAGTAAAAGAAAGACTCTGCTGTCTTTTCTGACGGCGGTAGAAAGTAGCTTTTCTGAAGGGTTGTCCAGTAAAACTATGCTGAATGGATCTTTCTTTATCGCTCTTGCATTGAAAAGTGAGCGTAAACTTTCTATTAAATTGAATCTCATAGCGTATCGTTTAATTTAAGTTTTAAAATTTCATTCTTAAAATATTCCTTGTAGTTCAGCTCATTTTCTTTGAGCTTATAGCATTGTGTAATGATTCCTGTAATGGTATCCAAATTCTTGTCGCTGGGATATATTCTAAAACCAGCAAGTTTCTCGACGGCAACCAGCATAGTACGGATACCTGGTTTAGGGATGCTAAAAATAGTTTCTGGTGTGTTAAGAACAGCAGTAAGCTGAGCAGCTTCACATGGATTTTCCAGCTCACTTATGAGGCATGGAGATTTCTGAATTGCCGACACCTGAATCTCTTTATCCGGATTCTTAATATATTTGATATTTTCGGGTTTAGAATATATGCATGCAAATTTTGCACGCAAACAAGGGTTTTCTATAAGTTCGATTGCATCAGGTTCTTTGCTGACAGAGAGAATCTGTAGTTCCTCAGAAGGATTCTCGATGAATTTAATGTGGTATGGATTTTTGATTATGACATATTTTTTGCTCGCTCACAAGGTTTATTAATCATGTTGATGGCATGTTCGTCGAGACGGACTGCTGTACACTGCAAGTCCTCAGAAGGCTCAGATATGCTTCCTATTGATATTGGATTTTTTAGAATTTTACGTAAATTAGGATTAAATATTGATGCTAATATTTCTCTTATTGTTGCTTTCATAATTGCATGTTTACATTATAAAATATTCTCGTTTAATCTTTCTTTTTGGATGCAATCTCTTTGTATTGCTCTATCCACTTTCCTATTAACGTTTTCATACCATTTATATTTTATCTACTTTCCAGGCGATAAGAGTGTTGTAGGCTTTATTTTCCCATTCTCGAGCTTTCATGTCAAATTGAACCTTGATTTTATCGCCTTCTTTAATCTCAAATCGTGTACAGTTGTCATTCATTAATTGAAAACATGCACTTTGTGGATACCTGTCTTCGGTTTCGAGTAGAAATTCCATACTTTTCCATGGATTTCCTGTACTTTTACTTACCCCTTCCTGAATTGTATATTTTTTTTATAATTCCAATGATTTCCATATTGTTTTATTTTTAGTTAAAGACTATTTTCTTTTGATATTTCATTTAGAGAACAGGGCTTTATAATTTTGTTAGCCTCGATCTGTGTACTGATATGGGAATTCCCCTTGACTATTGTGTCACCTGATAGAATGACATCTCCGTTAATCTTGGCGTTTTCTGTTACGCATATGTTTCCTGTTAGAACAGCATTGCCGCTAATCTTTCCTTTTTTACGTATCTGTACGTTACCAGCAAGATTGGCACAACCAGATATGTCGCAATCCCCGGAGAGCTTGACATACCCATGTACATAACAGGCATCTTTTAGTTTTGCATTATCTTTTGCCTGTGCATAGTCACAGATGGATGATGTTTCGCTCATCGTTACATTGCCGGATAACTGGGCATGACCGGCTACAGAACTTTTATTAAATAAGACAACATTGTCACTTATTCTTGCAAAATCTTTGACGGAAGATTGGTCATATAGTCTTACATTTCCACTTATTTCACAATTTCCTTTCGCTTCGGCATCATTATAAAGAGATACGTTTGTCTGTAAGTTTTGCAAAACCACATACAAGGCTTTCTCCATGTAAAGCCACATTTCCGGAAATTCTGGCATCGCCACTTACAATTGCATCATCAAAAAGACTGACATTTCCACATAAGTTTGCATTGCCAAATACAGAGCTATAGTCAGATAAACGGACATAACCTGAAATATGGGCAGATTCAGATACACTTGATTCTCCTGTCACATGGGCATTTCCACGAATAACAGCAAAATCTGATACTCTGGCGTTATCTTTTACGGTTGCATTTTCATACACAATTGCATTATTACATATCCAGCAGTTCCCGTATTGAGAAAGATTATGTTCTTGTTCAACATATCCACCAAGTTCACCAGCTCTGACTCCTGCAAAATCTTTCAGAGCACGTATGCGATATAGTGTATGCCCTTCAACCTGACAAGTATGGTTTGTAAGAATGTATTTTTTCCCTTCCGGATTGGAGTTTATCGGTATTTCCATGTTTTATAAGTTTAGGGTTCAGCTTCGATACCAGCAACCTTGGTACAACTTTTAGCAATATTCATTACTTTCATATTATATCCAGATGGAGTCTTCGTTATGCTGAATATAGCTTTTTTTGATTTGTTCAGCTGTAGTCCTTGACCTTTAAGTAACCTCTCCCACTCTGATGTAGCTATCTGATTCACATTTATATCATTTTGTTTAAGTGTCTTTATAATATCTGTCGCATCATATTTTTTTCCTGCATACTCTATACTGGCAGTGTTACCATCAAGTGTCAACGTTTTACGATTACTCTTTATAACTTTTGAGAGAGTGTTGTTTTGTAATAAATCATTGACCTTATTAACTTCGTTTTCATTCAGAAAATAGGTCTGCATATTCTTGTCTGCTATGCTTCCAATGGTATAGCAATAATCATTCCCACGCGGATAAATGATAACTTCCTTAATATTATCATTATATTTAATGCTTGCATTGATTATGCCATCATTATCTCTATATAATCTTGTAATTTCAGGAGTGTTCTCGCCTGATACTACCTGGTTATTTGATATTGCAGCAACCTTATTCTCTATTATTCCGACAGTTCGGCTGACATCCTTCAATGTTTTATATAGAAATTCTGGATTTTTATTTATCTGCTCCAGCCAACTCTTTAAATATTGTGCGTTTTCTTTTCTAGGTAAGGGATTCATGCCTATTTGCTTGCCGGCGAACGCCGAAGATAATTCGGCTACAAGTTCTTCGCGGGCGTATGACTCATCACCGAACTGTCCGAATTTGCGGTTCAATCGTGAATGGTGTCCAGTGGAATGTGCCATTTCGTGTAATGCGGTATAATAAAATTCTTTCTTATCTGAAAACTGCTCAAATGTAGGTAAAGTAATAGCATCTTCCTTCCAGTTATAGGAAGCTTTGTCCTGATGAATGAGATTAATGGGGCATTCCCATTCCTGCTCTTTAATCATTTTATCCAGATATGGATTCACGTAGCTGTCTCCTTGGGCATGAATTTCAATTGTAAATCTTTCTTTCATCTGTTCCCAGGCTTCAGGATTCTTTTCAGGAAAGGATGTCTGTTCAATGTTGAATACGTGATAGAAAGTTGTATGATGTGAAACAGTGTAAGCCTCTTTATCCATATCTGATAGTTTCAGATAATCATCATATGGAATCTTATTCCCTTCTTTGTCCTTGACAAGTGGAGTGTAGTAGTTAACCGGGAAACCTTTTTCTCCTTTCTTTACATTTGCCCCAAGTTCTTGTGCCTTCTTGAATGTGACGAATACAGGAGTTTTGTAACCACGTTTTTCACACACCAACGATAATAAAATCTGATTGAAATTATTATACGTTCTTCCATTAATGTTTTGAGCATTGCCGGAGAAGCTGTTCGTAAACCAGGGTTTTTTCCATTCACTGGATTCTACTTCGTTAATTTTTTCAATCATCAATTCGGCATACCTCAGCAGGGCGTTTCTTCTTTGACTATCTCTTTCCATATAAATTGTTTAATTGTTTGAATATCGCAAAACTAAGCACAAACTAGGGCAACATCATTGCCCTCATTTATTTTTGTTTTATAGAATATAATGTTAATAAATGCAAATATTCAAAATATTAATGCATCAAATACACTGCATAATAAAATAATTATGTATATTTGTGTTATAAATTTATTGGGAAAAACTATGAATGTTCAAAGAATTATATTTATTGCATTTATTGCAGCATTTTTGTCATCGTGTCATACGGAAGATATACCAGTTCCTGAAAAGAACAGCGATAACACTGAGCAGACTGAAGATTCGGAAGATGATCCGGAAGATGATCCCGAACAAGATCCGGAAGACAAACCCGTCAACGAAGAACTTCTGCTCGGGTTGGATGCAACCCTGAATAACATGGTGGAATCACGAAGGGGGGTTATCAATGCTTGGCAGTCGGGTAATGAGATAGGTCTGTACACGGAAAATAAAAACCTCAAGTATACCTATGACGGCAGCAAGTGGATTGCGGCTGAGCAATATGAGGTACAGAATGAACAGACAGTCTATGCCTATCACCCATATGACCAGAATGCGACCGACATGAAACTTGACATCGATTTGACAAAACAGGAAGATGTCATGTATGGAAAGTGCGCCGTTACTCCCGATTTCCCGACAGCCAAACCCGTAATGAATCATGCACTTTCACTTATCAGGATTAAGCTCATGAGGGATGAGTATATCGGAAAGGGACTCATTACGGATGTGATGATTAAAAACGTATCATCTTCACTCATAATGAACATACTGGACGGGGACATATGGATTCAGGAAGGAAAAAGTGATATCCCAATTGGAGGAGGATACATGCTCAATGATGACAACCCGGCGGTCTCCGAAGCAATTCTTCCACCACTCTACCATCCGGATGGAGTATCACTTTCATTCAAGCTCGATGGAAAGGAAATGAGCTATACTTTCCCCTCCTGGCATGAATGGGAAGCTGGCAATATCTATACCTATACTATCAAGATCAAGGGAGCTTACAATGGTGAAGTTAACAAGGATGACGTGCCCATTGACGTGGAATACTGGAGCCAGTTCGGCAAGACGGACGAGATTGTTCTCAGAACTGTAGATTATACCGACTTTGAAAATATGTTCTTCATAAGTACAAATCATACTGAGTTCGGATATGACTGCTACCAGAATGAAGGGAAGCCGTTCGGACTGTTCTATACACATGCAGGCAGTGAACCCTTTGAGGGAAAGGTGCGCTTTGTATTCATGCGGGGCAGTCAGATAGTGGAAAAGTTCCAGCCCATTGACATCAAGATTCAGGGAAACTGGGACGGAAAGAAGATCCAGTGTTACGTGACTTCAGCACCCGGGACATACCAGCTTGTACCCTTGTTCCAGCGAAAAGGAGAATCTACCTGGTTCAAGGCGTTGGGGTATGAGCAGAATGGCTCGGATCAGGAATGGATGTACGAGGTCAAGGCGCCTGCACCGGATAACCTGCCTGCATTAAGGGATATATTCCTGGAAAAGGAAGGAGACAATACGAACTTCCTGTCTTATAGGATTCCATATAATGAGTTCTTCAATGTGGTGTACACCATTTCCAATAAAGGCACGGGAGCGTTGAAAGGGGAAATCAAGGCGGTATGGAACGTGAGTTCAAGCTCAAGTCAAACTCCTACAGACCGAGTACGCGGAAACAGAATACAACCAATGACGTAGAGTGGGCGGATGAAATAGGCAGGGTAAGCGTCAGTATACAGCCTGGCATCCGCTACTGGAAAGGTATAATGGAGTGTAAGGTATCTAAGTATTACGCTAAGCCGACGGGTGCAAATGGAAATGAATATGCAGGTCCTGTGATTCATCTGTACTGGAAGCCGGAAGGGTCATCTGAGTGGACGCTCCTTCGACTGGATGCGGACTATCTGTTCAATAACGATTATCAGGGAGCAGATGTCTGGGACGAAACATTAAATTACATTAATGTATCTTTGGAAGACTGGTATGATTAATTGAAAACTCATATTTTTCTATACATCTAACTTTCCCCCGCTGCAGTGATGCACCGGGGATTTTTATTATAAATATATACATATCCACAAATATAGATATACATAAATATAAATGCGCAGATATATGGATATATAGAAATGTAGATATGCAGAAATATAAAGTTGAATAATTTTCCCTATTGGGTTAAGAAGAAAAAGCTTAGTTATCGCAGATTTTGCGACAACTAAGCTTTTTTCATTTATCGTCATAATGCCCCCAGGCTGAAATGATGAACACAATTACAGTAGTCTCGTTGACCATATACCTGATACGGTTCTTCTTGTCCAGCTGCCTTGACCAGACACCCTCCAGGTATCTCAACTGTTCCGGATACCCTGTACCCGTATATGGGTGTTCCCGGAGTTCATCAAGCAGCTTCTCCAGCTTCTTGAAAAGCTGCGGAGAGGATTTTCTCATTAACAGGACATGTTTTACCGCTTCTTTGGAAAATTCTATCTCATACATTGCCTTCGTCCTCTATACGGTTAAGAAAATCGTCCAGAGACTCGTTTTTAGCCATTCTGAAGGTATTTCCGTTCCTGACATCATCAATACCTCTCTGGATAGCCGCAAGTTCTTCCTTTGAAGGGAAATCACCTTCTCTGACCGCACACACCATGATAGGGGCAGCATTGCGTCTGGAGACCAGGATCGTTTCCGTCTCTGCCATTTCGAAGTATTTCTTCTGGTTGGCACGAAATTCGCGTGTTGTAACAATCTGCATAGTTCTAATATATTGGTTTACACTGCAAAAATAGGTATAAAAAAACAATAAAAACAAAACTTATGTGTACTTATTTGTGTACACGCGCGGAAAGTTCGTTCCTCAAAGAACGCTGCGCTGGCTTTTGCTTTGCTTTCACAAACATTCAAAAAGTCGTTTTTCGCGGATTCGGAGGTTTGGAAGCCACATTCCGGCTAAAATTATATTATAAATATATATGTCTATAAATATAAATGCGCAGATATATAGATATACAGAAATATAAATGCGCAGATATATGGATATATAGAATTTCTTTCAGATATTGAAACCGATTTGACAAACTTATAAAATCATAGAAAAACATATAGAATCCTATAATTTATGTTGTCTTCCTGTCTCAACCTTGCTGGTTGCAATTCCATTC
>ENA-OQIO01000567-OQIO01000567.1-human-gut-metagenome-genome-assembly--contig:-NODE-567-length-19527-cov-5.230309_pt1 | contig 19527 bp, 21 predicted proteins | sample MGYA00242573_ERZ504737 | MGnify/ENA primary metagenome ERZ504737 (study PRJEB26092, sample SAMD00036203) | human gut metagenome | host: Homo sapiens | study: EMG produced TPA metagenomics assembly of...
TCCCAGCTCCCGGATTTTGGCCTGGCCACTCGGCAGCCTTCTCCCGGGCTTTTTCCAGTTCCTTATCGAGCTTGTCGATCTTGTTCATGCAAGGACTCCTTTCCTCTGGCTCACAACGCCCGAAGGCATAGAAATGTGTCTGCCAGTAGCTTGAATTGATGTTTGCGTATTGGATGGGCGAACCACAATGGAGCATCATCCCGTCGCCCACATAAATCCCCACATGGGACACAGGGCCGGGGCTGTCATAGGTTCCCGTGAAAAAGATAATGTCGCCGGGCTTTGCCTCGGAGGGGGAAATGATAGCGCACTGGTTATAAATGCCCTGCGCCGTGGTACGGGGCAGGTTGTGGACGCCGCTGGCCGTGTACACCCAGCAGACAAAGCCCGAACAGTCAAAGGAGGTGGACGGGCTGGAGCCGCCCCACACATAGGGCCAGCCGATGTACTTTGTGGCTTCTTCCATGAGCGCCGCAAAAGCCGGGTCATCCAGCGCCTCGCCGGGTATCTCATAGCTGGGGCCAGTATCTTCGCCGCCGTTGTAAATCCCTTCCCACAGATAGGGTTTGTTGCCTTTGAGCTGCTGCATAACGATGTAGATTTCCCGCTGCTGTTCGTTAAGCCTCGGTAGGATCACGGCAGGCAGCGTCTTGTTTGTGAGGGTCACATTGAGAATGTAATACTCATAGGGGACTTCCTCGGTGGTGGTTTCCCCGGTCTCCGGGTCGGTGTTGGTTTCGGTGCGGTAGCGTATCTCGACTTCCTCCGTCAAGGTCAGTTCATACTGTGCCTCGAAAATCTCCCGCAGCTCGTCCTGCACTTGTTCTCGGAAATAGACATGGTACTTTGCCGAGAAATAGGACGCCAGCTCATAGGGGTTATGGCCGATCTCGTCCACGGAATAGCGGTACTCGTCATAGCCGGGATGGGTGCTTTCGATGTTCGCTACCGTCTGCGCCAGCTCGTTTTCCAGCGCCGTGTAGTCCTCGTCCACGCCCAGCAGGTCCGTATCCTCCGAGGCGTAGGAAGTGCCGGATAACGCATTGGCAAGGCCGCTGCCAAGCGTGGGGAAAATGGAACTTACCGCCGACACAAGAAAACAGAGCAGCAACAGCAGGAGCAGGACCAGCACCGCCACGGGATGACGGGTCACAAACTGCGCCGCCCGCCGGGTCGCAGTTCCCGAAGCGGCAGCGGTTTTCTTTGCGGCCTTTGCGCCTGTTTTGCAGCCGCCTTTGCTTCTTTGGAATACCGGCGTTTCAGTTTCCATTTCTGCTGCACACGGGAAAGCGGATTGCTGGCAAGTTCCGGGTGCTCGGAGGCCATCTTTTGAAAATCCACATTGGCCCGGGCTTTTATGTCCTTCCGTTCCCACTTTGCCACCTTCCGGGCCGGGTGTTCCCGGTATCTCCGTTTGGCATACCGGGCCAGTTTCCGGGTCCCGGCCTCGGCGGTCAGCTCGGATTTATGCGCTCCTTCCACGCCCACATTTTCATGCTCAACTTCGTGTATCTTGTTGTGGACATAGAACCATGCTTCTGTACGGGCTCCCCGGACTGCCTTTTTTGCAAGCCCCGGCGGCTTCTTCGCTGCCCGTTTTGCCTCGGTCTTGTCCAGTTTCTCCCGGGCCTTTCCCAGCTTTTCCCCGGTGTGTTCCGCTTTTGCCTGTGCTTTCTGGTACTTGCCCTTTTTGCTCCCGACCTTCTCGGCGGAGCCCTCCGGCTCCTGTGCCTTGCCGGTATCCTGCGGCCCGTCCGCTTCATCCTCCTGCCTCATGCGGTCAGAGGGACGGCTTTTCCGGCTGTCCTCTTGAAACTTACCGCTTTTGGACTTCAGACCATCATGGCCCGAAGGGCTGTCCTGTCCGGTATCCTCGTCCTCAAACCGCAGACGCCGGGATGGTGCGTGGGAAGGTCCTTCCCGTTCAGCCGGTCCGGGGCGATTGCCCCCGGTATCCTCCGTCGGCCCCGGCCTCTGAAAATTCCGTTTGTCCGGTTTCTTTCCGATGACGTATCCCTCCTTTCCAAACCTCGGGCCAACATGGCCCGAAGTGTGTTATGCCCGGTTCATTTCCTGTTTTTTGTCCTCCGGGCGGGTGGTCATAATGGCGTACAGCTCGGTATTCTGCGGGAAGCGGTCAACAAACGGGATGGTGGTATTCCCGAAGAACAGCAGCCCTTCGCCGGAATTGGTATGGGTCACATAGGAAAGCTGGTGGGGGCTGATCCCAAGCTGTTTGGCTAAAATCTGCCGGTCGCCCTGTGCCTGCGAGAGCAGCACAAGGAAGTCCGAGTTTTCAAAGATATTCTCGATCTCCGGGCTTGCCAGAAAATCCTTCACGTTCTGCGTTAAAGCACTGGGAACGCACCCTTTTTTTCGCAGCATTTTCCAGATCGCCACACAATAGCTTGCCGTCAGACGGTCACGGAGCAGCACATGAAATTCGTCGAAGTAGCACCATGTAGCGATACCGCGCAGGAAATTCATGGACACCTGCGAGTTTACCAAGTCCTGCATAATGAGCATGGCAATCGTCCGAAGCCCGGCCCCCAGCTTTTTTAAGTCAAGGCATACCAGACGGCGGTTCAGGTCCACATTGGTTTCATGGTTGAACACGTTAAGGGAACCCGACACATAGATTTCAAGGGCAGTTGCCAGCCGTACCGCCTCGCCCTCCGGCTGGGAACAGAGCAGGTCATACAGGGTTTGGAGGGTCGGCATTTTGCTTGTTTCCGGGTCCTGCAAATGTTCCCGGTACATCTGGCGTACACAGCGGTCAATGACGGTCCGCTCCACCGGCTGCAAGCCATCCTTGCCGCCAACGATCAGCTCCATCAGCGATAGGATAAAGTCGGCTTTCAGCGCCATCGGGTTTTCCTCGTCAAAGCTCAGGTCAATGTCCATCGGGTTGATGTGGTGGGGGCTGTCCGGGGCGATCTCGATGACCTGTCCGCCCAGCCGCTTGATAAGGGGCGAGTATTCGCCCATCGGGTCCACCACAATGATCCGGTCACGGGTGGCAAGGAACACGTTCACAAGCTCCCGCTTTGCGGCAAAGGATTTGCCGGAGCCCGGCACGCCGAGGAACAGGCCGTTGGGGTTTTTGAGCTTTTTCCGGTTTGCCATGATGACGTTATGGGAAAGTGCGTTGAGCCCGTAATAGACGGCTTCGCCATCCATGCGGAGCTCCTGCGTCATAAAGGGAACGAAAATGGCCGTGGAGCTGGTCGTCATGCCGCGCTTGATCTCAATGCCGTTATGGCCCAGCGGAAGGCTGGAAAGAAAACCATCCTCCTGCTGGAAGTCCAGCCGCTTCAAGGTGCAGTTGTATTTCTGGACGATACCGGACACCGTGAACAGGTCATTGTCCAGCTCCCGGCGGGTCGGGGCCATGTTTACCACAAGGAAGGTCAGCAGGAACATTCTTTCATTCCGGCTCTGTAAATCTTCCAGAAGGGTCTTTGCGTCGTTGCTGTACGTTACAAGATCGGGTGGAAGTATGTCCATGTCGTACCCTGACCGGGCTGCCTTCTTTTGTTCCTCCACCTTCATCTTGTCAATGTCGGAGACTTTGGCCTTGATGGATTTTACGGCGGCGGCCTGATCGACGGTTTGGATATGGAGAGTGATGGTCATTTCCGCATCCATTTCCAAAAGCTCCGCCAGCAGCTTGTCCGAGAGCTCCGAGGCCAAAATCTGCAAGTAGGAGGCGGCGCCCCAAGTCGTCCCCACCCGGAACAGACGGCTGAAACGGAAGTCGAAGCTGTCCGGGGCGATAAAGTCTTTGGTGGAAAGCCCGGTTTTGGGGATCATATCCCATGAAAACCGGAAGGGGGAGCCGCTGCCGGGGTGGAGCTGCCCGTGAAGAAGCTCCAGCCGTTCCAGCCCCGAAAGGGAACGGCACTTGACGCCCAGCTTTTTGAAGTTCCCGCAAATGTCCGCCTCTACACGTTCCAGCCTTGCCCTGGCGGTGGGAAGGTCGTCCACGTTCACGCCGAAGGTCAGGAGCTTTGTGCGGACAATGCCGTTGTTGCTTTTGGCGATCTGGTTTTCCAGCATTTCCACATACTCACACCGGACGCTGTTGTAATCATCGTCCTGCATGGGGATGTTCACGCTGTACCGGCTGCCCGGGCGGCTCCGGTGGTTGAGGAAGGAAAGCTGGAACGGAAGGCTGCTGTCAAAGTAGTTGAGGCAGGCGCTCCACCCGTCAAAGATGGCTGCCTGATCTTCGGACTGTGCGAGCTGGTAGTTGATGTCCTCGTATTCAATGGTTTTGGTGTAATAGCGGTCCGCTACCCGGCACACCCCGTCCCGGTACATTTCCCGGTAAGGGAGGGTCTGCTGGGCGGTGGTGGGAATGTTCTTTCCTTTCGTGAACAGGCCGGTAAGGCCCTGCTTTTCAGGCTTTCTGCCTGCGGGCTTTCCGGCCCTTCTGCTGTTTCGCAATCGGCTGCGCCTCCTTTCTGGCGCTAAGCAGCGCATAGAAGTTTTCGGTTTTGTAAGGCCGCACACGGGGATAGAGGAACCGGGTGCGGATGATGTTTTTCAGCACTTTTTCCAGCGGCAGACCGTCTCGTTCATACATAGCCAGAAAGAAGAACGGGAGCATGAGGCCGATCATCAGGAACATGGCGGCACTGTTCCCGATACTGCCACGGGAAAACAGGTAAGCCGGGAGGCCCACCGCCGCTGCGCTGGAAAAACAAACAAGCTGGCGCTTCGTTAGGTTGAAGGCCAGCTTTGTCTTGATTTTGGAAAGGTCTTTTGGTACTGGCACATAGGCCATTTTGGTACACCTCCTTTATTGCTTCGGGCCAGCATGGCCCGAGGTTATCTTGCGGCCTCTTTGGCCGGGGCTGTGCTGCGGGCAGCTTCGGCGGCCTCTCGTCCGCTCTGCCTTGCCCGCCAGTATTCGGGGTGATACTGCCGGATGGACTGATTGAGTTTTTCTTCAAACTGTCCTTTGTCCTTAATGCGGTCAGGGATTTTCCACAGCTTTTTGTCCAGCAGCTCCCGGAGCACTACGCTTTCCTGTGCGTCCTCCTCATAGCAAATATAGCCCTTGTCCTTGAAGCCGCATTTTTTGGCCGCTGGGGAGAGAACGGCGGCTACCTCGTTTGCCACCATCGTTCCGCCGTGGCTGGCGGTAGATACCAAAAACACCCCCGGACAGAGGGTTTCACAATTCTGCACCTCGCCCCACGGGGAGCTTTTCGGCGCATGGAACATTCCGCCCGTCCGGCTCCGGTCTGCCTGCATGAGCGCCGCATTTTCCAATATGGCGCGAAGTTCCGGGGAAAAATAGGCATATTCCCGCAGGACCCGGGCGGCGTCCCCACCACAGGCGTTCATCAACAGGGTATAGGCATCGCTGTCCGCTTTGGTACAGCGGCCCAGCAGTTTTCCGTCGTAATAGCAGGCCGCGTCATAGCCCGTCCGTTTGCGTGGCATGGTTTCCGCCTCCTTTCTGCTTCGGGCCAGCATGGCCCGAGGTCAACGCTCTGCGCTGCGGCTGGGCTTTTCCTTCGGAGGCCGTTCTGCCTTTGCCTGTTCGGCAGCCGCTTTTCCGGCTTTGAGCTGGTCGCTGATGGACGCACGCCCCACAGAGCCGCGCTCCGCCATCTGTTCCAGCTTTGCCTCATAGGCTTGCAGAACAGCGGTGTTGAGCTGTTCCCGGAACTCCTTTGTGACAGGGTAGGCCATATCCCGGTAGCCGCCTTTGCCGTCTGGCTGGCTGGGCATCCCAAGAAAGAGCCCCTTGCTGCCCTGTACGATTTTCAGATTTTCCACCACAAAGCAGTCATTGAATTTCACGCTGGCAAAGCCCATGAGGTTTTTCACAGGTTCGATGACCCGCACGCTTACATCCAGCTTTATAGGGGCGGCTGGTGTTCCGCCCGCAGTTTTTTCCTGCATGGATTTCTCCTTTCCGCTTCGGGTCAGCATGGCCCGAAGTCTCTTAATGGCAGCCGAAGATGGATTTTGCAAGACTGCCTGTTTTGAATAAGGTAAAACACAGCAGCACCGTATATCCCACACAGCCCCAGATCGCCCCGATGGGGTCGCCGTCGGTGGCGATACTCTGGATCAGCACCGCATAGATGGCGACACAGACTAAGATCAATAAACCTTGAAAGCCCACCGCAAAGAGGGAGCGGAAATAGTTCTGCCCCATGTGTCCGGTTTCCCTGTTGGGGACTGTGGCAAACGGGATAGGAGCTAAACTTGTGAGTAAATAAATTTCAATCATACGGCCATATACGATGACGAAGATCACGATGTTTAAGGCAATCATGGTAAGCTGGATTAGGAAGGATTGTAGCCAGAGTCCGAACAGAGGACCTAACTCCATCGCCTCAAGCTCTGTCCGCAAACTGTCCAGCACATCCGGCGTGATCTCTGTCCCGTTCTGGATAATGCCCGCTGACTGCTGTATCACATGCTGCTCACATCAAAGACCGCCAGCACGATATTGAAGGTGTTCGTCAGGATCATCACAGCCACAAAGGTTTTGAACACCCACTTAAAAAACATCCATGTGTCAACTTCATGGAGGTTGTTGCGTTCTATGAGCATCTGTATCAGCTCATAAGTCATTACAAAAGTGAGGATGACCCCGGCGATTGGCAGGATGGCAGTTTCAGAGATCTGTCGTATCATGGAAAAGACCCCGGCGTTCCAGTCCGCCGGGGTCGTGCCTACCTGTGTGGCGATCTCGCCAACGCTCTGATTGACGTTATCGAAAAGACCATCCAGATTTCCCATGATACCATCGACGAGCAGACCTTTCAGCCATTCAACGATTGCGTCGATGATAAGTCCATACATCAGCTCCTTTTCTGGAAAAAAGGGACAACGGGTGACATTTAGCTGAACAGCCCGGACAGCAGAGGGATAAGCTGAAGACCGATCAGAACGACACCGCCGCCCGCCATCAGCTGCTTAATGCCCTGCTTTTTGCCGCAGGGTTGTCCGACCCGTAACCTTCCAGAAGGTTGATGACGCCCCATACCGCCAGACCGGCGCCAAGAGCCATGACCAGAATTTTAAGAATGTCGATTGCCTGATTGAAAAATTCCATATACGTTCCTCCATTTTGTTTGTTTGATGGTTTTGGGTACAAAAAAAGCCGCCCACATCGGCGGCGCTTCGGGTCAACATGGCCCGAAGTTACACAAACTCGTCGCTGTCCAGATCATCGAAATTCAACAGGTCAGCTTCTTCGTCCGTGTCGGAGCCGTCCACTTCGTACACCGTGTATTCGTCCTCCGGCTTTAGTCTCAATGGCCGGTGGCGGAACAGGCTTTCCAAGCGGAAGGCGTTTTTCTTTTTATCAAATTCGGCTGTGTACTTGTAATTCGGGTGCTTTTTCAAGTCATACTTCGGGGACAGGAAGGGCGGGAGCCCCCGAAGCTGCAAGATACATTTATCCCCGGGCATGGTGGTGATCTCGCTGGTGGTCATCAGCTCCCGGCCAAGCCGCTGCATATTCTGGCTGTAACTTTCAGACTGTCCACGGTTCGGCCCTCGGTCTGCATAGAGATGGTGGCCTTGCCCAGCCAGTTTTCCGAAATATCCTTTAGGGTGGAAGCTCCCGGCCTCCGAGGAACACGATACTGTCCATGTTTCCCATGATGGTTTCGGAATGGTCTTTGTACAATGCCTTGCACTGGCTCATAGCCTGATAAAAGAGCGTTAGGCTGATTTCCCGTGAGCGGATGACTGCCACGATCTTTTCCAGCCCCGGCACCTGCCGGTGTTGGCAGCCTCGTCCCACAGCACCCGCACATGGTAGGGCAGACGTCCGCCATAGGTGTTGTCAGCCCGTTCACACAGAAGGTTGAACATCTGCGAAAAAGCGAGGGCAACCAAAAAGTTGTAGGTGGTGTCCGTGTCGCTGATAAGAAAGAACAGCGCCGATTTTTCGTCCCCCAGCTTATCAAGCTCCAGCTCGTCATAGGACATGATCTCCCGGAGCTGTGGAATGTCAAAGGGAGCCAGCCTTGCACCGCAGGAAATCAATATGCTCTTGGCGGTTTTTCCGCTGGCGAGCTTGTATTTCTTATACTGCCTCACGGCGAAGTGCTGGGGGCTGCGGCGTTCCAGCCCGTCAAACATATAGTCCACCGCGTTTTTGAAGGTTTCGTCATCCTCCCGGACTTCCATGCTGTTTATCATTTCCACCAGCGTATTCATGTTGCGTTCTTCCTCCGGCCCCTCAAAGACGATGTAGGACACAAGGGCGCAGTACAAGAGGGTTTCTGCTTTTGTCCAGAACTCGTCGCCCTCCTTGCCGTCGCCTTTGGTGTTGGCAATCAGGGCGGTAACAAATTTCAAAACATCGCTTTCTGTCTTGATATAGGCCAGCGGATTGTAGTGCATGGATTTTGAAAAGTCGATACTGTTGAACACCCGCACCCTGTATTTCTCCCGTTGCAGAAACCGCCCGCACTGGTCGAGAGTGCCGCCCTTCGGGTCTACCACCACATACGAGGAATGGGCTTGAAGGAGCTGCGGGGTCAACCAGAACCTTGTCTTTCCCGAGCCGGACGATCCGATGACACAGGCGTTTAGGTTCCGGGCATTGGCGGGTATCTTCGGACGGGTGTTCATGGTAAGGAACTCCGTCCCGGTCAGAATGACATTGTTCTGAAATTTAGGGTCAATAAATGGCTTTATATCTTCCTTTGTTCCAAAGCGGGCGGTGCCGTACTCCGCATCCCGCCGGAATTTTTTCGCCTGCCTGATCTTTGACTGTATCAGCAGATACATCCCAGCCGCACCGGCAAGGCCCACCAGCAGGTCAATACCTCCCAGCCCCGGCCAGTAGGTTTCAAAGGCTTTGGGGAAGGTATCAAGCATTCCCATGAGCTTTGTCCCGAAGTCTGTGCCGGGGGCGATCCGGTAGGCCGTCCCGATTTTGGAGAAAAACCAGAACACAAAGAGGTACGGCAGGTTTGGGAGCACATATTTTCTGATCTTGTCACTCAACGTCCGTCCTTCACCGCCTCTCTGGTCCGCTGCTTTTCCTTTGCCTGCGTCCTGATTTGCTCCGTGAATTTCCGAAGCTGACCGAGGATGGAAGCCTTGTCCTGCTCTTTGTTCAGCACCTTTGCGCTGTACTTCTGGAAGGCCGCCGTGATAGCGTCCGCCTGATTGGCTTTGAAAAACAGCAGGTAATGACCGGGGCTCACTTTATGGAAAGCGTAGTCCACATGGAACTCCTTCGCGATCCGGTCAAAATCCTTTGGAGCTCCCACATAGGCATGGCACTTTTGCCGCCATAGTGGTTCATCAGCTTTTTCACGCTCTGGCGTCCCTGCGGGGTCAGCGCCTTCTGGTGGTGCTTTTGCAGCGCCCGAACCACCTTGCCAAGAGCGGCAGCCAGCACTTTTCCTGTGAGCTTCGTTGTTCTGATCGAAAGGGCAACCGTTTTTTGGTTTACTTCTTCCTGCATAAAACCTCCTTTCCGTCGGGGTTCCCGCTATCCGGGAGGCCCCCGTACAATCTCGGGGAACAGAAAACCTCGGGCCAATGTGGCCCGAGGCTTACCGCTCGGCATCCCTGCCGGACGGAGCTTTCTTTTCCGGCTCCGTCTGGACTTTTTCGCCCTGTTCCCGCATGGTCTGCAAGATAGAGGGCTTCTTTTGAAGCTGGGAGGGCTTTTCGCCGGACAGCGGCTTGATACATTCCAAACGGTCAGCCGCCCGGATGGCGTTGTCCGTGAGCTGCCTCTGCCATGCGCCCACGCTGGGAGCCCAGCGGAAACCATTGCTTTTCAGCTCAGCCCGGGTGTCCGCGTCAGGCTTTCCGTCAAAGAACACCTGCAAGCGGTTGTCCTCCCGGTTCATTTCCACACGGCCCCCATCGAACTCCCAGCCGGAAAATTCCTGCTGTGCCTGTTTGGAAAGCTGTTCGATACGGGCCTTTACCCGGCGGATCTCCGCATTGTTGTTGGTTAGCTGGTAGCTTTCAAAGGGCCTCGGGTCGCTTCGCCAACTTGACGCCATGCTTGCTTTCAGCTTTTCAATCTGGTCCGGCGACAGCAGCGCACAGCCGTCCAGCTTGCCATGCTTGCGGTAATAGGCGTTGACCTCCTTCATAATGAGCTGGGAGCGTTCCAGCCCGTCCAGCTTCTTCTGGAGCTTTTCAATCGCTGCCGGGTCATCGGCGCTGATCCCGCCCATGCCGGTACTGCGTATCTTATCCAGCAGCCCTTGAATATACCGCCATTCCTCCATGTTGCTGTCCCGGGCCCGTTCTGTTTTTCCTTCTTTCCCACCGGGAATTGGCAGGTCCGGCGATCATCACAGAGGGAACCCTTGCGTCAATGGCAAAGCTGGTTCATGTTTTCGGCCAGCTTGCGGGCGTAGGTGTCTAACAGATGGTCGATCTTCTCATGGCACATGGGGTCCACCCGGGATTTCTGCTGTTCCGCTATGGCGGCGGCCTTGTCCACCATTGCCCGGTATTCCGCCGTTGCGATCCCTTCCTTGTAGTCGGAAAAGCTGTTCATTTCCTTTGTCCGGCGGGCGGCTCCTTCATTGATAGGGTAATAGTTGATGGTATGCACCTCCTTCATGCTTCGGGCCATGCTGGCCCGAAGTCTTACCGTTCTTCATGGGAAGGCCCCGCCTTGTCCTTTTTCGGAGCGGGCGGGGCTTCTTGAAACCGTTTGAGTGCAGCGAGAATGGAGTGGACAGGCTCGGCCTTTTCAGGATAGGCAAATATCCGGTGTTCCGGCGGAATGTCCTGCGGCCCGTGGTAATACTCCTTGAAGCCCTCCGGGACTGCCGACACATACCCACCGGGAGCGAATACGCCGCCCTCGTTGATACGCACATCCCGCCCGTATGCCTCATAATCGAAGTAGTTCTGAATGTGCTCCGGTATGTCGATAGTCCCAAGCTCGTCGGCGTAAAGACGGCCCAGCCCTTCATCATCGGAAATATCCGGGTAAAAGCGGTAAAGGTCAAGGTTCTGCGTCAGGTTTATCAAATCCTTCACGCTCCTTGTGTGGTTTCCCAAGACAAGAGCGGCTTCAAAGGTTTCCAGTCCGCCCTTATCCCGTACTTCCAGCAGGGCGTGGCCCAGCTCGTTCAGCTCGTCGATGTTCTCACATTCGTAGAGATAATCGTAGAGCCCCAGCACATCACTGTCAAAGCTGGTAAAGAACACTTCGCTGTACCGTTTCCCGTCTATCCCGATTTTGGCAAGGGCGGCCTGCAACTCCTGTGTCGTCATGGGGAAATGTACCGTTGTCCCTACCTCGATCCCCATTAAGGGGTATAGGGCTGTATTGGTTATATAGGCTTCAAACATGGGCTCATTCCTCCTTTCCGGCCCGGTCAGCCAGCACCTCATAAATCCCGGCCATAATGTAATCGGCGCAAGGGAGGGCAATCGCGTTTCCCAGTGCCTTGTAGCGTTGCAGAGGCCGGATCTCCACGCCGTCCGCCCCGTACTTTGTCCAGCCCTCTGGCAGCCCCATCAGCCGTTCGCTTTCCGTTTCCGTCAGAAAACGGATACAGCCGCCCTTCGGGTCGCCCTCATACCAGAAGGCAAAGGGCGTTACATCACTGGCTAAAAGAGTGGGAAAAGGGTCAGTTGGTAATCCGAAGCTGTTTCGGAAGGCCGTTTCTTCCTGCCTTTTTGCCGCTCCCCGCATACGGAAGCACTGAAAGGGGTGGATGACTGGTATCTGCCGCCCTGTTTCAAAAGAAGCTGTTCGATCTCCTTCGGCGGCGGCCCGCCCGCCCTCTCCGCAAGGCGGAGGAAGTGGGAGCATTGGACGGGGCTTAAATAGTATGTCTGCGGCACGTCTGCCTCCAAAATCCGCCACGACGAAAATCCGCTGCCTTCGTGCCAGCTTCGGGAGCCTGCCCAATACTGGGCGTCCATGAGCCGCCAGCACACATCAGGCGTTCCCCCTCGCACCATTCCGGCGTTTCCCCATCTTCCCGAAGGAGGCATTGGAACTTCGGTGTCCGAGAAGGCGGATAGGACGGCTCTAAAGTCCATCCGGTCATTTGTAGAAAACGCTCCCATGACGTTTTCCCAAACAGCGATAGCTGGATATAGGTTATCAGTAGCATCCCTCATTTCCTGTATGATACGAAACGCCTGATAGAACAGGCTTGATTTTGCCCCGGCAAGGCCGGAGCGGTTGCCGATCAGAGAAAGGTTCTGACAGGGAGAGCCGAAGGTTATCACATGGACCGGCGGGATTTTCCCGCCGTCCACCTTCGTAATATCTCCCAAATGCGCCATATCGGGAAAGTGCCTTTTGGTTATGGAGATGGGCGCTTTTTCAATCTCGCTGGCCCATACCGGACGGATACCGCACCGGGAAGCAGCCAGAGGGAACACGCCGATCCCGTCAAAAAGCTCCCCAGCTTAATGTCCGGCATGGCCCGGGGTGCCGTGTCCCTTCACGGCAAGCACCCCTTCCAGCGTGGTCGCCGCAATGCCCAGCCGCCCGGCAACCGCAATATCGTTTTTTACATCCTCGTCCACAACGCTGCCGCAGACGATCAGGGTATGGGAGCGCCGCAGCATATCCCGGCGCATATCAATCCCGGCCTTGTGTTCCTCGGGAACGCTGTCATTCAAAAACAGCGGCAGATACAAGAGCGGGCAGATCGGGGAAAAGCCCGCCTCATAAGCAAGACGGCAGTAGTGGGCCGCCAGCTCCATATCAACATCCGGCTCGCCGCTCCATGCGGCGGTCAGGTATGCTAAAGGTCGTTTCATTGGTTGAGCCTCCATTTCTGTTTTGGTTTAGGGAAAAGCAAGAGTTCGCCCAACCCCTCCGCCCCTTCCCCCGGGAAGGGGAACGGCTCTGGAGAATTTATATCCCCGTCGCTTGACCGGGAAAAAGCATAACCGGGAGAAATCCGTCAAGGGTGCCTCTGGCACGCCTGCGGCGGCGCTGCCCTTGACTGATTTTCCCGGCTATGCTACGGAATAACTGGCGACGGGGAATGATTTATATCTCCAGAGCTCGGGGCGCGGGGCAGAGCGCAATCCTCGGGCCATGCTGACCCGAAGTTTGGGCTTACTTTTCCTGTTCGGTTTTCTTCTCCGGCTTTTCATGTTCCTTCTGCTGACCCTTCCAGTCGTCCAGCAGCTTGATGATCTGGTCCTTCATTTCCCTCGGCGTAGTTTCCTTGCCGAAATACTTGCTCAGTTCCGCACCTGTCAAAATCACTTTGTCTACCTCCTTTTTGTCCTCCATCATAATGCCGTCGATCACATCCCCGTTGAGCAGCTTCTTTTCGTCCAGCTCACGCATACGCTTTGCCTGCGCCTGTGAAGGCGAGGACTGCTGGCTGTCAATGGCGACGGCGATATAGTTCTGGTTCTTCTTGCCGATATAGGAAAGCTCCACCGCCGTAGTAAAGCCCAGCTTTTTTTCATCCATCAGCTTCATCAGGTCGGGAACCAGCTCATTGAGCCGGATATACCGCTGCACCTGCTTGACCGCCATCTTATTGCGCTCGGCTACAATTTCGTTGGAGCGTTTTCCTGCGTCCTTCGGGTCAATCTGGCCCGAAGTGCGGGAGCCCTGGTGCTTGATGGCCTCAAGCTGCATTTTCAAGGCTTTGGCCCGCTCACTGGGGAGGATTTCTTCACGCTGGTTGAGATTGTCCTCGACCATCTGCGTGATGGCTTCATCGTCCGTCAGATTGCGAACAATACAGGGCATATCCGCATATCCGGCAAGCTCGCTGGCTTCTGGCGGCGGTGGCCGGACACGATCTCATAGCCGCCATCCTCACGGGGACGGACGATAGCAGGCTGGGTAACGCCCTTGTCCTTGACGCTGGACACCATAGCCCGCATTTCTTCATCGTCTCGGACTTCAAAGGATGGTTCTTGAAGGCGTGGAGCTCGTTCAGCTTGATATATACGATCTGTTCCTCGCCACGGCGGGGAGCCTCCTTCGGTCCCTCGGGTTCCTTCGGAACGGGAGCGGCCTGCACCGTTGGAGCCGCTTTTTTCTCCGGCTCCTTTTTGACCGTCTTTTCCGGTTTCTGTGCGGGGGCTTTGGACTTCGGGGTTGCGGCCTTGTCCTTATCTGCTTTCGGGGGACGGCCCCGACGCTTCGGCTGCTCGGGCTCTTTGGGCTTTTCCTCTGCTTTTTTCGGAATCTCCGGCTGCTTTTCCGGTTTCTCCACTTTTGCCGGGTCAGGCTTTTCCACGCCGGGAGCTGCCGCCCGTTCCTCGGCTTTCTTTTCCTTCATAATTTCAGCGAAGTTATAGACAGAAACCTGTGGGTTCTTTACCTCCGGTTCCGTCTTTTTTTCCGGCTCCGGGGAAACGGAAACCTTCTCCGGCTCTTTTGGGGGAGCGGGAGGCGTTTCCTTGCCCGGCCCGCTATCCGTTACCGGCTGTTCCGGCGTTTTTGTGGTTTTATCATCTGCCATAAGCATTTACCTCCTGTTTTTTGGCATGAAAAAAGGGGCTCAACTTTTCAGTCAAGCCCCCGTGGGAAGTTCCTCCTTTCTCCGCCATGATACAAAAATACCGCCCGTAGTCTCGTTTGGGCGGTACTTTGTGTAAGATTGGCAGTCCATTATTAAGTTTTTTATTATGTTCCTTTGTACACCGTTGCAACGAGCAGCTTTTGTATAGCTTTTTTGTCAAGCTTTTAAAGGGCGATATGGATTGCCTTGATAAGTTTGAGGAGAGGCTTAATTATGAGGAGGCTAAGCTTCTTTCAGGTGCCGAAAAGGATACGCTTGATACAATCCTTGATTGGCGAAACGAGCTTATGCGACTTAAAAGATATTATCTCCAGCTTGATATTATTTTTGATGAAATGAGTGCAAACGATAACGATTTGCTTTCAAAGCCTACGCTTAAAAAGATTTCTATTATCGGTGCAAGAACAGACCGTTATCTTAATGCCGTTCGTAATTTGCAGGATATTGTAAGCCAAATGCGTGAAGCATATCAATCTCAGCTTGAAATTCAGCAAAACGATTTGATGAAAGTGTTTACTGTTGTTACCACCGTGTTTTTGCCGCTTAATCTTATTACAGGCTGGTACGGTATGAATTTTAAGGATATGCCTGAGCTTTCGTGGCGCTACGGCTACGGCTCGATTATCGTTGTTTGCTTTTTAATCGTAATCTTTTTGCTGTACTTGTTTAAAAAGAAAAAGTGGATATAAAAAATGCTGTATGGCGATAATTCATCATACGGCCTTGCACGATAGCCAAAGATTATATACAATTTCATAATCGTTAATTGTCATTATTCTGATTTGCATAATTATTCCTTTCTATAAATTGAATTTCTTTTTTATTATTTGTGCTGTTTCTTTTGCAGATATATTTGCGTTATCAATTTTTATATAATTATCAAAAGGTATTTCATTTTCGTAACTTACAAAACGGTGCGTGTTGTCATCATGAATAAGCAATTTGTCAGAAAATTCAATATTTTCTTTTTGACGGTTTATTATTCAGCCTGTTTTCTGTCTTGTTTCTTTTAAGTCTTATTTTTGAGGTGCAACAAGTTCTACATAGTAAAAATCCGTACCGTATGGTTTTAAATATATTTTTTATTTGTTCCGTATTTTCCCAATCTTCTTTGCAATCAAATGCCCACATAAAAGTGAAGATTAAGCCGTATTTATTCGATTTTGCAAATTCTTTAAACACGGACTCACGAAATTCTCTTATAACAGTTCCGTTAAATTCCCCAAAAATTTCAAGTACCGGTTCAATACTCATATGATTGTGAAATAATTTTAAATCTGTAATTTTTGTGAGTTCCTGACCAACTGTCATTTTACCTACTGCTGCATCACCAAATAAAAATACCAATTTCATATTTTTCTCCCTAAATGAAAAATAAACCCGTTGATGATATGCTCACCAACGGGTTTATTAGTTTTCTTATATACTAAGCTACACCGAAAATGAACACAACATATTAAATCTATACGCTCTGCGCATAGATGTATACATTCTGTTGAGTTCTAAATTCTTTGTAAACATAGTTGTTATCCTTTCAGCTATTATAAATTTATTGTAACATAATAAATTTTGTATGTCAAATATTGCTTCTTGTTTTATCTTTTAGTTCTTTAACTGTAGGCATTACCAAGAATATCGTTAATACAAATGATAAAATATCTGCAACAGGTTGGGCGAGGGCAATACCGGTTTGACCTAAAAGATGCGGCAAGATAAGTATTACCGGAATATAAAAAATACCTTGCCTTGCAAGTGCTAATATTGTTGCTTTGCCCGATATTCTGAGAGATTGCATAAGCATATTTGAAGCGGTGCAAAACCCTGTTACAACCATTGCAAAGCATTGAAATCTGAGTGCTTGCACACCCGCTTTTATAACGTCGCTGTCCTTTCTGAAAATCGCTATAAGCTCCGGCGCAAAAATGTAGCCGATAACAGATAAAACTGTAATGATTATTGTTGTGATTATTACAAGAAATTTATAGCCTTGATATACTCTTTCGTATTTCTTTGCTCCGTGATTAAAGCTGCAAACAGGCTGATAGCCTTGACCGTAGCCAATCACAACTGCCATACCGATAAACATAACTCTGTTATAAACGCTCATTCCGGCGATAACAGCATCGCCGTAAGGTGCGCACGCAAAGTTCATAGCAATATTTGCGATTGTGCCTATACCTTGCCTTGAAAGGGAAGGTAAGCCGTTTTTAAATATTGTTAAATAAATTTCCTTGCTCGGCTTAAATAATTTTAATGACACCCTTATATTTTCATTTTTAAACGTGCCGAAATAAAGGATAAAAAAGCTGATAATTTGGCTGACTGCGGTTGCTAAAGCCGCACCTGCAACCTCAAGCTTAAAGGTGAAAATAAATAACGGATCAAGCGCAATGTTTATTATACTGCCCGTGAGTATGCCTATCATTGAATATAGCGCACTGCCTTGATATCTTAATTGATTGTTTAAGACGAACGAACCCAAAATGAAAGGTGAGCCGAGTAAAATATATTTCAAATATGTTGAGGCACAGTGAGCAGTTGTTTTTGTAGCGCCGAGCATTAGAGCGATTGATTTTGAAAAGAATAAGCCTATAACTGCAAGAAGCACACCGATGCCTATTACTGTAAATAATGCTACATTTGCATAAATCTCGGCTTTCTTTTTATTTTTTTCACCCAAAAGCGTGCTAATCATTATTCCGCTCCCGTTTCCGAGGAAAAATCCGATTGCCTGTAAAAGCGTCATTATCGAAAATACAATTCCGATTGACGCTACACTTTGCGTGTTAATTTTGCCGACAAAGAAGCTGTCTGCCATATTATAAAATGCAGACACAAGCATTGACAAAATAGTCGGTACTGCAAGGGAAGATATTAACCCCTTGATCGGAGCATTGGCAAGCTTGTCAAATTTATTTTTATATTTCTCAGCCATTTTCTCACTCTTTTATTCTTAAATAAACACTCATTTCATTTTCCCCTCTATTGCAGGATTTATAATAGGGAATTAATGTGATTTTATAATTTTCAAGTTCACTTTCGTTATAATCATAATAAAGTGTGCTGTTTACTTTTTCCTTAAATCCGTTTACTGTTATTGATAAATCTTCATTAACACTAATTTTTGATTCTTTATCAATAAGCAGTAGTTGTAGGTTTTCGCAATTGTCAATTTCCTCTGCGCAATAGACAATTGGACCTCTCATTACTGCAACTTTTCCGATATTAGCCCTGACTAAGTTTGAGCATTTAACCAACTTCGGTTCAATGTTGAATTTAATTGACATGCTTGTGCTTTCCTTAATATCAACATAAGCGTAGCCGTTAATAAGCGTGTATTTTTTGTTAATTTCAAATTCGTTGCACCAATCAGGTATTCTCAGCGCTAATTTGAACGGTTTATAAACTGTGATATCAAATTCAACTTCACCGTGGGTCAAATAGTTTGAATTTATGCTTATTTTAGCTTCATCATTACTGAAATTTCCGCCGATATACATGTGTACAAATATATTATTATCATTTGATGAAATGCAGTAATCATTGAGTGATGAAATAAGCCTTGCTAAATTAGGCGGACAGCAGGCGCAGCCAAACCATTTTTGCCTTGTCGCTTAATATGCCTTTTTCTGCTGTCAACAATTGATCTCCTTTTGGCAAAACTTCAAGCGCATTTGTGTAGAAAAATGATTTTCCGTCCTCGCTCATTGCGTGTAAAACTGTATTATAAAAGCGCACGCTCATAACGTTTGCATACTTGGAGTATGGATTTATTTCAAGCATTCTTTTTGCAAAAAAAATAAATCCGATTGAAGCGCAGGTTTCGCTATATGCCAAATCGTTAGGTAAATCGTAATTATAACTAAATGCTTCGCCGTCGACAGTTGAGCCTATTCCGCCTGTGATATACATTTTCTTCTGTTCGATATTGTCCCATATTCTTTCGCAGGCAGAGTATAGCTCTTCATTTTGAGTTTGACGTGCAACGTCGGCCATACCGCTGTAAAGATACACACCTCTTACGGCATGACCTACCGCTTCATCTTGCTTTACAGGCGGAATATGCGCCTGATTATAAAAATAATCTAAACTGTTATCATTTCTTTTATATCCTCGTTCCTTGTCAAAATAATACGGTTTTGTGCCTCTTTCGTAAATGAAAAATTCCGCTTCTTTAAGATATTTTTCATTTTTAGTCACATTATATAATTTAACAAGTGCAAGTTCTGCAATTTCGTGACCGGGATAACCTTTTAAATTATCCTCGTTAAAAGTATCGCAAATTAAATCTGCAAATTTAATTGCACTGTTAAGTAATTTATCCTTGCCTGTGCTTTCATAATAAGCAACAGCTGCTTCTGCCAAATGACCGAAGCAATAAAGTTCGTGCCTGTCCTTAAGATTAGTGAAAATCTTACTTCTGTCATTTATTATATAAAGCGTATCAAGATATCCGTTTTCCATTTGAGCATTGCATATTAAATTAATTATTTCATCTACCTTTTGCTCAAGTTCGCTGTCTTTAAAATTTTTTAGAGAGTAAGCAACTGCTTCAATCCATTTATATACGTCAGAGTCCTGAAAGCACCAGCCTAAAAACGAATTTTTGTCACATTCGTTTTCCTTATATTCCCATCTGTCAACAGGTATATCTCAATTTTTTCATTATTATTTATTTTTTGAATAGCTATTGCGGCTTTTTTGAAATTTTCAAGGCAATAGCTTTTAGGCGCACCATCGATTTCATCATTTAATGCCATTAGCTGATACGGTATCATTTCATTTCTTACAAGTTCAATGTAATTGTTCCAAAATGTATCGTTAATATTATTTCTTAAAAATGTCGAAAAAATTATTTTTTATCCATATTTTACTCCAAAAAAAATGCACTCAAAGCATAACGCTTCAAGTGCATTTTATCATAAATACATATTGATTTTCAATATTAAGCGGCATAATCGTTTGAGCCTGCGCAAATTTTAACCATATCTAATCCGTCAAATTCACGAAATGCTTTTTCAACTCTTTCATTGTG
>ENA-OQIO01000570-OQIO01000570.1-human-gut-metagenome-genome-assembly--contig:-NODE-570-length-19500-cov-6.688329_pt1 | contig 19500 bp, 24 predicted proteins | sample MGYA00242573_ERZ504737 | MGnify/ENA primary metagenome ERZ504737 (study PRJEB26092, sample SAMD00036203) | human gut metagenome | host: Homo sapiens | study: EMG produced TPA metagenomics assembly of...
CGAGCGACCACGCAGGTGCGAATGGCCGTCGCGACATCGGAGTCGGTCTGCTTGATGCCGCATTTGGCCAAGATGGATGTGATGCCGGCAAAGAATGCTGACGCAAATGCTGCGACAACCCACGACACGGGTGCGGTGCCTCCTTGGATAATGGGTTTATCCTGCGAGTTTTATGGACATGAGGATACCGCCCCACCATGAAGGTTTGATATGGCCGCGGCGAGACGGGGGTTATGTTCCGGGGAGCCATTTGGTGAAGGCTCGAATTGTCGATATGCTGTCGACTTCTCTTTGGTTTCCAAGATCTAAACGGCATGCTTCGAAGGGCGGCGGCGTTGTTGTTGCTTCGTCTTATCTAGTAAATGAGGTGGCGTGCAGCCCAAGCCCTTTGGCTGTCGATTACAGGTCGCGTGCCCGATAGACCTTGGTGCTGACTGCGCAGCTGATTGCACATAGCGCGAGGGTAAGTGCGGCGATGCCTGCACACAGACAGCCCAGAACGGCGGGATCGGGATTCGCTCCGGCAATCGACATGAGCCAGTTGCTGATGGGGTTGGAGGAGCTCAGCGTGGCCATGGCAAGGCATCCGAGCATGGCAAACAGGCCAACGGATAGGCGCAGCGCCTCCATGTGTCCAAATCGAAAGAACAGCGGCTGTGCCAAAAACACCATCATGAGGGAGATGAGCATCGATGCTGCCGAGGCGATTGCGATTTCAAAGACCGTCTGTCCCGTCGAAGGAATGCCCGCGCCATTGAAGAGCGGGATGGAGGCGATGCTCAAAAGCGTAGCTGCACATGCCATGAGGGCGGAGAAGACAATAACGCTCAGGTAGCGTGCGCAGATGATGTCTTTACGCGAGAGAGACAGCGTTGCGCGATAGCGCTCCCAACCGTTTTGATTGTCGAAGCCGGCCAGCGAGCTCATGACCATGATGGGTGACATGGCACTGACCGCGCAGGCGCCAGCGCTCATGCCGGAATCGCCGTCCGATGCGTTGGCAAGGGTCAGCACGACGAATATGAACAGGCCGACGCCCGCGATGCTCGGGACGAGCGTGCGAACGATAGCGAGCTCGGACATAAAGGCGCGTTTCATTTCGAAGCCCCTTTCAGCATGAGGCGCAGATAGTCGTCAATGGTTGCCCGATCGCAGGGAATCTCGGGGAAGGCCTCGAGCGTTTCGCGACGGTTGGGCACGAGCACGTCCACGCTATAGGCGTGGTGGGCGGCACGGGCACCTTCGACGCAAGCCATAAGCTCGGCGGCCTGTGCTTGGGTGCAGTGGGCGATGCCGGCGCGGTCGGTAATGTCCTCGCGCGGCAGATCAAACACAATCGAACCGTTATCGATGCAGATGATGCGGTCGGCGGCACGATCGAGGTCGGACGTAATGTGGCTCGAGAGCAGCACGCTGTGCTGGCCGTCGGCGACAAAGGCAAGCAGCTCATCGAGCAGCTCCTCGCGTGCCATGGGATCGAGGCCCGCGGTGGCTTCGTCCAAAACGAGCAGCTTGGCATTGTGGCTGAGTGCACAGGCAAGCTGCAGTTTCATGCCCATGCCGCGGGAGAGGTCCTTGACCTTTGTCTTGGGATCGAGGCCAAATCGGTTGATGAATCCGGCGAACGTTTCGCGGTCCCATGTGGGGTACGTCGGGCCTACGAGCGACTCGATCTGGCCCACCCTGAGCGTGGAGGGGAAGGGGCACGTGTCCAGGACAAGACCGACGCGGGAGCGTAGATGGCGTTGCGATTCATCGGGCGCGTCGGCGCCACAGCGCTGCCCAAACAGGTGCACCTCGCCGGCATCGAGCTTTATAAGCCCGAGCGCGGCGCGAATGGTCGTTGTCTTGCCGGCGCCGTTTGCGCCTACAAAGCCAACGATCTGGCCGGGCTCCACAGCGAGCGTGACGTCGCGTAGTGAAAAGCGGTCGCTCACACGGCGTGAGATGCCTTTGAGTTCTAAAAGGTTTTGCATGGTATAGCCTTTCTTTCAGATGGCTACTGCATGGTTTCGGGGGCTACCAGGTCGAGCATCTCGTGCAGTTTGTCGCGCGTGACGCCCAGGGTTTCGGCTTGGCTCGCCGCTTTCGCAAGTAGCTCTTCGATATGGCAGAGCTGGTTTTCGCGCAAGAGTTCCTGGTTGCCCTCGGCGACAAAGCAGCCCTTGCCCTGCACGGTGCAGATAAACCCGAGTTGCTCTAGGTCGGCGTAGGCGCGCTTGGTGGTGATGACGCTCACGCCAAGATCGCTCGCGAGCGCACGGATGCTGGGGAGTTTGGCTCCCGCAGTGAGCGTGCCCGAAAGGATTTGAGCTTTGACCTGCGAGGATATCTGTTCGTAGATGGGCTTATCGCTCGAATTGGATAGGATGATGTCCACAGCGGCTCCTTAGCTGTTGGGCTACACGTGTATATAACCGGTAAGCACAGTATATATACACTATGCACAGTTATGCAAGAGCTAAATACGGATTGTCCGCCCGTTCATTCATCTCAATCTGTAACATCTGGAACCGATTTGGACGGCTACCTGTTACAGATTGAGATTTTGCTGGCGGGCCCCACCTGGTTGTCTCAATCTGTAACAGTAAGAGTCGATTTGCGCGGCTAGATGTTACAGAACGAGACATTGGCTGCCTGCCTTTCCGTTTATCTCGATTTGTAACAGCTAGACCCAATTTGGGCGGTCAGGTGTTACAGATTGAGATTGTGCCGGCGGACAAGTTCGTTTGTCTCAATCTGTAACACCTGGATCCGTTTTGGGTCGCCTGCTGTTACAGATTGAGACAGTCTGCTGCAGAATACTTCCGATAACTAGCCGTTCACGCTCTGACTGATGAATTTGTCCTGATAGGCGCCTAGAGCGGGATTTCGCGGCTACAATAGTGCGGTTACATCGACGTAATGCACTCAATGCAAGAAAGGATCCGCATGGCAAGCCTGTCGGATGAAATCTCGTCGCGCCGCACATTCGCGATCATCAGCCACCCGGACGCCGGTAAGACCACGCTTACCGAGAAGCTGCTGCTCTATACCGGCAGCATTCAGACCGCCGGTTCGGTCAAGGGCAAGAGCTCGGCCAAGCATGCCGTCTCGGACTGGATGGACATCGAGAAGGAGCGCGGTATTTCCGTCACCTCCTCGGTGCTGCAGTTCACCTATAACGGCGCCTGCGTCAACATCCTCGATACCCCCGGCCACCAGGACTTCTCGGAGGATACATACCGTACCCTTATGGCCGCCGACGCCGCGGTCATGGTCATCGACGGCGCCAAGGGCGTCGAGGCCCAGACCAAAAAGCTCTTTAAGGTCTGTACGCTGCGCCACATTCCCATCTTCACCTTTGTGAACAAGCTCGACCACGAGGCTCGCGATCCGTTTGAGCTCATGGAAGAGATCGAGAACGTCCTGGGTATCAATACGTATCCCATGAACTGGCCGATCGGCAGCGGCCGCAACTTCCGCGGCGTGTTCGACCGTCAGACCCGTCGCGTCATTGCCTTTGAGGCGACGGCCACGCCAACGCCACCAAGAAGGTCGCCGAGGTCGAGGCCGAGCTGGGCGATCCTTCCATGGACGAGCTTATTGGCGAAGAGAACCATAAGAACCTGATGGACGACATCGAGCTGCTCGATGCGCCGGCGACGAGCTCGACTTGGATGCCGTGCCTGCGGCAAGCTGAGCCCGGCGTTCTTTGGCTCGGCGCTCACCAACTTTGGCGTGGAGCCCTTCCTCAAGGAGTTCCTGCGTCTGGCCCCGACGCCGCGCGCCTATACCGATACGCTCACCAGCGAACCGGTCGATCCCTGCCGCGATGACTTTAGCGGCTTTGTGTTTAAGATCCAGGCCAATATGGACAAGAACCACCGCGACCGCATCGCCTTTGTGCGCATTTGCTCGGGCAAGTTCGAGCGTGGCATGGACGCCTTCCACGTGCAGGGCAACCGCAAGCTCAAGCTTGCCACGGGCACGTCGATGATGGCCGATGACCGCGCCATCGTGGACGAGGCGTACGCGGGCGATATCGTGGGCCTGTTCGACCCGGGTATCTTTAGCATCGGCGACACCGTGTGCTCCGGCAAGCGCCACGTGCAGTATCCGCAGATCCCGACGTTTGCCCCCGAGATGTTCGCCCGCATTACGCAGGTCGACACGCTCAAGCGCAAGCAGTTTGTGAAGGGCATGGAGGAGCTTGCCCAGGAGGGTGCCATCCAGATCTTCCGCGAGCTGGGTGCCGGCATGGAGAGCGTCATCGTGGGCGTGGTCGGTGTGCTGCAGTTTGAGGTACTCGAGCGCCGCCTCAAGGCCGAGTATCGTGTTGAGGTCCGTCGCCAGCCGCTGCCCTATACGGACATCCGCTGGATTCAGAACGACCCCGATACCATTGATATCCCGGGCCTTTCGCTCACGCGTGACACGCTGCGCGTCGAGGACATGCGCGGCGGTAAGCTGCTGCTGTTCACGAGCCCGTGAACGTGGATTGGGCAACCGATCACAACCCCGATCTTATCCTGTCGGAGTTTGGCAACGTAGCCTTTTAATGCATCGGCGCGGTGGCCCTGTGGGGCTGCCGCGTCGTTTGCTTGCCTGATGCCGTGTGAGCGGCTATCATACCCACCGTCGTCTCAAGACCGGGGCGTCCGAGCAGTTCGGGTCCGATATCCTGCTCGTTAAACCTAAAACCAAAGGAGTACATAATGATCAAGAAGGTCATGGAGACTACAAGGTCCTGTTGCGGAGCATTCCCGCGGCAACGGTTTCGCTGTTTTTCGTGAGCGTCATCATGATGAACCTGCTGGCCAACAAAGAGCTTATCAGCCTGCCGTATCTGGCACTCGACTGTGGCTTTGTGGTGAGCTGGGTTTCGTTTTTGTGCCAGGACATGATCTGCAAGCGCTTTGGCGCCAAGGCATCCATCAAAATCTCTATCCTCGCGCTGCTGGTCAACCTGGCCGTGAGCCTGTGCTTTTGGGCATGCTCGCTCACGCCCGGCATGTGGGGCGCCTACTACGACACGGGTATGATCGAGGTCAACACCGCCCTTAACGCCACCATCGGCGGCACCTGGTACGTGGTGCTGGGCTCTTCGCTGGCAATGCTCGTTTCTGCCGTGGTTAACTCCACGCTCAACCAGTCGCTCGGCCGTATGCTCAAAAAGAATAACTTTGCGAGCTTCGCCTTCCGCTCCTATGTGTCTACGGGTGTTGGCCAGTTTATCGACAACCTGGTCTTTGCCATTGTGGTGAGCCACACGTTCTTTGGTTGGACGTGGGTACAGGTCCTTATGTGCTCGCTGACCGGCGCTGTTGCCGAGCTGCTGTGCGAGGTCTTCCTGAGCCCCGTGGGCTACAAGGTTGTGCGTGGCTGGGAGCGTGAGAATGTGGGCGCCGAGTACCTCGAGCGCCACGCAACCGCCTAAGGAGCAAGCATGCGGGTTTTGATCACGGGTGCTTCGGGTGGTATTGGAGCCGCGTGCGTGCAGCGCTTTTTGGACGAGGGTCACGAGGTCGTGGGCTTTGATCTGCTGCCGGCGGCGGTCGAACACGAGCGCTACCGCCATCTGATCGTTGATGTATGCGAGCCGGACTCGTTTCCAGGCGACCTTGAGCCTCAGGTAATCGTGAACGTTGCCGGTGTACAGGATTCGGCCGACGACATTGCCGCCAACCTGCGTGGCACCATCAACGTGACCGAGCGCTACGCCTTTGTGGGAGAGGGGCTTGCCGCCAAGCCGGCGCCGGCTATCAAATCCGTGGTCAATGTGGGGTCGGCGAGCGGACATACGGGATCGGAGTTTCCTGCCTATGCTGCCAGCAAGGGCGGCGTTATCGCCTACACCAAAAACCTTGCAAACCGCCTGGCGCCGCAGGCCATCGCCAACAGTGTGGACCCGGGCGGCGTTATCACGCCGCTCAACCGTTGCGTGATGGAAGACGAATACCTGTGGAACCAGATTATGGAGCTCACGCCGCTTAAACGCTGGGCCACCGCCCAAGAGATCGCCGAGTGGATCTACTTTGCGGGCGTGACCAACCGGTTTATGACCGGGCAGAGCCTGCTGATCGATGGCGGCGAGGCCGGCCGCACACAATTTATTTGGCCCGAATAGGAAACGCGCCCGATGGAAAGCTGTCGGGCGCGTTTTTGATGTATCGATTTTTAGCCGAGGCAAGTCCAGTTGACGGGGGTCGAGCCGTGCTGTTCGAGTAGCCGATTGGCTGCCGAGAAGGGACGCGACCCCATAAAAGCGGGGAGTTCTGCCGTGGCACGGTTTGCCGAAAGCGGCGAGGGATGCGTAGAGGCAGGCAGAACTTGCCGCTTTCCCTGCCCGCGCCGGTCGCGGCGAGCTTGCCCTCGACCATCTGCTGGGCAAAGCGGCCCCATGCCAAAAAGACGACCGGCTGGGGCAGCTGGCAGCAGCGTTCGATAACGTAGTCGGTAAGGGTGCTCCAGCCCAGCTTGACGTGCGAGTTCGCGGCATGCTCGCGCACGGTGAGCGTAGTGTTGAGGAGCAGGACGCCCTGTTGTGCCCATGGCGTTAGATCTCCCGTGGCCGGAATGGGGCAACCCAGATCGGCTTTGAGTTCCTTATAGATGTTGCGCAGGCTCGGCGGCAACTTGGTTTGCGTCGCAGGCACCGAGAACGACAGTCCCATGGCCTGGTTGGGTCCGTGATAGGGGTCTTGGCCCAAGATGACTACCTTGACCAGGTCGGCCGGCGTGTAGGCGAGGGCATTGAGGATATCGTCTTGTGCTGGGTAGATGGTCTGCTCGGCACGCAGAAGGGCGATGCGCTCGAGTAGCTGGTTCGTAGTGTCACGTACCGGCTGCGGCGCATCGCCCAACCAAGTTGCTATGTTGCGGTCGCGGGTCGCGGCGTCCATGGGGCTCCTTTACGTCAGATGCTCTGTTTGCATCTATTGTAAAGGCGCACCGGTTGCCTTTATGCCGCGGCTACATGAGGAGTGGGGCCTACGAGACATGCTCGGGCGCTCCTGCCATGCGAGCGTGTCCAAGTGCGCGAAGGCGCGGAAGCTCGACGGTTGCCACCATGACGCCGGTGAGGATGAGGGCGGCGCCAAAGAAGGCGATGGGGCTCAGGACCTCGCCGACCAGGAAGAACGAGAAGACGGCGGAGCAGACTGGCTCGAGCGAGAAGGCGAAGCGGTGGTCTCGGCAGGTACGTGGGGCTGCACGAGTGTCTGGGTGATAAAGCCGTAGGCAGAGCAGATGAGTGCGAGCGCAACGACAACGACGATCTCGTTCGGCGTGTTGGGAAGCGTGAAGCCGCCAAAGGTGAACGCGGCGATACCCGAGAACAGGCCGCCGAAGCCCAGCTGCCAAACGCCCAAGGCCAGCGGATCGACTTCCTCGACAAAGCGCTTGGCTACGATAATGTGGCCAGCATAGATAAAGGCCGAGAGCAGCATGATGATCGCGCCGGGGTTTAGGCTGGTAAAGTCGGCGCCCGAGAGCAAAAGCATGCCGCAGGTGACGATGGCGGTGCCGATGAGCACCTTGCGCTCGGGAGCGCGACGCAGCAGGGCCGCGTTGGCAAACGGCACGATCACGACCGTCAGGCTCTGCAAGAAGCCGGCGGTGGAGGCGGAGGTGAGGCTGGAGCCCAGGCACATGCAGGTGATCTCGGTTGCCATGATGGCGCCGATGATGGCGGCGCGGACCATCAGGTCACGGTTGATGCGCACCGCGTGCTTGTGGAAGAGCACCAGGCAAGCTGCAAAGGCGATGATGCAGCGCAGCGCAACGATGCTCGTGGCGTTCATGCTGTCCATGCCGATCTTCATGAGGGGGTACGAAAAGCCCCATGCGACGGGAACGGAAAATGAGAGCGCGATTGCTTTTTTGCGATCCATGGGACTCCTTTTGTTACAGAACGGTTTCGCAAAAAGGATTCTGCTCCCAGATATGGATGTAGTAAAGCGAATGTATCTTCAGTATGATTAAGAAATACTAATGTAGGTAGAAAAAGCCCTGGCAAAACGTTTTACAGCTACATCGATGTGGAGGCACGATGGCATCGCGGTATCAGATTGTTTGTATGGCGGTCGATTGCGGCAGCCTGAAACGTGCGGCCGACGAGCTGGGCTATACGCAAAGCGCGGTGAGCCAGGCCGTCAAGGCGCTCGAGCGCGAGCTGGGCACCACGCTTATCGAGCGCGGAAAGCAGGGCGTCTCGCTTACGCGCGACGGCAAACAGTATCTGCCGTATCTGCGCCAAATCGTAACGGCCGAGGCCGAGCTCGAGGGCAAGCGCCAGGAGTTGTTGGGGCTTTCGTCGACCGACATTCGCATTGCGACGTTTACCAACGTGAGTCGTACTGTGTTACCGCGTGTGATCCGCGACTTTGGGGCCCTGCATCCGGGCGTGCACTTTACCCTCAAGCAGGGCGATTACACGCGCAACGCCCAGTGGGTACACGATGGCGTGGTCGACTTTTGCTTTACAGCGCGTGGATTTACCGAGGGGCTCGAGAAACGCGTGGTCTATCACGACAAGCTGGTGGCGCTGTTGCCAGCCGTCCATCCACTGGCGGCAAAGGAAAAGGTGACGCTTGCCGACCTGGCGTCCGAACCGTTTGTGCTGCTGGATGAGGGCGAACAGAGCCTGGTGCTCGATGCATTCGCGGCGCATGGGCTGTCGCCGCACGTGACGAGTGAGGTGACCGACGACTACACCATCATGGCGATGGTGGAGGAGGGCCTGGGCGTGAGCATGCTCTACCGTCGTACTGTAGAGGCATGCAAGCCGATATTCATGTGCGGCCCATCGTGCATGCCCCTCGCGCGACGTAGTGGCAGCCTGGCGCAGCTGGGATACCATGCCTATCGCCACGAGGCGCTTTATCGACTATATGAGCTCGCATATCGTCAATTAATGACTAGCGTGGCGTTGAGTGTGGTGATTAGCGGGCTGTCGCTTTGGCTTGCGTCAGACGGTAGGTGTGTGCCGGATGGCAGAGCAATACCGCCACGACCATAAAGAACGCCGTGGTGCCCAGGCTGATGGGGTAGACCATCATGATGTTCGCAAAGGTGCGGAAGTGCGGGAACACGCAGAACACCCAATAGAAGCGGATGCCGCAGACACAGATCATGGTGATGAGGGCGGGCGTGAGCGAGATACCAAAGCCGCGCAGGTAGCCTGACATGTTTTCGTAGAACATGCTAAAGGCGTACGCCGGGAAGATCGAACACACGCGGATATAGCCGATCGAGACGATGTTGGGATCGCTGTTGAACAGCGATAGGATCTCGCGTCCCAGGCCGACAATAACGATGATCGTGGTGAGTGCAACGATACCGCCTTCGACCAGGCAGACCTTGAGCGTCTTGGTGCAGCGGTCGATCTGGCGGGCGCCGTGATTTTGTCCCACAAAGGTGGTGCAAGCCTGGCTAAAGCTGTTGAGCAGGTTGTAGCACACGTACTCCAGGCTCATGGCGGCGCTCGAAGCCGCCATGACCTCGGTGCCCAGGCTGTTGATGGCAGACTGGATGATGATGTTGGCGACGGCAAAGACGGCGCTTTGGATGCCGGCGGGCAGGCCGATCTTGACGATGCGCTTGAGGGCGACGGGGTCTAAGCCTAAGTCGCGTGGGGTGACGCGGACGACGGAGTCGGTCTTGAGCAGGCGGATAAAGAGCGTCGCGGCGCTGACGGTGTAGGCGATGGCGGTGGCGATGGCGACGCCCGCCACACCCCAGTGGAGTACGGGGACAAAGACGAGGTCCAGGCATATGTTGAGGACGGTGGACACGGCAAGCGCCTGCAGCGGCATGCGGGTGATGCCGACGGAGCGGAAGATCGCGGCCTCAAAGTTGTAAAGCAAAATCGAGGGCATGCTCAGCAAAAAGACGCGTAGGTAGAGTGAGGCGAGCGGCATGGTCTCAGCGGGAACGTTGAGCGCGGCGAGCATGGGCTCGGCAAAGATCTCGCCCAGGGCGATGACGACAAAGCCCACGAGCGCCATTAAAATCGAGGTATGGACGGCGCGTTTGACCATGTTCTGATCGTTGCGGCCGATAGCGTTGGCAATGACCACGTTGGAGCCAAGCGACATGCCGATAAACAGGTTGAGCATAAGACTGGTAAGCGGAACATTGGAGCCGACCGCCGCCATGGCGAGGGTTCCCTGGTCGCCTGAGAAGTTACCGATGATGACCGTGGCGATGAGGTTCGATAGCTGCTCCAAGATGCTCGTGGCGGCCACGGGGAAGGCGAACAGGGGAATATTGCGCCACAGCGAGCCGGTGGTCATGTCAATGTGCTTAGATGCGGTGTCTGCCATACGCTCTCAATCTCTAATATGCTCTTTCGTGCTTATTTGCGCAGACGATGATACTCCTAATCGACTAGTCGGCACTTAGGGACGTTCCTTTTCTGCCGGCAGTTGGGGACACTCCTTCAGACTAGTCATTGGGGACGTTCTTAAATGACTAGTCGAACAAGAACGTCCCCAATGACGAGGCGGGGGAGGCGTGCGACAATGGTGGGCGTTGTGTTGTTCGCGCTAAGGAGTTGCCATGTTGTTGTGTCCCGTTTGCCATAAGCCATTGGTGGACGACGAGCGCGGTGCTGCATGCGCGGGCGGACATCGATTTGACCGTGCGCGCGAGGGCTATCTGTATCTGCTGCGCTCGTCCAAGAGCGGCGACTCCATGGGCGATCCCAAGTCGCAGGCGCGCAGCCGTCGTGACTTTCTGAACCGCGGATACTATGCGCCGTTGCGCGACGCAATGGTCGAGCTGGTGCGCGAGCAGGTGTCTGGGCGTGCAACGTCTGCGAATGGCCCCATGACGCTGCTCGATATTTGCTGCGGCGAGGCTACTACACCAGTGCCATGGGCGCGGTACCGGGCGTGGATGCTTATGGCTTTGACCTGGGTAAAGAGATGGTGCGCCTTGCCGCCAAGCGCGGCGATGCGACCTACTTCGTGGCCAACATGAAGGATATCCCCGTGGCCGATGGTGCCTTCGATATGGTGACCGAGCTCTTTGCCCCCTTTAACGAGCGCGAGTTTGCCCGCGTGCTGGCACCCGAGGCTTTCTCTACACCGTGGTGCCGGGTGCCCGTCATCTCTTTGGGCTCAAGGAGGTGCTCTACGATACGCCGTACCTTAACGACGAGAAGCTGCCGCAGACCACCGAGCTCGAGTTAATCGGAACGCAGCGGGTGACAGCTTCTATCACCCTCCAGACGCAGGCCGATATCGAGGCAGTGTTCCAGATGACGCCCTACTACTACCGCACGCGCCCTGCCGACAAAGAGCGCCTGGCAAACCTGGAAACCCTTCAGACCGATATCGACTTCATCATCGCCGAGTACCGTCACAGCTAACACCTACCAAATAGGGACAGGTTTATTTTGGCAGGTTTTATCTGGGCAAACGTAAAGGGCCGACCGCGGAGATGCGCGATCGGCCTTTTTAGTTGCTTGGCTGCAGAGGTTATGAGAAGCGAGCGCTTACAGGCGGTCCTTGTTTTCGGCCTTAACGGCGTGCGCCTGCTGAACAAAGAACAGGTCGTACACCACGATGACAAAGGCGCCAAAGTTGATGGCGTCGCCGCCAAACGCGGGAAGCGTGAGCACCGCCTGGGCAAGCGTGGCGACTGCAGCAACGATACCGAGCTTAAACGCGCCGTCAACCTGCGAAGGCTTGTTGGCACCCTTGATGCCCGCACGCCCGCGGCAAGATCGATGAGGCCCTTGGCGATAATCACGGCCGCGGCGAGCATGGCGTTCGATCCGTAGGTGGACTCGAACTTGCCGGTCGCGATGCCGGCGATTCCAATGACGAGACTGGCGATGCCCAGAACAAAATAAATCAGGGCAAGGATTTTGAGAGTCTTGCGAGTGAAGCTCATGGCTGGTCCTTTCGATACGAGTACGCCAACCTGGCGCGCCCTATGTGCTGCACATATGGTGAAGCACATTGTAGTTCAACGCGGCGATGCATGCGCCTGAAAGCGTCTCTTGCCTGCACGGTTCAACCTTTCAAAAAGGAAAGCTGGACGTAAGTCAAATCGATGGCAGCGCATGCGCGGCGCTGCGATGATGAGGCCATGGTAAGAGCTGGACCGAAGGAGGAGCCATGATGTACGGAGTCAAGCAAGTGGATGAGCCGCGGTCGCTGGGAAGGCGCATGAGTGATTCTGTGATCGCTGCCGTGTGCACGGTATTGATGGCTGTGCTTTGCATTGGGATGCTGTGGACCATGTCGCATGTGGGACAATAACGGACGGTTGGGTGCCAACTGAGGTGGCGCTCACGTATTCGTTTTGTTTGCTAAGGAGTGTCCATGGGCGTCGTCGATCCCTTTTCTGTTGCTCGGGCTGCTGGGCTCGAGCTCGTGCGGACGTCCGAGGGCCTTACGCTCACCGACGGCACGATGGAGTTGCGTGCCGATTTTGGCCGCATGCTTCCACGGCTCAAGCAGGGTCGTCTGCAGCAAGAGCTGTTGGTAAAGGCTGCGCGCACAAAAGGCATCGAACAACCATGGGCGATTGATGCCACAGCAGGCTTTGGCGAGGACTCGCTGCTGCTGGCGGCCGCGGGTTTTACCGTCGATCTGTATGAGCAGGATTGCGTGATCGCGGCGCTGCTCCAGGATGCCCTGGATCGCGCGGCAGATGATCCGGCGCTTGCGGCCGCCGTGGCGCGCATGCACTTACATGCGGGCGAGGACAGCATTGCCGGCCTTCGCCATACGGCTGAGCTGGTCGAGCGCGATGAGCTCGCGGCTCCCGACGTGGTGTATCTGGACCCCATGTTTCCTGAGCGCACCAAGAGCGCGGCGGTCAAAAAGAAGTTCCAGCTCTTGCACCATCTGGAACAGCCGTGTGCCGATGAGGAGACGCTGGTTAAAGCTGCGCTTGCAGTGCGGCCGCGCAAGGTCGTTATCAAACGGCCGGTGAAGGGGCCGCTGCTTGCCGGCGTTAAGCCGAGCTATCAGCTTGCGGGCAAGGCCGTTCGCTACGATGTTTTGGTGCCGCCGCGCCCGTAGCTTGCGTGCGATGCCGGCGCTTCGCCAGCGCCGTGCCGATGCGGGGTCTATTTCCAGGGGTGCGACGTCAGATGCCATCCGCCGCAGTATTCGCATTTGTAGCAGGCAAGGCCGCGCCGCCCGCGGTTTTCGCAGTCGGCCATAACTGCCTCGGCCTCGGCGCGCGTGTCGTAACGGTTTTTGCGTTCGCACGACTTGTAGCGCCAGGCTTCATCGCGCTCGGCGTCTAGTGCGTCGCGGCGCTCGTCTTCGCGCGCAAACAGATCGCTCATATCGCCGCCGGTGGCAGCGCCCAAAAACTCGCTCTTTGCCTTTGACCAGGCGGCTCGCTTTTTGCTCCCCATCTGCTTCGCGCCCCTCTTCAAACGCTGGTATCATTGCTCAATCAAAGTGATACCAATAAACGTGAGGTCGCCGCGTGATGATCAGAAAAACCCTCGATACCGACATTCCCGCCGTCATGGCTATCTATGACGCGGCCCGCGCTTTTATGCGCGCGCATGGCAACGCCACGCAGTGGCCCGAGGGCACGCCTTCGGCCGAGCAGCTGGCTGCCGATATCGCCGCTGGTGGCAGCTATGTGTGCGAAGTTGACGGTCACGTGGTAGCGACGTTTGCCTTTTTACCGGGTCCGGACGAGTGCTATGACGTAATTGAGGACGGTCGGTGGCGCAGCGACACTCCGTACGCCGTGCTGCACCGTGTGGCATCCGACGGCACCGTGCACGGTATCGCGGCTGCGATGTTCGCCTTTGCCAAAGAGCGTGCCGATCACCTGCGCATCGACACGCATCAGGACAATCTGCCCATGCAGCGTGCGAGCATCAAGGCGGGATTCGAGCGTGCCGGCATTATCCATGTGTCGGACGGCACGCCGCGTGTTGCGTTCGACTGGCTGCGCGAGGCATAAGCGCCCAGGCGCATACCAACACTCCATCTAAATGAAAATGGCCCCGGGTGGGGCCATTTTTGGCAAAACGCGTTGTTGTGGGGCTCGCGTCGCTGCCGTTCCAGATGAACCCGGGCAGACAAAAAGGGAGGTGCCGGCTTTCGCAAGGCGCGAACCTACGAAAATCGCTGCGCGGCAACGCGGGGCGATGAGCTCGGTCGGGGGATAGGGCCCGCTTCGCCCGCCGGCCCGTAAATTGTATCATCCAGTGTGGAACGAGAGCGCCCGTTGCCGCGTGCGATGGGCTTGCAATAAGAGGAGAGCCATGTCGAAGCAAGCTGTCGTTGGAATCTTGGCGCATGTCGATGCCGGCAAGACCACGCTGGCCGAGGCCATGTTGTTCAACGCGGGTCGCATTCGCAAGCGCGGCCGCGTGGACGATGGCGATTCGCATCTGGACACTAACGCGATCGAGCGCGAGCGCGGCATTACGATTTTCTCGTCGCAGGCCGTGCTCGACCAAGGCGATACCCACGTCATGCTCGTTGATGCGCCGGGGCATGTCGATTTTTCTGCCGAGGCGGAGCGCACATTGCGCGCACTCGACTACGCGATTTGGTTGTGGGCGCCAACGACGGCGTACAAGGGCACACCGAAACCCTGTGGCGCCTGCTTGCGCGCTATGACATTCCGACGTTCATCTATATCAACAAAATCGATTTGGAGCATCCCGGCCGCGAGGTTTTGCTGGCACAACTTGGGCAACGTCTTTCCGAGGCTGCCTGGATGCCAGCGAACTGCTGGCGGGTGGTGCCGTTCGGGAGGACGCTGCTGCGTTGGACGAGGCGGCGCTCGAGGAGTTTCTTGAGACGGGCGAGCTTTCTGTTGCAACGCTGTCGCGCATGGTTGCCGAGCGCAAGCTCTTTCCCTGCTTTGCCGGCTCGGCGCTCAAGGACCAAGGCGTTGACGAGCTGCTGGATGGCATATGCGCGCTGATGCGTGAACAGGCGTGGCTCCCGGAGTTTGCTGCGCGCGTCTATCGTGTCAGCCGCGGGGATCACGGCGAGCGTTGGCTTGGGTTAAAGTGACCGGCGCACGCTGCATGCCAAACAGATGATTGACGGACGTTCCGGTGCCGAGGCATGGGAGCAGAAGGTCGATCAGGTACGCATCTATAACGGCGAGAAGTATGAGCTTGCCCAGGAAGTTGCCGCTGGCGGCATCTGCGCCGTGACGGGCCTCGCACACGTTCGCCCGGGTGATGCCCTGGGCGCGGAGCCCGCGGGCGATGCACCTGTCATTGCGCCGGTCCTCACCTATACGGTGCTACCGGGCGAACACGATGTCCATGCGGTGTTTAAAGCGCTGACCGAGTTGGCGGACGAAGACCCCATGCTCGGCGTAAGCTGGAATACGCATCTTGAGCAGATTCACTTGCAGTTGATGGGAGCCGTGCAGCTCGAGGTCGTGCAGCGGGTGTTGGCTGATCGCTTTGGCCTTACGATTGAGTTTGAGTCCGGCGGCATTCTCTATAAGGAGACGATCTCGCAGCCGGTCGAGGGTGTGGGCCACTTTGAGCCACTGCGCCATTACGCCGAGGTGCACCTGCGCCTTGAGCCGCTGCCGGCGGGCTCAGGCGTGCAATTTGGTACCGCTACCTCGACTGACGAGCTCGATCTGAACTGGCAGCGCCTGGCGCTCACCAACGCCATGGAGCGCGATCACCTGGCGTGTTGACCGGCTCGCCCATCACCGATGTGCGCATTACGCTCACGGGCGGCCGCGCGCATGCCAAACACACCGAGGGCGGTGACTTTCGTCAGGCAACATACCGCGCGATTCGCCAGGGTTTGATGCAGGCGCGCGAGGCGGGTGCGGCGGTACTGTTGGAGCGTGGTACCACTTTGAGCTCGAGGTGCCAGGGGAGTGCGTGGGCCGGGCGTTGTCAGACGCCACGCGCATGGTGCCGAGTACGAGCCGCCGACGATGGCGGGCGACCGGGCGAAGCTTGTGGGTCGCGTGCCGGCATCCGAGGTGCAGGATTACGCGCTGGAGGTGGCTGCCTACACGAGCGGTCACGGTCATCTGTACCTGGAGTTCGCCGGTTATGCGGCTTGCCATGATGCCGAGCGCGTCATCGAGACGGCCGCCTACGAGCCCGAGGCCGATCTGCCCAACACGCCCGATTCGGTCTTTTGCTCTCACGGCGCCGGTTACACGGTCAAATGGTACGACGTACCCGCCGCGGCGCACGTAAAGATCGATCCCACCACCTTCCGCCCCTGGCGAGCAGCAGACGCCGAGTTTTTCGGCCATAGGTGATAGAAGGGCGGCCTCTTTGTCACCTGCTGTTGGTATAACTCGGTATAAGTTGGTATAACTATAGGCGGCGTTTGCCAATCCGAGGAGGCCGACATGAATCCAAATCCCTTTAAGCCCACGGCTGGTAAGCGACCTCCGATACTCATCGGTCGCGAGTCGGTCATCGAAGATTTTGAGGAAGGGCTCGATAACGGCGCGGGAGCGCCGGGCAGGCTCATGCTCATTACGGGAAACCGCGGCTGCGGCAAGACGGTTCTCCTGAGGGAGCTGCAACGTCTGGCCAGCGAGCACGGATGGGCGGTTGTCTCCGATTCCGCTTCGCTTGGTTTATGCGACCGCTTGGCCGACGCACTCCGCTCGAATAAGCTCGTTGTGACGTCAATGGAGTTTGGCCCATCGTTTGGACGGATGTCGGTTGAGGCGGCGCGGGCAAAAGGCGAGACGTTGCGAGGGCTGGTCAACGAACGCCTCAAGAAACTCGGCCCAAGCAAGGGTATTCTGTTTGCGATTGACGAGGCTCAATCTGCGTCTATCGAGGAACTGGCGGCTCTTGCCGTTCTCTATCAGCAGGTGCTCGGAGACCAGGATGCCACGGGCTTGCCCGATAGCGACCAGCGCGGTCTTGCGCTGGTCTTTGCCGGCTTGCCCAGCATGGTTGACGATCTGCTCGAAGAGCCGAGCGTGACGTTTTTGCGACGTGCCCAGCAGCGTACGTTGGGGGCGATTTCTTTGCCCAAGGTGCGCGATTCGTATATCCAGACGGTCGAGTGTGCCGGTCTTTGCGTTGATGCGGAGACGGCGGACCTTGCAGCGCACAAGAGCATGGGGCATCCCTATATGGTTCAGCTGGTGGGATATTACATGTGGCGGTCTGCTGTCCGGCGTGGCTCGCAAGTCATCGAAAGGCGCGATGTCGAGGATGGCCATGCGGATGCCGTCTCTGAGTTCTACGAAGCGGTTGACGCGCCTCTGTATTACGGGCTGCGCAGTCCACAGCGCCTTTTTATCGAGGCTATGGCGGTTGACGAGGACAAGCCGACGCGCATGGCGGATATCATTGAGCGCTGCGACCGTACCCAGAGCTGGGCGAGTAAATATCGCGCAAGCCTGATTCGCGAGCGCGTCATCGAGGCTGCCGGATACGGCCTCGTCCGGTTTAGCGTGCCTATGCTGGGCACGTATATTCGCGATTGCGTTTTATGGCACGAGTGATGTGACGAAGGGGCAGCCCCTTTGTCACATCGATATTTGAGAGGCTAAATTATGGCGATTCATACTGAGCGTTTGACGCTTCGTCCGTGGCGCGAGACGGATGCGGCGAGCCTGTTTACATATGCGAGCGACCCGGACGTGGGACCGGCTGCGGGCTGGCCGCCCCATCGAAGCATTGAGGAAAGCAGGGAGATCATTCGGACAGTCTTTGCGGCACCCCATACCTTTGCCGTTTGCCTGGCTGCGACAGATGAGCCCGTGGGTAGCATCGGCTCATGCCGTCTCGCTGTGAGTCAAACCGTCGAGATGACGGTCTTGAACTCGAAGTGGGCTATTGGATCGCCAAGCCGTTCTGGGGCCGAGGCTTTGCCCCCGAAGCAGTACGAGCCATGCAGCGCTATGCGTTCGAAACGCTTGGCTGCAAGGCGCTTTGGTGCGGATACTACGAGGGCAATAACAAGTCGTTACGCGTTCAGCAAAAGTGCGGATTCGCGCCGCATCACGTTGAGCGCGACGTACTCTGCGAGCTTATGGGCGATGTACGCACCGAGTGCTTTACGTGTTTGACCCGCGAAGACTGGCGCGGGCGGGCAGAAGGGGAGCGATGACGGTGTCGCAACAACCAAGTGCTATCGAGGTGCGTGGCGCGCGCGTCCATAACCTTAAGGACGTCGATATCGATATCCCGCTGGGAAAGCTCGTGGGTATTGCCGGCGTGTCGGGTTCGGGCAAGAGTTCGCTGGCGCTGGGGGTTCTTTATGCCGAGGGTTCGCGTCGCTACTTGGAAGCACTCAGCACCTATACTCGACGTCGCCTGACACAGGCCGAACACGCCCAGGTGGATGAGGTCTTGCACGTGCCGGCGGCGCTCGCATTGCATCAGCGCCCCAGCGTGCCGGGCGTGCGTTCCACTTTTGGCACCATGACCGAGCTCAACAACAGCCTGCGTCTGCTCTTTAGCCGCTGCGCCCATCACGTGTGCCCGCACTGCGGGGCGCGCGTGGAGCCGAGCCTTAACGTGGCTGCGGGCCTGTCGCTCACGTGTCCGATATGCGGCCGCGAGTTCTACGCGCCGAGTGCCGAGGATTTGGCTTTCAATAGCGGTGGTGCGTGCCCTACCTGCGGCGGCACCGGTGTCATGCGCGAGGTGGACGAAGCGAGCCTGGTGCCCGACGAGTCAAAGACCATCAACGAGGGTGCAGTGCTTCCCTGGGGTACGCTCATGTGGGATCTGATGAAGCAGGTGGCAGGCGAGATGGGCGTACGCACCGACGTACCGTTTAACCAGCTCACGCCTCAAGAGCGCGATATCGTGTTCCACGGCCCGGCGGTCAAGAAGCACATTCTCTACGTTCCCAAAAACGGCGAGGGCGCCACGCCGCTCGACTTCACCTATTACAACGCCGTCTATACCGTCGAGAATGCGCTCGCCAAGGTTAAGGACGACAAGGGCCTCAAACGCGTTGCGCGCTTTTTGCGCGAGGGCCCATGCCGCGACTGCAGCGGCACGCGTCTCTCCGAGGCTGCGCGCCAGCCTCAGGTGCGCGGTATCAATCTGGCACAGGCCGGGGCCATGACGCTTGGTGATGCGGTCGAGTGGGTGCGCGGGGTGCCCGCATCCTTGCCGGTCGAGATGCGGCCCATGGCGATGGATATCTGCGATTCATTTTTGGGCGCGGCCCGTCGCCTGGTCGACTTGGGTCTCGATTACCTTTCACTCGACCGCGCTGGTGCCACGCTCTCCACGGGTGAGCGCCAGCGCGTGCAACTCGCCCGCGTGGTGCGCAACCGATCGACGGGCGTGCTCTATGTGCTGGACGAGCCTTCGATCGGCTTGCATCCCGCCAATGTCGACGGCTTGGTGGGCGTGATGCGCGATCTGGTGGATGACGGCAACACCGTGGTTGTTGTCGACCACGATACGCGCGTACTGGTGGAAGCGACTATCTGGTCGAGATGGGCCCCGTTGCCGGAGCGGGTGGTGGTAATGTGATTGCCGCTGGCACGGTAGACGAGGTCGAGCAATCGCAGGGCAGCCGCATCGCCCCGTTTTTG
>ENA-OQIO01000571-OQIO01000571.1-human-gut-metagenome-genome-assembly--contig:-NODE-571-length-19493-cov-4.143241_pt1 | contig 19493 bp, 34 predicted proteins | sample MGYA00242573_ERZ504737 | MGnify/ENA primary metagenome ERZ504737 (study PRJEB26092, sample SAMD00036203) | human gut metagenome | host: Homo sapiens | study: EMG produced TPA metagenomics assembly of...
ATGCAATATACATTAGTACCAATATTGCATACTGTTTTTTGTGCAGATCTGATAATGCTGCTAAATGCATTAGCACTAATATACAAAAATGCCTATTGTACTAATATAATTTTGGCTAGTATGCGAATTGAAAATATATTAGTACCAATGTATAATACAGTTACAAAGTCAAGGAAATGACCTTAACAAATCAATAGCATTTTTTATAAGGAGGTACGCTTTATGTGTATGACAAAGAAAGAACTTGAGAACAAAATCAATGAGTTAAGGAGTCTTAAGGCTCTACAACAAGAAACCGCAGACGAAGTAAAAGCGATTGAGGTTGAAATCATAGATTATATGAAAGAAAACAACCTTGACACTGAAATTACAGACACGGCAAAAGTTACTTACAAGCCACAGACAAGAACCACACTCGATAAGAAAAGACTTGAGGAAGACTTAGGAGACTTGACAGACTACGAGAAAGTTACAACATACAACGTTTTACGTGTGAAGTAGTGACCGACAACGGCAAGGGTGGAGCCGTAAATTCACCCACTACAAAGCGGAGGACAGATAGAGCATGAAACATTTTATATACAATGTACTGTTGACAGTATCAATAATTATCATGGTGTGGTTCGTTGCTAGTTACATAAATGTAATTATGCACCATATGACAAGCGGTTATATATATCCAAGTTGGAATTTTTTCAACATATTTTAGAAGGGAGTAAGAGCATGAGCAAATTACAACATTTATTCAAAGTCGGTCAGAATGTCAAGTGCAGAATAGATGGAATTATGCAGAAGGGTATTGTTACAGAGGTACACGATGACCATATTATCGTTGATATTCCAGAGATAAACAATCACTGTTGGTTTGAAGAGGGACTTAATCTCGATTGTGTATATCCAATATACAATTTCTAAACTTGCAGAAGCTTTAAAGCCTAGTCGGTTTAGCCGTAGCATCAAAGCTGACTAGCTATCGGAAGAAATGCCATAACAACAAATCAATAAAATACAAAGAAAGTAGAGGTAATTACTATGATTAAAAGACCATTATCCGACAGTCCATTAACCGCAGAGGAGAGAGTATTTGCAGAAGCGCACCATAATTTAATGTATCGTTACATGAGAATACATGACCTTGACATAGAGGAATGGTATGACCGCTTGATTATTGCTTATCTCAATAGTGTTAAGAAGTATTTGAGATATGAGAAATTGCAGAGCCTTAAATTTGAGCAGGTGTTTTTCAGGACACTTGACAATGCAAGGAGCAACTATTGGAGAGACTTAAACAGATATAAAAGATGTCCAGAAGGCGGTATATGGAGCATAGAAGGAATGGAAGCCATTAATAATAATGAAGCTGAAGCTGATGACTGCGATTTTTATAATCTTTTGAAGGATGACAGAATATCACTCAATGACATTGTAATAGATAGCCTTTATACAAGTGCTTTAATTGATGAACTTGAAAAAGAGCAGTACAAGAAAATTGTTTTGTTACTTATAGAAGGCTACAGCGGTAAAGAAATTAGCAACATGTTACATATTAGCTATGGGAGGTATTCTCGTTATATCGCAAAAATCAAAGACATCATTTTAATGTGTATCGGTTAATCAATTACATAAGGGGAACAAATCAAAGTTCCCCGATTATCAGAAGGAGTGAAAACAATATGGTTGTAAAGGAATTAAAGACATATAGAGATTTTTCTATATTAGAAGTAAGAGAAGGAAAATCAAATGTTTATATAGCCTATTCACAAATAGATGGACATTATGAGACAGCCCAAGTATACGAAGATTTAATCCAGAAGATAGACGAGTACAGAATGGAACGTAAATCATCTAAGTTTGATAACCCAATGTATAACAAAGGTTATGAGGACGGATTCGCAGATGGTGCGAACAGCATAGAAGAATAGAGAGGTGCGATAAATGGAATTAACAAGACTAACAGACAATGAGCGCAAGTTTGCCGAGGACAACCACAAATTAATATACAGCTTCCTAAGTAGCAAAGGGTACAGTATAGAGGATTATTATAATATTGTTGTATTCGGCTATCTCAAGGCGGTACAAGTGTATAGCAAGAGAGCAGACCTGCAAGAAAAATATAAGTTCTCTGTAATAGCATGGAAATATATGCAATCAGAAATTGGAAACCATTTTAGAACGGAAACAGCGCAGAAGAGAGCCACCGAAGAATCTTTATTAAGTCTGGATGCAGATAATGACGATACAGAGAATTTATATAATATGGTAGGTGGGAAATCGGCAGAATCAAATATTATGGAAAATGCAGCAGTTCAGGACATATTGAGTAAACTAACGGAAACACAAAAGGAAATTGTTTGCATGAAAGCAGAAGGTTATAACAATACTGAAATCTGCACCTTGATAGAATTGCCACAATCATCGTTTTACAAGGAAATGACAAGAATAAAAAAGACACTGAACAGTAGGAGGTAATAAACCCTATGAAAGCACTTTTAATTAACGTAATGGAAAACAAAATAGAGGTTGTAGAAGCGAATGAGCTTAAAGACTATTACAGACTTATAGGCTGTACAACAATAGACATAGTAAACAGAAGCATCAAGGGAAAGAGATACGAGATTATTTGTGACGATGAAGGCACATTTAAAGCTGATCCACGAATATCAGCCATAGATGATATGGGAAATGCTATGTTAGTTGGTAATCTGATTGTATGCGGTCAAGCTGATGAAGAGGGAAATCTTACAGACCTAACAGAAGCCGATATTAAGCATATTAAAGAATTTACAAATATCATGGGAACTCGTAAACATCCAGAAGGCTTATTAATGATTTGTCAGATGGAATATTAATATAAATCCTCTGCTGTCTGTATTGGATAGCAGAGGGAAAATGAGGTAAAAAGTATGTACGTTATCACTAATGGAAATACATATATAACAAAATCTAGGTCGGGAAAAGTTGGAAAGACAAGTAATATACTAGAAGCAGAGTGGTTTGATAGTATAGATATAGCCAATATAATATTTCAACACGCACCAAGCAAAACAAAAGGATATTATATCAAAGACTTAGAAACATGTTATGTTTATAAGCGTTATACAAATGGAAAAATTAAATTTCCCAGAGAGGTCAGAGAGCTTATCTATAATAATGCAGAAGGTAAATGTGTACTTTGTGGACGAAAAATCACATATGATGATATGACATTAGACCATATAAAACCGCTTGCCAATGGTGGAAAGAATACAGTAACCAATTTACAATGTACTTGTGAAGCATGTAACAAGTTTAAAGGTTCAATATTACCGGAAGATTTTAGAGAGCGTGTAACAGAGATATTCATGTATCAGACAAGCGAAAATACAAAGCATAAGATCATGTGGAGTATTATCAGAAGATTATTGAGCTTATGTATCAAGTTGTAATTTTTTTATTTTATGATATACTAACCTTAGTATAAGAAAGAGAGGACAGGATGTTGGCACTTTCAGACGCACAGAGAAAAGCAAACGACAAATATATAAAGAACAATTACAAACAAGTCAAGTTATCCATGCCAAAAGAGGAAGCTGAAACACTAGACAACTACTGTACAGCTAAAAATTGCTCAAAAGCAGGATTTATACGTCAAGCAATCAAAGAGAAGATGGAGAGAGAACCATAAATGGTTGAATTTGCACCAAAATATGCAAAAATATGTATGAAAATGGTTAAAAATGCACTAACTTTTCCAATGAAACCCATGTTTCTTTTATATTAAAAAAGGGTACTTGATTTCTCAGGCACCCTAATGTATAATCTACTTAGAAAGTGAATCGGATATGACTCCGATTTACCCTCAGTTAAGAAAAACTAATAAGAATAGCATCCTAAACTTTGCGAGGGTTGGGGATGCTATTTCTTTTTATTATTATGATTGTCTATGTATGACAGAGCCGCAAATATGACGAGTAGAAGAGTTAATACATTATCTAAACTCATATGGCATCACCCTCCTTTGTAAACTAGAGGGCATCTAACAATCGGAAAATCACATCCAACCTTCTGTTCAATTACATAAACGATTATATCATATGCAAAACAAATGTTCAATAATAAACACCAATGGAAAAATCCAAAGGTGTTTATTTTAATTTTTGCTATTAAGTTGTACTGCTGCTTTCTCAAGCTCTACACTGCGCCAGTTGTCACGAATAAGCTGATATTGTAACTCATTCATACGTTTATCAATATAATGTTCAGCCAATTCATAAGGGAACTTGGAATCACATCTTCTGGAATGCTTAAAAGCAATTTAAACGCAGTATCTTCTATATTATTATGTATCTTATGTAAAAGCTCATTGAAGCGATTACGCTCGTGTATTTCTATATTCATTATTTACCTCATAAAAATTATTTTGAAAAAATTGTTGGAAGTGTGGAGAAATTGAAAGTGTTTTTATTACATTGATAGTATAAGATAGTACAACAGAAATGACAATAAAAACTTTAGTACCTAATCTGTTACGGAAATGGAACTTTCCTTTATTGGTGCGGTTTACTGGAAGCTATCAAATAAATCAATGGAAATAAGAACTAAATATTGTCAATAATAGGAACTTTTAAGGCGGTGATATATTGAATAAGAAAACTGTCGCATTGACAGAGGAACAATACAAACTAATCATAACAACAATTCGACAGGGTTTTATCTGTTCAGATGGTCATATTGTAAAGCCAAACAACAGAGTTGCTACAGCCTTATCACTTGAAGCAAATCTTGGACTTAGAATCAGTGACATATTACATTTAAGGCTATCAGACATAATAAGAGATGGTGATAGATACAGACTAAATATCATAGAACAGAAAACGCAAAAACGGAGAGAGTTTACAGTACCAACAGATATATATATTTACATTCAGTCATATGCACTGGAAAATAATATACATCCAAATGCAAAACTATTTGATATATCTGAAAGAGCTGTTACAAAGCATTTGAAACTTACATGTGATTACTTGGAGCTTAAGGGAATCGGTTCACATTCATTTAGAAAGTATTTTGCGACAAGTATCTATGTAAACAATAATTATGATATTAACTTGGTGCGTGTACTACTGCAACATTCCTCAACAGTTACAACCCAAAGATATATAGGACTACAATCGCATGAGATTGAGGATGCACTACAAAAGCATATCAAGCTAATATAAGAACACATTAATATAGAAGAAACGCATTCAGAAAGGAGCTATTTATGTTATTAGTAGACGAAAAGAAACTTGATACAATGTTAAAAGAAAAATATGATAAAGGTGTTGCAGACGGAATTAAAACTGGCATCCGACTCATGGAAGAAAGAATATTACTTGCATGTGAGAATGGAAATCCACTTGATATTAAAGGCAAGGCATACTTTATTAAGTCGGATATTCAAAATCTTCGTGATATTATGGATGATATTGAAGCAGAATATAACGCAGAAATGGAAAAGAATGAATAAATCGGCTATCGAACCCTATATCGCAAAATGCGGAAACACTTGATTTTCCTATACTTTTTTGCTTAGGAAGTACGATAACCTACCTATCACTAAGAATTGAATGACATCGTAAAAACTTTGTAACTACAATGTAATTATAAAAAGCAATTTTTAAATTTAACAAGTAATATTACAACCACAACACACAGGAAAGAGAGGTCAGCACAATGTAAATAAATGTAGAAACAAAATTTGAAGTAGGACAGGAAGTTTTTCTTATTAAAAAGGACAGGAAAGTGATTGAAAATAAGGAAAAATGTAAAATATGCAATGGTGAAGGACACATTATATTTAAAGGATATACAATAAGTTGCCCTGAATGTGAAGGAAGTAAGGAAATTTGTGTAGATTCAAATATTATAGACAATTATTTTACAGATAAGAAACCACACGCAATTACAAGCATCGGAATAAAAATTACTGCAAAGGGAAGTAAATTGACATACATGATTGACGGAAAACTATTTGAGAGGAAAAAGGTTGGTGAAAATGAAATATTCCCCACACAGGAAGAAGCAGAAACCAGATGCAACGAACTTAACAAGGAGGTCACAGCTAATGGCAACAGATAGACAGACACCTTGCTTATACTATGTATGTGCAGGACTTTGTACTAAGGGCAGAAAAGCGGATCACGCTCATTATTGTCAGCACTGCAATAAATATCAACCGAGAGCAAAGGTAAGATATAAAAACCAGAAGAAGGAAAAGCTAGAGAAGATCAAAAAGAACGAGATGTATTAAATGAAGATAAAATTAAAAATCTTTACATATGGATTCTATATAGGAATGATCCTATGGATGTGCGGTTTGGTCGCATCTATGATTGTGGACAATGTTACAATAAAAATGCTTTTGATATTTATACCACTAGTAATATATCAGTTTTTCACAATAGGCAAGGGAATTATTGAGGATAAGATTAAGAGAGGAAGATATTAAGTTTATGGAACAGCCAAAATACAGATTAGAAGATTTAGATTTAAAGAGTGATAAGGAGTATCTCGACATAAAAGAGCAGCTTATCGGATTTTTAATTGATAAAGATATAGAGATACCTTTTAGTATCAAAAGAATTTTAGAGAAAATAATTAACAATATGCTTTCTGAAAATTTTTTTAAAACTCAGCAAGTGTTATATCCAAAAGATTTTGAAGTATGTATTAGCGTAGAAGTGGATACAAAAACAAATGTGATGATGGTAAATACATATATATATGATGATCAAGATTTGGGGTTACATACAAGTACAAATGCAAATGTTTTACAGGGATATGATAGTATAAAGCATTTTTTCTTTGATACATTGATATGGATAGAGTCAATGAGAATTGCTAATTTACGAGCTGCGGTTGTATAGGAAACTCTAAGAAAATACTATTTTCAAAAACTGATAGTATCACATAGAAATATGTGTTATTATATATAAGCACAGTATGAGTACCTCATGCTTTGTATTGATTTGTTACAGATTAAGTGTCCTGAAAAGGATGCTTTTTCTGCTTTTCGAGATAATTTATTTATAAAGAAAGATTATAGATGATAGTTTGACTGTCAAATAAAAATACAAATAATATTAAATCAAGATTTAATTAAATAACAAGCTGATTATCGAACTCAAGCTCGAATCAATTATATAAGTATCAGCCTTGAATTATAAGGGATTTTTGTATCGTCCAATCGAACTAATCATAGTGTATAGTGTTCGATAGCCAGAAATTGTTGATGCAAACAGAGAATTATATAATTGTATGGGAACACTACAGACAAAACAACAAAGGAAACACCAATGGAATTTATAGCAACAATCATATTAATAATAGTAGGAAGCGAACTGCTGCATATGGATGAATATAAATCAAGCAACAGAATTTTACCAGAAGGTTATGAGACAGACCGTGTAAAAGCCACACAGGACATACAGAAGTATGGTAAGCAATATTATTATGAACAGCACATTGCAGGAAAATATGACATAAAAGAAGCCATCGGAGTTAATCTCTGGTGGCTTTAATAGGGTTATTGAGTATTGTCATCTGGATAGGGAGTTTGGTGAAGCTTTTTTTTGGTAGATTGAATCAACAAGTCGAGTAATTCTTTTGATGACATTTTTTCTAATTCTTCTTCTGAAAATTCTTTAGATAATTGAATCATCATATTCGCAAAATTTTGTTTTAAATTTTGTTCTTGGATTTTATGAATGCGTTTATAATCATTTTCTGGAAGATATTCAGATGGATTAAAAAATTCCAATTCATCTTCTGTATCTTGAGAATCATACTCTAATATAAGACGTGCATTACATAAATAACATAAAATAATTAAATCTCTTAATGAAAAGCTATCTCGAGATAATTTATTTCTAAAAGATTGTTCCGTACAATCTAGGTATAACGCAGCTTTTTTAATGGATACTTCAGATGATGTTAAAAGTTTGCGAATAATATCACTAATCCTCTTTTGAGGTTTATTGTCATTAGTCATATATAGAACCTCCATATTTAATATTGTAGCATAAGAGTTATAAATAATCAAATGATTTATATAAAATATAATCAAAATGAGTATTGACACATAATCAAAATGATGATATTATTATCTCATAAAAATAAAGAAGCCGATGCTACCAACATCGACTTCAATATATGGATGCTACCAACATCCATAGAAATTGCACAGACTTGAATCTGCACTTATGTATTAACGCAAAATTCATTATAGCAGATATGTTTGAAAATATCAAATAAAAAAGTCTTTGAGCAATTCGCTCACAATTTCCAAAATTATTTTATGAATCGTGGAGTAATCCGCAACAGTTTTATTATATTGATAGATAATAGAACAAAAGTTTTGAACATTAACAATTACACAAAAAGTCAATGAAAAAGAGAGAATGTATATATGAAGCTGAAATGCCTAAAATTTTTTACATTTACATGATTTGATTGGCTATCGTCCATGTATTGAAAAGAGGTGAAAATGGGTGGAAATTGATAAGTTACAGTTATGTATCTTGGCAGTTCTGGAAGAAAACAATGCAACAACACCGGGTACTGGCATGACACTTCGTGAGATTGGAAGTGTGATTAATACAGAAGAAGAACATACCTATTCACAAATCACAATCAATCGAAAAGTGTGGGGATTACGTGATTTAGGTTATGTAACCTCTAAACTGAAAAGTAACAAAGCTGATATGTTTTACATTACAGCAAAAGGAAAAGAAATGAAAGGAATCTTATTACATGAGTAATGAATTGAAAAATGACATAAGGTTTATTGCAGTAGGTGCAGCAGGTGCTAATGTCGTAAAGATGTTGGAGCGCAAGGATTATAAATCTTACTATATAAATCTTGCAAAGCAGGACTTGGATTTAATTGATAGTCCTAACAAGTTACATATCTCAAATGGCGAGGGAGCAAGCAAAGACAGAAATAAAGCAAAAGCAGTGTTAGCGGAGTCGGTTGATGATGTTATGAATACGCTTGATAATCAGATTACAGAGCAGTATATCTTTGTGGTGTATTCACTTGCAGGCGGTACAGGTTCGGGGCTTGGAACATTTTTAGCATCTGTAATAGCTGAAAATCCAACAAGAAAGTTGGTCTTGTTATCATACTTCCTTCAATGAATGAATCATTGCAAGCTAGAATCAACACATATGAGGCTTTATCAGAGATTATAGAGATAAAGAACGAGTTATGCTCTATCTTTATACTCGACAATAATCAGAGAGAGGACAAGTTCTCAATCAATCGTAGCTTTGCAAATTTGTTTGAAGCCTATATTAATGTGGCAAATAATACTTACAGAGATATGAAGCAGAATGTCAAAAAGGCTCTGTATCAACAGAGACATTTGCAACCACAATGAAAGGTGCATCTGTTGAAGCTCAAAAGTATGCAGTAAATATCAAGAATGGCACAGGTTCAGCACAGACATTTGCCACAAATCAGAAAGCAATTCAAACATCTGTTACTAAAACTGGTGTAGCTTCAAAAGTTGCAGCAGTGGGACTTAATATTTTTAAGACAGCACTGAATATGGGTATAATGCTTGGAGTATCAGAGCTTATTACTGGTGTAATAGAACTTGCTACATATTCAGATAAACTTGCTGATAGCGCACAGTCGCTTGGTAATGATTTTAAAGATTCAGAGAATGATATTTCTGATTATAAGGACAGAATCCAAGAGCTTAATGATAAGATAAATGACTCTTCTACACCATATGTCGGATTATCAGAACTATCAGAAACAAGCAACAGAGAATGGTCTTGATTCAGAAGAAGCAAAGAAAGCATCGGAACAGTACGCTCAGAATATGTCAGAAGCCATACAGAAAGCTCTTGAAAATGGCGATGATGAAGTTGCTAATTATTTTGAGAGTTTATATCCTGACCTTCAATCTGTTGTCGAAACATGGAAATTCAAGCTAAAATCACACCAGAATGGGATGATGGCTCGAAGAATGACAAGTACGACAAAAAGACCGATAAAGAGATGAAAGAGGCTCTTGGTGCATTCAATAATGCGGAAGAGATTAAGAACTTCAACTCTGAAACGGCAACAGAAAAACAGAAAAATGCAATGACAACATTGCAGAAAATTGCCGAGCAAAATTTCCACAATGATATTGATGCTTTGGTTGATGCTGCGGTTCAGTTATATGATTTTAAGACGCAAGGTGAACAAGACTTTATTAATAGGATAAATGGCAAATCGTTAAATAATAATGTTCCAGATAATCTTACAGCTGGTGCATCAGCAGCTTTATCCAATGATTCAAGATTTAATGAAAGCGAAGCTATCAAATTTTATAAATCTCTTAGTGAAGAACAACAGAAACTTGTTAATAACCAAGCATTTGTAGATGCACTTAACGAACAGAACGATTCATTAAAGGATGGAAAATGGTCTGCTGATAGTTATGCAAATGCTCTTAAAGAAGTTGAAAATGCTGAAAATACAGAGTCTAGTATCCCTTCCTTCTCTACTCTCTTTGATGGTTCAGATTTTGGTGATCGTATTTCGTATCTTAGTCAGCAATTTCAGAATGGTAAAATTTCAGCACATGATTATTTCCAGTCGATTCGTGATGAATTAGCTAATACCGATTTTAGTGAGTTTACGGATCAAGCTGCGGCTGCACAACAATTCTTTACGGATTCCACACAGCAAGTAGCTTCTGGTATGTCAGACCTTATTAATAGTTATAATAAGGGAGAAATATCAGCTACGGAATATCTTGATGGATATACTTCTATGGCTGAAACGTTGTCTGCTCTTACGGATGATTTACAAAATAATTCAGCAGCATGGAACGAAAATGGAGAAGCTATATCCGATGGAACAAATCAAGCTCTTGATAATGCTCAGAGTGACCTAGCTTCAGCTATTGAAGGCATTAATCAGTATCAAGACAGTATCTATTCGCTTGAACAGATTACAAGTGGGGCTATTACGGCTGGTTCAGATGAGTTTACTGCTCACGCACAGGTTATTGCAGAAGATTTAGCTTATATTGTTCAAAATGGCGGTTATATGGCTGACCAGATTGCAAGTACTATGGGAACAACCACTTCCGAGATTGCAAATAGTCTTACTAATAGTGTAGATAATCAAGCTTTAGCATCACAAGCAATAGCAGGTAATACTAACGCTTCTATTGAACAGATGGCAAATGCTGTAAGTACATTATTTGCTGAACTTGGTAGTCAGATAGGCAATTTCAAAGCTACAATAAATTTTGCTCCAAAAGTAAATGGAGTTGAACATTTCTCAGCTATTAAAATTGGCGGTAAAGAGATTGTTGGTGGTGATATTCCGAATCTAACTTATGATATTAAGGGAAGTTCTTCTTCTCTTAAATCAATTGGCTCTGCTATATCTAGTTTTGGTAAAGTTTTATCTTCTAATATAGCAGCACAAAAAGTAGATTATAAGAAATTCAGTACTACTCCAACAGATTCAAGTGGTAAGGAACGAAAGTATACTCCTAGTAAAGGTGTAACCAATAACTATAACAATAAGCTAAAAAATAATAAATCTTCTGGCAAATCTGGCAAATCTGGTTCAGGTGGTAAAAATTCTGGCGGCGATGCCGAAAAGCAGAACGAAGAATATCTTGACAAATTCATGGCTTATCAGAAAGCTCTTCTCGAAGCAGGTAAGATAACATATCAGCAGTATTCACAGTATGTTTCTGATGAACTTGAAAGAATGTATAAGAATGGTAAAATTTCTGCTAGTAAATACTATTCTGCTGTCAAGGACATGATTGATGAGCAAAAATCTATCTATGATGCTGCACTTAAAGGTGTCACAAAACTTCTCGATGACGAAATTGATAAATGGAAAGATAAGATTGATGTTATTGAGAAGAATAATGATAAACTTAACGAACAGAAAGATAAATACGACTCTATCTTATCAGCAATTCAAAAAGTATATGATGATGAAATCAAAAAAAGCTAATAAGAAAAAAAGATTCTATTCAGGATGTCATTGACGCTATGTCTGATGAAAATGATGAATATGAACGTCAGAAAAAGTTACAAGAAGCTATTTACAATTTAAATAAAGCAAATTCTCAAAAGACAAAATATCTTTTAAAGGATGGCCAATTTGTATATAGTACAGACAATTCTGCTATTCGTGATGCTCAAGATTCATTACATGATGCACAATATGATGTAGATGTTGCTAATTTAAAGAAACAACAAGACGATATTGATAATTATATTGATACTCTTAATGAGTTTAAAGATAAGTGGAATGAAATATCCGATGCTTTTTCAGAAGCACAAGATACTATGAATCTTAAGCAATATTTAGGATCAGAATATCAACGTATAATTCTTTCAAATAATCTTGCAGATATTGAAAATTTCAAAAATCAATATGTTGCTATTGAATCACAAATTAATAGTAATGAACAACTAAAAACAAGCTATGAAGAAAAAGTTGATTATTATAATAATTTAAAACAGCAATGGGAAGATTGTACTTCTAAATACGATGATGAAAAGAATAAACTCTACGCTTCACAAATTCTTGGTGCAAATTGGGAAGCTGAAGTACTAAGCGGTAGACAACAGACACTTGCTAATTTCACATCAGAATATGAGAGACTTTGTCAGAGACAAGCCGATGCTGCTGTAAATGCTGCCAATACGGAAGTACAAGCTGCAAAAAACGCTGCGGCTGGTATTGCCTCTGCTTCTTCAAGTGTTGCAAGTTCTGGTGGAGGTAGTAGCTCAGGTGGTAGCTCAGGTGGTAGTAGTTCATCAACACACAAAGTAACTTATGATAAAAATAATAACCCGAATAAACCTGCGCTGAAGTCTAATGATTATTGGACTTATGAGAAGCTAAGTAAAAAAGGTTATAGCACAAGCGGTCAGGCATCAAGCCAAATTAGTAATTATGCTTCCAAGGGTGCAAATGGTTTTACGCAAATCGGTAACAAATATTTTATCGTTAAGTGGATTGCAAATGCTGGTTCTCCTGCTAATGCTTCAAAAGCAAAGAACAAGCTTGAAAAAGATCATCCTAAGAAAATAGGTAAATATGGTTATGCTAAACGTTATCATAAAGGTCTTGAGCTTGGTAAGATAGAGGCTCTTCCAAAGATAAAGCCTTTGATTTGGTGCAGGATATAGGTACTAATGGGCTTGAAGCTGATGAAGTACCGATTATCGCAAAAAAAGGTGAAGCTGTTCTTACTGAGGAACAGATTGAAAATCTTGCTAAGACATTGCATTTAGTTCCAGTTCAGAATGAAATTATGGAGAAAATGAGTAAAATTAGTCTAGGTGATCTGCCAATGAATACACCTAAGATGAATTTTGATGCTAGTAAGGTTGGTCAGAATGTTACTAAGAATAACTTTGCTCCAAGCGTAAATATTACATTTAATTGTCCTAATTTGACGAATGAGAGTGGTGTTCAATATGTTGAGAAAGCTATGGATAAATATATGAATAAATTTGCTAATGACTTTTATCAGGTTTCTCTTCATTATGTAAATAGGAAACAATAATTATAGTAATACATAGTATTATGATTAAAAAGACAATAGGACTTGGCTTATGCTAAGTCCTATTTTAATTTGGAGGGTACATGACAGAAAATAAAATAATACCTTTTTGGTTAAAACTTAATATGACAGTAAAAGAAGCATCTGCATACTCTGGGATAGGTGAGAAAACACTTCGTAATATGCTATCTCAAAGAGGGTGTTCTTTCCTATTTAAAATAGGAAACAAGAATATGGTTAAGCGTAAGGAATTTGAAAAATATCTTGATACAGTACATTTTGTATAGTTTTACATGACATAATTTATGTGATATAATCATATAATCATATGGATTATGCTCATAGAAAGGAAATAGATGGGCAAGGATCTAAAAGGAAAAGAGCTTGGACACGGAATATGTCAGAGAAAAAATGGAAGATATGATGCAAGATTTGTAGACCGATTTGGAAAAAGACAATCTATATCTGGAAAAGACTTAAAAGACGTTAAGCGAAGATATAACGAAGCTTTATATGAGAATGAAAAGCAAATTAATATAAAGCAGAGTATCATACTTGACGAATGGTACAGTGAATGGATGAATGTATACAAATTTGATGTAATACGAGAGAACACCAAAAGGTACTACAATCAGATTTATAAAAAGCACATATCCCCGACACTTGGTAAGCTGAATTTAACAGATATTGACCAACTTACAATTAAAAAGCTAATAAAAAAGCTTAAGCAAGATGGTTATGGTTATGAGACTCAGAATAAAGTTAAAGTGGTTCTCATAGACATTTTCAATAAAGCTCTTACAAATGAATATATAAGGAAAAATCCCGCAAAGGGATTTCCGTAAAAAGAGACGAAAAAAAGGAGGTTAAAGTTCTTTCAGAAGAAGAACAGATATTATTCCTTGATTGTGCAAAAGGAACATTTTATAATAATCTGTTTGTCGTGGCAGTTTCTACTGGTATGAGAATAGGAGAGCTGGCAGCACTTAGATGGTCAGATATTGATTGGGAGACAAATGTTATAAAAGTAACGAGAACACTTGTATATCAGAAATATGAAGGTGATGAACAAAAAAGCTTTCATTTTGAGAATCCTAAAACTGCTACTAGCAAAAGAAACATTCCAATAAATCATCAATGTGAAATGGCATTAAAACGACAATATATGCAGAAAAATGTTATAGCACAGAAAGCACCTAAGAGTAAATCAGTAGATAAGCAATACGCTGATTTGTTATTTACAACTAAATTTGATACACCAATTAATTCACAGATTATATGTGAAGCAATAAAAAAGGTAGTTGATGAGGTAAATCTGACAAGAGATTATGTTGATGAGATAGAAGTATTCTCACCACATTGTTTTAGACATACTTTTGCGACACGTTGTTTTGAGTCAGGCATTCAACCTAAAACAGTTCAAGCGTATCTAGGACATGCTTCTTTGCAAATGACGATGGATTTGTATACATCAGTTATGCCAAAACATATGAGCAATGAAATGGATAAAGTGTCAGAGGTGCTTGACAGATTAAGTACAAATGGTGATACTATTACAGAAGATAGTTATAATAAAGCAGTTCAAAATAACAAAATTATCTCATTTTATGGTGATTCCGTGGTGGTATAGTATATGCTCGTGGTGTCAAATAAGGGAAGAATGGTTTAAAATCAACGTTTATAGAAACTATATGGTGACAATATGAGATTTTTATTATGTGTACCAGGAAGTGCCGTACGAGTTCATAAACAACCGCGAGATAATTGGAAAATAATGACAAAAATTATAGTATTTTTTAGTTAATTTTGAATTGCATAAATGCTAAAATGTGGTAAAATATAACTATAAACCATTATAAAAAAACAAAATAATTGCAAAAGCTAACAAAAATTTAATGAAATTAAACAAGGGGGATTTTAATATGGCAAAAGAGCTAGTTGCGATGCTTCTTGCCGGTGGTCAGGGCTCCAGACTTTATGCACTGACGCAGAAACTTGCAAAGCCGGCAGTTCCGTTTGGAGGCAAATACAGGATTATTGATTTTCCACTTTCTAATTGTGTTAATTCAGGCATAGATACAGTTGGTATATTGACACAGTACCAGCCGTTTGTGCTGAATGAGTACATAGGAAATGGACAGCCATGGGATCTTGACAGATTATATGGAGGAGTGCATGTGCTGCCACCGTATCAGAAGGCTTCAGGCTCAGACTGGTACAAGGGAACAGCCAATGCGATTTATCAGAATATTGCATTTATCGAGAGATATGATCCTGAGTATGTTATCATACTTTCAGGAGATCAGATTTGTAAGCAGGACTACAGCGATTTCCTTAAGTTCCATAAGGAGAAAAATGCTGAGTTTTCTGTAGCGGTTATGGAGGTTCCATGGGAGGATGCATCACGTTTCGGTCTCATGGTAGCAGATGATGACGACAAGATCACAGAGTTTCAGGAGAAACCAAAGAATCCTAAGTCTAATCTTGCATCCATGGGTATTTATATCTTCAATTGGGATATACTTAAGAAGTATCTTATCGAGGATGAAAATGATCCGGATTCAGAGAATGATTTCGGTAACAATATCATTCCAAACCTTTTGAGGGATGGCCGCAGGATGTATGCTTATCACTTAACGGTTACTGGAAGGATGTAGGAACAATACCTGCACTCTGGGAGGCAAACATGGAGGTGCTTGATCCTGAGCACAGCGGTATCAACCTGTTTGATGAAAACTGGAAGATATACAGCCGTAACAGCGGCCATACAGGACATTTTATCGGCAACAGCGCAGAGGTTACAGACTCTATGATTACCGATGGCTGTGTAGTGAAGGGCACAGTAAAGCATTCAATTCTTTTTGGCGGTGTCGTCGTAGAAGAGGGCGCTGTGGTAGAGGATGCAGTTGTCATGGGTGATACTGTGATAAAAAGAGGCGCTAAGGTCACACACTGTATAGTTGCAGAGGGCGTTACAGTAGGCTGTGATGCAGTTATTGGAGAAAAGCCGGCGGAGGACGTGACAGGTGATGTTGCTACAATTGCACCGGGAGTTACAATTGGCGACAGAGCGGTTATAGGACCAAAGGCAATGGTATATAATGATGTTGAGGAGGGCCAGGAACAATGCTAAACATGAACAACGAAGAGGCTTTGGCCATTATTTTTGCAAACAGTTATGATGCCCTCATTCCTGAGATGGTATCCGAGAGACTTATGGCTTCCATTCCGTTTGCGGGTCGTTACAGACTCTGCGATTTCCTGATTTCAAGCATGGTACATAGCGGAATAGACAATATATCTCTCATAGTTAAGAAAAATTATCACTCTCTGATGGACCACCTGGGCTCAGGTCAGGAGTTTGATCTAGCAAGAAAAAATGGTGGTATCAATATAGTTCCGCCTTATGCACAGAAGCAGATTAAGGTGTATGAGGGCCGTGTTGAGGCAATCGAAAGCCTTAAGGGCTATCTGAGAAAGTGTACTCAGAAGTATGTTATCATGCTGATGCCAACTATGTATTCAATTTTGATTTCAGGGAGCTGATTGAGGCACATAAGAACACAGGGGCTGATATCACTGCAATGTACCGCAAGCAGGAGGTACCGAAGGTATTCTTAAGACCAAACGGCAACAATGATGAAATGTACTATACATTTGATATAGATGATGGACGTGTCAAAAAGATATATATCAATGCCATGGATATGGGCAAGGTAAACTTTGGCATGAATATCTATATCATGGAGAAGGAGAAGCTCATTAGAATAGTGGATGACGCTTTTGTACATGGCTATTCTTATTTTACAAGAGATCTGATGGCTGCAAACACTGATTCACTCAATATCCAGGCATATGAGTACACAGGCTATGCTTCACAGATTACAGATATGAAGAGCTATTTCGAGGAGAATATGAAGCTTCTTGATGAGGATAACAGGGCGGCACTGTTTAAGAGTGGTAACTCTATCTATACAAAGATCAGGGATGACAATCCTACAAGATACATAAATGCTCAAAGGCCAAGAATGTCATGGTTGCCGATGGCTGTGTCATCGAGGGAACCGTGGAAAACAGCATCCTGTCAAGAGGTGTCAAGATAGGAAAGAATGCAAAGGTCAAGAACTGCATCCTGTTACAGGATACGGTGATTGAGGATGGCGCCAATCTGGAGTACGTGATCACAGACAAGAATGTTCGCGTATCAAGCAATAGATCACTTACGGGTAATGACTCATTCCAGGTTTACGTGGCAAAGGGACAGACCGTATAGCCGGTTAAGGAGGAACATGGACATGGCAGAGAATAGAAACACAATAAATATCAAATCAGATGAGTCTGGCGAGATCAAGGTAGCAGATGAGGTTGTAGCTATCATAGCAGGTCTTGCTGCCACTGAGGTTGAGGGAGTAAGCTCCATGGCAGGCAATATCACAAACGAGATTGTCAGCAGGCTCGGTATGAAGAATCTCTCAAAGGGAATTCAGATTGAGATAGCAGACAATGAGGTAGTGGTTGATGTAGCACTCAATATTGCTTATGGATACAGCATCCCTGAGGTTTCTACAAAGGTACAGGAGAAGGTTAAGTCTGCAATTGAGACAATGACAGGGCTTTCTGTGGCTACTATCAATGTTCGTATAGCAAGTGTTGATATGGGAGAGAATTAAATAGTTCTTTTTAAATGAGCACAAATGTAGTATAATTAAGGATGTCGTACAGACATCCTTAATTTATATAAAATACTATTCACGAGAGGAATTTAAATGACAAGAAGCAAGATAAGAGAAAACGTTTTTAAGATGCTTTTCAGGGTTGAGTTTCATGACAAGTCTGAGCTTGCAGAGCAGATGGAGCTTTTAAATGATGAGCTTACAAATCCTACAGACGAGGAAAGACAGTATATTGATGAAAAATGCAGTGCGATTATTGAGCATATGGCAGAGCTTGATGCACTCATCGATGAGAAGTCTACAGGCTGGAAGACCAATCGTATGGCAAAGGTTGATCTGGCAATTATCAGATTGGCAGTTTATGAGATAAAGTTTGAGGACGATATTCCTACAAAGGTTTCAATAAATGAGGCTGTTGAGCTTGCAAAGAAGTATGGTGCAGATGAGTCAGGTGCATTTGTAAACGGAGTGCTTGCAAAGTTTGCATAGCTTAAGAGGAACAGCGATATAGAGCATTGAACATGGCAAATAGAAATATATATTCGGTAGCGCAAGTAAATAGCTATATTAAAAAATATGTTCGCTCAGGATTTTATGCTCAGACAGGTGAGCATAAAGGGAGAGGTGAGCAACTGCAAGTATCACACGAGCGGTCATATTTATTTCACAATAAAGGACGCGGGAGCAGCCATGAACGCTATCATGTTTGCGGGCAGCAGGGCGGCAGGACTTTCTTTCCACATGAAGGAGGGGGACCAGGTTATTGTGACAGGTTCCGTTGAGGTGTATGAGAAGACCGGCGCATATCAGCTTTATGCCAAAAAGATAGAGCTTGACGGAGAGGGAAATCTGTATCTCAAATTCGAGCAGCTAAAGCGTGAGCTTGAGGAGATGGGCATGTTTGCGGCAGAGTACAAGCAGCCCATTCCGCGGTATGCCGGCCGTATTGGTGTGGTTACAGCACCGACAGGCGCGGCCGTGCAGGATATAAGGAATGTATCATCGCGCAGGAATCCATATGTACAGGTCATACTTTATCCGGCACTTGTGCAGGGAGAGGGTGCGGCTAATAGCATAGCAAAGGCATACAGACATTGGATGCGATGAATCTTGATGTGATAATAGTCGGCAGAGGCGGAGGCTCCATAGAGGATTTATGGGCATTTAATGAGGAGATTGTGGCGAGAGCATATTTGACTGCCGCACGCCAATCATCTCGGCAGTAGGTCATGAGACAGACTGGACGATAGCG
>ENA-OQIO01000574-OQIO01000574.1-human-gut-metagenome-genome-assembly--contig:-NODE-574-length-19450-cov-1.677379_pt1 | contig 19450 bp, 23 predicted proteins | sample MGYA00242573_ERZ504737 | MGnify/ENA primary metagenome ERZ504737 (study PRJEB26092, sample SAMD00036203) | human gut metagenome | host: Homo sapiens | study: EMG produced TPA metagenomics assembly of...
CCCCGTCAGCGTGTACCCGGTGCGGGTGAACAGCGCATCGTCGATGGCGGTGTTCACCCGCAGATGGCTGGGGGTGACGGGCACAGTGACCCAGCCGCCGCCGCAGTTGTCATTATAATACAGCACAGTATCGCTCTTTTCCGCGGTCACTGCCACGGCAACGGAGTAGCGGACATCGGGCAGCGTCAGGATGTACGCCGCGCCGGTGCGGGTAAGCGACGCACCGGGATAGTCTGCGCCCGTCAGCGTATAGCCGTCGGCCGGGTCAGGGTGAAGTTCACACTCTGCCCGGGGTAACGGCTGCGGTCTGGGTCTGCGCTGTAAACGCAGGCGAGGATTCCAAAAACGTGCGGCATGCACCGCAGGGGGCTGCCGGGGCGGCGGCACAGCCTGCCAGCAGAACCAGCATGGCAAGAATAAGCATCAGGCGGCGCAGGTGGAACACATCCTTTCAGAAAAATCTGTTTTTTACATCATAATACAAAATACCCCGGAGAGAAAGCCCCCCGGGGTGTGGATGAGGAAAAAGCTGTCACGATGAAGTGACGCGGGAATGGCGCAAATTACTGCGCGTTCACATTGGTGAACGCGGCATGATGTTCAGAACCACGGCAATCAGCAGCGCGGCCGTGCCGTAGATGGCGCTGGACAGGTCAGCCATCGTCTGGGCGTTGTTCGTAAAGGTCATGATCGAGGCGATGGTGTTGACGCGGGGGCTGATGAACTGTACGGCAGCCACGACCAGCGTGATACCGGCAACTACGCTCATCGCATCGGCGGCAATGGCCAGCTTCTTGTCCAGCACGACGCGCAGCACCAGTGCAAGGATGGCGATGACGGCGCAGCCGATGACAACCGGGCTGGTGCCGATCTTGCGGAAGGAATCAGTCCCGGCGTTGACAATGCAGAAGGCAAGGCCGACAGCACCGGAAACGGCGGTCAGAAGCGACAGGATCAGACCTGCGCCCTTTTTATTCGTAGAACTCATGGTTTGCACTCCTTTACTGCTTCTTGGATTTGCGGTCATTCAGCACATACATGGCGGCGGCCAGTACGGTCAAGGCGGCAAAGACGACCTGCACGGCAACGAGGGCGTTGTCATACCAGGTGCGCACGCTGACAAGGCGGGTGCTGCTGGCCATGCCGTCCAGCGCGTTGGAGTTGGCCAGCGCGTAGGCCTGCCATGTCATGGCCTGCTTGATGGCACTCATCAGCTCGGTGTCCTGACCAACATTCTCGGTGGTCCAGTAGGCAAACTTTTCGCTGACAGCGGCCATCGTGTTCTCACCGGTGAAGGTGGTCATCGTGCCGCCGTTGAGGGCATACTCCTTCAGCACGGCGTAGTTGGGGTTCATGATGAAGTCCTGGCTCTCCAGACCCTTGAAGCCCCACTCGCCGCGCAGAATGTTCTTGAGCAGGCCGGTGTGGGCGTTGGCGGCGGTGATGCCGACACGGTTGAAGGCGGTCATGACGCCCAGAGCGCCGGCATCCTCGATGGATGCTGGGTGCCGCGCAGCTCGTTCTCGCGGGCTTGCTGCTCAGTCATAAAGACGGAAACGCCGGTACGGTTGATCTCGGTATCGTTGAAGGCGAGATGCTTGGGGGCGATAATAACGCCGTACTCCTTGCCGCCGCTGATGAAGGCAACGGCCTGACCAGAGGTAAGGACGGCATCCTCGGAATAATACTCATGGTTGCGGGCGTTGTAGGGGGAGCGGTGCAGGTTGGTGCCGCAGCCCCAGAAGATGGTCAGGTTGCTCCACAGGCTGTAGTTGCCGCAGATCTTGCCGTACTCGTTGGCGAGGTCTTTGTTGAAGGTCTGGGCAATGACGGTCTCGTTGACCATCGTGCCGAATTTGTATGCGAGGTTGGGGTCGTTGGCATCCACGGCGCAGGGGTCGGTACTGGTTTTGTCGGTGTTGGCATACTGGCCGAGAGGATAGCTGTAGATGCCGTTGGGGCCATCGTTCTGGATGGTCTCGGGGCTCATGATAGACTCGATGGCCTTGGTGGAAGTGCCGCCCAGACCCAGACGAATCATGCCCTCCTCCAGGGTGAGCTGATCCATCAGAAGACTCCAGCGCTCATCATCAAGGTCAGTGACACCCTTCAGGTCCGCCAGAGTCAGGCCGTTGTCGGCACCGAAGGTGACGGTGGACGGATCGCCGTTTGCGTTGATCTCATAGATGTCATTGTCCAGAATGTCGAGCATCTCATCGGAGGCGGTCAGATTCTTATAGGTCTTGGGGAAAGTGCCTTCCCAGTCGGCACGGGTCAGATAGGTAGCAGTGCCGGGCAGCCAGCTGTTGATGTCCATGTCGGCCAGTTGGTTCTCAACGGCGGTGCCGTTTTTGGTCGTGGCAAAGGTCGTGTCGTCAAAGGAATCGAGCGTCCAGCTCTTGGCCTTGTCGGCGCTGCCGTCCACACTCTGACCCTCTGCGGCCAGTACATTGTTCACGGCCTCGTGTGCGCCGTTGCCGATGGTGAACCAGTAGTCACCGGCATCGAGAATGTAGCAGCCTTTGGTACCTGCGGCGTTGTCAGCGGTGGAATCCCAGCTGGCCATATTCTGCATGTCAGCGGTGATGGTCACAGTCTCGCTGGCACCGGGGGCCAGCTCTGCGGTCTTGCCGTAGTCCAACAGCTGAACAGCGGCTTTCTCCACACCCTGCTCTTTGTCGTAGTCGGTGTAGGGCAGGCTGACATAGAGCTGCACAACATCCTTACCGGCGACGCTGCCGGTGTTCTTGACGGTAACGTTCGCGGTGACGGTCTCGTTTTCCAGATCGACATTCAGGTTATCGAGGGTCTGCTCAAACGTGGTGTAGGACAGACCGTAACCGAACGGGTAAGTAACCTCGTCGTCGTAGTTCCATGCGCTGCCGGTGGAGGAACCGACGGTGGAGGCGGCGTTGCCCTGCCCCATGACGGTGTCAAAGTAGCGGGTCTCGTAGTATTTGTAGCCGATGTAGATGTTCTCGGCCTCGACAATGGCATCGTTCATGCTGATGTCGGGGTTGGCGTTGGCCCACTGCAGATCGCCGAAATTCTGGGCGCTGGGGGCGCTGGCGTTCTTGACGGCATAGGTATCGGTCAGATGGCCGGAGGGGCTGACCGCACCGGAGAGAATGTCGGCCACACCGTAGAAGCCGTAGCCGCCCGGCAGGCCGACCTGCAGGATAGCGTCAACACCGACGTTGTCCTCGATCTCCTGCACTTCCATGGCGCTGGCATTATTTAACAGAACGATGACCTTGCCGCCGTTGGCCGCCTTGGCGGTGACGGCTGCATTGATGAGGTCGCGCTCGTCGTCGGACAGGCCCAGCGGGTCGGTCTGGTTCAGGTTCTGGGTCGGGTCCACACCGGCGGTGCCGGGGTTGTAGCTGCCGTTTTCAGAGGCGGAACGGGCAATCGTGACAATCATGACATTGTTGTCATTCATGCTGTCCTTCCATGCGGCGTTCTGGCCGTCCAGCGCAGCCTGACTCGGCTCCTTGCTGGAGAAAACGCCGGTCGTGGAGGGAGCCGTGATGTGGTTGTACTCAATCGTACCGCCCCAGCTCTGGACTTCGGACTTGAAGGTAGGCTGCAGGGCCTCGTACATATCGGCCACAGTCTGGTTCAGACCAAAGCCCTTTGCCTTGAAGGCACCGACCATATCGACTGTATCGGCATCCGTGCCGGTGTTCTCCACAAGGCTGGAACCCATATCGCCGCCCTGTACGGGATAGTAGCTGGAGAAGCCAGAAGGGTGATCTTCTGGGTCTCATCCTTGGTCAAGGGCAGTGCGCCGTTGTTCTTCAGCAGGACGCTGCCCTCTTCGCTCATCCGCTCACCCACGTCCTGAATGCCGTGCAGCAGCTCGGTAGTGGAGGTGTAGTCGGATTTGAAGTATACAGGTCAGTGCCGTCGGAGTTCTCGGTCACGAGCTTTGGTGCTCTTGGTGCCCAGGAACTTGTCAATGTCAGTACGGAATCCGTCCACGACGGTCGAGGCGCAGACGCTGAGCGCCAGCAGCGATGCCGTGGCTGTGGTCACGCCGCGCCAGACGCGGCGGCCGGATTTTTCTTACTCATGTTTTTCCTCCTTGTGTATCCTTGTGTATATCGTAATCGCGTGTAGGGCGCGTTACTTCTTGCTGCGTTCCTTGATAGCCTTCTGCTCCTCGGGCAGGTTTTCTCAACCGTCCAGAACAGGATCAGGATGACGGCACCGATGATATAGCAGACGGTCTCGACCCAGATATAGCTGACAGAAATCGCGGTCTGCACACTGGCGGTCTGGGCGGCGGTGCCCAGAGCGACGTCGGCGGCTTGGTTATAGCCGCTGCCGTTCAGCATGGCGCTGAAAATGGAGTTGCAGATCGGCGTGGCGGCGACCATAAGGGAGCTGTAGATGCTCATGGTCAGACCGTCGGTGCGGATGCCGGTGCGGTACTCAATGTGTCGATAACGTCGGCAATCATGGCCAGGATCAGATAGCAGGCCGGGGAAGAACCCAGACACTTGAGGGCCACGCCGATGGCGACCGGCACGATGTTGCCGCCGCCCAGACCTGCGATGATGCCGCCCACGGCACCCAGCAGCATGAAGCCGCCGCAGACCAGACGCTTACCGAACTTGTTGGCCAGAGGTACCACAAAGACCGCAGCCACGGCCATCGGGATACGCCCATGATGCTGAGCAGGCCTGGGAGGCACCCCATGCGTCCGCCGTGCCGAAGAAAGTGTTGTCCAGAACCCATTTGCAGAAGTAGCTCATGGAGCCGTTCTTCATCGCGCCGCTCCACTGGAACAGCATATAGAACGCCATGACGATCCACCACATGCGGTCACCGGTAACGGCCTTGAGCTGCTCGCCCAGCGTGGCGGACTTGGCAGGGGTCTCGGTGTCGGCGCGGCCTTCCTCGGTGACGCGCTCACGGGTGAAGAGGAACTGCAGGTAGATGGTCAGTGCGCTGAAGATGGCGACGGCCAGCATGGTGAGGAACCACAGGTGCTGGTTCTCCTTCAGCGCGAAGGAAACGAGCATCGGGAATACCATCGAGCCGCAGCCCATAACGCCCAGACCCGCCACGTTGGTGAAGGAAGCCAGCGCACCGCGCTGCTTGCTGTCACGGGTGGAAACGGGGATCATGGTGGAGTTGGCGGTGTTGTAGATGGGGTAAGCGACTGCGTAGTACAGGTTGTACGCGATGGCGATCCAGACCATCTTGGCCATGCCCTCAAACGGCACGATAAACATCAGCACACTGGCGACGGAAAGGGTCAGCGCGGAGAGCAGGATCCACGGGCGTGCCTTGCCGGCCAGAGCTTGGTGTGCTCAATCAGCTGACCGACGATGAGGTTGGACGCACGATGAGCACCGTGGAGACCAGCTGCAAGGTCGTCAAAAAGCCAAGATCAAGCTTGAGGACATCGGTGAAGTAGTTCTGCAGGATGCTGGTGAAGATGCCCGAGGAAAGCAGTGCGCCGAAGGGGCCGATAAAATAGCCCAGCAGCATTTCCGGCATCTTGACGTCGTCGCTGGTGATACGGGACTTCGTCAGCGGCGAGGACCAGAAGTTGGATTTCGAGGTTGACATGATAGAGAGTCACTCCTTCTTTGTGTATATAAGCAATTTGCTTACAGTATGCTTTTACGCCTTTGACGTAACGGTATATTCCCCGCTGCCAAGCACCTTTTCTTCCCCGCTCGGCAGCACGACGGTGCATTCGGTGCCGACGGGCACCGCCACGGTCATCGTCATCTCGCCGTCCGCGATCTTCCATGCAGCCTTGATCACGCCGTAGGGCGTGCCCACCGTGCCTTCAGCCTCGGTGATGCCGCCGCCGACCACCGGCGCAAACTTGAACTTGCGGTACCCGGCCTCGGTGGGCTCCACACCCAGCACGCGGCGGTAGAGGAACGCGCCCACCGCGCCGCTGGCGTAGTGGTTGTACGAGATCATCATGTCGGTCCCGTCGTCGCCGATTGGGCACTCGCCGTTCTCGTCCAGACCGTCCCAACGCTCCCAAACCGTGGTTGCGCCCACGCGGACCTCATACAGCCAGCTGGGACACTGTGTGTTCAGCAGCATCTTGTAGGCAGTGTCGGCGTGGCCGTTGTCGGCCAACGCAAACAGGATGTACGGCGTGCCCGGGAAGCCTGTGCCGATCTTGTAGTCGTTCTTCTCAACCAGCTTGACCAGATTCTCGGCAGCCTTCGCCTTGACGTTTTCAGGGAACATATTCAAGTACAGCGGCAGCACATAGGCGGTCTGGAATTCGTCCTTCGTCTTGCCGCTGCCGTCGGTCAGCACACTGCAATAGGCATCGGCCACCTTACGGCTCAGCTCCTTGTACTTGGCGGCGTCCTCGGTCTTGCCAAGGATGCGTGCAATTTTCGCCAGTGTGCCGCTGGTGTTGCACAGGGACGCCGTGGCGGTGTACTTGCTGCGGGCCTGCCACTGACTCATCTTCGGCACATCGGGGGCGACCCAGTCGCCAAAATGCAGCACCGACGGCGTGTGCCAGATGTAACGGTGCTTGCCGATGCCGAACCCGGCCCAGAAGCAGCACGCCTTGACGTATTTCTGCATGGTGGGGTACATCATACGCAGCACATCCAGGCTGCCCGTGGCCTCGTATAGAGCCCATGGCACCAGCACGCAGGCGTCGCCCCACCAGTCCACGGCCATCTCGGGCATTGTGGCGGGGAAACCGTAGCCTGCACAGGCACGGTGTTGGGGATGCCGCCGGTGGGCAGCTGCTCGGCCTTGACGTCGCGCAGCCACTTCTCCAAAAAGCGGCTCAGTTCAAAGTTGTACAGCGCGGTGGGCGAGAACACGGCAATGTCTCCGGTCCAGCCATGCGCTCGTCGCGCTGGGGACAGTCCGTCGGTATATCAACGAAATTCGACTTGGCGCCCCATGTAATGTTGGACTGCAGTTTGTTCAGCATCTCATTGGAGCAGCGGAAGGAACCGCTGTGCTCCACATCGGAGTAGAGCGCCACGGCCTCGATTTCCAGATCCTTCGCATCGACGCCCTTGACCCCCGCATAGCGGAAGCCCATGTAGCTGAATCGCGGGCTGTAGGTCTGCTCGCCATCGCGGCAGGTGTAGGTCGCCGTGGCCTTGGCCGTGCGCAGGAAGGTCGTGTTTAAGCTGCCGTCGGGGTTCAGGATCTCGGCGTGGCGCACGGTCACGACCTGCCCGGCCTTGCCGTTGAATTTGATGCGGACAACACCCGCAAGGTTCTGGCCGAAGTCGTAAATCGTCTCGCCGTCGGGGGCGGTCATCACGGCCACGGGCTTGCGCACCTCGTGGGCCTTGACCGGGGCACCGTAGTCCGCCGTGATGGCGGGGGTGACTTTCAGCGTCTCGGGCGCGGCGTTGTGCCAATCGCTGATTTCCTGCGTGGCATCGTAGGTCTCGCCGTCATACAGATCCGCCATCCGCACGGGGCCGCTCTCGCTGACTGCCATGTAGCGTCGGTGCCGATGGTCTCCGTCGTGCCGTCCGTGTACTCAATGCGCAGCTCGGCCAGCAGAGCCTGACGGTCAGCGGTCACGCGGTTTTTGCGGGTAAACACAAAGCTGCCCACCGCCCAGCCGCCTGCAACCGTGAAGGTCAGCGTGTCGTCGCCTGTCAAAAGTGCCGTTACATCGTATGTCTGATACTGCAAATAGGACTTGTAGCTCGTGAAGCCGGGGGCGAAGTATTGCTCGCCCAGCTTTTGGCCGTTCAGCTCGGGCTCGTAGATGCCCATGGCTGTGGCGTAGAGCCGCGCGCGGGCAATGGGTTTGTTCGTTGTGATTTCCTTGCGGAAAACCATCGGCAAGGGGCTGACCTTTGCCTCGGTGAAGTGGTAGCTCGGGTCGCTGATCCACCGGCTTCCAGGGCGTCCCCATGCGGCCTGTCTCAAAGGTAGTGGTGGCGGTGGCGGTCTCGCCTGCGTCGTCGGTGGCGTTCAGGCGCACGCTGTAGGTGGTGAACGGCAGCAGCGCAGGGCCGACGTAGGCAGCGCTCTGGCCGCTGGTCACATGGGCGGACCAGTCACCGACGGTCAACTCGGCGTCGGCCAACTGTGCGCCCTGACGGTCACTGCTCAGGGAAAACCCGATGCGGGGTGTGGAGCAGTCGGTCACGCAGCCGGCGGCCAGATGCTCCACCGTCAGGCGTGTGATTTCAAACATGTGTTCTCCTCCTTCGTCGGACGGGCAGCCCGTCCGGAGATTCTTCTTTTTTCTGTAAGCCTACCATACCACAAGAATCGTGCGGCGGCGCATAATTTGCACGAAATGCGCTCTTTTTCGCACAAACGGTTTTTGGTTCCGTCAGGTTTCACAAGGTTTTGCGCTTTCTTTTTGTGCACATTGCTCAATGCGGCATCTAAGCATAGACTTTTTCCGCACAAACAACGCCCCCTGCACGGCGTTTGCCGATGCAGGGGGCGTAAAACTTCATTTTTTATTCTTGCTGCGGCTGCCCCAGCGGAATCAGCACGCGCAGCTCAAACCAACCCTCGCGGGTCGTAATTGTCGCGGTACCGCCGTATTTTGCGGCGGCGTTTTGTATGCTTTTTACACCGAAGCCATGGTACAAGACATCCTTTTTCGTCGTGACGGGCAGGCCCTTCTCAAATTTCAGCTCACCGTCAAAGCAGTTTTCAATGCGGATGGCCGCAAAGCCTTTTTGCCTCGCCACGCTCAGGTGGATGAGCCTGCGCTCGGGGTCTGTGATTTTGTCGGTGCTCTCGATTGCGTTGTCCAGCGCATTGCCGAACAGGTTGCTGATGTCCATCACGTCCATAAAGTCCAGCGCTGTGCCGTCAGCCACGCAGGTCAATTGAATGTTTTTGGTGCGGCAGGTCAGACTTTTGCCTGTCAGCACCGTGTCCAGCACCTTATTGCCGGTGTCGTTCTGCGCCTCGTAGGCTTTGATTTCCTGCTCCATATTGTCCAGCACGGCATTGCGTTTCTCGCCGCTCTCGGCGCGAAGCACCGCGATTTGGTGCTTCAAGTCATGATATTTTTGGTTGATGAGGTCAATGCTCTCCTGCCGGATTTTGTAGTTTTCATACTGGATGTGCAGCATGTTCCGCAAGGCATCCGCCTCGCGCTGTGTCAATAAATCTCGCAGCTGCGATTGATATGCAAACAGAAGCGCCACGCCGCCGAAATAGACAACCGTGCGCATTGTGTAAATTTCCATCGTGCCGCGGGCCGAAAACGGCGTGTTCAGCTGCGTATAGCTGATGCTGGACAAAATGTAGATGCCGCCGCCATGACCGCCGCGATGCAGGTCGTGCGGGGCCGAATGTCAAACTGAATGCTGCCCGTGCTGCCGCCATCCTCCAGAAGCCACATCAGGCCGAAGATGATGCCGAACCCCGCCGCAATAAAGAGCACCAACGCAGGCAGGCTTTGCAATGCTGCGATGTAACGCGCAAAATATACATACATCTGCCATGTCAGCGCCCCGGCAAAACCCGCCAGAATAAACGCCCGCGTGCAGAAATATCCCACCTGCCAGCGGTCTGCACGGGTGGCCGCCGCCATAAAAAGCAGCATAAGTGCGACAGAAACCGCGTACAGCACATTGAACCGCCAGCCGTTAAAGCCGTCGGTGGCCACAAGGTAGAGTGCCAATACCGCCAATGCACCACCGTACAGCGCCGCACGCTTGACCCCGCCGTAGCGCGGAGGCAGAAACCGCAGGTACAAAAGGCAGGCCAGCCAGTCTGCCAGCGCCGTGACAAGGCGCGGAATATCCATCTCATAATAAGGAATTTTCAGCGGCATATCGTCACCCTGCCCCGTTGATATAGTCGTTCAGTGCATCCAGAAATGCCTTGCGCCGCGCTCGGGCCAGCGGCACACGGTCTCCGTGGACGATGGCATCCTCACCGTCCATTCGGTCAACGTGTTCCAGATTCACAAGGCAGCCCTTGTTTACGCGGAAATAACTGTCCTGCGCCAATTTTTCCTCTGTCTCCGTCATGGAGCCCGGGGCGGTCACCTCTCCTTCCGCCGTGTGAAACACCAAGTCATGCCCGCAGTTCTCGATCCAATAAATGGCCGAGGTGTCCAGCTTATGTGCCGTGCCGTGGGCGTTGATCTGCAAAAAGTGCCGTACGCGGCGCGCCACGCGCTCCACGGCGCGGCCAAGTCTCTGCGAAAACGCATAGTAGCTGACCGGCTTCAGCACATAGTCCAGCGCATCGACGGCATAGCCCTTGATGGCATACTGCGGCGAATTTGTGATGAAGATAATGATAACCTCGGTGTCGACCTTGCGGATCTCCTCGGCAGCCATCATGCCATCCATAAACTTCATCTCGATGTCCATCAGGATGATGTCATAGACAGCCTTATAGCCAAGTGCGATCTCGTCGCCGTCGGAAAATTCTGTCACGGTAAATTTTTCGCCCGACACCGCGCTGTATTTGTCAATATATTCGCGCAGCTGGCTGCGGTAGAGCTCGTCGTCTTCGACAAGGGCCAAACGAATCATATCCGGCACGCCCCCCTTTTGTTTTTATACTAAATGTAGCATGTTCGCCGGAAAATTGCAAGGAAAGCCGCGGATTTCCATTCTTATTGGTTTTCCGCAGCCTTCGGCTGACACTTCCTACCGCCACGCGCACCAATAAAAAACCCGCATTGGTTTTGAATGCCAATGCGGGTTTTTGGTTTACGGGGCGGCAGACGGTCTTACGCTCTCATCAGCGTTCCCTGCAGGCTCTCCAATGCAGCCATGCGGGCGCTGACAGCAAAGACGCTGGCAACGTGGTCAGCTCGTCGGACCGGATATCCTCCGGGGATCGTGCGCGCCAGTACCGTGCAGTGGTCGATGGCGTCAAAGCGGACACCTGCTTTGCGGCACAGCTCCACCGTGCGGTGGGCACAGCCGGGCATCGTGGCCAGGGCCGCCACGGCGTCCGGTGCTTGGGCGGGGTGGGCTGCGCCGGTATCGCGCAGCTCCTTGTCCAGCACAGTGCCAAAATGCTTCACCGCACGGCGGTTTGCGCAGCCCGGCAGCGGATCCTCCGTTGTCAGGTCCAGCTCCACCGGCTGGCGGATAAAGTCCGTGTACTTCCGTGTCAGGCGGCTGTACTCCCGCTGCAATTCCTTTCTTGTCAGGTCCGTATACTGCATACTTTTCCACTCCTCTTTTACTTGCATCGACTATTATACACGTGGGAGTGGTGTATGTAAAAAGTATTTTCTGTATATCTGGTATACAAAATATACATGACAGACTGTTTTAGTAATTTTTTTGGATATGCAGCAAATGACAGCAGCCCTCTCCCCTGCTCTCACATCTGCGCCAGCGCATCGCGCTCCTGCAGACGGAGGGCGGCGCGGCGGTAGCTTAAAACAAAATAGACGATCTCTGCGGCGGCGGTCAGCGCCCAGGAGCAGGGATACAGCAGGTAGAGCGCCGGGATCGTGTGGAAGTGGGCAAAGATCGTGTAGACCCACGCCACGCGGAAGACGCAGGACCCCATAATAACGATGATGGTCGGTACACGGTTTTGCCAAGGCCCCGGGAGGCGGCGATGGTGCAGTCCATAAAGGCAGAGATGCAGTAGCCAGGCCCATGACCATGATGCGCTTCATGCCGGCATCGATGACGTCCGGCTCGGTGGTGAAAAGCGCGAGGAACTGCCGCCCGAAGAGCAGCAGCCCGCCGCCCAGCATCAGGCCCACACCGAAGGAGTAGCCAGGCTGATGAAGTAGCTTTTCTTGACGCGGTCCAGCTTGCCCGCGCCGTAGTTCTGGCTCATAAAGCTGGCGCAGGCCATGTAAAACGCCGCCATAGCGTCATAAATCATCGCGTCGGCGTTAGCTGCGGCGGAGTTGCCCTTGACCATCAGCGAGTCGAAGGAGTTGACGCCCGCCTGAATAAAGAGGTTGGCAATCGCAAAGATCGCGTTTTGCAGGCCCGCGGGCACGCCCAGCATCAGGATGCGCTTTGTCATGTTGAGGTCCAGCCTTACCTTGCGGAAATCCAGCGCATAGCAATCGCTGACCTTTGTCAGCGCGTGCAGGATCAGCCCTGCCGAGACGCACTGGGCAATCGTGCTGGCCAGCGCGACACCGGCGACATCGAGCTTGCAGACGATGACGAAAAACAGGTTGAGCAGGATGTTCAGCACGCCCGCAAACGACAGGTAGGCCAGCGGCTTTTTTGTCTCGCCGATAGCGCTGAACACTGCGTTGCCGAAGTTGTAGAGCGCCAGCGCCGGCATACCGAGAAAGTAGACCCGCAGGTACAAAATCGCACCGGGCAGCAGGTCCTCCTTGGTGTTCAGCAGCTCCAGCAGCGCAGGCGAGCCGAACAGGCCGACGAACAGCAGCAGCACACCGGCGGCCAGGCTGACCAGCAGCGCCGAATGGACGGTCTTGCTGACGTCCTTGGGGTGCCCGGCACCGTAAAAGCGGGCGACCAGCACGTTGACGCCATTGCTCAAGCCGATCAGAAAGCCGGTGAACAGTGTGACAAACGTCGCCGTCGAGCCCACGGAGCCGAGTGCCGTGGAGCCGGCGAACCGGCCCACAACGGCAACGTCGGACATGTTGAACAGAATTTGTAAAAGGTTGGATAAAGCCAGCGGCAGGCTGACCAGCAGAATTTGTTTGGCCAGCGGCCCTTCGATCATGGTTTTGGATTTTGAGGTGGTGCTCATGATGGATGGTTTTTGCTCCTGTTTTAATTGTGACTGCACAGTAGGGGCCGGGCATGCCCGGCCCTCGCGCGTAAGGCAGATGGTTTCTTGCGGGAAAGCCGCGGTCCGCACATCTGCGGACCCTACAGTTCTGCCTTTCGGTTTGTAAGGGGCGGCGTCCTCGACGCCCCGCGGGCGGGTATGCAATCCGCCCCTGCAATTTTCCATTACATCGTGTGATCCGCAAAAATCGGGTCATCCTGCCACAAAACGACCCGGCCTGCTGCGCGGGTCTTGTTCATGTCAATGATGCGCTGGTTGCTCGACCCGCGGAAGCGCAGACTGATGTCGTACTGGTCCTGCACAAAGTCGCCGTCCACAAGCACATCTATATATTGTAAAACTCGTCGGTGACCTCGCATCGCCCGGGACCGGGCTGCCAGATCTCGTGCTCCAGATTGTTGCCGGTGTAGCACCAGATCGTCTTGTTGGGGTACAGCACCTTTACATTTTTAATAAAGGGCAGCAGCTCCCGCTGGTTCTCCGGCTCAAACGGTTCGCCGCCCAGCAGCGAAAGCCCATTGATGTAACCGGGGGCCAGACTTTCCAGTATTTCATTGCGAACTTCCTTGGTAAACGGCGCACCGTAGCCGAAATCCCATGCCACGGCATTGAAGCAGTTCGGGCAGTGGCGGCGGCAGCCGGAAACGAACAGGCTCGTGCGCACGCCCTCCCCGTTGGCAATATCACAATATTTAATGGTTGCGTAATTCATGGTGTTCTCCTGCGGGGACATCCCCATATCTTGTGTCGGGCGGGCGTTCCGCCCCCAAACCCTGACATAGTATACCAGCTTTGGGGGCATACTGCAAGGGGGAGCATGATTTTCGAAGAAGATATTTGCACGCTGCATCGACAAACTGTGTAGAACCACTCAAAATCACCAAAATTTCAGTCTTATTTTTGGCAGGGCTTTTTTGCACGTTGAGGCGATAAAAACGGAACATTTTGTTTCAGCTCGCTCACTGGACACTATATCTTGTGGTTTTATGGGTTGACTTTTTGCCCCCGGTGCGGTATTATAGTCTTGCTCGCAAATCGGGCGATTTACGAATCGGCATTTCATCCGCATTCTATACAGTTCGTATTGAACGCACTGTATTTATTTTTTTGTAAAGAGGAGTCACCATGAAGATCATCAAGCGCAACGGCAGCGAGGCTGTCTTTGACATTACCAAAATTATTGCGGCCATCACGAAGGCTAACAAGGTCGTACCCGATGCCCAGCGCCTGACGAAGCAGCAGATCATCGAGATCAGCGATCATGTGCAGGAGGTCTGCTATGCCCGCGGCCACGCGATGAACGTCGAGGAGATCCAGGACATCGTCGAGGACGCCATCATGGCCACCGGTGCGTATGAGGTTGCCCGCAGGTACATCACCTATCGCTACGTGCAGAGCCTCAAGCGCACCCACAACACGACGGATGACAAGATCCTCTCCCTCATCGAGTGCAACAACGAGGAAGTCAAGCAGGAGAACTCCAACAAGAACCCTACCGTCAACAGCGTACAGCGTGATATATGGCCGGCGAGGTCAGCAAGGATCTGACCATGCGCATGCTGCTCCCCCCGGAGATCGTCAAGGCGCATGAGGAGGGCATCATCCACTTCCACGATGCCGACTACTACGCCCAGCACATGCACAACTGCGACCTCGTCAATCTGGACGATATGCTGCAGAACGGCACGGTCATCAGCGGCACTTTGATTGAAAAGCCGCACTCCTTCTCCACGGCCTGCAACATTGCCACACAGACATCAGCGCAGGTCGCGTCCAGCCAGTACGGCGGCCAGAGCATCAGCCTGACCCACCTGGCCCCCTTTGTCGATGTCAGCCGCAAGAAGATCCGCCGCGACGTCGAGGCCGAGATGAAAGAGCTGGGCATTGACCCCGGCGAGGAGAAGATCTCCGAGATCGTAGAGAAGCGCCTGCGCGAGGAGATCAAGCGCGGTGTGCAGACCATCCAGTATCAGGTCGTCACCCTGATGACCACCAACGGCCAGGCTCCGTTCATCACGGTCTTTATGTACCTGAACGAGGCCGGTGACAACCAGCGCCTGAAGTCCGACCTGGCCATCGTCATTGAGGAGATGCTGCGCCAGCGCTACCAGGGCGTCAAGAACGAGGCCGGTGTCTGGATCACCCCCGCCTTCCCCAAGCTCATCTACGTGCTGGAGAACGACAACATCTATGAGGGCCAGCCCTACTACTACCTGACTAAGCTCGCCGCCAAGTGCACCGCCAAGCGGATGGTGCCCGACTACATCAGCGAGAAGAAGATGCTGGAATACAAGGTCGACAAGAACGGCGAGGGCCACTGCTACACCTGCATGGGCTGCCGCAGCTTCCTGACCCCCTATGTCGACGAGAACGGCAAGCCGAAGTACTATGGCCGCTTTAACCAGGGCGTTGTCACCATCAATCTGGTGGACGTGGCCCTGTCCAGCGGCGGCGATTTTGATAAGTTCTGGCAGATTTTTGACGAGCGCCTCGAGCTGTGCCACAAGGCCCTGATGTGCCGCCACAACCGCCTGAAGGCACGCTGAGCGACGCCGCGCCCATCCTGTGGCAGTACGGCGCGCTGGCCCGCCTGAAGAAGGGTGAGCCCATCGACAAGCTGCTCTACGGCGGTTATTCCACCATCAGTCTGGGCTACGCGGGCCTGTATGAGTGCTGCAAGTATATGACCGGCAAAAGCCACACCGACCCTGCCGCCAAGCCGTTTGCGCTTAACGTTATGCAGCACATGAACGACGCCTGTACTAAGTGGAAGAACCAGCACAACATTGATTTCAGCCTGTACGGCACGCCGTTGGAGTCCACGACCTACAAGTTTGCCAAGTGCCTGCAGAAGCGTTTTGGGCTTGTGCCGGGCATCACGGACCGCAATTATATCACGAACTCCTACCATGTCCACGTGACCGAGCAGATCGACGCCTTCACGAAGCTGAAGTTCGAGAGCGACTTCCAGAAGCTCTCCCCGGGCGGCGCCATCAGCTATGTGGAGGTGCCCAACATGCAGGACAACCTCGAGGCCGTTATCAAGGTCATGCAGTTCATCTACGAGAACATCATGTACGCCGAGCTGAACACCAAGAGTGACTACTGCCAGGTCTGCGGCTACGACGGCGAGATCCAGATCGTGCCTGAGGACGGCAAGCTGGTCTGGGAATGCCCCAAGTGCCACAACCGCGACCAGAACAAGCTGAACGTCGCCCGCCGCACCTGCGGCTACATCGGCACCCAGTTCTGGAACCAGGGCCGAACCGCTGAGATCAAGGACAGAGTGCTGCATCTGTAATAGAATAAGTTAGCCCCCGACACCTGCCGCTGCACGGCATTATGTCGGGGGCTTATTATTTTGTAGGGGAGGTATTCATCCCTTCCTGGGTGCGTTGCACCAGCTGCAGGAAGAGTAAGTCCGAGAACCTGCGCCGCGCCTTACGGTGCCATGCAGTAGGGGCCGCACATGTGCGGCCCGGCACTGTAAAATAAGCACCCTCTTGCGGGAAAGCCTGCGGGCCGGGCATGCCCGGTTCCTGCCGCATCGTATAGCAAAACAGGCAGGCCGCCAATTTTGACGGTCTGCCTGTTGCTGTATGCAGTTGTGAATTTTACTTCGCGTACTCGGTTGCTCTGCTCTCGCGGATGACGCTGACCTTGATCTGACCGGGGTAATCCAGCTCGTTCTCGATCTTCTTGGCGACATTGCGTGCCAGCAGAATGACCTCTCGTCGCTGACCTTGTCGGGCTGGACAAGGATGCGGACCTCGCGGCCTGCCTGCACGGCGTAGGAGCTCTCGACGCCCTCAAAGCCGTTGCAGAGAGCCTCCAGTGTTTCCAGACGCTTGATGTAGCTCTCCATGTTCTCGCGGCGGGCACCGGGACGGGCAGCGGAAATCGCGTCGGCGGCCATGATGATGAACGCCAGCGTCGTCTTGGGCTCCACGTCGCCGTGGTGGGCTCGATGGCGTGGATGACCTGCGGGTTCTCGCGGTATTTCTTGCAGATGTCAACGCCGATCTGGACGTGGCTGCCCTCGATCTCGTGGTCAAGGGCCTTGCCGATATCATGCAGCAGACCGGCGCGGCGGGCCAGCTGGACATTGACACCCAGCTCACCGGCCATCAGACCGGCCAGCCAGGCCACCTCGAGAGAGTGCTCAGGACGTTCTGGCCGAAGCTCGTGCGGTACTTCAGGCGGCCAATGAGCTTGACAAGGTCGGGATGCAGGCTGTGAATGCCAAGCTCCATGACGGCCTTGTCGCCTTCGCGCTTCATCTGGATTTCCAGCTCGCGGCGGCACTTGTCCACGGTCTCCTCGATGCGGGCCGGATGGATACGGCCATCGGCAATCAGGCGCTCCAGCGCCATGCGGGCGCCTCGCGGCGGGTCTGGTCAAAGCTGGACAGCGTGATGGCCTCCGGCGTGTCGTCGATGATAAGTCACAGCCCGTGGCGGTTTCGAGTGCACGGATGTTGCGGCCCTCGCGGCCAATGATACGGCCCTTCATCTCGTCGCTGGGCAGCGGAACAACGCTGACGGTGGCCTCGCTGGTGGCGTCTGCCGCGCAGCGGGCGATGGCCTGGCCGATCAGCTCACGGGCGAGGTTGTCGCACTCGTCCTTCATGTTCGCCTGGTAGGCGCTGATCTTCATCGCCTTCTCGTGAGTCAGCTCGTCGTCGACCTGCTTGAGCAGCACGGCGCGGGCGTCCTCCTTGGACATGGCGGCGATGGTTTCCAGCTTTTCGGTCTGGCGCAGCTTGAGCTGCTCCAGCTCGTCCAGGCGGGCCTCCACGGTCTCACTGCGGCGCTTGAGGTCCTCCTCCTTGCGCTCCATCTGGGCGGTGCGCTTGTCGAGGGCCTCCTCCTTCTGGTCGATGCGGCGCTCCTGGCGGGTGATCTCGGCGCGGCGGTCCTTGATTTCCTTGTCCGCGTCGCTTTTGAGCTTGAAGCTTCGTCCTTCGCTTCGATGATGGTTTCCTTGCGCTTCTGCTCGGCAGCCTTGATGGCATCATTCACGATGCGCTTGGCTTCCTCCTCAGCGCTGCCAATCTTCGCCTCGGCGGTGCGCTTGCGGTTTTCACCGCGAGGTAAAAACCAAGCGCCCCGGCAACAGCGGCAGCAACAAGGACCAGCACCACGGTCAAAATTGGTGACATAGTCGGTTTCACTCCTTATCAAAATAGGAGGATGCGCGCAGCGGGACGCTTTTCACTATGACATTGTTGCATGAAGAAACGCGGCAGGTCAGCCAAAAAGACACACGATGCCCCTGCGCGCAGAATATACACAAACCGTCATCAGGACGTTAAATATCGTAAAAAAGCGGCGTTCCCGTTGGGCGACACCCTTTAAGGAGCCACGCACAGGCCGCGCCTGCCGTTTGGCTCTTTATTTCCTATATATAATTTTACTTTGATTTCGTGCAAATGTCAAGATAACACAGGGGGCAAACTGGTATTTTTCATGCAAAACGCCCCGCTTTTGTGCCAGCGGGGCGCAGAGAAATTATTTTTTGCCGCGGTATACGCCGGCCTTGCGCAGCAGGTCCTTGACGACCTCGGATCCGCAGACCAGCCGCAGGCGGCGGGCACAAAGGCGTTGCTGGCGGGCACCGTGCGGCGCGCAGCGGTGGGGGCTTCCTCGATTTCCTCCTGCAGCGGCGGCAGGGTCTGCTCCTCCGAAAAGACGACCTTCACCTTGCCCAGACGGCGCTTGCGGCACTCGAGGCGGATGACCTTGGCCAGCGGGTCCACGGTGGTTTTTTCAATGTCGGCCACGCGGAACGCCGTCGGGTCCAGCTTGTTGGCCGCGCCCATGCTGCACAGGATCGGCACCCCGTCCTTTTTGCAGCAACGGATCAGCAGCAGCTTGGCGCTGACCGTATCGATGCAGTCCAGCACGTAGTCAAACTGCGTCAGGTCGACGTCCGGGGCGGTCTCGGCATTGTAGAACATGCGGTTGGCGTGCACGATGATGGTAGGGTCAATGTCCGCAATGCGGGCGGCCATGGCATCGACCTTGTACTGCCCCAGCGTTGAGTGCAGCGCCACAAGCTGACGGTTCAGGTTGGAAAGTGCGACGGTGTCGCTGTCAAACAGGCTCAACTCCCTACCCCGCTGCGGGCCAGTACCTCAACAGCCTGCCCGCCGACGCCGCCGATGCCAAAAACGGCCACATGGGCGCGGCGCAGCACGTCCAGTGCGGGTGTGCCCAGCTGGGCACGTGTGCGGGTGTATTGATCGGGCATGGTGTTACCTCCATAATAATCTTGCCTCCCTCTGCGATACAGGCTCCCCCAATATGGGTGAGATGGCGCTTGCGCCAGAAGGGGAGCAGGGGGCCAAGAAGTGTTTTATTTCTTTCTTTTCGCCTTCCGTTCCAGCACCGTCTCATAGCTCGACGACATCTTGTCGGCCATGCAGACAAGCGCGGCCTCGCGGCTGTGGGGGATGTCGGTGGGGTTCAGCGGCCACATGTGCTCTGGATGATGTCCTTTTCCTTGTCGGTCAGTTTAAACACGGTTTCGGCGTTGTAGCGTGCAATACGAGCATGCTTGAAGCGTGCCAGTGGGTGATGTTGCTGCAATTATGCCAGTCGTACAGGTAAAAATCGTGCAGGAACGCCCCCTTTACAAGGCTGGCCTCATCCGCGCGGGCGTGCAGATAGATGTTGAGCCAGAACGCGATGCGGGTGACGCGCAGACAGTGCTCGTAGGTGGTCACGCTGCC